>Ga0182024_10003463_pt1 | contig 37578 bp, 30 predicted proteins | sample P32metaG_FD_120480 | JGI IMG/M metagenome (GOLD analysis project Ga0182024, IMG submission 120480) | Permafrost microbial communities from Stordalen Mire, Sweden - P3-2 metaG (Illumina Assembly) | ecosystem: Environmental > Terrestrial > Soil > Wetlands > Permafrost | place: Sweden: Stordalen...
ACGCTCAGATGGAGCGGCGGAGTCCGGACATACCTTATGTGCCTCGAGCACGAATAGAAGCCTGTCCGCATCGCCGCAAGATACCTGTGGACAGGTGCGCCCGTTTTCATAGAAGGATGACAATTTTATGAAGCTGTCGCTTTCCAGGATTGCTGAGTTTGTTTCCGCGGCGGGGGAGTTTGCTCCTGAGGAAGTGGCGCGCGGTTACTCGATTGACTCGCGCACCGTTGGACCGGGCGCGCTTTTCTTTGCGGTGAAGGGTGAGTGGCTGGATGGGCACGACTTCGTGGAGTCCGCATTGGAAAAGGGATCTGTCGCGGCGGTGGTGCGCAAGGATCAGTTGGCGCGCTATCCGGCGCGGGCGCGTTTGCTGGCTGTGGAAGACACGCTGGTGGCACTGCAGACTCTGGCGATGGCGGTGCGGAAGCTGTGGGGCAAGCCGCTAATCGGGGTGACCGGCTCCATGGGAAAGACGACGACGAAGGAAGCCATCGCGCATGTTTTGAGCACGCGGTTTCGGGTGCTGAAGTCGGAGGGGAACTTCAATAATCATTTTGGATTGCCGCTGATGCTGCTGAAGCTGGAACCCGAGAATGACGTGGCCGTGATCGAGATGGGGATGTCGCACGCGGGAGAGATAAGGGCGCTGGCAAAGATTGCGCAGCCCGAGATTGGGGTGGTGACCAACGTCGCTCCGGTGCATCTGGAGTTTTTTGATTCGGTGGCGGGGATTGCGCGGGCGAAATATGAACTGATCGAGTCGCTGCCGACGGCGGGAACGGCGGTGTTGAACGCCGATGACGAATATGTCTCGCAGTTTGGGCGCGACTTCAAGGGCAAGGTGGTGATGTACGGCACCCGGCCTGCCGCGGACGTGCGCGCGGAGAATATTCGGAGTCGCGGAGCGGATGGATCGGAGTTCGATGTCGTGATCGGGGGCGTGCGCGAAAGTGCGAGGCTTCCGCTGGTGGGAGAGCACAACGTCCTGAATGCGCTGGCGGCGGTGGCGGTGGGGCTGGAGCGTGGGCTGAAGCCTTCCGACGCCGTTGGCGCGCTGGCAGACTTGGCTCCGGCGGATAAACGTGGAGAGGTCCTACGACTGGGCAGCATCACTGTGATCAACGATTGTTACAATTGCAATCCGAACGCGCTGAATGCGATGGTGGATGCCCTGGCTTCGATGGAAGCACGGCGCCGCGTTGTGGTGGCGGGCGCGATGCTCGAACTTGGTCCGACGGGCGAGGGATTGCACCGGCAGGCCGGCGAGCACGTTGCGGAGAAAAGGATCGATGTGCTGCTGGGTGTGAGCGGACCGGCTGAAGCCATGGTGGAAGCGGCGCGGAAGGCAGGGATGCGAGCCGAATTTGTTTCTACGGCGGAAGAAGCCGGGGAATGGCTGGCGCGCGAGGCGCGGGACGGCGATGCGATTCTGATGAAAGCTTCTCGCGGCGTGAAGTTGGAGAAAGCGCTGGACGTGTGGAAGGCACGGCGCGACGGAAAGTAATTCTTCACCACGGAGGCACGGAGACACGGAGAAGACTAATATTTGTTTTCTCCGTGACTCCGTTCCTCCGTGGTGGAATCAGGCTGGAGTCTGTCGAGACATTTTGGAGCGGGACGGAGGCTGATTGCTCTACTGGCTGTTGTTCCTGAAGCTGCAGCATTATTTTCCGCCGTTCCGCATCTTCCGTTATCTGACGTTCCGCACCGCATTTGCCAGTCTGACCGCACTGTTTACCGCGCTGATCGTGGGGCCGCTGGTGATCAACCGGCTGCGGGAATTCCAGATTGGACAATACATCCGCGAGGAAGGGCCGAAGGCTCATCAGAAAAAAGCTGGGACTCCGACCATGGGCGGACTGCTGATTGCGATCGCCATCGTGGTGCCTACTCTGTTGTGGGCGGACTTGAGCAACCGCTTTGTGTGGATCGCCGTATTTGCCACGTGCGCGTTCGCGGCGATTGGATTCACGGACGATTACACCAAAGTGGTGCATCGCCGCAATCTGGGTCTGACCGGGCGGGCCAAGCTGGGACTGCAGATTGCGACCAGCATTGTGATTGCGGTGATGCTGATCGCCATGCAGACTTATGGGATGTACTCGACCAAGCTGATTGTGCCGTTCCTTAAGCAGTTTCATCCGGATCTGGTGGTGCAGGGTTTGGAGCGGTTTCCCCACCTTTGGCCTCTGGCGTTTCTGCCGTTTATCGGGTTCGTAGTATTGGTGATTGTGGGATCGAGCAATGCGGTGAATCTTACGGATGGGCTGGACGGGTTGGCCATCGGCTGCACGGTGATTGCGGCGGGCGCGCTGACCGTGCTGACTTATGTGAGCGGGCACGCTACGTTTGCGACTTACCTGGAAATCCCACGCATGCCGCAGGTGGGCGAGCTGACGATTTTCTGCGGAGCGATGGTCGGGTCGTCGATCGGATTCCTGTGGTACAACGCGCATCCGGCTGAAGTTTTCATGGGGGACGTGGGATCGCTGGCGCTGGGCGGGGCGATTGGGACCGTCGCCGTGATTATCAAGCAGGAACTGCTGCTGCCGTTTATTGGCGGAGTATTTGTGATCGAGGCAGTGTCGGTGATCCTGCAGGTGGGATCCTACAAGCTGCGGAAGAAAAGGATTTTCAAGATGGCCCCGATCCATCATCATTTCGAGTTGATGGGGTGGTCGGAGTCGAAGATTATTGTGCGATTCTGGATCGCGTCGCTGGTGTTTGCGCTGTTTGCGCTGACGACTTTGAAATTGAGGTAGAAGTGCAGTGGTCAGTGGCCAGTGGCCAGTAAAGGCCTTTGGTTTTACTGACCACTGACCACTAGCCACTGACCACTGCTTTAATGATGGAACTCAAAGATAAACGCGTATTGGTGGTGGGGCTCGGCAAGTCCGGCGTTGCGTCGGCGCTTTTTTTGAAGGCGCATGGGGCACGGGTTACCGTTTCCGACACCAAGAGCGGCGACGAACTGCGGAACGAGATTCCTTCTCTGCTCGATCATGGAATCACCGTCGAGACCGGTGGGCACGGTGAGCGCACGTTTCGCGGGCAGGATCTGATTGTGGTGAGCCCTGGCGTTCCCACGGATGCGCCGATGCTGGTGCAGGCCCGGGCCATGGGCGAGGCGGTGATTGGCGAGATCGAGCTGGCGGCACAGTTTTTGCCGGGACCGATTGTCGCCATAACCGGATCGAACGGAAAGACCACTACTACTACTCTGACCGGCGAGATTTTGACGGCTGGCGGATTGCCTACGTTGGTGGGCGGGAACATCGGGACTCCAGCGATTTCCTTGGCGGAACGGGCTCAGCGTGAGACTGTCATTGTTCTGGAAGTATCGAGCTTCCAACTGGAGACGATTCAGACTTTTCGTCCGAAGGTGGCCGTGGTGTTGAACGTCACGCCCGACCATCTGGACCGGCATCGCACTTTTGAGGCTTACGTGGATGCGAAGGCGCGCATGTTTGAGAATCAGCGGGAAGATGATTTTGCGGTGCTGAATGAGGATGATCCTACTTGCGTGACGATGGCGGCGCGGACGCGGGCGCAGGTGTTCTGGTTCAGCCGGCTGAAGGAAGTGAAGCAGGGCGCGTGGGTGCGTGAGGGGAAGATTTTATTTCGGGATGAGGTTTCGTCTCAGAAAAATCCGCAGCGCGAGGTCATGCTGGTTTCCGAGGTTCCGCTGAAGGGCGCGCACAATCTGGAGAACGTGCTGGCGGCGGTGTGCGCGGGGTCGCTGATGGGATGCGCGCCGGAGAAGATTCGCCAGGCGGTGCGCGACTTCAAGGCGGTCGAGCACCGGCTGGAGTTTGTGGCGACGATCCGCGGCGTGGATTATTACAACGATTCGAAGGCTACGAACGTGGATGCGACGATCAAGGCGCTGGAGTCGTTTCCGGCGAATATCCACCTTATTCTTGGCGGCAAGGACAAGGGCAGCGACTACAGCGTGCTGAATGATCTGCTGCGGCAGAGAGTGAAGCGCGTGTACACGATTGGGGCGGCGGCGGGGAAGATTGAGTCGCAGATTAAGGGTGTTGAAATCGTCCACGCCGAGACTCTGGAGAATGCTTTGCGCAAGGCTCATGCTGGTGCGGTTCCGGGCGATGTTGTGTTGCTGGCTCCCGCTTGCGCGAGCTTTGATCAGTTTAAGAATTACGAGCGGCGCGGGCAGGTATTTAAGGAGATTGTGCGGAGCCTGGGGTGAAGACTCTCAGAGCTTGACACCTCCATTCCTGCCTCATACGCTTGAGACATGGAGTACATCTGACGCCCGATCAGGAAGCGTTTGTGCGGCAGGCCATCGAGTCTGGACGGTTGCACCGTCCCGAGGATGTGGTGGAGGAAGCCCTGCGGCTGTGGGAAGAGCGGGAGCGCGCCCGGCCGGAGATTTTAGCCGTACTGGATGCGGCAGAGGCTTCTCTGGATCGCGGCGAGGGTATCGAGGTTACTGAGCAGTCCATGCGTGAACTCGCCGAAGGTGTGAAACATCGCGGTCGCGCACGACTTGAGGCCGGGAGCTTGCTGCAAAGGAGCCAGTAGAAATTCCCTTTGAGGTCGCAGGCCGCGCGATCGTGCAAGCGATCCTTCGACTCCGTAAGTGCTTCGCGTTCGCGAAGCACTTACTCCACTCAGGATGACAAACTGAGATAGCTGAATCGACCCCGAACCAAGACTAGCAACAATCAATAATCAACAATCGGCAATTCGTTCTCGCTGAGTGCGCTGCTCCGTGGTGAAATGAACTTCCCATGGCAAAGCGGGTTAGCGTCGATCGCTGGTTATTTATCGTCACCATGCTGCTGGTGTTTGTGGGGCTGGTGATGGTGTTTTCGGCTTCGGCGGTGATGGCGCGGGAGCGGTTTGGGTCTCCGTATGCGTTTTTGTTGAAGCAGTTGATCTGGGCAGCGGCGGGCCTGGTGGCGATGGTGGTGGCGATGCGGGTGGATTACCGCCGCTACAAGCATCCGGCGATAGTTTTTTCGCTGTTGGGATTGACCACGCTGCTGCTGATCTCGGTGTTCTTTCTGGATCGCTCACACAATACGCATCGCTGGTTTCGCGTGGGCGCGTTTTCTTTCCAGCCTTCGGAGCTGGCTAAGCCAGTGCTGATTCTGTTTCTCGCTTACTTCCTAGAAGCGCGCACAAAAGTGATGGATGACTGGCGCAACACGCTGGCGCCGGCGGCGGTACCCGTCCTGGCGCTGCTGGGGCTGATTGTGCTGCAACCCGATCTCGGCACGGCGATTGCCTGTGCCGGGATTGCGGCTTGCATCCTGTATGTGGCCGGGATGCGGCTGCGGTATTTCGGTTACGCGTTTGCTGCGTCGCTGGTACCACTCTATTTCCTGATTTTTCATGTGAGCTGGCGGCGCGACCGCATTCTTGCATTTCTGAATCCTTACGCCGACCGGCAGAAGACCGGCTTCCACATTATCCAGTCGCTGATTGCGGTGGGCACGGGCGGCGTGACTGGCACAGGACTGATGGAAGGCAAGCAGAAGCTGTTTTATCTGCCGGAGCCGCATACTGATTTTATTTTTGCCGTGACCGCGGAAGAACTCGGGTTGTTGGGGGCTATGTTTGTGGTGGCTCTGTTTGCCATTTTCTTGTGGCGCGGCATGCGGGTTTCCTGGCGCACCGAGGATACTTTCGGGCGATACCTGGCCGTGGGAATTACGGGCATGGTGGTGTTGCAGGGGTTCATCAACATCAGCGTGGTGCTGGGGATGATGCCGACCAAAGGCATTCCACTGCCGCTGGTGTCGTATGGAGGGTCGTCTCTGTTTGTGACGCTGGCTTGTGTGGGCGTGCTGCTGAATATTACGAAACAGGCGGAGTGAGGGCAGCAATTGTTGATTGATGATTTCTGACTGTTGATTGAAGGGCCCAAGATATCAGCCGAGCACCGGGGACTGGGGAGCTTAATCAACAATCAGCAATCAACAATCAGCAATTCCTTTATAGTCACTTCATGCGGGCCATTCTGGCGGGCGGCGGGACCGGCGGACACGTCATTCCGGCGCTGGCTATCGCCAACGAACTCAAGAAAAGTTATGCGGCCGAGGTGCTGTTCATCGGGACGGCGCGCGGGATTGAGAACCGTCTGGTGCCGGCGGCGGGGTATCCGCTGCAACTGGTGCGAGTGGGGGCGCTGAAGAACGTCAGCCTGATGACGCGAGCGAAGACCGCGCTCGATTTGCCGCGCGCGGTTTGGGACGCGAGTCGCATGCTCAATGAATTCGCGCCTGACGTGGTGATTGGCGTGGGCGGATACGCCTCGGGTCCGGCGATGCTCGCGGCGGTGGTGAAGCATATTCCGACTTTGGCCTTTGAGCCGAACGTGGTGCCGGGATTTGCAAACCGGGTGGTGGCCAGGTTTGTTTCTGGCGCGGCGGTGCACTTTGAGGAGACGGCGAAATATTTTCGTCAGGCGGAAGTGACCGGTGTTCCGGTGCGGCAGGCGTTCTTTGAGATTCCGGCCAAGCGTGGAGGAACCCCGACTCTGTTGGTGTTTGGCGGGAGCCAGGGAGCGCATGCGATCAATGAGGCGATGATCCGATGCTTGCCGGAGTTGCGGCGGCAGGCTCCGGGGATTCACATCATTCATCAGACGGGCGAGCGTGACTATGATGACGCGCTGGCGGCGTATGCGTCTTTGACCGGTACGGCGGGTGAGTCCGCAGAAGTCTTCAAGTTCATTGAAGATATGCCGGCGGCGTTTGCGCGGGCTGACTTGGTGGTTTGCCGATCCGGCGCTAGCACTGTGGCGGAGATCACGGCAGCGGGAAAACCTGCGATCTTTGTGCCGTTTCCGCGGGCGGCGGACGATCATCAGCGAGTGAATGCGGAGGCGCTGGCGCGGGTCGGGGCGGCCGTTGTGGTCGAAGAATCGAAGCTCGATGGAGTCTGGCTGGCGGAGACGATTGCGGCTTTGTTGGGCGATCCTCGGCGGTTGGAACAGATGAGTGCGGCGGCGCGGGGGTTGGCGCATCCCAACGCGGCTCGGGATATTGCGGCGATGGCGGCGCGGGTGGCGGGAATCGAAGAGAGCAGGGAAAAGGGGATAGGGGACAGGGGCTAGCAACCAGTTCGATTTTACTGATCCCTGCCCCCAGATCCCTAACCATTAGATTTTATGTTTGCCAAGATTCAGCAGATACATTTCGTGGGCGTTGGTGGGATCGGCATGAGTGGGATTGCCGAGGTGTTGCTGAATCTCGGCTATCGGGTTTCGGGATCTGATCTAAAGAGTTCTGCCGTCACGCAGCGGCTGGCTGGCTTGGGCGCCGCGGTGTTCGAGGGACACCGCGCGGAGAATATTGCCGGAGCCGAAGTGGTGGTGACGAGCTCGGCGATCGCAGCGGAGAATCCTGAGGTCGTCGAGGCGCACAAGCTGCATGTGCCGGTGATTCAGCGGGCGGAGATGCTGGCGGAGTTGATGCGGCTGAAATATGGCATCGCCATCGCCGGGATGCACGGCAAGACGACTACAACTTCGATGGTGGCGGCGGTGCTGGCGGGCGGCGGGCTCGATCCTACCGTAGTAGTGGGCGGGCGCGTGGATGCGATGGGGTCGAATGCGCGGCTGGGGAAGTCGCAGTATCTGGTGGCCGAGGCGGACGAGAGTGACCGGTCTTTTTTGAAACTGTCTCCCATTCTTTCGGTCGTGACCAACATCGACCGCGAGCACATGGATTGCTACCGCAATATGCGGGACGTGAAGAAAACGTTTCTGGAATTCATGGACCGAGTTCCGTTTTATGGGATGGTGGTGGCCTGCAACGACGATCCCATGCTGCGTCGGTTGCTGCCCGAAGTGCAGCGGCGCACGGTGACGTACGGCACGAAGCGGGGATCGGATTTCTGGATCAAGCTCGAAGCGAATTCTGCCGCGTCGAGAGTGCCCGGCGACGGCACGCCTTTAAGCCGCTTTCGCGTGAGTTATCGCAAGAAGGATCTGGGCGAGTTCACGTTGCATGTGCCGGGAGTGCATAACGTTCTGAATGCGACGGCGGCGATTGCGGTGGGCATAGGGCTGGATGTGGAAGTGGAGGCGATCCGCGCCGCGCTCGACCAGTTCCGCGGCGTCGACCGGCGGTTCCAGTTGCGCGGGCGAGCGGCGGGTGTGAGTGTGATTGACGATTACGGACACCATCCTACGGAAATTCGAGCTACGCTGGCCGCCGCGAAACGGTGCGGGTTCGGCAAGATTCATGTGGTGTTTCAGCCGCACCGGTACACGCGCACGCGGGATCTGATGGAGGACTTCGCAACGGCTTTTGCCGACGCGGATTCTTTGTTTGTGCTCGACATTTACGCGGCGAGCGAGAAGCCGATTGAAGGCATCAGCGGAGAGACGCTGGCGAGAATAATCCGCGAGAAAGGTGGACGAAATGCCCAATATGTGAGTGCGTTCGCGGATGCGGTGAGTGCGGCTGCGGCCGTTGCCCAGGCCGGCGACATGATTCTCACGCTGGGCGCGGGTAGCGTTTCGCAGTTGGGGCCGCTGATTCTGGAGAAGCTGAAGGAGCGGGAGACAACTCTGCCTTGAGGTTTCGCCCGTTCCGGTGCGGCCGGGCTTCGCCCAGACCGGACAGCCGAGGCGGCTGTCTCCACATGATTTTCTTGGTGGTTCCTTCCTTCGAAGGAACCAATTTTCAATAGACGCCCGTATCTTCGCATTGCTAACGGATTCGCGACCGGTTCGTCCAATCTGCCAGATGGAGATATGGCGATGAAAACTACAGAGGCTTGGGCATGGTTGACGGCGGGAGTGCTGGCACTGGGATTGAACGGCTTTTATCACGACGGCGGCGCGGCCTGGGCGCACCGTATTGTGGATCAGGTTACTGAACAATCAGAAGCCGTGGTGGATTTGGCTTCGCAGCGGGTTGACGGATTCATGGGAAAGGCCAGCCTGGTAGCTGCGCGGGACGAAACTGCGTCCTGCCGTTTGGCTGCCGCGGTGGCGCGGTTCCAGAGCAAGATTGCCCGGACGCAGACCGGCATGGCCCACTTCGAGGCGATGTCAGCCCGGCAGGAAGCTTCTTTGGCTCGAATGGAATCCAACCGGGCGCGCATCGAGGCGCAAATCGCGCGCGTGCGCATTGTTCCGGTTGTGTTTAGCACAGTAGACATTCCGGCTGTGAGTTGTCCGCGGGTGCGGGTGAGTGTTCCCCGCGTGAATATTCCGCAGGTGCCCAGGGTGAGGATTCCGGCTCCCATTGTGCACGTCGAGACGCTCGGCGCCGGGCCGGTTTAGGGTTCTTGCTTCCTGGAAAAACGGACGCGGAGAGACTGCCGCGTCCGTTTTTTCCCCACACTCACCTTACTTGTTGGACCGTTTGAACACCAGCGGAAGGGAGCGGCCGCTCTGTTTCCAAACACCCGCGATCTCCGTGTGGTCGTGGTTCATCTGGCCGTCAAAGGTGCTTCCGAAGCTTTGAATTCCAAAGTGCAGATCAGGTTCCTTGTAGGTGACGGAGTCGATCGCCGTCCCTGCCGAGCCCTGGTCCGGGCTGTCGAGGCTTCCGTTCAATGTGCCGTCGGCTGCCTGTGAAAGGTGAACGATCACTCGCAAGCTGCCATCTCCGGTGTCGATTTTTCCTTCCCAATCACCGATTGCCGCCGAGACTGAAGCCGCAGTCACGGCGCCAAGGGCCAATGTGGATGCAATCAAGGTCAGCAGCACCGACTGCAATCCGAAGCGTAACGCCTTATTCGTGTTCATTAGGTAATCCTCCTTTGTTGGTTGAGAGTATTTTGGTCGCCACCGGGAAAGGCTGGCACGGGTCAGCCGGCGGACTTGCCGTCGCTGGGGTCAAAAATGATTTCAATGGGTTGCTTGAAGAGCCGCGCGATGGCAAACGCCAGCGGCAGACTCGGGTCGTACTTGCCGGTTTCAATGGCGTTTACGGTTTGCCGCGATACTTTGAGCCGGCCGGCCAGGTCGGCCTGGGACCACTCGCGCTCTGCCCGGAGAACTCGAAGACGGTTCTTCATCGCCCACCACCTCGCGGGCAATTCGTGACGCACCGCGGGTTCATCGGTATCTCCAGGCTGAAACCGCGTAGGAACCAGCCCAGAGCAGCATAATGAAACTCCCCACCTGCTCCCACGGCGGGCGGCCGAATCCGGCTTGTTCGATGCCGCCGAAAAAGGAAGTGATGATGAGCGTCAACAGGAACGCGATCGACGCCGACTCGAGGCAGATGCGCTTTTGCATCTCGTCCATCTTCAGGACGCTGCGTACCATCGCCGCGAAAAATATTATGTAGGGGAGAACCGTCAGCAGCCCCAGCCACCGGGGCACTCGCCCATGGACGACTAGCGATGTCACCAGAAGCTCCGTCAGCGCGGCAGTCACCGCCCACAGAAAGACGGGGCGGGTGAAGCGGGAAAGAAACGTTCGATTCGTGATCATATGGACAACTTCTATTTACATAAAGTAAAGCTTGATTTACATATTGTAAAGTGTTATTTACTTTTAGCCTGGATAGACATTGGGACGCACATCCACGTTGAGATCAGGTCCCTCCGGCGAAAGAGCCAAGCAGAAGTCGGGACAAGCTTGTCGGGAGAGCCGAGCGCCCATTCCCGCGTAATCCGCTTTTCTTCCGAAAATTTCATGAATGATGCCCAATCCGATTCCTGGCTGTGCAAAAGAACCAACATTTTGTCTATCTCTCGCCGCAAAAAGAAGTTATAGTTTGTAGGCTCAGCGATTCCTCTACGACAACTGACCCTGAACTGATGGCTCGGAAATCGGGTTCCACCATCTTGCAGGAGGAGTTGTATCCACCCAGCGCTGAGGCTGCGCGCGAGGAGATGGACGACTCGCGTCTGGTCGACCTGGATGTAGACGAAGAATCTCCTTTCCTGCGCGGGCAAAAGCGCGTCTCCGCCCGCCGAAGCGCTCTTCCTAAGAAAACCGCGAATGGTTTGTTATGGGCTGCCGTGTTGGCTGGCGTGGTCTGCCTGGCCGGATTAGGCGCTGCCTGGCTGTATCACTATGGCGAGCGGTCCTGGCGCTTCCGCGTGGAATCGAGCGACAACATTGAAGTCACGGGCATGCAGAGCGTGACCAAGGCGCAGATTATGGAGGTGATGGGCGCCGATATTGGTCGCAATATCTTTTTCATTCCGCTGGCGCAGCAGAAGGCGCAACTGGAGCAGATTCCGTGGGTGGAATCGGCCAGCGTGATGCGATTTGTTCCCAACCGCTTGATGGTCGAAATCCACGAGCGCACTCCTGTCGCGTTCGCGCGCGTCGGGCCTCGCATGTCATTGATCGACGCCGGCGGGACGCTGATGGAGTTGACGCCGAAGCACAAATATTCCTTTCCCGTGATTTTGGGAATGAATCCAGGCGAGCCTCTTTCGACGCGGGCGCCGCGCATGAAGGCTTATGCGGAGATGGTGCGGGATCTGGATGCGGGCGGGGCGCGCTATTCGCAGGATCTGAGTGAAGTGGATCTCTCCGATCTGGAAGATGTGAAAGTACGGGTGAATGATGCGGCGGGCGATGTGCTGGTGCATCTGGGTTCGTCGGATTACCTGCGGCGCTACAACATTTATGTGACTCACGCTCAGGGTTGGCGGCAGCAGTTCCAGAAACTGGAATCCGTCGATCTACGCTACGACAACCAGATCATCGTGAATCCGGAGATTCAGCGAACGGCGAAGCAGGCGGCGTTGAGTCCGTCGTCGGTCAAGGCGGCGGCCGCGGCGGGAGTGAAGCCGGCAGCGCTGGTTAGTCGTATCGCGCCGCGTGACCGCCCTGTGCCAAAACCTGCGTTTGAATTGACCGAGAAGAAACTTGATCCGAAAGCTGCAGCGGGCAGCGCCAGGAAAACAGCCTGGAAAGCCAGGGTCAAGAAGAGGGCAGTGAAGTCGGGGAAAACCGCAGCCCCGAAGAAGGCAGCGCTTCCGGGGAAGCCCGCAACATCCACGGCGATGAAGAAATCTGCTGGCAGCAGCGGCGGTCAGAAGCCGAGCCCGGCGGTTGCCAAGAGTCAAGCGAATCAGGGGCCGGGGCAGTGAGAGTTTGATAGCAGTCCAGAGAAATCTGGTTGGGGAATTTACTTAGGGACTAATTAAAGAATGGCGAATCAGCAGGGAAGCTTCTTGACTGCGATTGACGTAGGGAGTGCGAAGACGTGCGCGCTCACGGTGGAGGTCGGCGACAGCGGCCTGCGCTATCGAGGACACGGCGTGACCGAATCGCGGGGATCGCGCAAAGGCGTGATCGTGGAACTCGACAAAGCAGTTGCCGCGATACAAAAGGCAGTGGAGGCGGCCGAGGATATCGCAGGCGCTGCGGTCGAGCACGCGATCGTGGGCATCGGCGGAGCTCACGTGCGCGGCGTGAACAGCCATGGCGGCATCAGCCTGGGCACGCGGCCACGGGAAATTGGGCGCGACGAGATCAAGCAGGCGGTGGAGCGGGCGCGGGCGATTCCTCTGCCGGCGGACCGCGAGGTGCTGCATCTTCTGCCGCAGGAATTCATTCTGGACGATCAGGCGGGCGTGCACGATCCGCTGGGCATGATGGCGGCACGGCTGGAAGTGAGGGTTCATCTCGTGACGGTGGCGGCGAGTGCGGCGCAAAACGTGATTACCGCGGTAAATCGCGCCGGAGTCCACGTCGATGACACTGTGTTTGAGCCCCTTGGGGCGGCCGATTCCGTGCTCCGGGCCGATGAACGCGAGATGGGAGTCTGCCTGGCAGACATCGGAGCGGGATCGACAGAACTGGTTGTTTTCTTACAAGGAGCGGTGGCTTACACGGGAGTGATTCCGGTGGGAGGCGACCACTTCACCAGCGATTTGTCGGTCGGGATGTGCACGCCGCTGGCCGAGGCGGAAAAAATCAAAAAGGCGCACGGCAACGCGATCGTTACTTTGATTCCGGAAGGGAATGAAGTCGAAGTGCCGTCGGTGGGCGACCGGCCTTCCCGTTTGCTTCCACAGCGGTTGGTGGCGGAGATTCTCGAGCCACGGGCACGCGAGCTTTTTGAAATGATGCGCGAAACCCTGCGCCAGAACGGAATGTTCGAGGCATGTCTGGCCGGCATGGTGCTTTGCGGTGGCGGATCGCGGCTCCCGGGAATCTTCGATGTGGCGGAGTCGGTGTTGCGGCGTCCCGTGCGGCTGTCGTGGCCCACACCTCTGGCAAAAATGCCTGCGAGTCTGGCTGAGCCGGAATATGCCACGGTGCTTGGCATGGTGCATTACGGACAACGCGCCCGGGTAGCGCGCGGATTTCAAGGCGATCGATGGGGATCGAGATTGAAGGCGATGTTAGTCGGATAAAAGTGGTCAGTGATCAGTGGTCAGTGGTTAGTAAAACCGGTGCAGCGGCGAGCGGTCGTGATCTCACTGACCACTAGCCACTGACCACTGACCACTTCTGTACAGTCGGTACGCCGCAGGCACAAAATTTAAACTATGGTGGACAAAATGAAGAAGGACAACAGCATTCGCATCAGCTTCAACGAAGAGCCTCTCAACGATGCCAAGATCAAGGTCATCGGCGTGGGCGGCGGGGGCGGCAACGCGGTTAACCGCATGATCGATGCCGGAGTAGAAGGGATCGAGTTCATCGTGGCTAACACCGACCTGCAGGCGCTGCGGCTGTCGCGCGCCCCGGTGAAGCTTCAGCTCGGCGTGAAGCTCACCAACGGGTTGGGCGCGGGCGCGAATCCGGAAGTGGGGCGAAAAGCCGCGCTCGAAGACTCCGACAAAATCATCGAAGCGCTCGAGGGCGCCGACATGGTGTTCGTCACCACCGGCCTGGGCGGAGGCACGGGCACCGGCGCGGCTCCAATCATCGCGTCGCTGGCCTGCGAGATGGGTGCACTCACCGTCGCCGTCGTCACCAAGCCGTTTTCCTTTGAAGGGAAGCGGCGCATGACGCAAGCCGAAAAGGGAATCGCTGAATTAATGGAGTCAGTCGACACGACCATCGTAATTCCCAATGAAAAGCTGCTCGCGGTCGCGGAGAATGCGGGATTTTTCGAATCGTTCCGCATTGCCGACGACATCCTGCGGCAGGGCGTGCAGGGCATTTCCGACATCATTACGATTCCCGGCATCATCAACCGTGACTTCGCCGACGTGAAGACCATCATGGCGCGCATGGGTTATGCCGTGATGGGCACGGCGACGGCGAGCGGCCAGAATCGCACCTCGGAAGCGGCGCGGCGCGCGATTGCGTCGCCGCTGCTGGAGGCCGGCGCGATCGACGGAGCGCGCGGCATCCTCATCAACATCACAGGGTCGGCATCATTGAAGCTGGCCGAAGTGCAGCAGGCCTGCACCATCATCCAGAGCGCGGCGCATGAGGACGCCAATATCATTTTCGGCGCGGTGATGGACGAGAAGATGAAAGACACGGTGAAGATCACGGTGATCGCCACCGGCTTCAAGGAAGTGCCGCGGGCAGCGGTCAGCCGGGCGCATCAGCGGTTCGAAGCGCATCAGTCTTTTGGACATCAGTCTTTTGCGGCATCGCATGACGATGCCATGGGTCTCTCTAGTATGGATTTTCCCGATCCGGTGGGCCCAGCAACGCCGTCGTTTCCTGAGCCGATGCCTGAACCAATGATGGAGGAACCGAGAATGGCGAACCCGTTCCCCGTGGACAATTTGGGAGGCGAAGTGGTCTCGCTCGATTCCATGCGCAGCGCGATGGTCGCGAACTTCGAGCAGGATGACCTGGACGTCCCGGCCTTTCTGCGCAAGCGCGGCGAAGTGATGTGAAAGCAGGGACCAGGGGTCAGGGATTAGGGACTAGTGATCAGCAAGAAACCCGTCAGTATCTTAACTAGATTTTGTTTTGCTGACCCCCTAACCCCTGCGCCCTGACCCCGGCAAAAGATGAAAACCTTTGCGGCAAAGAGCCGTATCGTTTCAGTAACTAGGTAACCGTTACTGGAGACTCTGGAACGAACGTAATTCCCGTTTAAGTGATTGTTCCATAATGGGTTAGATCGAAATTAGTGTTTGCTGCCAGAGAAACTTTGTTATTGCTTGAAACCGGTTAAGTCCCGTAATATCGCGGAGATGGGCGTAGCCACCCGTCGGGGCTGACCACTGGCAGGCCTCGTGCATCTCAATAGGTAGGAAATCCGCGGGATTTCCAGCGTCTCTCAGAAGTTCGTATTTAAGAGATTCGTAGTTTAGAAGCTCGTATTTAAGAAGATCAGGAGAACGAACTGAGATGTCCAAGTTGGGAACGCGCTGTCTTCGTGTGGTGGTGATAGTAGCGGGATTGTGTTTGGCACCGGGAATGTGGGCGGCGCACGTCAACCCGCACCCGCTGAATCCTCCCAAATCGAAATCCGCGAAACTGAGTGAGAGCCAGCGGACCAGGCGCCGCATACACCATTTAGCGGCCAGCCACAGCACGACCGCACGCAGCGCAGGGGTTCGCAGTGCCGCCGTCCACAGCACGAGCATCCCCAAGACTGGCGTGACGCGAACCTCGGTCAGTAGTTCCAGGCTCAGCAGTTCCAAGCACAGATATCACGAACGCTTTTTCATGAGTTCATTCGCCGAAGGGCTAACGGGAAGCGACATCACCGAAGGCGAAGACCCGGTTGTCCGTCAGGCTGCTATTGATGCATTGGGCAACATGAACGGCACGGTGGTAGCGATTGAGCCGACCAGCGGACGCGTGCTAGCCATGGTGAATCAGAAGCTGGCGTTGTCGAGCGGCGCTCAACCTTGCTCGACCATCAAACTTTCTGTGGCACTGGCGGCGCTGAACGAGGGTGTGGTGTCGAAAGACACCGAGGTTCCGCTCGGTGGCCGCAGCCGGATGAACTTGACGCAGGCTCTGGCTCGCTCTAACAACGCATACTTCGAGGCGCTGGGACGCAAGCTGGGCTTTGAAAAGGTCGCTTATTACGCGCATGAATACGGCCTGGGCGAGTTGGCTGGCTACGATATTCCAGGCGAACAGTTAGGTTCTTATCCCGACGAAGTGATTCCGCAAAAGCTCGGCGGCGTGGGCAAGATGTGTTCGTTCGGCGAAGGCATTTCCATGACTCCGTTGCAGTTGGGCGCAATGGTTTCAGCCATTGCCAACGGAGGCACGCTTTATTATCTGCAGCATCCCACTTCGCCGGAAGAGATCGCGAATTTCCAGCCGCGCATCAAGCGGCAACTTGATATCGCTCCGCTGATTCCTGAAATCTCCGTCGGCATGGCCGGGGCGGTGCAGTACGGCACGGCTCGCCGCCTGGGGCTCAACTTTAACGAGGAAGAGATCCTCGGCAAGACTGGGACTTGCTCCCACGCAGGCACCCGCTTCGGCTGGTTCGCTTCCTATGCGAACACCAGCCGCGGGCGCGTTGTTGTCGTTGTTTTCCTGCAGGGCGGGCGGCCTACGTTTGGTCCGAAGGCAGCCGAGATTGCCGGGCTCATGTACCGCAATCTCTACGATCACAACTTTTTCATCGCGGGCACTCCCGCGGACACCACCGCATCGCGACCCGCAAGTACGACGCCGTAATCGAACCCGAATGCTAACTTAATCTGTTTTCACAAAGGCCTCTCGTTAGAGAGGCCTTTGTATTTCTGCCACACGAAACAGCAGCGCTTCGGATGCTGAGACGGACCTCGGGGGACAGGTGACGTTAGTTCAACCGACTTTTAGAGCCCTCTAACACGAAGATGGCCAGTGCCACCGATATGCAGTGTGGGGGACTCTGCAGCACCTTGACCCAAAGATGATTTCGATGACCGCATTAAGCGGCAGCTACGATTACCGGCCGGTGGCTCTCTGCATCGCTCTGGCGATGTCGGCGTCGTATGCCGCGTTGCATCTCGCGGGAGGCATGACTGCGGCGCAGGTTTGGGCACGCGCCGTCTTTCACCGGTTCAGGACCATCCAGACTGGCGATCTAAGTTCATCCCGCAAGCATGAGTTGTATTTCAAGACCATGTCCGAGGCGGTTCCCGAGATCATGTGGACTGCCGGTCCCGACGGCGCGGACGACTATTTCAACCGCAGGTGGTTCGATTACACCGGATTGACGTTCGAGCAAAGCCGGGGCACGGGGTGGACAGTGGCGGTCCATCCCGACGACTTAGGCCCCTTTCTGGAGAAATGGGAAAAGGCGCGACGTCGGGCGCAGCCTTATACCGTGGAATACCGACTCCGCGGTGCCGACGGAACCTACCGTTGGTTCGTGTGCCGGGGCAATCCGATCCGCGATCTCAAAGGCGACGTTGTCAAATGGTTCGGCACCTGTAGTGACATCGAAGATCAGAAGCAGAACCAGCAGATTCTGGAACAGCAGATTCTGGAACGGACCATGCAATTGGCGGACGCCAACACGCGCTTGCAGGAGGAAATGTTAGAGAAGGACTCTGCCCGCAAAGAACTCGACCAACAGACCGATAGAATGCTGCGGGAACTTGAAGAGCGTTCGAGCGAGCGACCCTGCTGGCGAAGATGGGAGAATTGCTGCAGAGCTGTGTCAGTCTGGAGGAAGTTTTCGCGGCCGCTCTGGGCTTTGCGCCCCGGATATTTCCCGCCGCCCGAGGAGCGATGGCACTGCTGAACACTTCGCGGAGCCTCACCGAAGTGATCGGGTCGTGGTCCGATTGCCGGCTTCCTGCCATGGAGTTTGAGACATCTTCCTGCTGGGCTCTGCGCACCGGGCATCCGCACCTGGTATTGGCGGGCGACTCGACCGCGCGTTGCGCCCACGCGGCGGGCGTGAAGAATACGTATTGGTGCATCCCGATCCTGGCGCAGGGCGAAACCCTGGGCATCTTGCACCTCCAGGCTACCGACGAGGCGCCGCAACTGAATGCATCGGAACTTTCATTCAAGACCACTTTTGCGGCGCAAGTTGGATTGTCCATCGCCAACATCAGACTGCGGGAAGCGCTGCGAACCCAGTCGGTGCGGGATCCCTTGACCGGTCTCTATAACCGCCGATATCTGGAAGAAGTGTTGGACCGCGAAGTCCGCCGCGCGGGGCGAGCGGCGCAGTCTCTGGGAGTCCTCATGATCGATCTCGATCATTTCAAGAGCTTCAACGATACCTATGGCCACGACGCGGGCGACGCCGTACTGCGCGAAACTGGAGCGTCCCTGACCCGCGGCATTCGGGCAGAGGACTTCGTGTGCCGCTTTGGCGGAGAAGAATTTGTCGTCATCCTGCCGACGGCGAATCTGGAATCTTCATGAGCGCGCCGAGCGCTTGCGATCGAAAATGATGGAGCTGACCGTCCTGCACCAGGGCAGATCGATGGGAATGCTTACAGTTTCCATCGGAGTGGCCGTGTTTCCCGACCACGGTGTTTCGCCCAAGGACTTGATGGCGGCGGCCGACGCCGCGCTGTATGGGGCGAAGCGCGGTGGACGCAATCAAGTGGGCGTGGCGTCGTTGAGAAATGTGGAAAGTGCGGCAATTCCCGCCGCCCTCGGGTATTCAGCCGCCGGTTCGAGTTAGTTGCCCGATCGTCGCCGGATTGTGGCGCTATTACTTGCTCTTCCGTTCGTCGCGCTCGACCACTCCGTCTTTGATGTTGACGATTCGGTGAGCATACTCGGCGATGTCGTGCTCGTGCGTGACCAGGACAATCGTGTTGCCCTCGCCATGCAGTCGGTCGAACAAGGCCATGATTTCGTTTCCGGTCGCCGAGTCGAGGTTCCCGGTGGGCTCGTCCGCCAAAATGATGGAAGGCCGATTGACCAGAGCGCGAGCGACGGCGACGCGCTGGCGCTGGCCGCCGGAAAGCTCATTGGGCTTGTGCGTCATGCGAGATTCCATGCCCACGGCCGTCAATGCGGCTTTGGCGCGCTCGATGCGCTCCCCGGTCGGAATGCCGGCATAGATCAACGGCAGTTCCACGTTATGCAGAGCGGTGGCTCGAGCCAGCAGGTTGAAAGTCTGGAACACGAAGCCGATTTCCTTGTTGCGGATGCGAGCCAGTTCATCGTCGTCGAGTTCGCTCACTAACTGGCTGTTGAGCCAGTACTCTCCTTTGGTGGGCGTGTCCAGGCAGCCGATAAGATTCATCAGCGTCGACTTGCCGGAACCCGACGGTCCCATAATGGCAACGTACTCACCCCGCTCAATGCGCAGGTTGACGCCGCGCAGGGCATGCACCTGCTGCTCCGAGCCCATGTCGTAGGTCTTCCAAAGATCCTCAGCCGCGATCATGCAGGACTGAGGCGGCGCTGTGACGGCGTGGGGGGGCATGCTGATCAATTCTGCGGTTGCCATTTTTTTCTCCTGCTCCGGTACCACTGGGTTCTCCGAGATTGAATTCGAATCCGAGAGCTCCGTTTGCTATCCGAAACTGCTGTTCGAAACCACGCTTCCAAACCAACGGTCCAAACCCGGCTTCCCGTTGGACGGACAAAGCCGTCGAAGGTTAAGTCTCGTCTTCCTTCTTCGGGACAGAGTTATCCACTTTGACGCTGCTCCCGGAACGAAGCGTGCGCAAAATCTTGTAACTGCCGGTGATTACCTCGTCCCCCTCTTGCAAGCCATTGACCACCTCAATGTCGCTGGTCCCGGCGATGCCGGTGGTCACGGGCACGAACTCCGCCTTCTTCTTGCGAATCACGAACACGCCGGGCACGTCATCTTTCTGATCTTTACTCTTGTCGTTATTCTTCTCGGACGCATCTTTAGAAACCGGAGCGGCGGCGTGCACCGAGCCAGGCGCTGCCTTTTCCTGCGCCAGTTGGGCCTTGCTGCGAACCGAGAGAGCCTGAATCGGAATGGCCAGAACGCCGCCGCGGGAAGCGGTCGTAATCTTGGCGGTCGTGGAAAGTCCGGGCCGCAGATCCGGCGGGGAATCGGTCACCGTCACCACCACTTTGAAGTCTTTCGCTTCTTCGCTTGTCGTGGTCTGCTGGGCGGTGGCCACGCCGGTGGAGCGCACGATGGCGTTGTCTCCAATTTCGGAAACTGTACCGTGGAAAACCTTTTTGGGAATCGCGTCGATAGTCACTTCGGCGGGCTGACCCAGATGCACGTTCACGATGTCGGTCTCGTCCACTTTCACTTCGGCGGTAATTACAGACATGTCGGCCAGGGTAAGCAAAGTGCTGCCGAGCGCGTTTTGTATGCCAATGACTACAGACTCGCCTTCTCGCACGGGTAAGCTCGTCACCACGCCGTCGTAAGGAGCTGCATAGGTAGTCTTCTGGAGAACGTCTGCGACCCGTGTGAGATTGGCCCGCGCCTGCGCTACATGCCGGTCCGCGGAATCTTTCTGCGCCTTTGCCTGCGCGACGCGCGCCTTGGCTTGCACCAGGCCGGAGTCCGCTGTGGCCCACGCGTTCTGGCGGCTGTCGAAATCAGATTTCGCGATCAGGCCATCTTTATAAAGATTTTGCGCGCGCTCCCAATCCAGCTTGTTGCGCGCATAGTCGGCCTGGGCCCGTAGCAAGTCGGCGTCCGATGTCTTCAGTCCGGCGTCCGCGGCAATGGCATCCGTCTCCGCGGCTTCTAGCGAAGCTTGGTTGGCGCTCACGTCTGCCGTAGACTGCACGTTTTCCAGTTGCGCCAGCAATTGTCCCTTCCTTACGTGATCCCCTTCCTTAACGTACAGGTGGGTGATCTTGCCATAGGCATTCGCGCCGATATTCACATAGGTCTTCGGTTTGATTTCTCCCGAAGCGCTTACCACCGACGATAAGTCCTCGCGCTGCACCTTCCCAGTCTGCACCGTGACCACGTTCTTGCTGCTCTGATAGACCGTGATCCCGACGATGGCCGCCAACACCACAGCCACGCCGCCGCCGATGGCAATTTTTTTCCAGGGTTTCATGCTTCCCGTTACCGTCCAAGGCAGTCGGCCCAATCAGGCCGCCAGCCACTCGAATCTCAGGCGGCTGCCTGAGATCACCTCTCTGACAACTACAACCGATCCGCACAGTGACGGGCACACATTCTGGATACGATCCTATCGGCGGGAAAGTTCCAATTTGAATCACTGACCGGACACTGGCGAATCCGAAGAGTAGCGCCGCCCCGACCGCAAGATTAGAGCAACTTGAAATTATAACTTGGTCCAACCCCGGTTCTAGAATATTCAATGCAGTGCCGGGCAACTCGGCAGGAGTCCCGCCGCGTCCAACGAAGCAGATAGTCTTGGGTCTTCAATCTATTCTTTTGATGTGACTTAACCTTGCTTTCGCCCAACTGGGGGCCTAGAATAGACCGACGAAAGTTTGTCTTGGCAGGAGTCCCTCTCATGGTTCGGGTTGGTTCGCGTTATCGGTCGGTTCTTGTGATTCTGGCTCTGGCCCTGGGCTTTGCCGGCCTGGCTGAAGCCCAAAGTGACAAGCCCGCCCCCTCCGGCCTGCCGTCCGCCAGCGCCCCAGTGTCCAACGCACCCGCCTCCGACACACCGGCAGCCAGCACTACGGTGCCTGGCTCTCAGGCACAATCCGGGGATGAAGTCGATCCACTCAAGCGCGCACCCAACGTAAAGCAGAAGAAACAACAGAAAGCTGCCCTAAAGGTCGAGCTCAGCCGGGTCTACAAAAAATGGCTAAACGAGGATGTAGTCTGGATTATCACCGACCAGGAAAGAGCCGCATTCAAGCAGCTCTCGAACGACGAGGAACGCGACAACTTCATCGAAGCTTTCTGGCAGCGCCGCGACCCCACACCCGACACCGAAGAGAACGAATACAAGGAAGAACACTACCGCCGCATTGCTTACGCCAACGAGCATTTTGCCGCCGGAATTCCAGGCTGGAAAAGTGACCGCGGCCGCATCTACATCATGTACGGTGCTGCCGATGAAGTCGACTCGCATCCCTCGGGCGGCACCTATGAGCGTCCCATGGAAGAAGGCGGCGGCGAGACCTCCACCTTCCCGTTTGAAGATTGGCGCTACCGCTATCTCGAAGGCATCGGCCAGGAAGTTATTGTCGAATTTGTCGACACCTGCATGTGCAACGACTATCACATGACCATGGACCGGTCGGAGAAGGATGCGCTCAAAATGACGCCCAACGCCGGGTTGACTCTTTATGAACAAATGGGCTTGTCCAACAAATCAAACCGTTTCAGTGGGAATGGGGAACAGCTGGGAAGCGGGCCGGATAGCGCCAGCCAGGCCGCCAAGCAGTTCGACCGGTTGGAGCAGTTTGCCAAGCTGCAGGCGCCGCCGCCGGTCAAGTTCAAGGACCTGGAAGAAATCGTCAACACAAAGATCGTCACCAACCTGATGCCTTTTGACGTGCGCACCGACTTTGTGAAGGTCACCGGCGACACCGTGCTGGTGCCGATCACGGTCCAGTTGAAATATCGCGATATTACGTTCGCCAACAAGGATGGCGTGCAGCGCGGCACGGTCAATATTTTTATGCGCGTGAGCACTTTGACCGGGAAAGTTGTGCAGACCCAGGAGGAACCAGTTCAGGTCGATGTCCCGGCGGAACTGTTGCCCCGCACAGCCGAGAATTCAGCCGTGTACTGGAAGGCGCTGCCATTGCGTCCGGGGCGGTACAAAGTCGAGATTGCGGTGAAAGACGTAAACGGCGACCGCAAGGGCCTTTGGAGCCGTGGGATTGTGGTGCCTGAGTACTCCGAAGACAAACTCTCGACCTCTTCCCTGATCGTGGCCGACGTCATGGAGCCGGTACCCACGAAGGATGTGAGCACGGGCCAATTCGTAATTGGCCTGAATAAGGTTCGCCCCCGCGTGGCCCCGGCAGACGGCAAACCCGCCCTCTTTAAAAAGAGTCGCGACCAGAAGGTAAACTTCTGGATGCAAGTCTATAACTTGGGTGTAGACGACAAGACTCACAAGCCTTCGGCCACATTTGAGTATGACATCGTCAACATCGCAACTAACAAACCCGTGGTTCAGAAAACGGAATCTACCGAGACGATGGGGAATATAGGTGAGCAGGTGACGTTGCAGAAATCGATTGCCGCAGCCAACCTGCAGCCCGGCGTGTATCGGATCGATATCAAAGTGAACGACAACATCTCCAAGCAGACTATTGATCCTTCAGCGATGTTTGCTGTAGAGTAACGGGCTGCTTGATTCCTCCGGGGGTTGGAGTGAACTTTCGGCATTTCATATCTTGGGCGGTGCTACTTGCCCTCTCGGGTCCTGCGTGGGCTGGAGAGCGGTCAGTTGCCATTTCGGGACACGTGCGCGATGCGTCGGGCATGCCCCAGATGGGCGCGGTGGTAGAGATCGCCGGCTCGGCGGCGCGGACTCTGATTTTGTATACCGACGTCTCAGGGTTCTTCTCCGCCACGGATCTGCTTCCCGGGGTGTATTCAGTCAAAGTTTCGGCGCCTTTTTTCCTACCTTCCCTGAATCAAAAAATTGGCTTGCAGCCCGGCATCAGTGTTCACCTCAACATCACCTTGAACACTTTGCTCAATGCCATGCGGGTGGGGCCGCTGCGTGGGACCGCCGATGAAGACGATTGGAAGTGGACGCTGCGGTCGGTAGCGAATCGACCCGTTTTGCGCGTGTTTGATCCTGCGTCGGGCGCCGAACAACAGGATCACGATCTGAGGGCGAGCCTTTCGTTCCTGGCCGGTTCGGCAGCCAGTGGATATGGCAGTGGCTCGGACCTGAGCACGGCCTTCTCGGTGCAGCGCTCGATTTTCTCCGCCAGCCGCGTCGGGCTCAGTGGGAACGTCGGTTACGGAGATAGTCTTCCCACCGCCGTTCTACGCGTGATGTACTCGCATTTTCTGCCCGACGGATCCGGACCCTCCATGGCGGTTACCATGCGCCGATTCGCGCCCTCCGATCCCAGTCTGCACTACGCCGCGCTACAGGCGCTGGCGCTCAATGCCGCCGACGATTTCGCTATCGGCGATGTGCTGGAGTTGAAGTTCGGCAGCGAGTTGCAGACCATCCAGTTTCTGGGCCACGTGACCGCGTTCCGCCCCTTCGGCTCCATCGATGTACACGCCTCTCCCAACACTGTCGTTGAGTATGACTACGCCACATCTCTGCCCAACACGCGCGCCGAGAAGGGTTTCGATTCGACCCCCGCGGATTTGAGCGAAGCCGATCCTCGCGTCAGCATGGCTAACTTTACGACCCGGCTGGAACGCGCCCACCACCAGGAACTGAATCTCTCGCGGCGCATCGGCAAAAACAACCTCCAGGTTGCGGTCTTCAGCGATCGCGTGGGCGACACGGCTTTGATCGGTACCGGCGAGGCTTCCGCTTCCGGCGGCTACCTGCTGCCCGATGTCTACTCAGGCACGTTTACATATGCCGGCGACACCCTGAACTCCCACGGCGTACGGGTTGTGCTCCAGCGGAAACTTACTTCCGATCTCACCGCCACCCTGGATTATGCCTGCGGAGATGTGCTGGATCTCGCCAAGCCCGACGTCGAACTCCAGGATGCCGGTCAGTGGATCACCACGCAACGCCGTCATGCCTTGGCTGCCAAACTCAGCGGCACATTGCCGACCACCCACACCCACTGGATCGCATCCTATCGCTGGATTAACGGTCCAGCGCTAACCCCGGTGGATATGTTCAACGCCTCGCCCGGACAGAGTGATCCCTTCCTGAATCTCTTCATCCGCCAGCCCATTCCTACCCTGGGTTTCCTGCCCGCCCACCTGGAAGCGCTCATCGATCTGCGCAACCTTCTGGCGGAAGGCTATGTCCCGGTTGTAGGCCAGGACGGCCAGACTGTCTATCTGATGCAGGCTGCCCGCTCGATCCGCGGTGGCGTGACCATCACCTTCTAAGCAGAGCATTTTTGTCATCTCGAAGCGCGCAGCGCAGAAGAACCTGCTGTCGCCCACACCGCCACCAGCCAGCCCATTACGCCGCCGGGGCTGCCGCACCAACTCTTCGGTCACGTTACCTCTGTGTTACCTATCCGTAAAATCTATTGCTTCGATCACAACTCAATGGTTGACTCTTGGGATAGGGTTTGGATACTGTGTGTGGTGCAATTGGGCGCTGCAACTTGTTAGTATGCAAGGAATTGCAGGCCTCTCGAACTAGGGTTGAAAAGCATGCCCTGCCCTATCAGACACTACTCCCTCAAACTCACCGGCATTTAAGGAGACTTTATGAGAGCGCGCATAGTCCTGGTGTTTGTGCTTCTGGCTGCAGTCAGCGTTTCGGCACAGACCTTCCGTGGCACCATCCTCGGCACCGTAACCGACCCCTCAGGTGCAGTGCTGCCGGGCGCCAAGGTGACGGTCAAGAACGTGGGTACAGGATTGGAGCGCACCACCGAAACCAGCACAGATGGCAGCTATGCCCTGCCCGAACTACAGATTGGCACCTACACGGTGACGGTAACGCTGAGCGGTTTCCAGACCGCGGTGACCACGGGCGTGACGGTGGATGTGGCCGGCGAACGTCGTGTCGACGCCGCTATGAAGCCGGGCCAGGTCTCGACCAGATTAGAAGTGTCAGGCGATCTTTTACCGCAGGTGGAGACGACCTCCGCCGAACTTGGCGGCACCTTGACCGCGGAAACCATTGAGGCCCTCCCGGTCAATGGACGCGATTATCAGAAGCTGATTTACCTGAATCCCGGTATCGCCGGTTCTCCCGATCAGATTACGGATTCTCCCGGTTCTTATGGCGTTTTCTCGATGAACGGATCGCGTGGCCGGTCGAACAACTTCCTGCTCGACGGCACCGATATGAACGACGGTTTCCGCAACGATCCGGCCATCAACGAGGCTGGAGTATTTGGCGATCCCGCGACCATTCTGCCCCTCGACGCCGTAGCCGAACTGAAAGTAATTTCGAACTATGAAGCGGAGTACGGCCGCAACAGTGGAGCGGTGATCAACATCGTGACCAAGAGCGGCACCAACGCCTTGCACGGTTCTCTGTTGGAATACTTCCGCTCGGGCAAGTTGGGAGCGCGCAACTACTTCAACTTCGCTCCCGTTCCCAAGAGTCCGTTCAATAATAATCAATTCGGCGCTTCTCTCGGCGGGCCAATCGTAAAGGACAAGACTTTCTTCTACGTCGATTATGAAGGCCAGAGCGAAAATGGCGCGCAAGCTGGAACCACCTGCGTACCAGATCCCGCGCAAATCGCCGCTGATGAGACGGCGAACGGAGCCCCGAATGCAGTGACTGCCGCGATCCTGGCGCGCAACCCGTTTCCAGCCCCGAATATTCCGGGAACTTACGGCGCTGCCTTCGTCGGCCAGGAGGATGCTGGCTGTCCCAACGGCAACAACCTTTCCGATTCAACCAGCTTCTTTAACCGTGTCGATAGCTTTATCGGCAAGATCGATCACAACTTCAACCCGAACAACATGCTCGCCGGCCGCTACTACTTTGGCAACAGTCACCAGAGCTTTCCGTTTGCACAGCTTGCGGGCGGCCTTCTGCCCGGGTTCAACACAATCACGCCGACGCGCGTGCAGCTGATCGCGCTTTCCTACGTGAAGGTGATCAACTCCAACCAGGTGAACGAAGCTCGTCTGGGATGGAACCGGTTCGCAGAAGGATTCTTCGCCCAGGACCAGAGCTTCGTCCCGAGCACCATTGGTTTGGATACGGGCATAACCACTACCTACAATGGCGGTCTTCCGTCGACTGATATTGGCGGTTTCTCGGAGTTCGGCGCCACCGACTCGCTGGCGAAAAATCGCGTCGATGCCAACTGGCACTTCGTGGACAACTATTCGTGGAAGTCTGGAAAGCACGATGTGAAGTTCGGCTACGAATTCCGGCGCACCACCATCGCGCAGGTCTTCGATCACAATTTTCGCGGTACTCTGGACTTCGATACTCTCACCGACTTCCTGGCCGGCCTTCCCGACGGTGGCGCCCAGATACAGGGCGACACCGAAAGACACACCTTTCAGAATAGCCATGGGTTGTTTATTCAGGACAGCTTCCGCGCGACTCCCCGGTTGACTGTGAACTACGGGATGCGCTGGGACTACTTCGGCGTAGCGGGCCAAAAGGATGGACAGTTCTACACCGTCGACTTCTCGAACGGCGGCAACAACGTTCCCACCAGCCAGTTGTATGGCAAGGATCTGAATAACTTCGCTCCCCGCGTGGCCGTTGCGTACGACGTCACGGGTCAGGGAAAGACCGTGGTCCGAGCGGGATGGGGATTGTTCTACGACGCGTTCGCGCAGGATATGTTCCTGGGCCACCTTCCGTGGAATTGCGGATTCTGTCCCGGACCGGCCTATCCCGGCTTGGGGCCGAATGCCCTCGGCGAGGGAAGCGTGGCGACTGACCCGACTACCGGTCTGGCATTGACACCCTTAACCGCGGGAGTTCCGGTCTATTCAGGATTCGGCCCCGAGGGAAATTTCTTTTCCGTCGATCCTCACATGCGCACGCCCTACGTACAGAATTTCAATCTTAACCTCCAACAGCAGTTGGGCAGCAAGACAGTTCTGCAACTTGGTTATGTAGGTTCGGTCGGCATCAAACTGTTCCAGTTCCTGGATATCAATCAGCCCAATCAGGCGCAGATCACGGCTGCGGATTTGGCTTGCGTTCCCGACCAGGCGGACGGCGATTACTGCCCCGCCGGTTATGGTGTGCCACGCACGGTTGCTCCCAATTTCTTCTACCTCAACCAGGAGAAATCGTCGGCCAACTCCAACTACCATTCGCTGCAAGCCAGCTTGCGCACCAGCGGTTGGCACGGGTTGACTTCGACCGCTAACTTTGTCTGGTCGCACGCCATCGACGATGCCAGCGATTCCGAGGATTTCGAACCCAATGAGTCGCAGCCCACGGACAGCACCCATCCCGCCGGGGACCGTGGAAACTCCAGCTTCGATATTCGCCGCCGCTTCACCTGGAACTTCGTCTATCAATTCCCCAGGGCTGGCGGATCGATGCAGAAGTTGAAAAACGGCTGGGGCTTCGACGGCATCCTGAATTTGCAGGACGGTCAGCCCTGGCATTTGAACTATGAGTTTGAAGGTGACTATTCGGGCTCGGGTGAAGGCTTCGATCGTCCGGACCAGATCTCGACTCCGCAGTACTCCAGCAATCCGGCTCAGTACATAAACTTGTCGGCTTTCGCCGCGCCCTGCACCTGGGGAAATCCCCAAGGCAACGACGGCAGCGCGGACGAAACCAACTGCGTCCCGGGCACACGCCACTTCGGCAGCGAAGGACGCAACTCTCTGCACGGCCCGAGTTTCAAGGAGTTCAACTTCTCCGTATTCAAGGACACGGCGATCACCGAGCGGCTTAAAATGACGCTTCGGGCGGAGTTCTTCAACCTGCTCAACCATCCCAACTTCGTGAATCCCTTCCTGCCCGGTTTCATTGCCGATATCGGAGCACCGAATGCCGGGAACGGCTATGGGCCTGGTTCGTATTTCCCAATCACCGCGACCGGCGATGTGGGCATCGGCAACCCGTTCCTCGGCGGCGGCGGACCGAGGGGCTTGCAGTTCGCGGCTATCTTCAAGTTCTAACCACAGTTCTCGGATCAACGCCCCTCCCCTTCGCGGGAGGGGTTTTGTTTCTGGGCCATGCTCCCTCCCACCTGTCGTGTGACTTCCGTCACTAGGTAACCTGATTCCGGCGATGCTACGCTGCAAGTCGTAGTCGGTTTTTCCCCAAAGCGCCTGTCGCGGAGACCTCGATGCGTCGCTCCATTTACGCTGTGCTTATCATCATCGTCTTTGTCCTTGGCGTGCATTTTTCCACGCCGCTCTATGCCCATCACCTGAAGCAAGGTGCCACGGATTCGATGCCGGTGACCACCTCCTCGGCCGAAGCTCGCGCGCTCTACCAGAAGGGCATGCAGGACTACGAGAATCTTTATCTTGAGCGTTGCAACGACGACTGGCGCGCGGCCGTCAAGGCCGACCCCAACCTGGCCGTCGCCTGGGCGTGGATTGCCTTCAACGGCAGCGATCCCAAGGAAGTGGCCGCGGCCCGCGAAAAAGCCAAAGCACTAGCGCCCAAGTTGCCTCCGGGAGAGCGGTTGATGGTCGCCTGGATCGCCAAAGTGCAGGAAGGCGACTTCATCGGCGGCATTTCCGCCATGAACGACATGTTGGAAATGTATCCCAGGGATAAACATCTGCTTTACCTCGCCGGGAACTGGCTGCTGCTGGAGAACGGAGACGATCAGGCCCTGAGAATCATGGAGAAAGCGCTGGTTCTCGACAGGAATTTTCCCGCCGCACTGAACGATCTGGCTTACCTCCGTGCCCGCAACCGGGAATTTGCCAAGGCCTTTGCGGCGATGGATCGCTACGTAGCTCTGCTGCCTAATGAGCCCAATCCGCAGGACTCTTACGGCGAACTTCTGCGCATGGCGGGAAACTTTGAAGGATCGCTGCACCACTACCGCGCTGCCTTGAAGATCGATCCTGACTTTGTCACTTCTCAGGTCGGCTTGGGCGATACGTATGCCTTGATGGGAAACCAGGAACAGGCGCGGAACGAATATGACAAGGCAATCCGCAACGCCCACAACGAAGCGGACCGGCTCGACTACAGCATGCAGAAAGGAATGACCTGGGTGCGCGACGGAAACTTCTCCGAGGCCGACAAACTTTTCCAGGAGATTGCGCAGATTGCACATGCCAAAGATCAGAACTTGCGCGAAGCGCAGGCCTACCGCCACCTGGGCGAGTATCAGACAGACGACAAAGTGGCATTGAATTATCTGCAGGACGCAGAGGGATCGCTGGAACTCGGCACGATTTCAAAGTCCGACAAAGGCGAAGAACTATCTCGGATCCTTCGCAACCGCACGGTGCGCGCAGCCCATGCCGGCTACGCGGACCTGGCCGAAAAATCCTTGAAACAACTCGAGGCCATGGCGACCGGCAGCCGCAACCGCGTCATTCAGAGTTCCTACAACGGCGCCGCCGGAACGCTGCTCATGGATCAGGCGAACGTGGATCAGGCAAACCTGAATCGGGCCAGCGTGGATCAGGCGGGCCTGGATATAAAGAACGATGATTCGAAGAAGTACCTCGAAGCCATCAGCTATCTGGAAGAGGACCAGGACAATCCCTTCACCATGCAACTGCTGGTGCAGGCCTACTACCACACCAATCAGTCTGAAAAGCTGGCTGAAGCCGAGTCGAGGTTGCGAGGCACCAATGTTCCCACCATGGAGCAAGCGCTAGTGGTGCCTGCAGCTCGCCTGCGCCGCCCGGAAATGTAATCACACAGCGCTTCCTGCTAAGTTGGTCTATACTGTCGAACGCAGCGAGGCAGTTTCCGGCTTCTAGTTTCTAGTTCCCAAATTCTGACGCAGACCACGCCTGCCGGAAGTCCGAACCGAAAACTGGAAACCACTCCCCGCGATCCGGTTCAGGATTTCGGCTCAGGTTCAAAATTAGTGACCGCTAAGATCGATCGCCGTTCCCGTCAAAGAGTCGTCGCCAAGCTGCCCGTGCGCGTCCGCAGCACGGCGGCAAATACCGAGCTCAGCGCCCAGACTCGCGATGTGAGCACGAATGGAGTATTTCTCTACACCGACTCCCGCATGACGGAGGGCTCGGACGTAGAATTAGTCCTCATTCTCCCTCCCGAGCTCACCTCGGGAGAGAAATGCTGGGTGTGCTGCCATGCCCGCGTGCTGCGCGTGGAACAGGGCCACGGCAACGACTTCGGAGTCGCGGCCGAGATTAGGCGGATGGACATACTGCCGGAGATTCCCGCCTAGTTTTTCGCCGCGCCGGTCTCCGTGCCCCAACCCGCGCGCTATTCCTGCAACGGTCGAAGTTCGCACCTCCTCGAACAAATGTGCCTAGGCATCATGCAAGATTTGCCCTGGGTTCGACCGAATCTTTGGAAATTGGTGAAATATTGCTTCCTTTCGCACCGTCCTTGGTGCAATAATAGCGGCCCTGGAATTGCTCTGGCCAAACTCAGTAGTCAGGTGGGCGTAGTATGTGGATTGAGAAACTGTCAGACGGCGTCGTGCAAGTGCAGACTCCTATCGGACCGCGTTATCTGATGCCATCTTTTCTTCAGCGCGTATATTTTCTCTGGATGTTCCGTCACTTTCCTATTCTTCCCCACGCCGTTCTCAGCACGGGCCAACAGCGCATGATCGATCGCTTGTGTTCGGAGCAAAGGTTCGTCTCCATGGCCTATGCCGATGGAATGGACGACGCTCCGGTGATCGGTACGGTCGAAAGACGGCCCAACCCGAGAATGGGGCCAGATTCGTTGCCCCCGCGCCGCCCTGTGGCCAGCGAAAGTTCCAGTGGACTCACAGCCGAAGCGCGCCAGCGGACATAAAATAATTTTCCCGTCGTGTCGAGAAACCCGGTGCGGAGTGTAATTAACTCTCATCGCGGCTGAGGTTGCCGTGGGGATCCACGTCGCAGAAATCACCGTTGCATTGTTGTATGCCAAAAAAGGGAAGGTGGAGGCGTTGTATGGAAAGGCCTGCAGCGTCATGTAACCGTTAGGATTGTTGTTTCGGAAAATGCCCGCATTGCCGTCGTCAGCGAATCCGGCCACGCCAATGTTACCTTGGAATGCCCCCCTGCATCACCGAATATGCCGTAGCCGATGTCAAAGCCTAGCCACTTCTCCCCGATTGTGCAGTGCTCATTCCCAAATGTTCCTGTTCGCCCCCAAACTATATACCGCCGACAGGACTGTGACTCGTCCCGTTGTGACCGGATGGCAGGCGAGATGGCACCGTCCTGAGCCAGGTCGCCGAGAAAAGCACGACTAGACCGTCCGCCAGAAATGGGAACGTCCCCTCCGTTTCCGGTCTTCAATACTCCCACGGCGACAGGTATCCCGTGCCGGTAGGTTCGCAGGGCCCACCGCTGGCGGTGTAATTCCCTCTAATCAAACCGTCCGAGTCCGCCGTCGCAAGAAAAGTGATGGTGCCTTGGTCGGTCACGATGTCCAAGGTCACAGACGTGCCCATGATGAAGCTGGGGGAGGGAAACGTTCCCGATGTGACCGTCCCGGACTTAAAGCAGGCGTCGTCGAATGTGATTGTTCCGCTGAGGCCAAAGCTGCCCTGCGAACTGGCGCTGTCCTGACTTAGCTGGGCATACATGTTGATAGTTGCTCCCCGCGCAGTCGTTAAGATGCCGCCCCAGTTACCTGCGATCGAACCCACACTGAAGCCGCTGACGTTTCCTTGGTCGCCATTGGCGCATCCACCGTTGACGGCAAACGTTCCCGTGAGAGTATCCGGGAAATTGGCTTTGATAATGATACTCCCGGCGAAAGTAATGACCTGTCCGTCAACAGACGCGGATGTCAGGGAGACACTGCCATCGGTGATGGTACCAATCAGGCCGATGGTATTGCGCTGATCAAAGCAACTCCCGCCGGCCACATGCACCGCGCCACTTACCGAACTGCCAGACTGATTGATACTGCCTGCAATCGTCAAGGAGGGCATCCCCGCCGTGGACGTTGTGCTGAACTGCCAATTGCCTGAAATGTTCTGGCCCTGCGGTGGTGGGTCGACTGGTGGGTCAGAAGGTGGGCCTGAAGGCAGGCTCGAATGTGGAGTTCCTGGTCCTCCTCCGCATCCACACAGCAGTACGAGAACTGAAAGCAGCCACCAGAAGCTCGATGGAAGTTTCGTCCCAAATTTCATTGTCCGGCCTCCGATCAGTCGTAATGCAAAATGCGCCCGCTACAACGGAAGTCAAATCAGCCCACCTACACCCAAACTGGCTGTTCTCCGAGGGGGTCCTGCCCGGTGCTTGAGATACTCCGTCCGGGACCGGGAAAACTCAATGCTGAGGAGCTGACATTCATCTGAAAAGTGGCTGATACCGTGGAGGGCGGTTCAATTCCTGAGACTTGTGGAACCCGGGTGATAGAATTGCGGCCTGACGGCCAGCAGGGGAAGTTTTGTAACCACGTAGAGTTTAACCTACCGCTGCGAGGTGGCTATGTCGCCGGAACCTGTCCGCACTGTTCGTCCGGCCGTGGTGCGCTTCGAGGGTTTCGAACTAGACCTCCAGAGCGGATTGCTCTCCAGAAATGGGACGAAGAACCGCCTCCAAGGCCAACCGCTGCAACTTCTCGAACTCTTGCTATTGCAGCCGGGCCAGATTGTGACGCGCGAGCAGATCCAGCAATGTCTTTGGCCTGACGGCACCGTGGTCGAGTTCGAGCACAGCGTCAATGCAGCGGTGAAACGTTTGCGGGCAGCGCTGGAGGATGACGCCGAGAAACCCACCTTCATCGAGACGATACCCCGACGCGGATACTGTTTTATTGCTCGCGTCGAAAACGGCCCGCTCCTCGCATCGGCCTCCGTTGAAGAACATGTAGAGCCAGTTCTTCACAACCGGCCCCTATCTGAAGTTGGGAAAAAGCTCCGCCTCGTAATTGCGGCTAGTGTCGCAGCCCTCCTCTTTGCGGCCGCATTGGCCGCCTGGCGCGTCTTTTTCGCCCGGCCCGTGCTGACCGGCGCTGACGTCATCCTCCTCGCAAGCTTTGTCAATAGGACTGGTGATCCGATCTTCGACAACTCTTTGGACAAAGCCCTGGAAGTCAAACTTACCGAGTCCCCGTTTTTGAGCCTGTTCCCCGAAGCCGACGTACAGCGGACGATGGGCATGATGCGCCACGATCCTAATGAGCGCGTGACCCAGGAACTGGCTATCGAAATCTGTAGGCGACAAGGGCTCAAAGCCTTGGTAGTGCCCGAGATCGATGCTTTCGGCGGCAGATACCTGATCACTCTGGAAGCGATTGACGCGCGCACCCAAAAGTCCATCGCGCGACGGCAGGAGGAAGCTGGGAGCAAAGACAAGGTGATCGCCGCGCTCGGCAAGGCAGCTTCGCAGCTACGAAGACAATTGGGTGAAAGCCTGAACTCTCTGGAGAAATTCAACGCTCCTTTGGATCTTGCCACCACAAGCTCACTCGAGGCCTTACAAGCTTATAGAGCGGGGCTGATCCCGTTTCGTTCCGGAAAGACGCGTGAGGCCATCCCTTTCTTTGAAAGAGCCGTCGAACTGGACCCGCAGTTCTGTTCTGCCTACGGTATGCTCGGCCATGCCTTCTTCAGCATTGGTGACGAACAAAATTCCAGGAAGAGTTTTGCCAGGGCCTTTGAGCTGAAGGATCGCCGGCTCACCTCGGAAGAGAACTATCAGATTACCGCCTCTTACCATGCTTATATAACGGGCAATCTAGACAAAGAAGCCGCCATACTGGTTTTGTACCAGCAAGCGTATCCACGCAGCATCTCAGCTGCCAACCGGTTGGGAATTAATTACGCGATGCTTGGCAGGCCGGACGAGGCTCTACAAAGATTCAAGTGGGCCATCGACCATTCTCCCGAGCCTTCTGCTCATCTCTATTCCAACGCAAGCCAGACGCTCATGAGCCTCGACCGGCTTGACGAGTCTAAGAACCTGCTTGACCAATGGCGTCAGAAGGGGTCTCTTGCCCCATTTCAAAGAGAGATGCGGTATCGAATCGCCATCTTCGACAATGATGCCGCGACGATGGAGCAGCTAGCCCACGAAACCCCAGCGGATGATATTCCCTGGCTCGAATTACAAATGCAGCTCGCATTTCTGCGGGGCGACCTCGGCAAATTTCGTTCCCTGAGTGAAATCCTGGTTAAGCAAAATATTCGCGCGACCGAGATGGAAAACGCCGCCAACGAGCTTGCCTTGCATGCCCAGCTTGAATCTTTTTTGGGAAACTATGCATTGGCGCGCCGGCTTGCCCACCAGGCCGTAGAGGGAGGGAAAGACAGTGCTTCCGAGCTCTGGCGTTCGGCTGAGGCGTTTGGTTACGCCGGTGATATCACGCAGGCGGAAACTCTGGCGGCGAAACTGGATCGTATGTTTCCTGAGGATACCTTGCAGCAGAAGGTCTATCTGCAGCTTATTCGCTCGATCATCGAGCGGGAGCGGGGGAACGCTCTTAAGGCGGCGGATTTGCTTGCCCCAGCTGTGCAATACCAAACCACACTGGATGTTCCTTATCAGCGCGCACAAGCCTACTTGGCTGCAGGAGAGCCCGCCCTGGCCGCTGCTGATTTCAAGCAACTCCTCGGCCATCGTGGTTGGGGCTGGTGGCAAGTGTATGCCCCGCTGGCTCAACTCGGCATCGCGCGGGCCTATGCCATGCAAGGGGACTGGGAGAACAGCCGCAAAGCCTACAATGATTTCTTCAGCACATGGAAAAATGCTGACTCGGATATTCCGATACTCCGTCAAGCCAAAGCCGAATACAAGAAGCTCACCTCGACGGCATCTGCTGCCTCTTCAGCATCAACGAAAAAGCAATAGCCCCATTTTCCTAAGGTACTCGCCCTTGATGGAATCGCCGGAAGTTTGAAGCGCGATTCTTCTCCAATGCCTGCGCTCACCTGTGGGCTGGAACAGGGACCTTTGGTCGAACCGGAGAAGGCGGACCGCTACACATGATATAAATATGAGGGGTTGATCGTTCACGATCTCCGCCGGTCCGCAGTTCAGGAACCTCGTGAACTGGGGCGCACCGCCTCGCGTAGCCATGAAAATCAGTGGCCACAGAACATGAGCGGCCTTTGAGCGCTACGATATCGTCAGGGCCCATGAAGTGACCAACACAATGCGGTGTCGGCTCGAACTGAGAAGTGGTCGTCGGGTGACAGTTTGGTGAAAGTTCCGAGAAAGCCAGCCGGTCGGCTTCCCATAAGTCGATGAAGGCAAAAAGCACGGGCGCGTAGCTCAATTGGCAGAGCAACTGACTCTTAATCAGTAGGTTGTAGGTTCGATTCCTACCGCGCTCACCATCTTTATCAATCACTTACCAGTTGTGTTCAAACTGAATTTTCCAGGTGTGCCGTAAAGTGTGCCCTAGTCAGATTCGGCTAGGTGCCTGCCGGCGGCCCCCCTGGCTGCGTGTCGTTCAGCGCCGACCGAACAATGTCGAGCTCGGGGTGTTGGTATTTCATCGCTGTCTTGACGTCTACGTGTCCCATCGTTTGCATCACTAGCTTCAGGTTGCCGGTTTTCTTTAGCACCCGCGTGCCGAAGTCATGGCGGCCACAGTAGAGCACCAAGTTCTTCGGTAGGCCGGCTTTCTTGCGCGCCTGGCGGAACTTCCCGGCCACTGTTATGAGATGTCCTGATCTGGAACGTTTGGACGGAAACACCCAACCATCCTGACGCGCTCCACAACGGATCCGGAGAAGATTGAGAACTCTGTCGCTCATGGGTACGTCTCTGATCCCGCTGACGGTCTTGCTATCCGGCACAAAGATCAGCCGACGATCCCAATCGATGTTCTCGATTCGGATCTGATAGAGCTCCTTTTGGTTCCTCATACCGGTGTCGCGCACGAGGATGATGACGTCGCGAAAAAGGTCGAATGTACGCGGCCGCCAATCGCGTTGCGCGGCCCCAGCCAAAAGTTTCCGCTCCGCATCATCATCCAGTCTCAGTGAGCGTTCTTTTTCTGGCAAGAGCTTGATCTTGGGAGCTCTCCGAATCGACTTCCATTCTTCAGCTTTGTGCAGAAGGCGCCGCAGAGTGCGCAACGCACAGTTGGTATTCGCCGCTGAACCGGTAAACCCCAGTCGCTCAGCGACATCATTGTTGATTGCGTCAAGCCGCATTCCCAGGATGGAAGTAGTCGTCAACAGACGCCAACCGTCCCGATAGTACGTCTTGCTTTTCGGCATGAGTCGTGATGAATCGACCCACTGCAAGAAGCAAACCGAAGCCTAACGCAAAATCGGCGCCTTCCTTGGCAGGGGGTCACTATTGTCGCAAGCATCTGCGAATCTAAGGGCGGCGATTTTACGCGCCCTGCTTTCATTCGCCTCCTTGGTCGATCCACGGAATCGTCGACCACGAACCGTGAAATCGAACCACCAGTACTTTGACTTCTTTTTCTTAAAGAGCTCGACGAGAATCCTCCATTGCAGCCCGCACGGAAGGCACTCGTGTGTTCTCATTGATGTACTCAATTAGAACAGAGACATCATAACTGACCCGTCCTTCCATCGCCACATAGCGTGGTCCCACGCCCTCGTATCGCCAGCGTTTAAGCGTGTCTGGCGATCGGCCCAAAATCTCGGCAGCTCTCCTGGTGTTAACTAGTTGAGGAATTCGTTCTTTGGAGTTGACTGTCATCAGATGATCTCAACGTTCAGCGAACTGTGTTATCTTTGCTAACTCTTACGACACTCATTTCTGGCCGGCTCGGTGAGAACGCGATCTGCGCGCGGCCTAGGTCATTTCCCGATGCCCTCCTTCTTTGGTTTCGGGGCCGGGACTAATTCCTACCAGCTCACGGTAGCTTCTCCACAAAGGACTGAATCCCGGTTGTTTCATCACAGTTCCTAACCGCGCTCATTGGTTCTGGCGACATGTGCGTACCAATGTTGCAAATAGAATACGGAACAAAATGACCGGACAATGTCATGCGGAGATTCCTGCAGAGATCTTTTCCGACTACAGCGTGCAGAGCAAGAAAATCGATGGCGAAACGGGGACGAGAACGGCCATTAAGAGTTAACCTGCCGCGCATGCGATTTCGATAGCTCCATATACTCATCCGCACCCACAAGCCTCAGCACGACCCGCACCGGAATAGGGAATCGACCTCGCGTAGGATCATGCACCACATGCGGTGCGGAAAGCTCATACCGCT
>Ga0182024_10003464_pt1 | contig 37576 bp, 36 predicted proteins | sample P32metaG_FD_120480 | JGI IMG/M metagenome (GOLD analysis project Ga0182024, IMG submission 120480) | Permafrost microbial communities from Stordalen Mire, Sweden - P3-2 metaG (Illumina Assembly) | ecosystem: Environmental > Terrestrial > Soil > Wetlands > Permafrost | place: Sweden: Stordalen...
CATAATGAATCGAAGAAGTAAACTGTCCGGCCCTCAGGGGCTGAAGCCCTCGTCTTTATTGGCTCTGGGCGGCACGGCTGAAGCCGTGCCCTTCCCAAACCGATTTATGAGATAGGTTCTAGTTGCTTCGAATGGTTCCAGCTTTTTCTGAGAACTGAGAACTGACACCTAAGACCTGCGACCTGCCTTACCAGGTCGAGTAGGCCTTGCCGTCACTGCCAATCTTGTCGGAACCGCTGTGGACGCCGATGATGCCATCCGTATCCTTCTGCTCCAGTGAAAAGATCGCGTCTGCCGGCTCCGTCACCCAGGTATCCTCGCGGTCCGTGATGTCCTTTGGAATCTCGTCCAGATATTTCTCTGATTTCAGATCGTCCAGCGACTGCGGCGGCTTTTGCTTGTCCAGCGTGTACTGAAAGATCAGCCGGTTCAGTGTCTCCAGGTTCTGGCGTAAATTCTCTTCCCGCTTCCGCGTGAGGGCGTGGCTGTAGATGGGCAGGGCTACTCCCAACAGGATCAGAATGACGCTGATCACCACCATGATCTCGATCAAGGTAAATCCGCGATTGCGTCTGGTCGCCGTTCTGCGCATCTCCCGGCCTGGTTTCCGACTAGCTTCCGATCTAGTGCGTCCAGCTCGAATAAGGTTCGCCGTTGGTCGAGGTCTCCTCGGACCCGCTGTGAACACTCTTGATACCGATCTGGTTCGCATCCCACGCATCGTCGGAGTCTTCCATGTCTAGCTTCCAGGTGTCGGTTTTGCCGGTGATGTCGTCTGGGATGAACTTGATGTATTTGGGCACCAGATCCTCAAGCGACTGGGGCGCTTGCTTCTTGTCGAGCGAATACTCCTGGATAACTCTATTCATGGTCGTCAAATTTTGATGAAGTTTGGCTTCCTTCGCCAGCAGCACGCTATGGGTGTAATTCGGCACTGCGATCGCCAGGATGATCATGATGACGAACATCACTACGACCATCTCGATCAGCGTGAAACCCCGGTCGCGTAACCTGCGCTTGCCGGCCGTGGGATGGTTGGGTTTGAAATTGCCCGCTTTGGACCTGAATTTCATCTACCAGTCCTTATATTTCGTGCCATCCAAAGCGGATTGGTCCGACTTGGTGTAAACATCGAAAACGTTTTGCCCACCCCAGGAATCCGAGTCTTTGTCGTCCTGCATGGAGCGCATGCCCCATTCGCCTTTGGTCATGGGATCGACGGGAATCTTGCGGAGAAACTTCAATTTCTTGCCGCTAATATCCACGCCCGTGACCAGCGTATCCAGGTCCGGAGGATAGTTTTCACTCCCCACCTTGGTCTGGAATGCACCTCGATCGGCAGCGTCCTTGTAGCGGTCGATGGCATCGCGGACCATCCACAGATCGTAACGGAGTTCATGCTCGCGCTCCCGGCTTATGGCGTTCTTGGCTACCGGAACCGCCATTCCCACCAGGATGCACAGGATCATGGTGGCGACGATCAACTCGATCAACGTAAAGCCATGTTGTGGGCGCGTCGCCACGGCCTTGGATTTCCGGGTATGTATATTCGGATTCATAAAGACGGATGCATAAATCAGTTCTCAGTTCCCGGTTCTCAGTTCTCGGTTAAAAGCCAACCAGATCTCCACCTAGAACTGAGAACCGGGAACTGAGAACCGGGAGCTGAGAACCACTATTGAATGGTGATCGCGGCCTGCGCTCCACTCATCGCAATCGGCTGCATCGCCGGATCCCGTGCTCCGCCCCGCGTGATGGTCAGAGCAGACTGGCCCGGGCTCTTCGCCATGAAGGTAAGCGTCACCACCGCTCCCTGTCCCGAAACTCCCCCGGTGCCTGGTGGCCGGGTGGCCGTGACCTGCAACGTTCCTGTCGTGGGATCGTCGCGATGCACTAACGCCACTGTCTGTCCGTCCTGTGACAGGAACCCTCCGTTCGAGACGTTGACGACCTGAACCTGGTTCGGGTCGTAATTGAGTTGCACGGGCACGGAATACACGTTCTGCCCGCCCGAAAGCATGACATTCACCGTAAAGGTCGAGCCCTTAGCCTGTGTCAATGTGGGCGGATCAAACATGAATGTTCCTGCGCTGGCCGGCGCCGCGTGAGCTACCTGATTCTGCGGTTGGGCAGTCGGATTTAAACTTGCCGAAGCTTGGCCCGCGGGAACCGGCGAAGGCATCGCCCCCTGCGCTTGCGGCCCGGCGGGCCCACCCGTAATCGCCGGCGCTGGCGGCTTGCTGCTGGCTAGTCTCAACGTGATCCCGTTCGCCGTACCCACATCGAGCATGTCCGCACCGCCATGCGAAGTGTCAGGCCCGCGGATGATGTGGGGGATCAGGACGAATACGATTTCATTCTCCGAGTGGTCGGTATTGGTCTGCGAAAACAGGTACTTCAATATGGGGATCGAGGCCAGGCCCGGAATCCCGCTCAAGGCTCTCGTCTGCTGGTCTTCCATGATGCCGCCCAGCAGGTTGACTTCTCCATCTTTCAGGCGGATGTCGTGCTCGATTTTGCGCTGGCCGATCACGGGCTGGCTGATGCCGCCAATGTTTACGTAGGAGGTGACTGCCGAGACGTCCAGCGACATCTTCAATGAAACTTCCCCTCCCGCATGCACCCGCGGGGTTATGTCGATATTCACGCCCACATCGAGGTATTGAAACTGAGTGTTAACCAGCGGGTTGATGCCGACGCCGCCAACACCCGGTTGGAACGAGCCCGTGGCCACCGGCACGCGGTCGCCGATCTTCAACGTTGCCTTCTGCCCGTCCAGAGCGCGGATCTGCGGATTCTGGATAATCTTCGTATTCGTGTCGCTCAACAACGCCGTAGCCGAAGCCGATGGAATCGACACCTGGAAGTCGGTGGCATTCAGGTTGGCGATCGAATTCAGGCTGAGGCCGCTGCCCGTCGACGTGGAAGTCGTAGTCGTCGTCGTGGTCGTAGTTGGCGTAGTGCTGATATTGTTCTGCAGTTGAACCGTAAGGCTGGTCGGAGGGTTGATTCCAATGGTGTGCATTTTGTCGCGGCTGACCTGCATCACCGCCACTTCAATCAGCACCTCGGGCTTCGCCTTGTCCAGATCGTCCACCAGTTTTTGCGCCAGCGCCACCTGGTCCGGCGTGCCCCGCACCACAATCGCTCCCTGGGAGGGCAACTGCTGGATGCGGCTTACTTCCAGGATGGTGCGCATCGCGTTCACTACATCCTGCAATTCGGTGGGCTGGGAAAGGTTCGAAAGATAAAAAGTTTTGATAACGTTTTGTTCCAGCTCTTTGCGCTTCGCAGGATTGTCTTGCGCGACAAAAATTGTGTTCGGCGTCACCGGACGCCAGAAGGTTTTGGTCTCAAATGAAATGATCTCCAGCGCGTCTTCGAGGGTTACGCCGTTCAGCTCGATGCGCACCTGGCGCGGCGTGTAGTCGGGATCGAAGAGCACATTGATGCCCGCCAGTTTGCCCACCGTCTCGTAGATCACATTGGATTTCTCCGTTACCTTGAGCGTGATGGGCACGTTTGAGATCGGAGTCAGTTCGACCGGGCCCTGTGCCGCATCCAACCGTTTGCGCAGGGCGCTCGTGCCCGCTGCCGAAGCCTGCGGTTGCGGGTTCTGTGCCTCCTTGATCATCTGCTGCGTGCGCTTCAACTCCTGCTGCGCGATGAACGAAGAGGGGTCGATCTCCAGCGCTTTCTGGAATTCCGCCAGCCCCTCGTCGAGTTTGCCGTTATCGCGCAGGATCTGCCCGCGATGCACGTGCGACGCAGCCGCATAGAAGCGCGTCCGCTCAAAGGCCGTTCGATATCTCAGGTCTTTCGGTTTTAGACTGTAGGCCTGCTTGAAGTAGTCGAAGGCCTGCTCGTAGTTCTGCCGCGCCTCGGCGTCGGCGCCCTTCTGGTATGCCGACTTGGCGGAATCCGTACTCTTCCCGACAACCGGAAGCCTCAGGGAAAGGAGCAGAACTACAAATAAAGCCGGAAAAATCAGGCGTCTCATCAAGCAATCCTCATGAAATTCTTTCTTGCCGCAGCGGGCCGTTCCAGGATCAACATAATCCAGACCAGACGGATCGAAACCGGGATGCCTCCGGCCTAGATCCTTTTAACTACCCAAAAAAAACTAACCGGCCGGACATCGCGGGGCCGCTGCGCGCAAAAAGTATCGGGGATTCTGATTATAGCATCGCATCCAGTTGCACCCGAAGTGATTGGTACATAGGTGGTTACGCTCGTTGGTACGTGTCCTAAAGGTGCCCGGTGTCAGCGTCTCAAATCAAGAAAATCCACCCGAAAGCCACTCCCGGTCTGCCTTTTCCTCAGACCTGAGACCTGACTCCGGAGACCTTCCTGTGCCTGTGTTACTTTCTTTTCAGCTTCTTTTCAGCTTCTTTTCACCAATGGCCAAGCAGACGACCCACCAGACCCAGCCCAATCGCGAGAAAAATCCTCGCCGCCAGCCCACCGCTTCGGGGGAGAAGGATGCTGCCGTAAATAGGAACGCGAGCCACAACTACTTCTTGCTCGAAAAATTCGAAGCGGGAGTCGTTCTAGCCGGAACCGAGGTAAAGTCAGTCCGCCATGGCTCGACTAACCTAAAAGACGCGTACGGATTGATTAAAGATGGCGAACTCTGGCTTCTCAACTGCCACATCGGCCCCTACGACCATGGCAACTACGCGAACCATGCCGCTCTCCGCACCCGCAAACTTCTGATCCACAAGGAAGAAATTCGCAAGCTCATCGGCAAGACCCAGCAAAAGGGACTGACCTTGATCCCCACCCGCATGTATTTTAAGAATGGCAAAATTAAAGTGGAACTCGCTCTGGCCAAGGGAAAGCAGCTATGGGACAAGCGCGAAACCGAGCGCCGTCGCACCGCCGATAAGGAAGCCCGCGAAGCCATCTCTCGTGGAAGAAAAACGTAAGAACAGCCGCCCTCGGCTTCAGTTCCTTGAGTGCTACTTCCCTCTCAAGTATTCGCGCACGCCATCTTCGGCTCGCCCCAGAGCGCGGGCGAAGGAAACCTTGGCCAGGTCGTGTTGGTAGAGGCTGGAGATCAAACTCTCATGCGCGGACGCCACCGCTTCCTGCGCCTGCACCACTTCGAGGTTGTCGGTGACCCCGGCGGAGAAACGATCCCGCGATTGAATGAGCGCCTGCTCGGCGAGACTCACCGAACTCTGGGCGACTTCCACCTGATCGGCGGACGACTTCAGGTCAAGCAGCGCGTTGCGTATATCCTGATCGATCTGAGCGCGCACGTCTGCCATCTGCGCTTGCGCTTGCCGCAGGCTGGCGTCGGCCTTCAACACATCTCCATGGACCTTGCCGCCCTGGAAAATGGGAATGTTCACTGTTCCGAAGAGCGCGTACGTGGGCAGCACGTCTCCAGGATTCGCGCCGATCTCGCCAAAATTCGCCGCCACATCGATGGTGGGGAAATATCCCGCGACGGCTGCGCTCCGCTCCAGTTGCGCGGACGCCAGGCGATCCCGCGCGGCTTTGTAATCGGAGCGCAAAGAATAGGCCCGCTGCAAGCTGGTCTCAAGATCGGGGATCGGAAACGCCTCATAAGGAGCTTTGTCAGCCAGTTCGAATTGCTGGCCGGTCGCCAGTCCAATCACGCGTGCGAGGGAAATCTTCTGCTTGGCGAAATCGCTGCTGGCTGCGATCAATTGCTGTCGGCGCGTCTGGTATTCGACCTGGGCGCGAAGCGTGTCGATCGCCGGAGCCACGCCCGCTTGCTGCTGCGCGACCGCCTTGTCGTAGAGCGCCTTCGCCGTCTCCACCTGCGCCTGCGCGGTTTCCACGCGGGCGGCCCCCGCTGTCGCCTGCAGATAAGCGTTGCCAGTCGCGAGCACGACCAGATCGCGCGCATCCTGCAGATTGAACTTCGCTACGTTTTCGCCGATCACCGAAGAACGGTATTTCTGGATTGACTTCCAATCGAAGACGCGCTGCGTGGCCGAGGCCCGCATATCGAAGTAGGAAAATGGCCCGATCACGTGAGGAAGAGGCCCAGCGCCCGGAAACGAGGTCAGTCCCAGCGCCTGCAGGCTCACTTTTTGTTTTACCTCCTGCACATCCGCATTGACGTTCGGAAGCAGGTCGCTGAGCTGCTGCCATTTCTCTCCCCGCGCCTCGATGGTGTTGTACTCCGATAAAAGACCGGCCAGGTTCTGGCGCAAAGCCCGTTCGATCGCGTCGCTGAAAGTCAGCGGCAGGACTCCCGGCGTCAGCTTGGTCTCCGGCACGCTGCCGAACACTGGATTCTGGGCCGAGGTTTGAACCTGCGAGGTTTGGACTTGCGAGGCTTGGACTTGCGAGGTTGAACCATACCCGAATTGATTCTGCGAGGCTTGATACTGCCCGCCGGCCGAATTCGCGGCCGCCCCGGAAGTCGAAGTTTGGGCGCAGAGCGCCGCTCGGAACAGGACTATGGGCGCCGCAATCGATAAGACGATCCCTAAGACGACACCTAAAAAGAGCCGAAAGAACTGCCATTGCCTGTGAAAACGGGTTGCGGAAGCCATGGAGTCTGGTTCTCTCCTTACGAGACGGAAATCATAAGCCTTTTGGAGTCTTTTTGATGGGGGTGCGATACAAATTGTTGAAAGCCTCGCTTTTGAAAAGGGTGATCGAACCATGGGTAATCGAACCATCCGCAGAACATGAATTGCAGATGGCCGATGACCCGATTACCCGATGACCGATTCCTGTGACCTTGGTCATCTTGTCTAACCTCCACCCAAAGTTCAATCTAAGATGCGAGGAAAGCACTTCCCCGCGGCGGTAAACGGTACAGAAATTCCTACGTATGAGCGAAGCCACTAAACTGCCTTCCAAAGGATCGGACTGGACGCGTCTGCTCACGGACCCCGATCTGGTCAGCCACCTCGGAAAGTTGCTCAAGACCTACCGCGAGGTCCCTCCGGAACAGCGCGAAGCGGCGCTGCTGCAGGCGATGGCGGAGATCAAAGACGCGGCCGTCAAAGAGCGCGAAACGAGCCGCGAAACGGGGAAAGGTGTAGCCGACGCTGTGCCCCCCGCGGTGCTCCACCCTCCCGTGCCGGTCGATGAGACGCCTCCCTTTGAACCGGACTTGTTCACCCCGCTATCGGGATCGGAGCGGCGCCGTTTTTACCGTCTCAAATGCTACGTGGCGGTCGAAATTCATATCGAAGGCGAAGAGGCTCCGGTCTGGGGTAATCTGGCGAATGTGAGCCACGGAGGATGCCTGGTCGAGACCGCGAGCGCGGTGCCCGCGGGCAAGACGCTGGAGATCGGGTTGTGGGTAGCCAGTGGAAAAATCTGGGTCAAGGGCGTCATCATCAGCGGTGTGGCGACCCGAAGCGCGCCCTCCTTCGGCGTTCGGGTAAAATTCTCTCAGGCGGAACTGTCGGAAAAGGAACACCTGCGGGAATTTTTGACATTTGTTCAGAATACCGCCGATAAGTCGCACAGCGGAAGCGCCTACGTCGCGAAATTAAAGAGCTAAGCCTCTATTCAAGTTAATCTTCCTGCGATACAACATCGCCGTGTTGTGCAAGAATGATTTGTGTCACGGCATGCCTTAAGCGTCCCATGATTTAGGGTAGGCCTTCAGGCATCCTATGATTCGTATCGGGACATGCCTTCAGACATGCCGAAAGCGCTCCCAATAAAGGCGCCTTTACGGTTTGCTGAAAAACTCGGTCTTCACTGCCCAGCCCCTAAAGGGGCATCTGAATCCAAGGCACTTACGGCATCGCAGAGGAAACTCTGATTAAGTGCCGGCAGAAAGCATAAACCACAGGGTACACGGGGGTACACGGAGGGACCCATGGGACTTATTCAGAGCTTCCCTAAAGCGATGCCCTGATACGAAACTGAGTTTTTCAGCAAACTGTTTAGGCGCGGAGGCCGCGTTTTGGAGTTATCCTCCTTTGACTCCCTTTGACTCCTCCAGCAACTTTTCCGGTGCTCCGGGTTCACTCCTAATGAGGCCCATCAGGATGGAGACTCCTACGCGCGGACGCCGTTTGCTGATGGCAGCGGCCTTGCTTGCAGCGGCCGCGATTACAGCTCAGTTCGCTCTCGCCCGGAAGAAAGACAAGCCCCCCGGCGCGGCGATGACGCAGATGGACCCGCAGAAGCGCGCCGTCCACGCCCTGAACCGGCTGACATTCGGCCCCAGGCCTGGCGACGTGGACCAGGTCGCGAGGATCGGCGTTGACAAGTGGATCGAACTCCAACTTCATCCCGATAAAATCGATGACTCGGCGCTCACTGCGCGGCTGAATCCGCTCCGTACGCTGCGGATGGGGACAAAAGAGATTGTCGAGAATTTTCCGCCGGAACAGGTGATCAAGCAGATCGCCGACGGAAAAGCCTCGATGCCGCGCAATCCCACGCAACGCGCAGTTTACGAAGCGCAACTCCAGCGCTACGAAGACAAGCAGGAACACAAAGAACAGGCGGCGGTCAAAACAAGCCCGCCTGACTGTAGTGGCGGGACTTGCCCCGTCTCCGCCGACAGCACCCCACCCGCCGATCCCGAGCAGATGCGGCGGCGCGCAGCGCGCCGGACCGCCAACCTAAAAACGCAGGAACTGCTCGATCTGCCCCCCGGCGAGCGTATGAAAGAGATCCTGCAAATGTCGCCCGAAGATCAACGGGCCCTCGCCGCCACGACCAAAGGCGCCAGGGAAGACACGCTGCTGGAGGGAATGAGCGCGCAGCAGAAAGAAACAGTGATGGCGCTCAACAATCCGCAGCAGGTTGTGGTCAACGAGTTAATGCAGGCGAAGATGCTGCGCGCGATCTATAGCGAACGGCAACTTGACGAAGTGATGACCGACTTCTGGTTCAACCACTTCAACGTCTTCATCAACAAGGGCGCCGACCGCTATCTGCTGACCAGCTATGAACGCGATGCGATCCGCCCCCACGCGCTGGGAAAATTCGAGGACCTGCTGGTGGCCACCGCTAAGAGCCCGGCAATGCTGTTCTATCTCGACAACTGGTTGAGCGTCGGCCCGGACTCGGAAATCGCGCTGGGCATCCCGCCGCATCCCGCGCGCCGCGGCTATGGCCCCCGGCCGAATAATCGCCCACGCGGCAAGGGCAAGCAGGCCAGCGGCTTGAACGAAAACTACGGCCGCGAACTGATGGAGTTGCACACCCTCAGCGTAAACGGCGGCTACTCGCAAAAAGATGTCACCGAAGTGGCCAAAGTCTTCACCGGCTGGACGCTGGAGCAGCCGAGAAAAGGCGGGGACTTCCGCTTCGAGCCGCGCATGCATGAGCCCGGCGACAAGATCGTTCTCGGCCATCGCATCAAGCAGAACGGCGAGAAAGAAGGATTCGAAGTGCTGCACCTGCTGGCGCGCAATCCAAAGACGGCGCACTTTATTTCGCAAAAGCTGGCGACGCGTTTTGTCTCCGACGATCCTCCGGCCGCGCTGGTCGATCGCATGACACAAACATTCTTGAAGAAAGACGGCGACATTCGAGAAGTCCTGCGCACCATGTTTAAGTCGCCCGAGTTCTGGGCGCCCGAGGCGTACCGCGCCAAGGTAAAAACGCCGCTCGAGTTTGTGGTCTCCGCCGTGCGCGCCAGCGGTGCGGAAGTGGAAGACACCCGCGCGCTTGTCGGCACCCTCAACAACATGGGCATGATGCCCTATGGCATGATGCCGCCGACGGGTTACTCCATGAAAGCCGACACCTGGGTGAACTCCTCGGCACTACTGTCACGCATGAATTTCGCGCTGGGGCTGGCCCAGGGAAAGATACGGGGAGTTAAAGTGGATGCCGCCAACCTGCTGGCGGAAACGGCCGCTGCCGGATCGGCCGCTGCTGGATCGGCCGCTGCTGGATCGGACAAGCACGCACCCGCCGACGCGGAACAGGCACTAGCGAATCTGGAAAATTCGTTGCTGTCCGGCGACATTTCCAAACAAACACACGATACGATCGGCAAGCAATTGGAAGACCCAAAGATCAGCCAGCGGCGACTGGATGATCCGAAGCGTCCGCCAAACGTGGCGGCGATTACGGGATTGATTCTGGGATCGCCGGAGTTTCAAAGGAGATAGTTATCAGTTCATATGTCCATTACAAGACGCATTTTCTTACGCAACGGCGCAATGGCGGTAGTCGGCACGACCGCGCTACCAGGTTTTCTGACGCGCGCCGCCTTCGGCGCGGCCGACCCCGGCATTCGCAATAAGCGCCTGGTCGTGATTTTTCAGCGCGGCGCGGCCGACGGCCTCAACATCGTGGTTCCCCACGGCGAGCCGAGTTACTACGCCATGCGTCCGACCATCAACATCCCCAGAAAATCCGTGCTCGATCTCGACGGCTTTTTCGGATTGCATCCGGCGATGTCGTCGTTTGAGCCGCTCTGGAAACAGAAGCATCTCGCCATCGTGCACGCCGCCGGATCGCCCGATCCGACGCGTTCGCATTTCGACGCGCAGGATTTCATGGAATCCGGCACACCCGGCATAAAGATCACCGACGACGGCTGGCTGAACCGCGCGCTGCACGACCTTCCCGTCCTATCCGCGAACGAGAAGTCGTCTTTCCGCGCCATTGCGCTCGGACCGTCGCTGCCGCGCATTCTGTCGGGCAAAGAGCCGGCGGTGGCAGTCAACAACCTGAACGATTTTTCCGTTGGCGGGAAAAATCCCAATGCCGCACCGATGTCGAACACCTTCGAAGCCATGTACGACCACTCGGTGGACACTGTGTTGCACGGCACCGGCCAGGAAACTTTCGACGCGGTCAAGACGCTGAAGGCCGCCGATCCCGCACACTACACGCCCGCGGCAAACGCGAACTATCCCAAGGGACGCTTCGGCGACAGCCTGAAGCAACTAGCGCAGATGATAAAGGCAAACTTAGGAGTGCAAGTGGCATTCGCCGACATCGGCGGCTGGGATCACCACGTCAACGAAGGCAGCACTCAGGGACAGATCGCCAACGTGCTCGGAGATTTCTCGCAATCGATCGCAGCTTTCTGGACCGATCTCGGCGATCTAGGAGAAGACACGGTGGTAGTAACCATGTCCGAATTTGGCCGCACCGCCCGGGAAAACGGCAACCGCGGCACCGACCACGGCCATGCCAACGTCATGTTCGTCCTCGGCGGTCCCGTAAAGGGTGGCAAGGTCTACGGCCGCTGGCCAGGGCTTGACCAGTCACAGCTATACGAAGGCCGCGACTTGGCGTTGACCACGGACTTCCGGTTGGTCCTCGGCGAAGTCGTATCGCGCTATTTGGGGAATAAGGATTTGAAGACGGTGTTTCCAGGATTTGAAAACCAGGCTGGCTTTCTGAAGTACTTGGGATGACCCACGTTTGTTGAATTACGATCAGCGAACAAACTCGATTCGCTTCACGTTCCTTGTGTTTAGATAGACGCCCTGTCCGTTGACCAGATAGATGGTTTTCAGTTGATCATCTACTCTCCTCGCTCCGGCGAGAAGAAAATCATTGCTCTCGGCATCGGGGTCGAACGTATATTCCCTGATCCAACCCAGATATATTGCGCCGTCGTCAAGGTACACAACCGCGTACTCAGTGGACGACTGATTGACCCTCCTCCAAATGCTCTGAGGGTCGGGTTCGAGCCAGTTGAGTGGGGTGTAATTGCTGGACAAAGTGAATCTTGTCCACCGGACAGCGATCAACAGAGTTCCAAGGAGGAGTCCCGCGACGGCTAACGCAATCACGAATCGCAGCCAGGGAAGACCCGCATCGTCGCTGTGAAGAAGGCCACTCAAGAATCTGCGATCAACCCAGCGAACCGTGCTTGCAAGAACAATGCCGTAGATCACACACCATGAGACCTGCAAAAACTCGCTGAGTTTCTTGACCGGATACTTCGCCCGATAAAGCTGTAGGGCGATGAAACCGGGCATGATATAGAGAACGAAATCGGCGAGGTGTTCGACAGGGTCGGCCAAACCAGCTGCGGACATCAGTCACTTCCGGCATTTCGTGAGCTATTCTGAGCGCCCGAACTTTCATTGCCCGCAGGGGCAGGCTGTGGGGCTTGCGGGCGGCTCGTCGGCGGTGGTTGAGGCGGTTCCTGACGGCTGTGTGTATACGACCTTTGGAAGTCGTCGTTCGTCTTACACCTGTTGTTGCCATCATCTTGCCTGGGCGCCATAATGCCTCCGTCCACGCGCTATCGGTTTTCGACTTAGCACATTCCCATTATCCGCCCTGATTGCTTACACCGCAACCGCCTATAACCATCCGTTTCACTGCACCCCGGGATAGCGAAGGGGGATACGAAAGTAGTTGGCTTAATAGAAGACTAGTGGCGCGCATGGTTCGGTGCGAGGATCGATTCTGCTTCGCAACCCGGAGCCAAAGGTACGACTAGTGAAGAAATTTGCCATCACTTTACTCCTCGCGCTCATCTGTTCACTCTATGCCAACGCCGCCATCTCCGAAATTCGCAAGGACTTCCCGAAGCAAACGGCAAAGCTATCGGCGACCGCCATCCTGTCCGCTCCAGCCGGCAACGCTAGTTATGTCGTGTGCGTCTACCTCTCGCAACCGGGAAGTTCCAATAGCCTGTCAGCCATCGTCCGGTGGATCGACGAGAACGCACAATCTCAAAGTTTCACTTTCTCAGGCGCCTCGGGAGTAATTTCCAATTGTGACCCGATTCGTAACTTGGCACGGACAGCACCTACGGTCGAGACTTCCGGTGCTTACCACGGGACCTATGATCTGTTTGTGGTCGGCTTTGGTTTTTGGACGACAGGAAGCCAAGGTCAAGGGGGCATCACTGAGCCGTTCGATAACTGGCATCTTACCAGCGGCCCCACTACCATCCTCTCGCCAATTGGAGGCGTGACCTACCTGGTAGCCGCTGACTGCAGCAATGGGGCGGCGGGGACTCTTAACTGGATCGACGAAGTTGGCAGTCAGGCGGTTACTATCAGTCCCTCACTGAGTGGGGCACTCATCCCGGTGCATGTGGCAGCCGCCGAAAGCCTGGTCTTCGCCAGCGGTTCCTGTTATCTCTCGGCTGTCGACATGGGAACGCCGAAGGCCGGGTCCGGCCCGCTCACGGATTACGAAGTCAATCTGCTGAACTACACGAACGTCAAGTGGCCGAATTTCGTGCCTGTCGTAACCGCCGGTCGAACCACAACGTACGTTTTCGCCGGCAACATCGCCCAAGTACCAAATTCCGCCGGCACCGTTCTGGAGCTGTTTGGCGACGATCTCTTCTTACAGATCCTGTACGCGGAGGAATATGGCGCGCCAGGAAATAGCGCTGGCACCTCTCTTACGTTCCCTATTGGCATCGTTGGCGCTGGCTACCGCAGTGGCACCCCGAACAACCCGTTCACATTCAACATCACCACCGCGATCAACGATTTCTCGTCTCTCGGATGGGGCCCGTCGCCCAAGTACAACGCCGAAGTGGATGTGATCCAGTTCTAGGTAAGTCTGCGAAAAGACAACTTTGGTTCTTTGTGGCGCTGGCAGCGGTCAGCGCCAGTTAGATCTCCACCAGCACATCCCCGTCCTCGATCTTCACCGGATACACCGCAATCTTAGCCCCCGGCGCGCCCGCCTCGCCCGTTTTCGGATCCCACTCCCACCCATGCCATGGGCAAACAACTTTTCCTCCTGAGATCACTCCCTGGCCGAGCGGGCCTCCACGATGCAGGCAGATGTTATCCATGGCGCTGATTTCGCCGTTCACGTTGGCGACGCAGATGGTCTTGTCACTGCAGAGGAATTCTTTGGCTTGGTTGAGGGCGGGGAGATCGGTTTCAGCGGCGAGTTTGGTGAACATATGTCCTCGGCGTGCGGCGACCCCTGCAAACTACATATCCCTGCTTCGAGCGGGATGACAAGATATATACAGCGGTGGTTTAACTGAGAGCTGACAACTGAGAGCTGAGAGCTAGTCTATTTCGGCTGCATGGTCTGCGCAACCATCACGTGGCGCTTAAAGTTCTCCATCATGTGCTCTTCAAGCCGCACTTCGGTGGGACGCTTGGCAAGCGTCATGGTGTCGATCTTGTCCTGCAGTTTGAGCAGCGCGTAAAACAAATTTTCCGGACGCGGCGGGCAGCCGATCACATACACATCCACCGGCACGATGCGATCGACGCCCTGCAGAACAGCATAAGTATTAAACGGCCCACCTACCGACGAGCATGCGCCCATCGAGATCACCCACTTCGGCTCGGGCATCTGCTCGTAAATCCGCTTCACCACCGGCGCCATTTTCAATGTTACCGTGCCCGACACAATCATCAGATCCGCCTGCCGCGGGCTGGGCCTAAACACCTCCGACCCAAAACGCGCAATATCGAAGCGCGCGGTCGAAGACGCGATCATCTCGATGGCGCAGCAAGCCAGCCCAAACGTCATCGGCCAGAGCGCCGACTTGCGCGCCCAGTTGAAGACGTAGTCCACCGTCGAGATCATGAAATTCTTTTCGAACTTGTTCTGCAGCCAGCTCATGAGGTTTCTCGTCGTACCGGATGACTTAAGAATCATACGCCCCGGACGTGATCCTGGGTCGCGCTTCGGCCCCGAGCTACGGGCTTCGAGCTGCGAGCAAGCGAAAGCAAACCCCTAACATGAGCCGGCCCGTTAACGAAGCTCGAAGTTCGAGGCTCGTGCCTCGCAGCTCGTAGCTAATAAATCGTGTATCCCGGCGCCGGATTCCGCACATCCGGCTTGGACGCCATCAGCAGCAACGCGCCAATGCGCTTAAACGCCTTGAGGTCGTCGAGACTATGGAACGAAGTCGTCTGATAATTGTCGGGCGTGAGCGTGTCGTCGGGAATCTGTGCGTACTCCACATTTTCGAAGGCATGCTTCTTCAACAATTCGACGTATTCCGCCGCCGAACGAATATGCACCGGCACCTTCAACTTTGGCGCCCACTGCAGCGAATACGGATTGTCTTTGTAGAGATTGATCAAAATAAACATCCGCCCATGCGGCGCCAGCACACGAAAAAGCTCAGCCAGCGCGCGCTCCTGATCCGGATAGTAATAAAACGACTCCACCGAAAGTACCTTGTCAAAGAAGTTCTCTTCCCAGGGAATCCGCGCCGCCGATCCGACAACGAACATGACGTTGTCGAACTCTTTTGAAGCGGCCCGCGCCTGCCTGACCATCTCGTCGGAGATGTCGACCCCGACCACCTGCCCGAAACCTTGCGGACCTTCGCCCACCATGCGTGACAGCAAGCGGGTTGCCCACCCCGATCCACAGCCCAGATCGAGAATGCGCTCACCCGGACGCAAATCCATCCGGCGCATCGTTTTCTCGGTGATATCCAGATGATAGCGCTCCATCTTCGCGCCCTCACCATCATCGGCCCAGCGATTGAATTCCTGCTGCAAGCGCTCGTCGGGAGATTGGGATTTGTCGGCAGTCATGAATTTCGCTATTCTTCGGCTTTCTATCCGTTCCAAGGGTCAACAACATCAACCCCACATTGCTCGAAGCCCTTGAGATCACGAGTTGCCACTTTGGCCTGCCTCGTTTTTGCAATCGCGGCGATTTGCGCGTCCGACTGGCTGATGGACCTGCCACTGGCGCGCCGACTCGAAACAATCTTGGAAAAAGCCCGCGCCGCCGCGCTGTCAAAACTATAGACTCGGTCCGAGAAGTCTTCTGTAAACATGGCTTGGGCCGCCGTTGTCAGATGCTCGCGACGTTTGCCCCTCGGCAATACGTCGATCCCATAGAATATTTCGGCTTCCGTAATGGAGGTCGTAAAGAGTTCCGCCTCCGGTTGCTTTGTAATCCAACCGACTACGCGCGCGGACGGCTTGGACCTCATCAACTCCGAGAGGACGTTCGTATCCAGGATGATCATTTGCTGGTTTGATCGTGGGTAAAATCTGGAGGTTTACGAACCGGATCCCGTCGTGGCAGTTTCAGCTTCAGCCCACCAAACGGCGCAAACCGCTGGCCAATTCTCTCCGCCAAGTTTCCTTTCATACGCGGCGTGGCGCTCAGGGCGGAGCGCAAAATCTCCCGCGCTTCCTCTTCCATCGAACGTCCATGATGGGCAGCCCGGACCCTCAACCGCGTCTTGATTCTCTCGTCAAGTTGACGAATCGTTATTGTCGCCATGCTGTCAATGCTAGCACTGCTAGCTATGGATACGCAATGCCCAGAATCGACTAGCTGGTGATACTGCACAGATTGTTGAAGAATGCCGGATACGACACCCCCGCCGCATCCGCCCCTTGAATCCTCGTCTCGCCCTCCGCTCGCAGCGCAGCGACGGCGAACGCCATGGCAATGCGATGATCGCCGAAGGAATTCAGTTCCGCGCCATGCAAATGCTGGCCACCTGGAATCCGCAATCCATCGGGCCGCTCTTCGACCTCCGCACCCATTTTGCGCAGATTGGTGGCGACGGCAGCGATACGGTCCGATTCTTTCACACGCAACTCCTTGGCGTCACGCACCTCGAGACCACCCTCGGAGTACGGCGCAACCGCCGCCAGCACCGGGATCTCGTCAATCAATGCCGCCGTGTCCGCGCCCGCAATCACAATTCCCTTCCACACTGTTCCTCGCGCCTCGATCGTTCCTACCAACTCTCCCTGATGTTCTTCCAGATGTCCGACCGAGATCTTCAGGCCCATCTGTATCAGGATGTCGAGCAGCCGCGCCCGCGTCGGATTCATCAGGATCCCGGGCAAGGTGATCTGCGACCCGGGAAACAGCGCCGCCGCACAAAGGAAAAACGCGGCACTCGAAAGATCGCCCGGAACATGTGCCTCAATCGCGCGCAGCCGCTGTCCGCCCACGATGCGCGACGCATTTCCTTTCCGCTCGACCTCCGCCCCGAACGCCCGAAGCGCAATCTCGCCATGATCGCGCGTGCGGATCGGCTCTTCGACCACCGTTTCGCCTTCGGCAAACAGTCCGGCAAAAAGCACGCAAGATTTCACCTGCGCGCTCGCGACTTCTGGCCGGTAGTGAATGGACTTCAGAGGACCACCGCGAATCCTTAGTGGAGGCCGTCCGCCTTCCGCAGCCTCGATCCTCGCGCCCATCGTTGAAAGCGGCGTCATAATACGCGCCATCGGTCGCCGCGACAGCGATTCATCTCCGCATAATTCGCTGGTGAATGGCTGCCCGGCAAGAATTCCGCTGAGCATGCGCATGGTCGAGCCGGAGTTCCCGCAATCCAGCACCGTCGCGGGAGCGTTCAGCACCGGCCCCATGCCATGCACTTCAATCACGTCATCTTGCAAGCGCTTCCACTCGCAGCCGAGCTTGGCCACGCAATCGAGCGTGCTCGCACAGTCACGCGCCGCCGAGAAATTATGGAAACGGCTTGTGCCCTCCGCAATCGCCGCCAGCATGGCGTAGCGGTGCGAGATGGACTTGTCCCCAGGAATACGAATGACTCCGCGCACCGCGCGCGCCGGACGAACGATGACGTTCGAACCGTCAGGCTTCGAATCATCGGGCATGAATTAAATATAGCGGAGAATTCATGGAGGTCAGAGGTGAGAGGTCAGATTGCAGAGGTAGGACCCCGATCTTCACCTCCTGCAATCTGCACCTCTCACCTCTAAAATTTCTATTGCGCCCGCGCGCGCCCGGCAGCCTCGGCAAGAATTTCCTGCGGGACTTCCCGCAGCGTGACATTGAATTCGAACATGGGCGTTTCCGACCCGCGTCCCCACCGGGCCACTTCCCAATGCGCGCGGACAAATTTTATCTCGGGCCGCGCCGTCAGATTGAGCAGCACCGGAACTTCCTCGCGATAAAATCTCTGCGGAAACGCCGCCACCGGTTTGGCGTCCCACGTCGCGCCATCCGCTGATCCAAGGATGCTAACGTCGAGCGACTCCTGCTCGATGATATTGGTGATGGCGAGCGTCAGCAGAAAGATTCGGCCTTCAGAGCGACTCACATCGAGCGCCGGCCCGTCTCCCTTGGCATTGACTACCGTGTTTTCGAGAACAAGAAAGGCTTCCATCATGACGCGGTGATTCTAGCAGAGAGAGAGAGACGACGACGCCGCGGGCTGTGACACCGCATCGCCCGTTCAGGTATGGATTTCGACGTGGACAATGCGACTACTTTGCATGCGCCGAATCCAGAAACTGCCGCAGCACTGCTCCCGCCGCTTCCGCTTGCTCCCACGGCGCGTAATGCCCCGCCTTCGCGATCACTTTCAGTTGGCTGCCCGCGATGTTCTGCCGCATCAGTTCGCCGTCGGCGACGGTCGAGAGCACATCTTCTTCCCCAATAGCGATCAGCGTCGGGACATTAATAGTCTTCAGATCCGCGACCGAGTCGGGACGCTCCGCCATGCCGCGCAACACCTGGCTGATGTCCTCGGCCGACATTTCGCGCATCATGGCGCGCGCTCCATCGATCAGATCGGGGCGCGAGCTCACCGTCGTGCGCCCCATCAGCTTCGGAATCATGGTCTCGATGAACGGTTCAGTTCCCTGCTCCAGGACAGCGTCCGCTGCCTTCAACCGATTCGCCCGTACGTCCGCTGTATCCGCCTGAGGGCGCGTGTCGCAAAGCGCGAGCGAGTTCACCCGCTCACGAAAACGGCGCCAGAATTCGAACAGGATGTATCCGCCGATGGAACAACCGACAAACGCGGCCCTGCCAATCCCGTTTGCATCGAGCACGCGGGCAACGTCGGCCGCGTGCTTTAACATGAGGGCCGGCCCGTCGCCGATTTCGGAATCGCCATGCCCGCGCAGATCGGGAACAATCAGCCGGTAGCGCGACTCGAGCGCGCTCGCCACCGGATACCAGAACTCGTGATGACAGGGAAAAGGATGCAGCAGAACGACGGGCGGACCGTTCCCCCGAATTTCATAGAAGATTTCGGCGTCGTCACTGCGCACGCGTTCCATGCGATTAGATCACGGCCCGACTTCCCCGTAGAGACGCGGCTAGCCACGTCTCCGCCCCCGGTAAGTTCTCTCGCTCGCTGCGGGAAACGGGGCAAGCCCCGTCTGGACAGTTAGCTCGTGATCGGCTGTTGCGAGGTGACAGCGGGTAATAGTAACGGCTCTTCCGGAATGATGATCCATCCGAGCACGTACGCGATCACGCCCGGGAAGATTCCGCACGCGAGGGTGATGAAAAACCAGAGGATGCGCACCAGGGAGACGTCGAGATCGAGGTACTGGGCGAGCCCGGCACAAACGCCTCCGATCTTTCGGTCCGCGCGTGAGCGCATCAGCTTCTTCGGCGTCGGCGGAATCCCCACCACATTGCCGCAGTAGCAGCAAAAACGCCCGTCTTCAGCGATGTTCTTACCGCAAGCGTTGCAGTACATGGTTCGACCCCCCGGTTAATGATACGACGTTAATGATACGACGATTGCCATGGAAATGTTCCCCGTGGGTCTCGCAGCGCGGTTGAGTCGTTGATCTTCAATGTCTTAATGACTCAATACTTAAACGATTCAATGAATACGCTACTCCCGGTAGGCGTCTTTCATTCTCTTCCGTGCCTTGTCCGCTTCGGCATTGTCCGAATTTACCGCTACGACCGCTTCGTATTTCTTTACCGCCAGCTCCCGCTTCTGGAGCAGGTCATACATCTCGCCCGCTCCGAGATTCGCCTTCTGCAACAACTCCGGATCGGCGCCCGCGACTTCACCGACCGATTCATAAGCCGTGGCCGCAGCCGGATAATTTTTCTCGCTGCGCAGCAGGTCGCCCAATCCCAGCGCCGCGATTTCATAATGCAGAGTGCCATATTTTCCTTCGCGCCCATTCTGCCACACCCGCCGATACTGTTCCTCCGCTTCGCCATTCTTACCGGATGCACGCACCAGATTTGCCTCCTCCAACGGCAGAAGATAGTTGCGCGGAAACCGCGGACCGATCGCGCCAGCGATCTGCAAAGCCTCGCTATAGCGGTGTTCGCGGCGCAGGAAGACCATCAGGACCACTCCGGCATCCACGCTGGTTTCGCCGTTGGCGCGGTAGGCGTCGTTCAGATACTGCAGGCCTTTGTCTTTGTCTCCGCTCAATCCCACGAGTGCAACCGCCATCTTTACGGCGAACGACAGGCTTCCCATCACGTAGTTATGGGCCCCCACCACCAGTTTAGCGTCGGTGTACTGCGGATCCAACTCAAGGACACGTTCGTGATCCCGCCGCGCTCCAACCGCATTGCGCAAAGCGGAAAACCATGCGCGCTCGATCAGCGCGGTGTACAGCGCGAACTGTCCGCGGGTAACGCCGCGGGCATAGAGAATGTCCACGCTATTCGGATTGCGTGCCAGTTCGGCGTCTTCCAACTTCTCGGCTTGCCGTACCAACTGCTTGATGCGTTCCTTTTGCGCGGAATCGGCGGGACGGTGCGCGAGTCCGATAAAACTGTCATTCGAGTATTCACCGCTGTTCATCGCCCCCATAAGATACAACTCCCGCACCTGAATCGCCGAGAGCAGGTGATTCACGGCAAACGGATCGTTCGGATGACGCGCCAGTATCCGCTCGAAATCCTGAATGGCCGCGTCATAGTCGAGGTTGTAATAGTGCTCGAAAGCGGCCTGGTTCAGCGGATCGGAAGGACGGAATGGGGTCGAAGCTCCCAGATCCGCCGCCAAACAGCGGGAAGTAACCACCAGTAACATGATGGCAGTCAAAGCAGAGCGATGCCAAAACAGGGAGCGGAGCACGCTGCCTCAGTCTAACCGATTGGATTTTCCCGCGAAGACGCGTTGGGACGAATTTCTGATGATTCCTGTAGAGACGGGGCTTGCCCCGTCTGATTCCGTGGCAGTAAAGGGAAGGCCGCGTCTCTACGAGAACAAAGCCGGTCGCTTACAGCCGCTCCTCCGACAGGAACCAAACCGGATACGTCCGCACCTCAAGCAAATCGTGGACAATGGGAAAATCGGGCGTGGATAGCGTAATTCTTGCCCCCCGGAGCAACTATTCCCCCCTTAGCCCGCTCGTAAGTGCGCGTCTTTGCAATAACTTGCTTTGGTGATTCGCTTGCGAACCGGAAAGGTCAAAGAAGAGTTTTCGTTATGTCAGAAGCGGCAAATCAGATTCAGCACGATTTTTGGCGACCGCCCCTGCCAGCATCCACGGCTGTAGCCACCCCGGAAAGAAGTTGGGCCTGCCGCCATTGCGGAAGCGAGTTCATCGTCAGCTCACTCTACTGTCATTCCTGTGGCGCCAAACGTCCAGACCTGAACGCTGCGCGAACCCTCGAAATTCCAGGGCGGGCGGAACTCGCCTCGCTCGCGGAGCGACTCGGGCTCACGATGCCCGCGGTTGTCGCATTTCTGCTGGGCATGCTCTGCATATTGGGAGCCCTGGCGGTTAGCGTATTCTTCAGCGCCAGAACCGCACTGGACTGGCAGGCAATCCAACTGTGGCGGATCGAATGGCTGCTCGGGGCAGTGGCTGCCTTTGTAGCCGGGTGTCTGCTGAAGAAATAGCTTCCAACCTCGCCCAGCTTCGAAACATCCCCCCACGTTCCTGTAGAGAGACGGGGGTTGCCCCGTCTGATTCCGCAGCCGGCAAGGTCAATTTCTTGAATGCGTGTGCTCCCGTTCCGAGACAATGGTGCTGGACCGCCGCTTCTGGCTTAAGCGGAATAGGTGATGCAACGGCCCCACGCCACGGCCAAGCGGATGAGCATTCGCCATCGCGGCCGAGACATAGGCTTTGGCCAGAAGAACTGCCTCGGGCAGTCCGCGCCCATACGCCAAGTTGCAGGCCAGCGCGGTGGAGAAGGCACAGCCCGTGCCGTGGGTGGAATTTGAGCGCTGCCGGTCCGCCTTGAAGACTTCCTCTTCGGTGCCTTGGGCGGTAGTAAAACTGAGAAGGTCGGTCGCCTTTTCCAGGTCGCCCCCGGTCACCACCACATTCGCCGCTCCCAGAGAGTGCAGGCGAGCGGCCGCCTCGCGCATCTGGGCGAGATTCGTGACCGCCATCCCGGTCATGATGCCGGCTTCATCCAGGTTCGGCGTCACCAGTTCGGCCAGTGGGAGCAGCCTCTCCAGCAAGAGCCGTACGCCCGCGACATCTAATAAATCCGCCCCCGAACTCGACTTCAGAATAGGATCCAGCACCACGTGAGGCAGCCCAGCATGGGCCAGAAAGTCCGCAACTACCTCGACCACTTGCCGGTCTCCCAGCATGCTGATATGGACGGCATCGACGGGTACGTCCGTTACCAGCTCCTCTAAGGTCTGGGCGATAATCCCGGGATCCACGCCCTCGACCCGACGCACGCCCTGCGTCGACTGCACGGTTAAAGCTGTTATGCAGGCGACGCCATAGCAATCGTGGGCCGCGATGGTCTTGATGTCGGCGGTAATCCCCGCTCCCGAGGAGGGGTCAAAGCCAGCAATTGTCAATACCACAGGCGGAGTTGCAGCCATCCCGTCACTCTAAACCCAAAGTCCAACCAGGGAAACAGTGCTCGGGATGTTCCCGCTTGGACGCGGACTGACGGTGATGTTCCCCTGTGACTGAATCCGGACGTATCTTTAATCACCAGTCCGTAACCAACAATGATTGTAACGTGCTGATTACAATACATTTAATCAAATAACCCGTAACTCAAACATTCCACAGTTAGTTGCAAGAATCGGCTGAAATTATGATTTCGATTGGTAACTAGTAAGTAATCGTCGCCAGCTTCCTACTTTCTATGACATACGAGATTAGAGTCCATATTTTTCATCGAGCTAAGTCATTGATTACTTACCATTTAGTTAATAATCTCAGGATTTTTTATGGTTGACACTCAACCCTCCATCCCGTAGCATTCTCAAATCGTCTGACAAAAGGAGCACACGACCTAAGTAAACGACTTTCCTCGATTGAGAGGTAACTGAATGCGACGACGTTTAGCCGAAAGTCTGGCGGTACTTTTATCCATCGCCAGTCTGGGGGCCGGAGCCGCATCCGGGCCAAGCAGCCTGGAAGCCGCCAAGGTCACACAGCAACCGGTCACGAAGATTGAGACCGGCAAGCCACAATCACGAAAGACTAACAGCCCAAAGTCCGCCGCTAATAGGGTCAAGCCCTACCAAGTAGGGACCGCGTCCTGGTATGGAGCACAGTTCCAGGGCAAGCCGACAGCCAGCGGAGAACCCTTCGACATGCGCGATTTCACGGCCGCTCACCCCAGCCTGCCGCTGGGCACATTCGTCAAAGTCACCAACCTTAGGAATGGCAAGGCCGTTGTGGTTCGGATTAATGACCGGGGTCCGGTTGTGGACGGACGGATCATCGACGTTTCTTATAACGCCGCGCGTGCGCTGGGCTTCAACGAGCGAGGTTTGCAGAACGTGCGCCTGGAGATCTACAAGCCGACCAACTTGGCGCTGCTGCAACCCGTAGCCAAGCTCAACTAAAGCCGATATACTCGGCAACGATAGTGATAGTTCAGAATAGCGTCCAGAATATGGACCCGCGCCAGCGTCTCATCGTTGCCTTGGACGTATCGACGGCCACGGCCGCCCGCAAGATCGTGGAGGCGGTCGGCGACTCGGCCCACATCTACAAAGTTGGCATGCAGCTCTACACTGCCGCTGGCCCTTCCATTGTCCACGAACTGGTCGATTCGGGACGCCACGTCTTTCTCGACTTGAAGTATCACGACATACCAAGCACCGTGAGAGCAGCCGTCCGCGAGGCGGCTCAGCTGGGCGTAAGCATGCTCACAGTGCACGCCTCCGGAGGCGGCAAGATGCTGCAAGCCGCCGTCGATGCCGCGCAGGCAGCCCAGCCCGACTTGCTTGTGCTGGCAGTCACGGTTCTGACCAGTCTGGACGACGTCGAACTGGGCAAGCTTGGCCTGCGAGGGGGAGTGCTCGATCAAGTCCTAAGGCTAACTGCCTTGGCGCTTTCGCACGGATGCAAGGGCGTGGTCGCTTCGGCGCACGAAGCCGCCGCTTTGCGCGAAGAGTTTGGCCGGGATTTCGCCATCGTGACCCCCGGAGTGCGCCCGGCGGGCAGCGGACACGACGATCAAGCGCGCGTTGTTACACCATCCGAAGCGATCGCCGCCGGAGCCTCGCACGTCGTTATCGGACGCCCGCTCACGGGAGCCTCCGACCCGGCCGCCGAAGCTCGGGCTATATTGGGCCAAATCGGGTAGAGGGAAAATATAGTGAACGATGTTGGTTGGATCCTGAGACCTGACACCTAAGACCTGATCCCTGCCCCGCTACAGCTTTTCAAAAAACTCACAGCCCGAGCACGAGATATAGATTCCGCCGGGTACCCCGCGCTCACGATCCTTCATGCGCTTGACGATGCGGGTTTCCTTGCCGCACTTCGGACATGCGGTCGATTTGGTGGTATCCATGACCTTTTTACGGTCGGCTGTCTTTGCAATTTTCGCCATTCAACCTCTCCTGACAGGAATGTGCCGACAACCCTTGGGGCTGCGGTTCTACCTGGTAATTGGGGAGTATCGTCCTTGGGCATCACAGAACGCCGTACCTTGAATCAGCCCGGCAGGATCAACCCGCGCGGAAGCGGTGCACTGTACTCGCCTCCAGAATCTTACACGAATTACAGCCGCGAGGTGGCCCGAGGCCCACGTTCGTCCCGGACAGCCGGTGGCGGCTACCCTGCGAAAACCAATCCGTCGGATCTACTTGCCGGTGCCAGTCAGACTCGAAGTCTGCGGACTGTTGTTGGCGCTGTCGCTCACGCTCAAAATTCCCGTCCTCGTCCCCGTCTGAGTTGGAGTGAACACCACGCTGATTGTGCAGTGAGCGGCGGCGGCCACGCTCGTCCCGCAGGTCGTCGTAGAGACACTGAAGTCACCGCTAGTCGAGATGGAAACGCCGCTAAGCGGAACCTTCAGGTGGTTGGTAAGAGTAAACACCCTCGCTGGACTGCTCGTCCCCTTCGTCCGAGCCGGATATGTCGCGCTGCTGGGTGTTAACGTCGCTTGCGCGCTACCGGTACCGGACAGCGGCACCGTCTGTGGACTGTTCGCAGCATTGTCGAACATCGAAAGTGTCCCGGTTCGCAATCCCGTTTGCGTCGGAGCGAAGTTAACCGCGATCTTGCAACTGGCTCCCGCGAGCAGCGTGCTCCCGCAGGCCTTACTGATAGGAGGGTTGAAAAAATCACCGCTGATCGTGATATTGGCGATGTTCAGCGTGAAGCTTCCGGTGTTGGTAAAGGTGACGGTCTTCGCCGAGGCTGTCGTGCCCACGGTTACCGTGGTCCATGTCAGAGAGGTCGGCGCCAAAGAAACTACTGGACTGCCGGCAGTAATGCTGAGGCTCACTGTGGTCGTCGACGTCAAACTCCCCGACGTGCCCGTGATTGTCACCGGGGCGGTTCCCGTGGCGGCCGTGACGCTTGCCGTGAAAGTCAATGCGCTGGTCGAGGTTGTGGGATTGGTTCCGAACGCTGCCGTCACACCGCTGGGCAGACCGGAGACGCTCAAGGTGACGCTGCTGGCGAACCCGTTGGCCGGAACAACCGTGATGGTGCTCGGGGCGCTGCTACCACCCTGGCTGGCGGACGCAGCATTGGGTGATGCGGTAAGGCTGAAACTCGGGACCGCCGCCGCGGAGCACCCATGAAAGCTGAACGTGCCGATCGCAGTGCTCCAGTTGAACCCGCTGTTCTGTCCCGAGGCCTTCAAGTATTCCTCGGTGAACCAAAAGGTGCAGTCGTCAGTGGGATCGACAGTGAGCGAACTGTAATCGCCCCAGCGCGCGTAGGGACTGGTCTGCGAAGCCGCGCCCGCCTTCAACACCACTTCGGATTCCAAAGTGCCCGCCGGATCGCTAGGCACCCGGCCGGCATAGACAAGCGAAGGATACTGACCCGCGGCTAACCCGGATCGGCTGAAGCCGACGGCAATGTCCTGGTTCTGATCCATCGCGATCGCCGGCATCCAGCGATACTGTGAGTCCGGCGCAAAGGTTCCGGATTGGAATACGGTGGGAGTCGTCTCCGGATTGCGGATTTCGTACCAGCGCGCCCCGCCACTGCTGCCGACCTGGACCGCGTGGCTGGCCAGTAGCGTCGTATGGTCGCCGAAATTGCGGTACACCAGGCGGTACATCAGCCGGTCTCCCAGGCCCTCCAACACGTCGCTGCCAGACGTGGGCTGGGTCACGCAATATCCGCTGGCCGGGCACAGCGGTGTGAAAGCGGCAACCGGAATCTCGGTCGGGCCAGTAAATGTTGAATTCGCCGGAGTAGTGAAATCCACGTGGAATTTGTACATATCCAGGTCAGCGCTGCCCGATGGATCCAGTTCCACGAAGAAATTGGGAGTACCCGCAGCCGGGAGAGCCGCCCCGTCCAGATCCGAAGGTAAGAATGAGTACTGGTTCGAATCCTGCTGGAAGCATTGCATGGTAGCGGCCTTGCCAATGAGCATATTCGTGCGGTCGGCTGCGCAGACGTCCGCGCCGACGAAATCTTCCGTCGAAATAGCGAAATTGTTAAAAGTGAAATAGTAAGCATCCGGCCACACGCCTAACTTCGGGTAATCGGGGAACAAGTTCAACGGGAACGCATAGCGATAGTAGGCGCCGGTGGCGTCGGCAGTCTTCGATACGGCAACGCATTCGTAATCCGGCGCCGCGCTGTTGAGCGCAAATTGGGCAACCACCCAGCGTTGAGCGGCCGCGTCAAATCTTATGACCGGGTCGCCGCTGTCGTCGTTCGCGCACGATCCGCCAAACCCCGACCAGAACGAATTCCCGCTGAGCGGACCGAGTACCATGTTCCCGCTCTTGTCGTAAACCGCGTAAGTAGTGTTGATGTATTGAACGTATTGCGTGGTACCCGGCGCGCCATCGTTGTCCGGAGGCATGCAGTTGCAGAAAAAGCTGTCGCCATAACCGAGACCCTCGAATTCCAACGCGAAGTTTGGCGTCTGTAAGTTGGGAGAGTTCTCTCGCTTCTGCAGTACCGCGTCCTCTTGAAACTGTTTGCCCTGAAAGCGGTTGCTCCAGTGTTGGCTGGGAACGACGTGATTCTCGATTTCGCGCTCCGCAAGCGCGCTGAATTCCGGCAGCAGAGGCGCAACTTCGCGAAGCAGCGGACCCTCATCGTGCTTGAATTCCTGGATGACGATTGGTCCCCTGGTCGCCGTTTTGGATTGCTGAGCGAATGCCGGCAGCGCCTGAAAGACCATCGCAAGAAACGCCGCTGCTACACCAAGTCTGGCCGTCAAACGTTTTCCCTCATTTCTTTTCCCCTGCTATTTCCGTCGCGTCGTAAACTCCGTCGAGTTGCAATGTCAAAACGTCATTGGCTTCGAGCTTTCCCTCGTAGGTGCCGCCGCCCTTGATGCCTTTGAATTTTCCCGTACCGCGCATGAGACTCCAGCGCCCGTTGCTGTCGACCGGCCCCTTTTCCGCCAGCACCTGGCCCATGCTCTGCCACGTCAGCTTCTCGCCATCGTCGAGCGTGTCGGTTTCAAAACCGTGGATATGAAGCGTGCCTTCCATTCTCTCGGTAAAACTGACCGCCACCCCATCCTTGGTTTTCGCGCCCAGAATCAGCAGCGGCTCCGTCCATGTGCACTTGCGCTCTGCGATCGTCAAAGCGTGTCCGGGACGATCCGGGACTTCGATGGAGTACTCGGGAGCAGGCTTCTCGCAACGGACCTTGCCCTCGACCTTCACCAAATTGGCCGCGCCGCTGGTGACTGCCCTCTTTGACTCTTTTTCTTTACTGTCCTTGTCGTCTTTGTCCTGGGCGGCTGTCCTAACTGAAATTGCAAGCAGTAACGATAGAAAAAGAACAGGAAGATAGGGGCGGCGGGCCCAGAAGTTCCCGGCATCAAGCATTCGCCAATGACCTTTCTGGCCCGATTCAAGACTGTAGCGTCTGCTTTCGTCCAAGAGAAGTTGTAAGAAGTAGTGGTGATTCCCCGTATCGACCGCTGTCTTTCACAACTCCTGAAGCGTGGCGGAGTTCGGGGGAAAGCAGTAGCGTTGGGTAGTTTATACATCGGTCTCCAGGAAAAGACAAAGGAAAAGCGATATCCAGCTTGGGTTTGCAGCCCAAGTGAATTTGTTTGCACATCGGTGCGTTTGATCGAGCAGTTCGCTAGTGAATCCAGCCCCGGAGGGGCGACCTAACTTAGCGCAGCGCTCTCAGCGCTGGGTAAAAGTGGAAGATGATACAAGTCCCGGAGGGACGATTGAGTTCTCATGCACATTCTTTTGGAGCTGCGGACCGGGAACTGCGTTCTTCAGGGAACTGTTCAGCCATGCCACCCAGATCCAATAAAATCGCGGGCTTCGAAAAGTGCTCCAGCAGTCGGCATTAGTCCAGCACCGGAGGTGCTTGCGCGGGCCCGCGCGCCTCTTCAAGTATCGCAGCAACCGCCAGCACCCGTTCTTCTTCCCACGGACGCCCAACAATCTGCACGCCAATCGGCAGACCTTGTTCCGAATATCCCATCGGAACGACTGCCGCGGGAAAGCCGAGCAGATTAAACCACTCGCAATAGCTCCACGCGTCGAGATACTTTACGGTCTTCCCTTCGATCTGCCACTCGCGTTCACCATGCAGAAAAGCGGGGACGGACGCGGTCGGACAAATCAGGATCGGATACTTTCGCATCTGGAGGAGGATTTTTTCGCGGATCGCATCGCGTCCAAGCCAAGCGGCGAGAAGGGATTCGCCGGTGTGCGCGGGAGTGGCGGCGGCCCATCCGCAAAACTCTTTCATGATCGGGCTCAGTTCGGCATCGTGCCCGTCCAACATCGGTCCGAGAGTCATTCCACCGGCGACGCCGAAGAAATCCCACCAAATTTGCCGGGCCTCTTCGAGGCCCTCGGGACGAAACGGTTCAACCTGAAATCCGTCACTCGTCAGAGTCAAGGCCGCGTGTTCCACCGCCGCCTTGGTCTCTTCCGTTACGGGAGTTCGCCCATCATCTGTAAAGAAACCGATGGGCATGGACTCGACTAACTTTTCGTGAAGCTCACGTATCGCAACTGGGGCGGACGAGGGGTCCACGTCGTCCCATCCCGCCATCACCTCAAACAGAATCTGCAAGTCGGCCACAGTGCGAGCCATAGGCCCGACAACGCCAAGCAAGGCAAACGGCCCGCCCGCCTTAGGAAAATGTCCAGTTGAAGGAATGCGTCCCGGAGTAGGCTTCAACCCGCAAATTCCGCAAAAGTGCGCCGGGACACGAATCGACCCGCCGCCATCGCTCCCCACGCCGCCCGCCGAAAGCCCAGCCGCAATCGCCGCCGCCTCTCCGCCGCTAGACCCACCCGCTGTCCGCGAAGGGTCCCACGGATTGTTGGTTCGTCCATATAAAAGATTGTCCGTCTCCCAAGCCATCAGCAGTTCCGGAGTATTAGTAACCCCCAGAATCACCGCCCCAGCCGCGCGCAGGCGCGCCACCAGCGGCGCATCTTCGGAAGCGAGGTGTCCGGCCCGCAAACGCGTACCCGATTCACAGCGATGTCCCGCAACATCAATCGAACACTTGATAGAAAGGGGTACACCATGCAGCGGACCAAGCCTGTCTCTCCGAAGAATCGCGTTCTCCGCCGCGCGCGCCTGCGCCAGCACAGCTTCAGGCTGGTAATCGACGAACGCATTCAGCTTGGGATTCAGACGTTCAATGCGGTCAAGGTGAGCGCTGGCCACCTCCACCGGCGAAATTTCTTTGCCGCGGATCTGCGCCGCGATTTCGCGCGCAGAAAAAGGATGAAGAGAGTTTGACATTGAAAATGTGGTGAACGCAGTACGACAATTCAAGCGCAAAGGCACCAGGCCTCATCGAGGAGCTCCACTAAGGAAGCTCCTCGCTAATATCCTTACAGATTCAAAAAATAGACGGGGGCCATTGCGGCGAGCGCAGCACCGGCTTGCAGAGCAAGTACATACAGTGTTTGTCTGGGAGCCCGCGGCAGCCACTTGATCGCGAAGAAGATCAGCACAGGCAACTGCCCTGCCATTAGCAGCTGCCACAAATGTGCAATCGACCCCTCATCTTGCTGGCGCTCAAGACCGGCTTGTCCCGTGGCGAGGGCAAATATATAGGCGCCGCCTAGCAGGGCCAGGGCGGTGAGCGACATCGCCAACGGAAGAAACGCGCTCGGCTTTCTTACGATAGTGCCAAATGATTGGTTCATTTTGCGTCCTCCTCTTTCGAGATAACTTGCAATCACGCATCCGGCTGCCCACCTCAGAGCCTCTACATCGCCTTCGATGTGGTCGAGTTCGTGTTTCATCGCCTCTCCCCACGGAGAACGCACGGGCGGAAGCACATCGGCCGCATGAGCTATCAAAGCGAACGCAAGCCGGCGCACAAGCGAGGCTCGTGCGTTCATGTAGTCGCTCCCACCAATTTGCGGCGAACTATGGTTGCTGTGTCTGTCGCCGCCGTCTCACGCGCGAATGCCAACCCATTGGAGGTCAGTTTGTACGCGTGACGCGGAGGCTTGCCTGGGCGTTCTGGTTCCTGCCACTTCGATTCCAACAAGCCTTGATCGCTGAGACGTATGAGCAGTGGATAAAGCGTGCCCGATTTCAGCCCGGTCTGCTTGGAGAGCTCATAGCCATATTGCCACGCGCGCGGTTGCCGTAACATGGCGGAGACCAGTTTGCGCGTTTGAGCAGAGTTGTTCGGCTTGCGTGCCATAGGTATAATGTCAACATATGTAGAGTTTATTGTCAAGCCATAGACCCGCGCAAAGCGGCAGCGTCTCACGATGTTAGGTGCTTTGGTAATCCGGCCCGGTTATGTAGTGGACGAAAAATCGGCATTGCACCAATTGACCCATGACTTTAGCCAAAGGCTGCTGGCGTTTCGCTCGTTTTCCGGTAGAGTAATGAGTCACATCGTCACGGGCGAGGAACGAGGACCAGTCTCAGCGTGAGGACCCGGTTAGCAGTATGTCTTTTCTTTCTGACAGTCCCACTCTGGGCTCGATCGCACAGCCATCCCGCCAAGCAGGCAGACCTCTCCGACCCCGGCTACGTACTTGCCCTGGCAGCCGCGACCCATTTCCTGCACGTGTGGCAAACCGGCGACGTGGAAAACGGCATGGTCCTGCTCGGCGATAGCATCCGCCACTCGCAGAACGCCGACAAGCTGGAACAGTTTTTTTCCAACCCGACCAACCGCGCCTTCGAAATCACGCGCGGTAGTGGACATCAAGGCCGCTATAGTTTCCCGGTCGTGCTGGTCACCCTTCGAGGTTCCCACGTCAGCCGCAAATTTTCCGAACTAATTCTGGTCGAGACTGGCAAGAACGACTGGGTGGTAGATAAACTTCCGTAGGAGACCTTAATCATTCTGAAAAGCTGTTGTTGCACTTGATTTTGGGTGGAGTCAGCATTTATGAAGCGTATTCACAAAGTTGCAGTCCTCGGCGCCGGCACGATGGGCGCCCGCATCGCTGCGCACTTCGCCAATGCGGGAGTCCCTTCCCTGCTTCTCGACATGGTTTCCCCCGACGCGGACGGTCCCGCGCGCAACAAGATCGCGGCTGCCGGACTCGAAGGCGCCAGAAAATCGAAGCCCGCCGCGTTTTTCGAACCCTCGCTTGCGCGCCTCGTCACCATCGGAAATTTCGACGACGACCTGAAACGCCTCGCCGAGGTTGACTGGATCATCGAAGCCATCGTCGAGAACCTCGAAATCAAACGGTCGCTACTCAAAAAGGTAGAAGCAATCCGCAAGCCGGGCACAATCGTCACCACGAACACCAGCGGACTCCCGGTGGCAAAGATCGCCGAAGGCTTCTCCGAAGATTTCCGGCGTTCGTGGTTCGGCACGCACTTTTTTAATCCCCCGCGCTACATGCGGCTGCTGGAGCTGATCCCCACCCCCGACGCCGACCCCGCGCTGATCGAGGCCGTCACTCATTTCTGCGACGCGCAACTGGGCAAGGGCGTCGTGCTGGCAAAAGATACTCCCAATTTCATCGCCAATCGCATTGGCACATTTTCCGTCCTCAACGTGATGCGCCTCATGCAGGAAATGGACCTGAGCATCGAAGAGATCGACGCCCTAACCGGCCAAGCCGTCGGTTGGCCGCGCTCGGCCACATTCCGGACGATCGATCTCGTAGGCCTGGACATCCTCGGGCACGTAGTCTCGAACATGACCCAGAACGTCCAAGACGAACGCAGCGACCTGCAGATCCCCGCCTTCTTTCGCCAGATGCTGGAGCGCAAATGGCTGGGCGACAAGACCAAGGGCGGTTTCTACAAGAAAAATGTAGGACGTGCGCCCTCGGCCGCCGAACCTGGCAAGGAAAAAGAAGACGAGCGCCTGGCGCTCGACTGGAAGACGCTGGAATATCATCCGCGGCAAAAGCCGAAATTCGCAGCCCTCGATATGGCGAAAAATGTCGACGAGTCCGGCGCTCGAATTCGAATGTTGCTCGGATTGGAAGGCGGAGGCGGCGGAGGCGCGGCGCAGAAGCCCGACAAGGCAAGCGCTTTCCTGTGGGCTGCGCTGTCCGATTTGTGGACGTATTCCGCCAATCGCATTCCTGAAATCTCCGACTCCATTGTTGAGATCGACCGCGCCATGCGCCTCGGTTTCAACTGGGAACTCGGCCCTTTCGAACTCTGGGACGCAGCCGGCGTGGAAGCTACCGTCGCCCGCATGAAAAAAGAAGGGCATCCCGTAGCGCCTAATGTAGAAAAGCTGCTCGGCTCGGGGAAGAAGTCCTGGTACGAGGATGATCCGAAGACACACTCCGGCCGCAAGTATTGGGACCTGGCAACTGGCAACTGGCAACCGGTAGCTGTGCCCGCCGGAGTCTGGTCGGTCGAAGTCGCAAAAAAGTCTAACGGCGTGGTCAAGAAAAATTCCGGCGCTTCGCTAGTTGATCTGGGCGATGGTGTCGCCTGCGTCGAGTTCCACTCCAAAATGAATGCCCTCGGCGCCGACATTATCTCGCTGATCCTCCAAACCCTGAAGCCGGGCGGCCCCGGCGACGCATTCGACGCCTTCGTCATCACCAACGACGCGCAAAATTTCTCCGTCGGCGCCAACCTGATGCTGCTGCTCATGTCCATCCAGGAAGAAGAGTGGGACGACGTTGACCTAGCCATCCGCCAGTTTCAGGGCATGACGCAAGCCATCAAATTCTCGCCGAAGCCAGTAGTGAGCGCGCCCTTCGGCCTAACGCTCGGCGGAGGTTGCGAAGTCTCGCTGCACGCCGCCGCCCGCCAGCCCCATGCCGAGCTCTACATGGGCCTGGTCGAGGTAGGAGTCGGCCTGCTTCCGGGCGGCGGTGGCTGCAAGGAAATGCTGCTGCGCGCGGTGGACAGCGCTGCGTCCATCCGCCCCGATGGCCGCGGCGAATCGGTCGAGCTGATGGAGGCAATGAAGAAAGCTTTCGAAACCATCGCCACCGCAAAAGTAGCCACGTCGGCGGAAGAAGCCCGCGGACTAGGGTTCCTGTCAAGCTCCGACCGGATCACCATGAATCGCGAACGCGTTCTCTCCGACGCCAAAGCCCGCGCGCTGGAACTGGTGCGAGCGGGCTACGAGCCGCCCGTGATGCGCACGGACATTCCCGCTCCCGGCGAGAATATCCTCGCCGCGCTGAAAATGGGTGTCTACCTGATGCGGCAAGGCGAGTACATCAGCGATCATGAACTGAAGCTTGGTACGAAAATCGCCGAGGTGCTCTGCGGCGGAAGTGTCACACACGGCACGCCGGTCAGCGAGCAGTACCTGCTCGATCTGGAGCGCGAGGCCTTCAAGTCCCTGTGCGGCGAAAAGAAGACGCAAGAAAGAATTCAGTTCACGCTGAAGACGGGCAAGACGCTGAGGAATTAGGATTGACACTACATATCACTTAATATGTGTGTTGCGAGGTGTCTATGCCATATTCCAGCGCAGCTGATGTTTGGAACTCGGAACGATTGATCGAGGGATATTCCGCGATGGCAAATGATGCACAGCGCGAGCGCGAGGCAGAGGAGTGGTCTGAGGCGCTTATCGGCGATGCATTCGCCGGCGCGTGAGCGCGCAGCTTCACAATCTACTTCGACAGCGTCCGATCCAACGAAAACGCTCCGGCCCCGCGCAACAACAATGCTGCAGCCACGGCAATTGCCAGCAGGTGATATTCAAATCCCTCACCCTTCTGGTTGCCCATCCAGTTCATGAAGAACCCGTTCTGCAAGTGAACCATAAAGATTGCCCCGATCATCTCAACGCCAATTCCGAGAGCGGCGATGCGCGTCAGCAATCCGACAATCAGCCCCAGTCCGCCAAAGAACTCGGTGCAAATGACCAAAAATGCGACGGCGGCCGGCATTCCCATGTGCATAAAGAATCCTATGGTGGCGTGAAAACCAAAGCCGCCAAACCAGCCCAGCATTTTTTGCGCGCCATGCGCGAAGTACACCACTCCCAGGACCAACCGCAAAATCGTAAAACTCACGTCGTTACTCGTGCTCATCAGCCTCTTCAGCATCGCTTCCTCCCGGCGGGACTCCGCTTATTCACCGCGGACCCGCAATTGTCGTTATCACGACATTCTACTTCGATTCCCTTCCATGGCCCCGGGATTCACTTTCACCCGGCCTTCCAACTCGGCAGCAGACTCCCCGGAGAAACAGACCGCCCCCGGAATGCGGCGTATAATTTCTCCACTAGATTCCGCAAAGGATGGTACAGACAAAAATGTCCGCAGGCAATGGTGGTTCCACAAACGGCGATAACGGCAAGACTTTGGATGCGGTGCTGAAGCCTCGGGCAGAGTGGCTGGCGAAACGCAAAGCCGAAAACAAAGACGGCAACTTCTCGCAAATGCACTACGCCCGTCAGGGCTTGATCACGGACGAAATGCAATACATCGCTCACCGCGAGAAGCTCGTTCCGGAACTAGTCCGCGATGAAGTCGCTCGTGGCCGCATGATTATTCCAGCAAATATCAACCATCCCGAACTGGAGCCGATGGCCATCGGCATCGAGTCTCTGTGCAAGATCAACGCCAACATCGGAAACTCGGCCGTCACGTCAAATATTGAAGAAGAGCTAAAGAAGCTGCACACCGCCGTTCACTACGGCGCCGATACCGTAATGGACCTCTCAACCGGAGGCGACATTCCCACCATTCGCGAAGCAATTATCCGCCATTCGCCTGTCCCGATCGGCACGGTTCCGATTTATGAAGCGATCTCGCGAGTAAAGCGGGTGGAAGATCTGACCGCAAGCGTAATGCTCGAAGTGATCGAAGAGCAGGCGCAGCAAGGCGTGGATTACATGACCATCCACGCCGGCGTGCTCATTCAATATGTTCCCATGGTGTCAAAGCGTATCACCGGTATCGTAAGCCGAGGCGGAGCAATCCTGGCCCAATGGATGACTCACCACCACAAGCAAAATTTTCTCTACGAATGCTTCGAAGACATATGCAAGATTTTCGCTAAGTACGACGTAAGCTTTTCGCTCGGGGACGGCCTCCGTCCCGGCTGTCTAGCCGACGCCAGCGATGAAGCCCAGTTCGCCGAACTAAAAACCCTGGGCGAACTGACTCGCATAGCCTGGAAGCAAGACGTCCAGGTAATGATCGAAGGCCCGGGCCACATTCCGATGCACAAGATCAAGGAGCAGGTAGAAAAAGAAAATGCCTGGTGCGATGAGGCTCCGTTCTACACGCTGGGCCCGCTGGTCACCGACATCGCGCCGGGCTACGACCACATTACCTCCGCCATTGGAGCGGCAATGATTGGCTGGTATGGCGCATCGATGCTCTGCTACGTAACTCCCAAAGAGCACTTAGGCCTGCCCAACGAAAAAGACGTAAAAGACGGAATCATCGCCTACAAGATCGCAGCCCACGCCGCCGACGTGGCCCGCCAGCGTCCCGGAGCCCGCGACCGCGACGACGCCCTGAGCTACGCCCGCTACAAATTCGACTGGGAAAAACAGTTCGAACTTTCCCTCGATCCGGAGACCGCCCGCTCCATGCACGACGAAACTCTGCCCGAAGAGGGATATAAGACCGCAGCCTTCTGCTCCATGTGCGGCCCAAAGTTCTGCTCCATGAATTACTCCAGCAAAGTGGACGAATATAACAAGCAGGTGCACGGGCTGGAGAAGAAAGACTATTCGGAGTTAGTGGAGAAGCTGGTTACGCTAAAGTGACTAAAGTGAAGGGTTGGCCTACCCTTTCATTCATAACTAACGAGGATGCCCCGTCCTTATGTCTGCGTTCTTTGCAGACACAGGGCGGGGACTTTGACTTCGCACATGTCAGAAGACACTCAGGCAACTCAATCACGAGAAGGCTTCTTCCAGGGGCTCTTGGAGCACCTGACGGTTCCTTTCCTCAAGCCCATCGCGGAGGGGTTTTTCGAGAACATCCGACAGGTGGAGTCCCTGATCCAAATGCCGCTCATGATGTTCGCTATGTTGGAAGTCGATGGGCAGATCAGTGAGCAGTTCCGGTCCTTAGCCCTGAACTACTGGAGCAGAGGTGAAGGGTTTACAAGCTTCCTGGAGGCGAGCAAGACGATCAGCGTTAGCCCTGTCAAACAGCCAGACTTCATCGAGCGTACCTTGAAACGCCAAGACGAAGTTCTGTCGATACCTCGATGTGGCGAGATGCTGAAGACCTCCATGGAAGTATTGTACCGCGCAGGGGTTTCCGAAAGCTGGACGGCGCTGGAGTGCCTGGCCACGGATCTGTGGGTTACTTCCCTGAACGAAGAGCCGACGACCTTAGCCCAGAGGGCGATCTCAACGCTGGAGGCGCAAGAACCCGGTGAGATTACTTCCAAGCACATCTCGGTAGGTTTGGCGGCGCGTCACGGCTTTGATCTTCGTCGTTGTCTGGGAACAGTGTTGAAGGCAAAATTTGATTTTACTGGAGTCTCAGGGATTCAGAAGGCATACAAGGTCTTCATGCCGAACGATGAGTTCATCCAGAAGATACTCGCTCAGCCCGAACTCGGGGAATTAGAGGCGACACGTCACGTCATTGTGCATCGAGCGGGTAGAGTAGACGAAGATTACAGAAGGCGAACTGGCTCGCAGCTCCCCGTCGGAGAAGTTCTGACCTTTACCAAGGAACAGTCTGTGAAATTTTCCTACGTCAGCGCACACGCGGGTACAGGATTACTGGCATTCGTGAATGACTGGCTTGTGAAAAGGAAGTCAGCGGCGGGTGGCCCAGCCTAGTGCTTCGATGTGGAGCGGCGCGCCTTCCTCATGCTGCTCGCTTGCACTCGAATTTGCAAACTATGATTGAAGATTTTTTCTGCGCGTGGCAATCCTGCCTTGGGATTCAGACGCAGCGCAACAATACGGCGAGCTTCGGGCTACGCTCGAACGCGAGGGCCAGCCGATGGGGAACCTCGATGCTATGATTGGCGCTCACGCGCTTGCTTTGGAGGCGGTTCTGCTAACTAACGATCGCGCGTTTGGGCGTATTAGAAAGCTTAAGGTTGAGGATTGGACGAAGGGATCGCGCCGCTAGCAATCGGCCGCGGAGAAGTTGATTGGATAAGAGCGAAGGCTCGAATCGAAACCGGGGTAGTCTTGGTTTGAGGACTAAGGCTTCTCGGAAAGGAAGGAGCCTTCGCATGATGATTATAGGATGTGATTTTCATCC
>Ga0182024_10003465_pt1 | contig 37553 bp, 33 predicted proteins | sample P32metaG_FD_120480 | JGI IMG/M metagenome (GOLD analysis project Ga0182024, IMG submission 120480) | Permafrost microbial communities from Stordalen Mire, Sweden - P3-2 metaG (Illumina Assembly) | ecosystem: Environmental > Terrestrial > Soil > Wetlands > Permafrost | place: Sweden: Stordalen...
ACTACGAAAAACAGGGACTGACTACTCTGTCCCAAGCGCGCGCAATCCTCGCGCAGCACTCCACCTCCTGGCGCCGCGTGGACAGAGCGGTCTGTCCCTGCTTTTCGCCCTATCCACAACACTACGAAAAACAGGGACTGACTACTCTGTCCCAAGCGCGCGACACGGGCGCTGTGTCCGGCATATGATTGACATAGTCAACGAAATGTTTGACACTGTCAACTATGGACCGCCCCGAAATCGTACGCTCCTTCAACCGCTTTTACACCAAACAAATCCACGTTCTTCAAGAAGGAATCCTCGACAGCCCGCTCTCCCTAACCGAAGCTCGAGTCCTCTTCGAACTGGCCCAACGAGAAAACCCCACCGCAACCGATCTCCTCACAGCACTGGCCCTCGACCCCGGCTATCTCAGCCGCATCCTCGACGCCTTCGTCCGCCAGGGTCTCGTATCGAAGAAGCCCGGCCGCGACCGCAGACAGCGTAATCTCTCACTGACAAGAGCAGGCCGCGGAACCTTCGAGTCCCTCGACCGCAAGTCGCATCGCGAAGCCGCCGCCATGCTCGCCAAGCTCTCCGAACCCGATCAATCCCGCTTGATCGCGGCGATGAAATCCATCGAGAGCATTTTAGAACCAAAACCGCCGGCGCCCTACATGTTGCGCTCCCACCGCCCCGGCGACATTGGATGGATCACCCACCGCCACGGCGTTCTCTACGCGCAAGAGTATGGATGGGACGAAAAGTTCGAAGCTCTGGTCGCAGGCATCGCCGCGAAGTTCGTTGAGAATTTTGAGCCTCAACGCGAACATTGCTGGATTGCCGAGCAGGACGGCAATATCGTCGGCTCCATCACGCTGGTCAAAAAATCCGCGACCGTCGCCAAACTCCGTCTCCTCTACGTCGAGCCCTCCACTCGCGGCTCAGGCATTGGAAGCAGGTTAGTCCAGGAATGTATCCGCTTCGCCCGCGAGGCCGGCTACCGCAAAATCACGCTATGGACCAACAAAATTTTGCTCGCCGCGCGGCGAATCTATGAGCGTGAGGGGTTCCGATTAGTGTCGATTAAGGGCGATTTTGAGACCTGGGAGCTGCATTTATGGTCGATTAAGGCCCCTTAAAGCGTCGTTTGTGGCGTCACAGGCGCCAAAATCTTGAAGTTATCGGGGGTAAACAGCACCTCCCGAACCTTCCCGCGCGGCCCGATCGGACCGATCGCTTTCCCATTCCAACGCACTTCGAGGCCGCCCGCATTGCCCACTTTCAACTTCGCGGCATCGGACGCCCGCAGCGTTTTGGTCTGACTCGGCTCCAGAATCCCGGAGAATATGTTCTTTCCTTCGCTAGTGATAGAGAGCCAAGTCGTCTCCGTCGCCGAAAGATTCAGCACCACGTGGTTGACCCCGTCCGGTCCCGTTTCGGTAGTCACATCCACCATCGGCGTCTTATTCGCAACCGCGACCACTGGTACGCTAACCCTTTGCTGCTTAGCAACTTGCACGTTCCGCGATGCTTTGTTCCACCAGGTATAGAATCCGGAGCAGCCTAATAACACGATAAAAAACGCCGCCACCGGCAGAGCCACCCGCCGGTCCGAGAAGTACCTGCGATTGGTATCTGCAACAATCGGATTGGGATTCGCCCCCGGCAACGGCAACGGTTCCTCTTCCACCGCCAGCGGCAGTTCAGCCAGGCCAAGAAGCGAAGCGTATTGTTTAACAAAGCTCTTGTAAAAGAAAGTTCCAGGAAGACTTTTCAAATCGTCTTCCTCGATCGCCCGAAGGTAACGTTGCGTGATGCAGAGATCCTCCGCGATCTCTAACATCTCACGTCCCTGGGCTTGGCGTTCCCGGCGAAGAATTTCACCCACGGAGGTCATAAGAGCTTAAACGATATCACAATCGGCGGTACTATGCTACAGGTGAGTACCCCCGCTATTTCGGTCGTCGTCGTCAACTGGAATCGGAAGGATTTGCTGCACGCCTGCCTCAATTCCCTGGCCTCGCAAACCTTTCCCGATTTCGAGGTGGTCGTGGTCGACAACGGGTCTGAAGACGGATCGTCAGCGTTTGTCAACGAGCTTGCCGCATCCTTTCCCCGCCCGATACGGCTGCTTGCAAATAGCGAAAACAAGGGGTTTTGCGCCGCGAATAATCAGGCGTTCGACGTATCACAAGCGGAATACATCGCGCTGCTGAACAACGATGCCGAGGCCGATCCGGGCTGGCTCCAGGCCATGTTCGAGGCCATCCGCGTCAAACCCGATGTGGGAGAAAGCGACGTCGGGATGGTGGCCTCGAAGATTCTGGTGTGGGAAGATCCGCGCATCATCGATAAGTGCGGGCACCTGATTTATCCCGATGGCCAGAATCGCGGCCGCGGCACGGGCCAACTCGACCAGGGCCAGTTCGACCGGCAGGAGGAAGCGCTCTGGCCGGACGGATGCGCGGCGCTGTACCGCCGTGCGATGCTAGATGAGGTCGGTGGTTTCGACGAAGAATTTTTCGCCTACGCCGACGACGCCGAACTGGGATTGCGGGCGCGCATTGCAGGCTGGACTTGCCTGTATGCACCCGGCGCGGTGGTCCGGCATCATCGCGGCGCGACACTGGGATTGAACTCGGCGAAGAGGCTCACGTTGATTGAGCGCAATCGCGTGCTACTGGTGGTGAAGCTTTTTCCATGGAATCTACTTTGGGCAAACGGAGCGTATCATCTGGTGAGGATCGGGGCGGGAATGGCGGCGGCACTCCGCGGGAAGGGGGAAATCCGCCGCTATTCGGGTCCGAAGGGCAAGCTAACGGCGGCAACGGCGCTGCTCAAGGGAACGCTATCCGCGCTGCCGATGATCCCGTCAATGATCCGCAAGCGCCGCGCCTTCCGGTCCAAGCACCGCCTGAGCCCGAAGCAAGTGCGACGCCTGCTGCTGCGATTCCGGATCCCGCTGCGCGAGCTGTCGGAACAATCGACGTAGCAAACACCTCTGCCAGGATCGCTACCCCGGACCCTTGTCCCGCGTGCGGAAATCGTGAATCTCGCCTGCTGTTCTCGGGTACCGACCGCCTCTACGGAACTACGAACGCAATATTCCGCATCGTCGAATGCCGCAACTGCCGCCTGATCCGGCTCGATCCACAGCCGCATCCGCTGGAGCTCCATAATTACTATCCGACGAACTATTGGTACACGTCCGATACCTCCACAGCCGACCGTTTGGAGCAGATCTACCGCCGCTTCGTGCTGCGCGATCATCTTCATTTCGTCCAGCGCGCGCTGCGCGAATCGGAGGAAACGGGCGTGGTGCTCGATGTGGGCTGCGGCGGCGGCCTGTTCCTCCAGATGCTGGCCGAGCGAGGCGTGAAGAACGTGGTCGGCCTGGATTTTTCGCTCGATGCCGCGAACGTAGCCTGGCGCAGGGCCGGTGTTCCCGCCGTGTGCGCAACGCTTTCCAGGGCTCCGCTGGCGCCCGCCAGCTGCGCCGCCGTCACGATGTTTCACGTTCTCGAACATCTCTACGACCCGGCCAGCTACCTCGATGCCGCCCATCAACTGCTACGCCCCGACGGCCGCCTGATCGTTCAAGTTCCTAATGCCGCCTGCTGGCAATTTCTGCTGCTGGGGGAGCACTGGAACGGCATCGACGTGCCGCGTCACCTGATCGATTTCCGCCTCTCCGACATCGATTCCCTGCTCGACTCCTGCGGCTTCGAAGTGTTGCGCCACAAACATTTTTCGTTGCGCGACAATCCCGCGGGACTCGCCACCAGCCTTGCGCCATCGCTCGATCCCATGGCGCGCCGCCTACGCCAAATCCCCGAAACGCCGCGCCAGCGCCTCTTCAAGGACCTGATCTACATGGCACTGCTCCTCGCGTCAGTCCCCTTCACACTGGTTGAAGCAGCGTGCCGTGCGGGCTCGACCATCATGGTCGAAGCGCGCAAAAAATCGTGATCTACGACCATCTGCGCGACAATTTGCCGGACTTCCTGCGCCGCTACGTCATGCACTTCGAGACCGCCATTGAGGACGCGGTAGGAGAGTTCGCGTCATCGTTGCCCCAAGGCGCGCGACTGCTCGACGCCGGCGCGGGCGAGGGCAACTACAAACATTATTTCTCCGCGCAACGCTATTGCGGACTGGATCTCGGCATCGGCGATCGGGAATGGAACTACGCGCAGCTCGATGTCGTCGGCGACTTGAGCGCGCTGCCGTTTCGCGACCGCACCTTCGATGCGTGCGTCAACGTGGTGACGCTTGAACACGTAAAAGACCCAGCCCTGGTGATCCGCGAAATAGCGCGCACGCTCGCGCCCGGCGGACGGTTTCTGCTGATCGTCCCTTTCGAATGGGAGGAGCACCAGCAGCCGCACGATTATTTTCGCTTCACGCGCTATAGCTTGGCGTACCTGCTCGATCAGGCAGGATTGGAGGCGGTTTCGATTCGTCCGATAGGTGGATTTTTTCGCATGCTCTCGCGACGCATGCTGTACGCACTCCAATTTTTTCCGGGCCCATTGATTTTCATCGGCGCAATTTTCTTCATCCCGCCCGCGCTGCTGCTGCCTCTGCTCGAACCACTGGACCGCCGTCAAAACTTTACACTGGGGTATATATGTTCCGCGCGAAAATCAGGATGACTTGGCAGGGCATGGCCCTGCCCCACAATTTGATGGTCCTGTGGCGCAGGGCCATGCCCTGCGTTTTCTTAGCCGCGACTGCCGCGTTCGCTGCCGATTTCTCCGGCGCGTCGGCTTTCAAGTACACTCAAGCCGCGGTCGCGTTTGGACCGCGACCCTCCGGCTCGGCCGCGAATCGCGAGTTGCAGGCGTACATCCGCACGCAACTCAGAATGTTGAAATGCGAGATGACGGAAGACCCGTTCGTCGCCAAGACGCCCAAGGGCGATATCCCGATGACCAACATCATCGCGAAATTTCCCGGACGGAGCGGACACGCGATCGTCGTCACAGGACACTTCGACACCAAGCTTTTTCCAGGCCGCAAATTCGTCGGCGCGAACGACGGAGGATCGTCCACGGGCCTGCTGATGGAGCTGGCCCGCGACCTGAACGGAACGACGCGCGTCGACGATGTCTACGTTGTTTTCTTCGACGGCGAAGAAGCGGTGAACGACTGGACCGAAACCGATAGCGTCTACGGCAGCCGCCATCTGGCCTACAAATGGAAAGCCGACGGCACTCTCGCGCGCATCAAAGCCCTGGTCAACGTGGACATGATCGGCGACAAGTCGCTCGGCGTTCTGATCGAAGAAAACTCTACTGCATCTCTCCGCAAGCTGGTCTGGAACGCCGCATCCGAGCTCGGCTACAAAGCATATTTCTTAGAGACCGGCGAAAAGGTGGACGACGACCACATGCCTTTTCTGAAACTCGGCGTACCGTCGCTCGATATTATCGATTTCGATTACGAACCCTGGCACAAGGACTCCGATACCTTGGATAAACTGAGCGCGAAGAGTCTGGAAATCGTGGGGACCGTGGTGCTCGAATCGGTTCACCGGCTGGAGAGGCAATGATTACTAATCTGCGCGCGGAGAACTTCAAGTCGTGGAAGGATACGGGCGACCTGCGGCTTGCGCCGCTGACGGGATTGTTTGGGACCAACAGCTCGGGCAAATCGAGCATCCTGCAAGTTCTGTTGATGATGAAGCAGACGGCGGAGCATCGTGATCCGAAGCGGGTATTGAAGCTCGGCGAGGATTTTCCGGGGGACGAGCGGCTTTATGTGGAGCTTCGCTCTTTCAGGGATCTAATTCACGGGCACCAAGAGTCTTCTCAGCTCGGGCTCGGCATTTCGTGGGAAAGCGAAACGCCCGGTGTCTGGTTGCCGCCGGGGACGCGGATTCAGTTCGAGGCGACCATTTCCGAAGCAGAGAAGCAGATAGTAGTGCGCGGGTTTTCGTATGTGGTCGATGGCCGAAAACCGCCGATGACGGACCTGGAATCATCCTTGCACTTCTACGGCGCACAGCTTGGATCTCCTCCTCAAGATGCAGAGCTCTTTGATCTCCAATATTCCCTGGAGGAACGTCTGCGGGCAATTCTTTATCTCGGCCCCTTGCGAACCGAGCCGCAGGCCTCGTATCTATGGTCCGGCAGTCCGCCGATTGATGTTGGACGGCGCGGAGAGTTCGCGATTCAGGCCCTTCTGGCAATGCGTGGCAAGAACGATCGTGTCGAGCAGCAAGTAGTGGAGTGGCTAAAGAAACTAGATCTCATTAGCTCGATGCATCTTTCGCCGATTTCCGAGAAGCGCGAGGACTATGAGGTTCGTGTGAAGCAGACGCCTGTGAGCGCGGAGGTGCTCCTGCCCGATGTAGGCTTTGGAGTTTCGCAAATTCTACCGGTACTCGTACTTTGCGCTTATGCAGAAGAGGGATCAATCCTTTTGCTTGAGCAGCCGGAGATGCATCTCCACCCTTCGGCACAGTCAGAGTTAGCTGACGTCATTATCGACGCAGTGAGGAAGCGGAAGTTGCAAATCATTGTGGAAAGTCACAGCGAGCACTTTCTTCGGCGATTACAACTGCGGATTGCGAAAGAGGAGCTCTTAGCCAAAGACGCGGCGTTGTACTTCTGCCACATGGAGAACGGCGAATCGAAGGCCGAGTTGCTCCGACTCACCGAAGACGGTTACATCAAGAACTGGCCGCCCAACTTCTTCGGCGATGAGATGGGTGACATCGTCGCCATGACCGAAGCGTCCATCGGAAGGCGCCGCCGAGACAAATGACGTGTATCGTTGATACCAACGTACCGATTGTCGCGAACAAGACCGAGCCTCCAGACGAAATGCTCGACTGCTGTGAGGCCTGCGTCGAGCGGTTGAGGATGATCATGGTTTCAGGCCGAGTTGCCCTTGATGACGACGGCCGGATTTGGGAAGAGTACAAGCCGTACATGCGCTGGCATGGGCAGCTTGGCGCGGGCCACGAGTTCTTCAAGTGGGTTCATGATAACCAGTGGAACGAGGAACGCTGCGATCGAGTGGTGATGGCTCCGTTTCCCGAACATCCGTCACTCGCCAGCTTCGACCTTTCGGACCGGAAATTCGTGCAGGTATCCCTTGGCCATCCCGATCGGCCGCCGATCCTCGTCGCCGCCGACCGAGGCTGGCGCCGTCACGCCGAAAGCCTCGCCGCTCACGCCCGTATCGAATTTGTCTGCGCGATGGCTGCTCGATGAAACGCCGCAGCTTCCTCGCGACGCTTGCAGCTCCGCTCCTGACCTCCGCCGAGCCACGCGATCTTCATGCCGACGTTGCGATTATTGGCGCCAGCGTGGGTGGATGCGCCGCCGCGCTCGCGGCTCTACGCAATGGAATGCGCGTCATCTTGACCGAGGAGACCGATTGGATCGGCGGCCAGCTCACCTCCCAAGCCGTGCCTCCCGACGAGCATCCGTGGATCGAGCAGTTCGGCTGCACGCGGGCCTATCGCGACTACCGCAACGCCGTGCGCCAGTATTATCGCGACCACTATCCGCTCACCGAAGAGGCGCGGCATCGGCCGAATTTCAATCCCGGCGATGGGTCCGTCTCGAAGCTGACGCATGAGCCGAAGGTATCGCTCGCGGTGCTCGAAGCGATGCTAGCGCCCTATGCGAGCGCTGGAACGCTTACCGTTTTGTTGCAGCACAGGCCGATGGCTGCCTCCGTCGATCGCGATGTGGTTAAATCCGTCAGCGTCCGCAGCGATGCGGGCGTGGCGCGAACCATCACGGCTCCCTATTTTCTCGACGCGACGGAACAAGGGGATCTGCTGCCGCTGACGCGCACCGAGTACGTCGTTGGAGCGGAATCGCGCAACGAAACAGGTGAGCCTCACGCGGCCGAAACGGCCTCGCCCTCGAATATCCAATCGTTCACGATGTGCTTCGCAATGGACATTCGTCCAGGCGAGGACCACACGATCGAGAAGCCCGCCGAGTACGATTTCTGGCGCGATTATGTCCCGCAGCTCACGCCGCCGTGGCCCGGGAAACTGCTCAGTTGGAATCCTGCCGATCCGAAAACGTTGAAGCCTCGCGCGTTTAATTGGGACATCGCCTGGCTCTATCGCCGCATCATCCATCGCGAGAACTTCACGCCTGGGGCGTTTCCAAGCGACATTACGCTGGTAAATTGGCCGCAGAACGATTACTGGCTCGGCCCGCTCATCGACGTTCCGATGGCCGAAGCGGCGAAGAATCTGGAACGCGCGCGACAGTTGAGCCTGTCGTTGCTCTACTGGCTGCAAACCGATCACGGGCTCGGCCTCCGCCTGCGACCCGATGTGACGGGAACGGCGGACGGCCTGGCAAAGTATCCTTATATACGCGAATCGCGCCGCATTCGCGCGGAGTACACGGTGCTGGAACAGCACGTCGGCACGGATGCGCGAAGGCCGCTTGGAAACGCCGAAATCTTTCCCGATTCCGTAGGCATTGGCAGCTATCGCATTGATCTGCACCCTTCGACTGGCGGCGACAATTACATCGACATCAGCTCTCTGCCGTTCCAAATTCCTCTCGGCAGCCTGATTCCGAAGCGCGTCGAGAATCTTCTGCCCGCGTGCAAAAACCTGGGCGTGACGCACATCACCAACGGTTGTTACCGGCTGCATCCGGTGGAATGGAACATCGGAGAAGCCGCAGGCGCGCTGGCCGCGCACGCGATTAAGACCGGTCAGACGCCGCGCCGTATCCGCAACGACGCGAAGTTACTCGCCAATTTTCAGAGCAGCATCGTAGCGCAAGGCGTCGAAATCGCGTGGCCGAAAATCACGGCGCGGTAGGTTTTGCGCCGCGCGCGAAAAACAGGATCGCGATCCCGAGGAAAAAAGCAATCCCCACCACCACCATCGCCACGATGATTCCCTTCGGCATCCGAACCTGCGGCGGAATCATCATCGCGCCCGTCAACTCTTTCGCCGTAAGCTCATCGCCACACCATCGCTCGTCCAATCGCTGCGCGAATGTAGCGAGGATCGCCTCGCGCCTGGGGCTCGCCTTTTCCATCATCACCTGCGCGAAGCCGCCCTCTCCGTAAACGATCCACAACGAATCGTGCGTCGCCAGAAATGGCGCGACCTTTTCCGTCACCCCTTGAATCGCGACATGCCCTTCGAGTCGGGCACCCATGCCGGCAAGCCTGATCGCGCTCCACGAAATGGTTCGCGTCGCTCCGTTCGCCGTCGTCAGGCGCAACCCGTCTGTGCCGGCATCCACCGCATCGCAACCAATCACCGCGTCAGAATTCATGGCTCCTCCGCTAAAGTTTGGTCAGGTCGCGACCCGTCATTTCGACGGGCTGCGGCACCCCGAATAATCCCAGCATGGTCGGCGCGATATCCTGCAACGCGCCGCGCCCGCGCAACGGCCGCCGCTCCTCGTCGACCACGATGAACGGAACCGGATTGGTCGTGTGATACGTATGCGGACCCTTGGTCACCGGGTCGATCATCATCTCCGCGTTGCCGTGATCGGCGGTGATGATCCAGCGTCCGCCCTTGCGTTTCAGGGCGTCGTAAATGCGGCCCAGGTGCGCGTCGACAACTTCGACCGCGCGCACGGTCGCGTCCATCTTGCCCGAATGACCTACCATGTCGGCGTTGGCGAAATTCATCACGATCACGTCGAAATCGCGCTTCTCGATGGCGGATTCAACCAGGCTGGCCACCCCTTCCGCATTCATCTCCGGCTTTAAATCATAGGTCGCAACCTTAGGAGAAGGAGCCATTTCGCGCTCTTCGCCGGCGTACGGTTTCTCGTTGCCGCCGTTAAAGAAGTACGTCACGTGCGCGTATTTCTCGGTCTCCGCGACGCGCAAGTTTTTCCAGTTCAGATCGGCCATTACGTTCGCCAGAATATGCGTGGGAAGCTCGCGAGGGAGCACGAAGGGCACGATCAGCGCCTTGTCGTACTGCGTCATCGTCGTGAAGTTTAACTTTAATGGAGCCTCGGTAAGTGCCTGCGTCATTTGGCGTCCGCGGTCGGCGCGGTAGTTAAAGAAAATGCAGGCGTCCTCTTCGCGAATGCGGCCCACCGGATCGTGACGATCGTCGACGATCACCACCGGTTCAATAAACTCGTCCGTGACTCCGTTCTCGTAGGAACGCTTCGCCGCCTCCACAGGATCGGTCGCCCGTTCGCCCCGGCCCAGGACCATCGAGTCTTTCGCCAAGCCGATCCGCTCCCACCGCTTGTCGCGATCCATGGCGTAATAGCGGCCCGAAATCGTCGCGATGCGCCCGACTCCGATCTTCTGAATCTGCTGCTGCAGCGCTTCGAGGAATCCGGCTCCGCTGTTCGGCGGCGTATCGCGTCCATCCATGAAGCAGTGGACGCAAACGTCCTCGACGCCTTCGCGCTTGGCCATTTCGAGCAGCGCATAAAGATGCGTGTTCATCGAATGGACGCCGCCGTCGCTCAGCAGTCCCATGATGTGCAGGCAGCGAGTCTTCGCGTGCTTCATCGACGCGAGCAGTGTCGTATCGCGGAAAAAATCGCCCGTCGCGATCATCTTATCGATGCGCATCACGTCCATTAAAAGGACGCGCCCGGCCCCAATGTTCAGGTGCCCAACCTCGCTGTTCCCCATCTGGCCTTCCGGCAATCCGACAGCCGGTCCGGAGGTATGAACCAACGTGTTAGGAAACTCCCGTAATAGACGGTCATAATTCGGCTTATTCGCCGCAGCGATCGCGTTGCCGGGACCTGCCGGACAGTACCCCCACCCGTCGAGGATGGTCAAAATCAACGGTCTTCCGTTCATCATTTCTTGAACGCCTTGCGACCCGGAAACCGCGCGCTCGACCCCAGCTCCTGCTCGATCCTCAACAACTGGTTATATTTCGCGATGCGATCCGTCCGGCTCGCCGACCCGGTCTTGATCTGCCCCGCTCCCGTCGCCACCGCGAGGTCCGCGATAAACGCATCCTCCGTCTCACCCGAGCGATGCGAGATCACCGACGTGTAGCCCGCGTCCGCCGCCATCTTGATCGCGTCCAGTGTTTCGGTCAGCGTGCCGATCTGGTTCACCTTGATCAGAATCGAATTCGCGATGCCCTTCTCAATCCCGCGAGAAAGGCGCTCGACGTTGGTCACAAACAGATCGTCGCCCACAATCTGGATCTTCTTGCCCAGCGCGTCCGACATCTGCTTCCAGCCGTCCCAATCGTCCTCGGCCATGCCGTCTTCAATCGAAACAATCGGATACTGGCGCACCCAGTTGGACCAGAACGCGACCATCTCTTCCGACGACCGCTCACTGCCATCGGACTTCTTAAAAACATACTTGCCCTTTTTCGCGTCGTAAAATTCGCTAGCCGCCGGATCGAGCGCGATGCCCACCTGCTCGCCCGGCGTATAGCCGGCCAGTGTAATCGCCTCCAGCACCACTTCCAGCGCCTCGTCGTTCGATTTGAGGTTCGGCGCGAACCCTCCCTCATCGCCCACTGACGTGGAGTACCCACGTTTTTTCAATACACCCTTGAGAGTGTGGAAAATCTCCGCGCCCCAGCGTAGCGCCTCGGAAAATTTGTCCGCGCCGTAAGGCATGATCATGAACTCCTGCGGATCGACGGAATTATCCGCGTGCGCTCCGCCGTTCAGGATATTCATCATCGGCAGAGGCAGCAGCGACGCCGACACGCCTCCTAAATATCGATATAAAGGTGTCTGTTGCGACTCCGCCGACGCCCGCGCCACCGCCATCGAGACCGCGAGGATCGCATTCGCGCCCAGATTGCTCTTGTTCTCCGTCCCATCGAGCTTGATCATCTGACGATCAATCGAGCTCTGCAATTCCGCATCCTGCCCCAGCAGCGCCGGCGCGATGTGCTTGTCGATATTTTTGACGGCTTTCAGCGTCCCTTTGCCCAGGTATCGCGATTTGTCGCCGTCGCGCAGCTCCACCGCTTCGTGCTCGCCGGTCGAAGCGCCGGATGGAACCGCCGCCCGCCCCATGCTCCCATCAGCCAAGTAAACGTCAGCCTCCACAGTCGGATTTCCGCGACTGTCCAGAATCTCTCTGCCAATGATTTTTGTGATTTCCATAGGAATCTACCAGCTTACGGTGTCAGCCTCGACGGGAGCAACCGACGCGTCATCAACCCTGTGTGAAACGTGCGCATGAATCAACGGTCGTTGGAGCCGCACACAGACTCATAAAGGCTAAACATCGCAATTCTTGACTGATCACAACGCCCTGAGAGAGGTGGCGGGATGGTGCGCTGCGTCAAATATCTCGAACGCTTTATTGCAAGGTAGGGCGGACCCCTGGTCCGCGGCCGACGCCTGTATGGACCGGGCACATAGGGAGGCGATGGAGGCGATGGATGGCGATGGGAGCGATGGGAGCGATGGGGACAGACAGAATCGACGAATACGCAAATGGGCCGAATTAGGCAGACGGCTCCGTCCCCTTCGTGATTTTTCCGGCACTCCCACCGTCTTCCGTCCACAGCCGCGAAGATTCAGCAATATTTCCTCCCTCAGACCTCGCTCGGTGCCCTTTCAATTTCGGCGTTATTCTCGACCCGAAGCCCAGAGATGGCGCAGCGAGGCAGAAATCCACAGAAATTCCCGCTTTTTCATCAAGGGGACGGAGCCGACTGCGTTGTTCGTTAGTTTTTGATCCGTGTCGATTCTGTCTGTCCCTTGGCCCCTTGGCCCCCCTTGGCCCCCTTGGCCCCCTTGGCCCCCAGATAGGCGGAAGCGTCGCGCGGCTGGTCACTTCTGCGCCTCGGTACCTGAGGCGTCTTCACGTTTCTCAATATTGCCTGGATTGACGCCTGACGCGGCAACACGAATACGAACTTCTCCGGGAGGCGAATGCGGGTCCGGCATCTTCCCCGCCGTCAATACATCCGTGGCTGGTGCTTCTCGTACCACGCTGCCCTCCCTGAACCCGGTGTCATCAACCTGCTCGATTTCATACTGGGATTAGTCGCTGTATCGACCGGGTCCGTTCATGGGCCGAAGGTACGAGCCAGTTTCATGGATGGGGATTTCGGAGAGAGGGCCCGGATACATGGCCGTCCCGCGCGTCCTCTACCGATACTCGATTCACTTCGAGGGTACTCGCGGTGGCTCGCTCGAGCGCGACTCTTGCCTTCGCGTACGCACCCTTCGCCGCCACTTCGGTCGATCGCGCCTGTGCTAGAAACGTCTGATACTGAATCACCAGATAGTTCGTCGCCAGTCCGACATCAAAGGTCACTTGCTCCACTTCCACGGACTGCTCCTGAAGTATGCGGCTCTGGACGGCGGCGTCGTACGATGCGCGCGCTTGCCGCAGGGCGACATAAGCGTCGGCTACTTCCAGGCGCACCTGATCCTCAAGTTGCTGGCGCCGGATCTGGCTCTGGCGGACCTGCATCTGGTCTCGAACGGCGTCCGCCTGTGCCACTCGATTCCGCACAGGTAAAGTAAGCTGGAGTCCCACCGCGTAAGTCGGGAAATTGTTTTTGAAAATTTGTCCCAGCGCGGTTCCGAAGCCACCGGGATAAAACGCCGCGCCCGGAGTTTGGGCCGCCCCAACCGGATTTATGTCCCCTGAAATGCCGCCATTCTGTACCGTCCCGACCACGTCGAGTTCCGGCCGCAGCCCGTTTAGCGAGCCCTTCAATGCAATCTCGGAATTCTGTACCTGGATCCTTCCCTGTGCCAAATCCGGCCGGCTCCGCAGCGCGTCGGCGATCAAGTCTTCCACTGTTCGGGCTGGCTCGCTCTCGGGGACCGCCAAGGTATCCGTCGCGACAATGCGAGCCGCGCGGATAGCAGGATTGGCAAGCCCCCCACGAGTGATCGCCGTCTTCACGATCAGCTCCTGTTGTTCGACCAGGCCCTCGGCCGAAATCAAGGCTTGGCGAGTGGCTGCGACTTGCGCCTGCGCACGCGTCAGTTCGATCGGAGCCAGCGACCCTTGATCGACTTTGTTCTTGTTGTCCTCAGACAACCGCTCGGCGAGCCTCAGCGATTCTCGCTTAACCTTGACGTCTTCGTTCAGACTAACCAGGTCCGCGTATAGCCGTGCGATGCCGGCCACCGTGTCGATGGCCTGTTGTCGAAACACCAGCTCGGCGATTTTCCCATTGTTCCTGGCAATATGAATGTAGCGCCGATTCAACTCGGTTCCAAATCCGCGCAGCAGCGGCTGGGCGATCGTGAATGCGAGACTCGAGTTCAGAATCGGATTGTAAGTATATCGAGCTGCGTTGGACGTGAGCCGCGTGTTGTCGAACGTCATGCTGACCTGCGCGCCGGTTGAGAATCCCTGGGTCCAACCGGCATTTCCGTTCACATTATTGGAAACCAGCCAATTCGAGGAACCGGTGAGCAGCGGATTGTATTCCGGCGTGGATTGATGCGCCCAGTTCAAAAGTCCGGAAACGGTTGGATCGTATTGCGGAATCGCCGGCCCCGTCGACAACGGAAGCGCGCCCGTGACTGCAAGATCGTTCAGCTGCTGCGTGATCAGCGCGACGTCTGAGAAGTTCGTGTTCACCGGAGCCGCCGGCGTCGAGCTGGCGGTGAGCGTCGTGAGCAGGGGGCCGCTTGGACCACCGATTCCGGGAGCCGGCTCAATGACAAGCAGGCTCAATCCGCGTAACAGTCCGCCGCCTTTGGCCCGCTGGATGTCCGTCTGCGCGATTCGCGGCAGGTACCGCTCCAGCTCGATATCCAGGTTGTTTTCGATCGCGAGCGCGATCGCGTCCGCTAAGGAAAGATACAACTGCCCCGCGCGAATCAGATCGAAAATCCGCCCCGAGTTTTGAAGGTTCACCGGCGGTATCGGCTTCGCTTCGTATGGCCGAAGCGATGCACTCATTTGTGCTTCGCCAACAGCGGGAACAAGCATCAGCAGGATCGCGGCCTGCCACTTGTACCTCATGTGCTACCCTTTTGGCTCGAATTCGCCGCGATTTGTACGAGTGAGCCTTCCTGCACCGCGTCGTTTGGATCGACTGCCACTTCTGCGCCTGCTTCGAGACCTTCGAGAATCTCCAGTTCGACTCCGTAATCGCGACCTGGCGTCACGGTCTGAAAGTGGACGCGTCTGGCGCGGGCAAGTGTCGCGGGATCAATCCCTTCCGCTCTTGCCTTCTGTTGTTCCTCCGGCGTCAGTGGCTTGAGCACCGCTAATACCGTTCCGCTCGCCCGGACGACCAGCGCCGCGTCCGGTACCAGAAGCGGAGGATCGCTCCGCTCCGTAATAAATGACACCATTGCATACATTCCCGGCAGCAGCACCCCATTCGGATTATCGACGTCTACTTCCGTCAACAGCGTTCTCGATTGCGCGTCGAGAGAACTGGAGGTGCGGGTCACTCTCCCTTTAAAGGTCTGATTGGGATTTTGCTGCACCGTGACCGTTGCGCCCTGGCCGACCTGTACTCCCGGCGCATTCATTTGCGGAACTGCCACCAGAATGCGAAGTCTGGAAATCTCCGCCAGACGGAAAATTTCTCCTCCGCTGGGAACATCGGACGGTGCGGCGGCATTGGACCGGGCGGGCCCGAGAGTGGAGCCGGTGGCGGAAATGAGAGCGCCGACATCGACGTTGCGCGCCGTGATGATACCGGCGAATGGCGCTGTGATTTGTTCGTAACGTTGGAGTGTCAACAACCTGTCCAAGGTCGCCTGACTCGCGCGAACATACTCTTCGGCGGCCTTCACCGTCTTTTGCTGGGCGACCACGCTCGCGTCCGCTGTCTTGGCGGCGGTCGATGAATTATCGCCGTCCTGCCGCGACACCGCGCCTTTGTCGGTCAGTATTTTGTATCGCTGCCAGGTGATCTGCGCGAGATCGCGCGTGGCGGTCAGTTGCTCCAGCATGGCGCGAGCCTGGCCAAGTTGTCCCTGGGCTTGCGCAAGTGCGGCTTGGGATTGAGATACCTGCAGATCCAAGTCTGGCGCCTCGATGTCGGCCAGCTTCTGGCCCGCGGCCACACGATCGCCGATATCGACGTAACGCCGCTTCAGATAGCCGGCGGCGCGCGCGAAAATATACGCCTCGGTGATCGGCGTAATGTTCCCCGGCAACAGTAACTGAGTGCTTTGAGCCGCGCGCTTTGCGGTCGCGGCATTCACCAGGGGTGGGGTGTTCTTGCGGCTCGCCGCCGCAGCGACCAGTTCTTTCGTCATCCGCTCGCGAGGTAAATAGCCCAGAAAATAAACACCGGCGGCCGCGCCCAGAACGGCTATTGCAGACAGCGTCTTGCGTCCGGAATGCACGTGAGTCGCCTCCTTGTCTTCATTGCTTGGGGACCTCGCCGGCTTCGACCGCGATTTGGCGATCCATATCCACCGGCGCGCTCTTTCGCAGCAGGGTGTAAATAATCGGGACGAAGAACAGCGTCGTGGGCGTCGCGAACAGCAGCCCGCCGATCACGGCCCTTCCCAAAGGCGCGTTCTGCTCGCCGCCTTCGCCCAGCGCGAACGCCATCGGAAGCATACCGATGATCATCGCGAGAGCGGTCATGGTCACCGGCCGGATTCTGGTAAACCCCGCGGAGAGCGCGGACTCCACGGCGCTTTTTCCCAGCACTCTTTCGTCGTTTGCGAAGGTGACCAGCAAAATGCTGTTCGCCGTCGCAACGCCGATGCCCATGATTGCGCCCATCAGGGCCGGAACGCTCAGCGTGGTATGCGTGAGGTAGAGCATCCAGAGCATTCCGGCCATCGCGCCCGGCAGAGCCGTAAGAATGATGAAGGGATCCAGCCAGGATTGAAAATTGACGGCCATCACCAAATAGACCAGCACTACAGCAAAAATCATCCCTAGCCCCAGACGCGTGAACGACGTCCGCATGGTGTCCACCTGGCCGCGCAGTTCGATGGTGGTTCCGCGCGGAAGAGACGTGCGCGTTTTGGCAATGATCGCCTCAATGTCCGCGGCGAGGCCTCCTAAATCGCGCTGGTCCGGGCTCGCGAAGACGTCAATGACGGGTTGAATATTGTAATGACTCTCAATCTCGGGCGAGTTGTTCCTCTTGAGTTGCGCGAGATTGGAGAGCAGCTGTTGCGTCCCGCCCGCGGGCGCCGTGATCGGCGTCCGCTGCATCGCATCAAACGTATCTATTTTGTATTGCGGCGTCTGGGCCGCCACCTGGTAGTTCACTCCGTTCTGCGGATCCAGCCATTGATTCGGAGCCACCTGCCCGCTTGCCGATAGTGAAATCAGCAGGCTGGTCGCCACGTCTCGCTGCGTCAACCCGGCTTCGCCCGCCAGAATACGGTCGACGTTCACGTCCACCGTCGGGTAATCCAGGCGCTGTCGAACGAAGACGTCGACGGCTCCAGGCAGGCCCGCGATGTCCCTCTCAAGTTTCTGCGCGACTTGAGAATTCTGAGCCAGGTTGTTCCCAGTGACTTGAAGGTCCACCGGAGCAGGTAAGCCGAAGTTCAGAATCTGGCTCGTGATGTCGGCCGCCTGGAAAAAGAGGCTCTCCGCGGGAAATTTTGAAGCGATCGCGGTGCGAATTTTCCTGGTGTAATCGAGTGTCGGGCGGTGATCAGGTTTCAGTGAAATTAGAATCTCTCCGTCCCCGTTGCCGCTCGTGATGCTGTCGCTGAAAGCCAGGTTAATTCCGGAATTCGGCAGTCCGATATTGTCGAGAATCGAATCCAGTTCCTCCGCCGGAATAATCTTGCGAATCTCACTTTCGATGGACGAGAAAATGGCTGCGGCCTCCTCGATGCGAGTCCCTGTGGGACAACGCACGTGCAGGCGCATTTGCCCGGCGTCGACATAAGGAAAGAAATTCTCGCCGATGATCGCCAGCAGTCCCATCGAAGCGAGAGCGAACGCCATGAACGCTCCGGCAGTGACGGCCCGATGTGCGAGTACCCATTCGAGCAAGCGGTGATAGCCTTCCCGGAATTTCTCGAATTTCCGGTCGAAACCCTGATGTACTCGCCAGATTACGCCTGCGGAACGGGCGGCTGGCGTGTCCGCACCCTCGCCGTCCTGGTATAAGTCCATTTCCGACTGCAGCATGTAATGAACGAGGGTCGGCACAATCGTGCGAGTCAGGAGATAAGACGTCAGCATCGCGAACGCCACACCCATCGCCAGAGGCGTGAACAGGTATTTCGCCGCCCCGGACAACATCAGTACCGGCACGAAGACAATGCAGATACATAAGGTCGAAACAAAAGCCGGAACCGCGATCTCTTGCGCGCCATCGAGAATCGCGCGAACCAGCGTCTTCCCCTTGATACCCATATTGCGGTGGACGTTTTCGATCTCGACCGTCGCATCGTCCACCAGAATTCCGACGGCGAGAGCCAAGCCGCCGAGTGTCATCACGTTGATGGTCTGCCCCAGGAGACCGAGAATAGTAAGCGAAGTGAGAATCGAAAGCGGGATCGAAATACAGACGATCAGTGTGCTGCGCCAGCTTCCTAGGAACAACAGGATCATGAGCGCGGTCAGCAAAGCGGCCATGGTCGCCTCGCGAACGACGCCGTAAACCGCCGCCCGCACAAATAGCGATTGGTCAAAAAGCTGCGTAACATTCAGCTCTGGCGGCAGCGTTGCCTGTATTTTGGGAAGCAGGTCCTTGACGCCTTGAACCACGGCCAGAGTAGAGGCGCCGCCGTGACGCAAGACCGTCAGCAGCGAGGAGAGTCCGCCGTTGATCCGCACAATATTCGTCTGTACCGAGTACCCGTCCCTCACCTGTCCCACGTCGCGCATGTATACCGGCGCGCCGTTCACTGTTTTGATCGGAATGTCGTTCATCGCCGATATGAGTTCAGGACTGCTGTTGAGCCTGATCAGGTATTCGCGCGTACCAACCTTGACCGTACCTGTCGGAAGAATGAGGTTCTGAAGGTTTAACGCGCTCGAGATGTCGGTGGCCGACAGTCCCTTTCCGAACATTGCGTCGGGATCCAGGTCGATCATCACCGTGCGCACCTTGCCGCCGTAAGGCAACGGTACCGAAATCCCCGGCACCGTAGCCAACCGGGTACGAATGAAATTCTGTCCGTAATCATAGAGCTGCTGCTCGGTAAGCGTGCCGCTGCTCAAACCCAATTGAATGATCGGAACGCTCGATGCATCGCTCTGCACCACCAGCGGCGGGAAGATTCCTGGCGGCAAGCTTCGAAGTAGCGTTTGGCTGACCGCGGTCACCTGCGCGACCGCCAAATCAACGTTTGCGCCCGGCTGCATGTAGACACGGATCAATCCCACCCCGTTATACGCGGTTGACTCAATGCGCTCAATGTCGTTAACCGTTGTAGTCATGGCGCGTTCGGATACGACCAGGACGCGTTTCGCCATATCGTCCGGACTCATTCCGTTGTAAGTCCAGATCACGCCGACCATAGGAATATTGATGTACGGAAAAATATCGGTCGGCGTCGTTACGATAGAGATTCCACCCATGATGCCAATCAGGATGGCCATTACGATGAAGGTGTAAGGGCGCCGAAGCGCGAGCCGGACGATCCACATTGCAGTGACAACCCTTGCACTCCTAGCGCCACACGGCTCAGGGAAAAAACGGGCCTCCTTTTGGCGTTTGGAACGACCTCGGCGTACGTCACTGCCCTAATCACGACACTCGTGTCAGCCTTACGTCAGCTACAGCCGCTCTCCAGGTGTCCTTCTCGATCCGGCGCCTGGCATGCAAATTGCATACCGGATACCGGGAGAAACTCTATGAATCGCGGAAACACCAGGACGACTGAGATGCCCACCCGGATCCTCGGGAAGACAAACGAGAAAGTATCCGCGATCGGACTCGGCGGCTACCATCTCGGCCACCCGCCTGATCCCGCCGACGCAATCCGCATCGTTCGCAGCGCCATCGATCGCGGGATCACCTTCATGGACAACTGCTGGGATTACCACCTCGGCGAAAGCGAAAAACGAATGGGTGTCGCATTACGCGATGGATACCGCCAGAGAGTCTTTCTCATGACCAAGTTCGACGGGCGTACGAAAGACTCGACGGCGCGGCAGATCGACGAATCGTTGCAGCGCCTCCAGACGGATCGCATCGATCTCATCCAATACCACGAGAACATTCGCCTCGAAGATCCCGACCGTTTCTTCGCCCCCCAAGGACCCCTCGCAGCGCTCATGGAAGCCAAAAAAGCGGGTAAGATCCGCTATATCGGCTTCACAGGACACAAGGATCCGTTAGTCCATCTGCGAATGCTGGACGTCGCCGCGCAGCACCATTTTCAGTTCGATACCTGCCAGATGCCGCTCAATCTGATGGACGCTCACTTCCGCAGCTTCGAACACATGGTTCTCCCGAAACTCGTGGATCAAGGCATTGGCGTTCTTGGAATGAAATCGATGGGAGACGGAAACGTTCTCAGGAGCAAGCGCGTGACTCCGACGGAATGCCTGCATTATGCGCTCAACCTGCCTACCTCCGTCGTCATCACGGGCTGTGAACGAATGGAGATTCTCGATCAAGCCATTGAGGCCGCGAAAACGTTCCAGCCGCTGACCCACGCGGAAGTCGCCGCGATGCTCTCGAAAACCAGGGACGCGGCAATGACCGGCGAATTCGAGCCCTTCAAAACCACTCCCCAGTTCGACGGCACTGCCCAAAATCCTCAGTGGATGGCGTAATCGGTGTCGCGGAATCGCGAACTCTCGCGACTCGATCGTATCCAACGCCAACATTCTTCGCGATTCCCCAGTTGGCACGCAATGTGCAACGTCAATAACGGAGAGCATCAAATGGCCGACAAAAACATCACCACTCAAACGCGTCTAGGGTTCATCGGACTCGGGCACCTCGGTTCGCGCATCGCCCGCCGCCTTCTGATAGCGGGCTTCCCCATGACGGTTTACAATCGCAACCGCGATAAAACAAAAGCCCTGGAAGAACTTGGTGCGGCCGTCGCGCCGGACCCGCGAAAACTAGCCGACCGCGTCGACGTCGTGTTGTCCTGCGTACCCGATCGTGCGGCCGTGGAGAGCATCTACTTCGGACCCGCCGGAGTTTTGCGCACCGCCCAGCCCGGCACCCTGATTATCGAAATGAGCACCGTCGCGCCCGAAACCTCGCGTCGCTTATATGATGCAGCGCGCGATTTTGGTATTTCCGTTCTCGATGTCGCGGTCTCCGGCAGCACCGTCGCCGCGGAGACCGGCGCGCTCACGCTACTCGGCGGCGGCGATCTGGGTCTCTTCGAAACATCCACTCCAATTTTTTCCGCGATCGCCAAACAGTGGTTTTACATGGGCCCCAGCGGTTCCGGCGTCGCGATGAAGCTGGTCGTGAACACGCTCCTGGGTCTAGGCATGCAGGCAGTCGCCGAAGCAGTGGCGCTCGGATCGAAACTGGGCCTCCCTCGTGAAGCTCTGTTCGACACCTTAGCCAAAACCGCCGTCGTCTCCCCAGTGCAAGCGGCAAAACTGGCGACCGCTAAACAGAATGACTACGCGCCGCAGTTCCCCGTCCGTCTGATGGACAAGGACTTCAGGTTGATCCTGGCTGCCGCGGCGCAAGTAGAACTATCGATGCCCGCCACGGAGCGAGCTGCCGCAATTAATTTCGCTGAGGCGGCCGTTGGCGGCGACGAAGACTTTTCCGCCGTCATCCGGCGCATGGAACAGGCTGCTTAAGGAATAGGAGAAGCCGATGCTATCAGATCTGTTCTCAACAGACCCCGACTGGACACAAACGATCATTCGCTTGATCCTGGGCGTCGTGTTTTTCGCGCACGGCGCCCAAAAACTTCTAGGCCAAAGACTCCCAGGATCGCTCGGAGGCCCCGGTCTTAAATCAACGATAGGAATGATGCACCAGCATCTCGGCCTTCCGGTTCCTCTCGCCTTCCTTGCGGTAGCCGTCGAATTTCTCGGCGGCCTGGGACTCATCGTAGGGCTGCTGAGCCGGGTCGCCGCAGTCGGAATCGCCGTCGTCATGTTGGCCGCGGTGATCATGGTGCACGGCCGCAATGGATTGTTTCTCAACTGGTTTGGCGACCGCAAAGGCCACGGCTACGAGTATCACCTCCTAGCCATCGCCCTCGCGGCCGCGATCGTCGTGAGGGGTTCCGGCGCAGCATCGCTGGACCGCCTCTTTTTTAACTGAAAGGAGTCATTGAAATGACATTACGAACGCTCGGACAAAGCGACTTGAAAATTACCCCGATTGGAATTGGAGCCTGGGCTATCGGCGGAGGCCAGTGGGAATTCGCCTGGGGCCCGCAGGACGATAAGGAATCCATCGCCGCGATCCGCGCCGGTCTGGACCGTGGCATTAACTGGATCGACACCGCGGCCGCCTACGGCCTCGGACACTCTGAAACCGTCGTCGGCCGCGCGCTCAAAGCCCTCCGCACGCGCCCCTACATCTTCACCAAATGCAGCCTGGTGTGGGACAAGGAAGGAGAGATCTCGCACAGCCTCCAAGCGGCCTCCATTCGCCGGGAAGCCGAGGCCAGCTTAGAGCGGCTCGGAGTCGATGCCATTGATCTCTATCAAATTCACTGGCCCGCATGGAAAGGCGGACCGGAAGCCGCGTCGCCCGGATCGATTGAGGAGGCTATCGGCGAAATGGCAAAGCTCAAGGCGGAGGGAAAGATCCGCAACATCGGCGTCTCCAATTTCAACGCGGCACAAATGCAGCGAGCCCAAAAGGTCGCGCCAATCGCCTCGCTCCAGCCGCCCTATTCGCTTCTGGCGAAGGACGTCGAAACCTCGATTCTCCCCTTCGCGCGGCAGCACGGCATCGGCGTCATCGTCTACTCTCCCATGGCCTCCGGAATGTTGAGTGGCGCCATGACTCGGGAACGGATCGCGGTCTTCCCCAAAGACGACTGGCGTAGAAACAACCCCAACTTCCAGGAGCCTTTGCTTACCCGCAACCTGCGTTTGGTCGAGACCCTCCGAGCCATCGGCAAGCGTCGCAATGCGACGCCGGGAGAAGTCGCCATCGCATGGACCTTGACTAATCCCGCCGTGACCGGTGCCATCATCGGCGTCCGCAGCGCCGAACAAGTGAACGGCATCGCCGCAGCCGCCGACGTCCACCTCGCCCCCGACGAAATTCAGGAAATCACCCAAGGCGCCCGTCAAGCCGCTTAGGCTAATTCCGTGAGGACGCGATAACCCGCGAAAACATGGTCCGCGATGCCGTCGAGCACAGACTCCTCCTTCCTAACGCTGCCCTTGCGAAGACCACTTGCCGTCGGGGTTTTGTGGACCTCCGAGAAATCCGCCAACGCCTGCGTCGTCGAACTTAAGGCCCCGCGCGTTCGCGGTAAACCCGAAGCCGTCGGCAGTGCTTTCCTCGTAATACGGAATGGCCCCATTCGCCGGCAACCCCAAATTCGATGCAGTGAAGTCCATAAACAGGGTAAATACTTACTTGACACACCCGGTTTTTTATGGCATACTGTGTTCATGGACACCCCGAAAACATTGGCTGAAGCGATTGTTTACTTCGCTGATTCTGACAATTCTCTGCGGTACCTTGCGGCGAAGCGTTGGCCGAACGGCGTGGAGTGTCCGTACTGCTCCACGAAGGAACCTATGTTCCTCGCCAGCCGTCGCATTTGGAAGTGCCGCGCTACTAAGTGCCGCAAGCAATTCTCCGTCAAGATCGGCACGGTCCTTAACGAGTCTCCGATTAGTCTGGACAAGTGGCTTACCGCTATGTGGCTGGTAGCCAACTGCCGTAACGGAGTTAGTTCTTGTGAAATAGCCCGCGATTTGGGTATCACTCAGAAGACCGCTTGGTTCATGCTGCACCGCATCCGCGAAGTTATGCAAGATAAGACTGCTACCAAGCTGTCCGGCGAAGTCGAGGTAGACGAATCCTTCATTGGCGGCAAGTCTCGCAACATGCACCGCGCGAAGCGGGAGCGTGTGATTACTGGCACTGGTGGCACGGACAAGGCTATCGCCCTCGGAATGGTTGAGCGCGGCGGCAATGTTCGCACGTTTGCCGTACCGAACCGCCGCAAGCATGAACTTCAGAAGCATATACGCCATAATGTCCGCGCTGGCGCTGCCATCTTTACCGATGAACTCCTGTCTTACGACGGGCTGGAGGCGAACTATAAGCACGCCGTCATCAACCATGCGGTCGAGTATGCGAATGGCAACGTCCACACGAACACTATGGAAAATTTCTGGAGTCTGGTTAAGCGCCAACTGCACGGAACCTACATTAGCGTGGAACCGTTCCACTTGTTTCGCTATCTCGATGAACAGTCGTTTCGCTATAACGGGCGCAAGCTGACCGATGCGGAGCGTTTTTCCCATGTATGCTCTCAGGTCGCTGGTCGTCGCCTGACATGGGATCGCCTGACCGGAAAGGGCGAGTAGGGAAAGGGAGCGAAACGCCAAGGACGCGGAAAGCGAAAACGTTAAACTCTTGGCTTGCTCGGCTTCCGCTTTGCCTGCGGTTTTTTCTTCTTCTTGACTCGCATGAGTATACTCGCCAACTTGTCGAAGTTCTCGAACTCCGAACCTTTTGGCTCGGGTATCGCGATTTTTGTACGCGGTCGCATTTTGCCTCCATCCTTGTATGAGTTTCATCTGTTTGTCAAATCTCTGGCTTACACCCATCAATCGACATCGGTTCAACAGATGCAGGTATGTTCTTACTAAAGGTGTTTCTAACTCCAGAAAATCTAAATCGCAAAGTCGCAGTTGCTTCAAAGGCACCAAGGTGATTGCCATGCTGTTCGTAAAAGTTTCGCGCCTGGACAAGTCTGCTATCGGTTTCGGAAAAAATTACCAAGACAATACAGGTCATGCCATATTGACCTCTTATTAAGGCAACTATTTACTTCACAGACTAACTTGTGATACACTCTGCCTGTCGGCAGAGTATCAAAAATTTTCTTGCAACGGCTATCGGCGCACCGATTCAATGCTTGGCGGCGGATTCGGTGTGAAGACCCGTACAGGAAGAAGTGTATCATGCCGAGCGTTGCAGTTGAAATTGAGAATCGCTTTGCTTCGTTGCTACGAGGTGGACGGAATCCGGGGGCACTCGAAAGCTCCCACGCTATGCTTTGGTCATACTTCGACGATAGTTCCGACGACAAACGGCGCAGATACTTTGCGGTCGGAGGCTTGATCGCCGGAGAGAGTCATTGGAATGGCTGCAGCTTTCATCTTGATTGGGCACTTGCCACCAAAAATCTAAAGGAGCCATTCCGCTCTACCGATTGCGAAACACAACAAGGTCAATTCAAAAACTGGGCTAAGGCCGATTGCGACAATTTGATCGCCAAACTTGTCACGATCCTAGTTGAAAATCAACTCCACAGTTTTGCATCCGTCGTGCCAGTTGATCTATATCGCGAGATCTTTCCGCAATCTGATGAGTACGACGCGTATTATCTGGCCGTTATACACGCGATTGTCGGATTGTCCGGGGTTGCGAGAATGCATCACAATGCGCTGGGATTCGGCGGAATGGAGTGCTGGTTTGAAGATAGCGATGCGACCACGGGGCGCACTAGAGAGATTTACAAAGCTCTAAAACAGTTGAAATCCTGGCCTGACGCTGAACTACTGATGCCCACACCGAATTTTAAAGACAAGGCCCTATGGACGCTACAGGCGGCTGATCTTGTCGCACGCGAAGCTTTCAAACATTTCGATAATCTGGGCAAGAGAGATACCCGAATACCCGTCAAACGAATGCTAAAGCTGATCAATTTTGCAAGATGGAATAGGGAAACCCTGGAATTTGTTCGCGACAACGGCGGACCGCAAAACTTGGAACTGCTCACGTCTTGGAATAGCGATCCCTCTCGACCACTGTTTGACATAGTGTGCGCGGCGACCTAAAGTTGAATCATGAAGACCGGAACGGCGGAAATGATCGAAGGGCCGGAAGCATTCGAGCGATTCAAAGAGGCCGCTAAGAAAATGCTCTCCGCGCCAAAGTCCGCAAATCCATTCGGCAAGCGCAAAAAGAAAAAGCCAGCTCGTAAGAGCTAGCTTCGTTTCCCGCGCTTCTGACGTTTCGATTCCTTCTCAGTTAGGATACGTTTGCGGCTCGTGATTCTTCCCGGTGGCCTCATTCCAAGTGAGTCGCTTGCCCACCATCTGAGATGCGGCCAGCTTAAAACGGTCGAAGTCAGACAGTTTGTTTCCATCGATGTCCTTGCGATTGTTATAGCGGTACGCCTGCTCATCGAGGTAGCGAAACAGGTGGAAAGGCTCTACCGAAACGTACGTGCCACTGATCGACCGCTTTAGCAGGCTCCAATAGTTTTCCAGCCCATTGGTATGCACGTTGCCATTCACGTACTCTACGGCGTGGTCTACGACCTTGTGAGCGTAGCGGCCCTCTAGACCATCGTACGAGAGCAGGAAATCGGTATACAGCGCAGAACCCGCTTCCACGTGCTTGTGAATCTCAGCCTGCAAGGTTTTCTTCTTGCGGTTCGCTACGACTGAGGTGCGAACCTTTCCGCCGCGTTCCAAAATTCCCATAACAGCGGTTTTGTCCTTAGTTCCGGTCCCGGTGATCCGGCGACGACGCTGGGCAATATGCATATTCCGTGCCTTGCCGCCGATAAAGGTTTCGTCCGCTTCGACGTGGCCGCTCGCTTTCTCGATAGTGCCATCGTGCAGTGACATGCGAATACGGTGATTTAGAAACCATGCCGATTTCTGAGTGATCCCAAGGTCGCTGGCCATCTCGCATGAGGAAATGCCGTTCTTGCAGTTCACTACCATCCAGAGAGCGGCAAACCATTTATCCGCGCCGATGGGGGAATCTTCCATGATGGTTCCTGTCTTGAGCGAGAACTTCGCATGGTCATGCTTGCCGTAGCATTTCCAGACACGTTCTTTTTCGATCCAAAGGATTTTCTCGGAGCCGCAGCGCGGACACTTCACAACGCCATCGGGCCACCGCAGGCTAATACCGAACGCCTTACAGTTAGCAGGTTCCGCGAAGTAGATGATTGCTTCTTGAAGGGTCTTTGGGGCTTCCATGTAATAATTATGCCCCTTTCAAGATAGTCTGTCAAGTAAATAGTTGCCCTTATTAATTTTAAGTCGTCATCTAACGTCGGAGCGACAAGTTCGGTTGTACGCAATCCAGGACCGTGCCCAACGTTTAGTTGATGGGAATCCGTACTCTTGCCCGAAATCGTAAAGCTGAGATTCCAGGTGGTCGTTTGTGCTGAGCTACCCGTTAACAGATCAATGACAAAAACCATAACCCGTGAGGAGTTACTTATAATTATGTTCTGGTTCGTATCAAGGCCAATAACTTCTATATCATCGATTGAAGGTGGTTTAATATCTTCTCCACTAGTCCGGCTGTCCTTTAGGACCTTCGACTCGGAAGGGGTTCTTGTTGGACCTGGATTTGAAAGTGCAACTGGAATAGGTGTCGCTGGCGCTGCGGGTATCGCAGGTGCTTGTGCTGACACTGATTGGTTAACTATGTGAACCATTAGGCACCCTGAACCAATAAACAGCATCACCACGAATGCATATAATCTAGTGACTGCGCTAACATGTGGCCAAAGAACATTAGCGAACAGACCCAACCCGAAAAGTATCATCAACTTGCCATAACCAGCAGCAGATGGATAAGCCAAAGCAAAACCACCTAGCACAAGTGCCGCCGCGATTTGGACTTTATCCCCCAGCGATAGCCTAGACCACATCCCGCCAGCCTATCACAAAACTGGGTGCGACAAGTAAGTATTTGCCATAAACAGCGGCTCCTCTCCCGGGAGTTCCGCGCGGGAACAAATAATTCTGAACGCTGCGTGCAACTTGAAGTTCGGCCCCCTCCTGCCGCACCGGGCGAGATCGAGCGGCTGGATGCGGACGGCTTTCCGGTGGGCTGTTCGCCGATGCGGGGTATTCGGCTAAAACCGCTAACTTATTGTCGGGTAGCCGGTTAGTGATCTTCACCGATGGCCTGAGCGATGCCCAGAACGCCGCGGCGGAGGAGTTTGGAGAGGATCGCTTGATGGAGCGCTGCCGCAGCGCGACCGATGCAAACGGAGTCATCCAGGCGGTGGCGGAATGGTCTGCCGGGATCGAGCAATTCGACGATACGACCGTAATCGTGATGGATATCGCGCCTTAATCGACCATAAATGAGGCGATTTGACCTTGTACGACACCTTAAATGACCTTATTTCGAGCCTTATCGCGATGCGTGCGCAGCAGCGATGAAACGCTCTCTTCCCGGGGGTAGCGCCGAACTCTTTCCCCAGACTCTGTGACCATGGAAGGCAGGCGCATAGCCCTCGTCATGTTCTGCTGGTTGAGGCGATTCCTTTGAAAGTCCGAGTTTTTGCATTTTGGCAATCAACGTCGTCCGTGGCAAGCCGAGTCTGGCCGCAGCGCCTCTCGCTCCGCCGACCACGCCGTTGGTTTCACGAAGGGTCGCCAGAATGTGCGCGCGCTCCGCGTCGGCGAGAGTCCGCACGAGCGGTTGGGCTTGCGGCGGACTGAGTTCTTCGAGACTGGGGCGCAACACGCTGCCCGTGGTCATGATCAACGATCGCTCGATGAAGTTTTGCAATTCGCGGATGTTGCCGGGCCAATGATGCTGCTGGAGGGCTTCCATCACGTCGTCCGGAACGCAGTCGATCGATTTGCCCACACGGTCGGCGAACTTTCGAACGAAGTAGGCTACCAACAAAGGGATATCATCCTCGCGCTCGCGCAAAGGCGGCAGCGTGATGGGGAAAATGTTCAACCGATAGTAGAGATCGGCACGGAACCTGCGCTCCTCAACCATCGTCCAGAGATCCTGATTCGTGGCGGCGATGACGCGCACATTCACGCGCACGGTGTGAGCGCCTCCGAGACGTTCGAACTGTTGCTCCTGGAGCACACGGAGGAGTTTTGGCTGGAGTTCGAGAGGAAGATCGCCGATCTCGTCGAGAAAGAGCGTTCCGCGATCCGCGGCTTGAAAGCGTCCCGTTCGCTGGGCGACGGCTCCGGTGAACGCGCCTCTTTCATGGCCAAAAAGCTCGCTCTCGAGCAACCCCGCGGGAATGGCCGCGCAGTTGATGGCCACGAAACGGTTGTTCCGGCGTGGGCTGGCATCGTGAATCGCTTGCGCGATGACTTCCTTACCGGTTCCCGTCTCTCCGCAAATGAGAACGGCGCTATCCACGGGCGCAACCATGTTTACTTCATCCAGGACAGCCCGGAATTTAGTGCTCGATCCAATCAAATCGGGAAACGGCATTGTTCTACTCCTTGTGATCCAAAGCTCCGGCTCGTTCACTCACTTAATACCTGCTCAATGGCTCCCAGCAAGTCCGCAGCGTCAAACGGTTTGTATAGAAACGCGGCGGCGCCCTGGCCCAGGGCTCGACTTCGGGTTTCAGCGTCATAGTGGGCCGACACAAAAATCACGGGCAATTCCGGACGCTCGAAACGGACGCGACGCTGCAATTCGAGGCCGTCTATTCCAGGCATCCGCACATCCGTGATGAGACAAGTGGTTGCGGTAAGAATTCCCGACTTAAGAAACTCTTCCGCCGAAGCGAAGACCCACGGAGTGAATCCGGCCGATGCCAACAGGCTCTCAATCGACTCTCGAACTCTAAAGTCGTCGTCGACCGCAGCCACAACGGGGTTTGCATTGCCAGCCATCAGAACTAGATCTCCAAAAACAATTCCATAGTAAGGGCAATCGCATAGGGCGGGCTATTATATGTTTATTTACGTGGCGTCGGGCAACTCTATTTCGACTCTTTTCAAGCACATCGCATTTTCATCCTCCGAGCCACGAAAAATCCCGCAGTAATTTATAGGCAAGGAGTTCATGCGCTCCGCCAATGGAGAGCGGGACCGACCAGGAGGGGTATTCTAGACCATGCTCCGAGGGTCTTTGTGCGTTGGATGTCCGCCGGTATATGACCGGCCCCAGACCGTGCGGGGCATTACTAATCGGTTCTTCGTGTCAGTCGTTCGAAGTAAAAAACTGGCTAAAGGGCGCGCCCGATACTAACTTTTGAGGTTCTTTGAAAATTCGATGTAAGTACACGTCGACACGACTGTCGACGCGGCACGCCTGGAGGCGCGCGCCACAAAGAAACATTTTTCATCGCTATGGATGAGCCGCGACTGCGGCAAAGGATCGTTCTCCCCTAGTGGATTCCGAGTTTGTCGGCCATTCGGACTAGTTCGGCTAGAGAGTGCGCGGCCATTTTGCGCATGATCTGGCCACGATGGACTCCGATGGTGATTTCACTGGTGCCGAGTTCGCCGGCAGTTTGCTTATTGGCCAGGCCGGCAACCACGAACGGGAGGACCTGGCGTTCGCGCGGCGTGAGCAGCGCGTAGTGCGACTGTAACCCGGTCAGCTCCGATCTTTCCCGACGCGACTTTCGATCGAGCGCTATGGCGGCGTCAATTGCCTGGAGCAGTTCCTGCTCGCCAAACGGTTTCGACAGGAACTCAATCGCCCCGGCTTTCATTGCGCGTACGGACGAGGGGACATCGCCGTGACCGGTAATGAAAATTATCGGCGGCGCAGTGCCGGTGGCCAACTGCCGCTGGAGTTCGAGGCCGCTCGAGTCCGGGAGTTCCAGGTCCAGGACGAGGCAGGCGGGCGAATCGGGCTTTTCAGATTCCAAGAATTCCTGCGCGGAGCCGAAAACGGCGACCTCAAGTCCAATAGAGGCCATAAGGCTGGACAACGCTTCGCGCACACGATAATCGTCGTCCACGACGAAAACGATGGGGCTATCGGAACTCATGACTTGGCCTGCAATGGCAGAGTAAATGAGAAGGTGGTGCCGGGAACCTCTCCAGACGACGCCCAGAGGCGGCCTTCGTGAGTTTCAATGATGGAGCGGCAGATGGCCAGGCCCATGCCCATACCGTTCTCCTTGGTGGTGAAAAAGGCTTCGAAGACACGGTCGGGGTTGGTTAGCCCGACGCCGTGATCGCGAATTTCCACCAGCACTGAATCCGGGGGGTTGCTTTTAGAGCGGATGGAAAGTTTTTTGGGGCGATCCAGGACAGGATCCATGGCGTCCAGCCCGTTGCCGAGCAGATTGAGAAGCAGTTGCTGCAACTGAACGCGGTCGGCTATGACCGGAGGCAGATCTTGTTCGAGGCTGGTCTCCACGGCGACGCCTTTTCTGGCCGTTTCTCCGCGCAGGAGGCCGAGTACTTCGGCGATGACGCCGTTGAGGTCCAGCGGGATGCGCTCGATGGCCGCGCGCTTGAAGAGGGCACGGACGCGCCGCACCACTTCTCCAGCATCTTTGCCATCGCGAACGATCCTCTCCGCGGCCTCGTGCGCCTTGGCCAAGTTCGGAGGCTGCGCCAACAGCCAGCGCAGGCAAGCATGACCGTTGGCGACGACCGCACTGAGGGGCTGATTGACTTCGTGGGCAATAGAAGCGGCGAGTTCGCCGACCGCAGCGATCTGTGACGCCCTCGAAAGCCTCGCCTGCGTGCTGCGCAACGCTTCCTCGGTGTTTTTTCGCTCATCGATATCGATGAGTAAACCGTACCAGCGGGTCATGTGGCCTTCGTTATCGCGCCCCAACTGACCAAGCACGTGAAACCAGCGGTGCGCGCCATCGAAACGGCGGAGCCTATATTGAACTTCGTGCTGCCGGCCACTGGCCACGGCGTGCGACCATGCTTCCACAGTGGGCCCCACATCGTCAGGATGGAGGAAATCGAGCCAGCCGGCTTTCGCCAAACCGGCAAGAGTGGTTCCGGTGTAATCGAGCACGCGCTGATTCACATAGGTGAGCTCCCCATTCGGAGCGGCGCACCACACGAGGGCGGGCATAGTCTCAATGATCAGGCTGAGCTCGCGTTCACTGGCGCGTACAGCTTCCTCCGCATTTCTCTGATCCTCGACGTCGGTGAGGAGGCAATACCAGCGGACGATGCGGCCTTCACTATCGCGGAGGGCTATGCCACGACATTGCAACCAGCGGTATATTCCATCCGCCCGGAGGACCCGGCATTCGACGTTAAAGGGCTCCCCGCTTTCGATCGCGTGACGGATCGAGCCGATCATATACTCGCGGTCGTCCGGATGAACGAGCGGAGGCCAATCCTTCAATTGCTCAGAGGTTCTGCCGAAGAAATCCACGATCTGCCGACTGACCAGTTCGATCTCCCCCGCCGGGGTCATGGTATGAACCATGCCGGGAATGCTATCGACGATCATGCGAAAGTTGTATTCGCTGACGCGGACGGACTCTTCCGCCTGCTTCCGGTCTTCGATATCGCTCAGCAAGGTGTACCAGCGGACGAGAGTGCCGCCGGAGTCCCGCAAGGGAAGAGCACGCGCATGGAACCAACGGTATATTCCGTCGGCGCGGCGGAGACGGACCTCGTAATCCAACGGCTCTCCGGTTTCGACGGAACGAGTCCACATTTTTATCGCGGGCGCAAAATCGTCCGGATGTACAATCGGCTGCCAATCTTTCAAATGTTCAGGAGCCCGGCCGGTATAATCGCGTATTTGCCGATTGACGAGTTCGATTTCACCAGAGGCATCCTGCATACAGACAAGGCCGGGAATGCTATCGACGATCAGGCGAAAGTTGAGTTCGCTGGCGCGGAGTGTTTCCTCCGCGCGCATCCGATCTTCAATATCGGTAAGGAGGATATACCAGCGGACGATATGGCCTTCCGCGTCGCGTAGCGGCAAACCTCGCGCGTGGAACCAGCGGTATACGCCATCGGCCCGCTGGATACGCTCCTCCACATCGTACGGACTCCCCGTTTCCACGGCTCGCCGCCAGCAGTTGGCGACGGCCGCGCGATCCTCCGGGTGGATCGTTGGCAGCCAATTCTTCATCTCCTCCAGGCTTTTGCCCGCATAACTCATCACCCGCTCATTCACCAGTTCGGCGTCGCCCGCCGGAGTCATGGTAGATACGAGGCCGGGAATGCTATCGACGATCAGGCGAAAGTTGAGTTCGCTGGCGCGTAAAGCATCCTCGGCCCGCACTTGCGCCGTGATATCCATGACTGCCCCGAGATATTGAAAACTGCCCGATTCGCCGCTCACCGCGCGAGCGAGGACGTGCACGTGTTTTACGGAGCCATCCGGCATCAGGAAGCGATGTCCGAGGTCGAGATCCGCACCGGATTCAAACGCCCGGTCCAACGCTTCCCGGACCCCGGCCCTGTCTTCAGGATGGATTCGATTAAACAGGAATTCGATGGAAGGACGAATAGCGGGATCGAGTCCCAGGAGTCGAAAGGTTTCCTGAGACCAGAATAATTCGCCCGTGGAAGTATTGAATCCGAAGCTTCCGGTCTTACTTAACCTTTGAGCTTGCGCCAGGTATGACTCACTCTTCTGGAGCGCGGCTTCGGCGCGTTTCCGCGCGGTGAGGTCGCGGACGAAACCGGTGAAGCTTTTCCGGCCACCGGTGGAGAGCTCGCGAAAAGAGACCTCCGCTGAGAAGTCCGTTCCATCGCTCCGGCGGCCGGTCCATTCCGCGCCGCTGGTACGCTCGGCAGCGCGGAAATTGGGCAGGAGGAGGGTGAGCGGTTGTCCAATCAAATCGGCCGCGGCCCAACCAAAGATCTTCGTCACCGCAGGATTGACGAGCTGGATGCGATTGTTTTCGTCGATGGAGACGATGGCGTCCGGCGCCGCGTCGGCTATGGCCTGATATCTGGCATGGAGCTGGAGGCGGGATTCCTCGGCGCGCCGTTTCATTTCGACCAACACTGCGGCCAGAATGGCGGCTACGAGAAAGACCGCGAATCGCGGATACGCGGATAGTTCAATCGTCAGGTGGTGTTGCGGCGGTAGAAAGAAATAGTCGAAAGCGAGAGCGGAGAGGACGAGAGACAGGATTCCGGGGCCTCGCCCGCCATAAAGCGCGCTCACCGTTACGGCCAGAAAGAAACAGGATGAAGCAGCGTCAGTCGGCAGGGCGATGGCCAGCGCGAGGGCACAGGCCGATAGCGCGAGTCCATAGCTCCGAACCTGCGACAAGACTTTGATTCGCGACCAAGTGTTCGCGGACATTGTCCTCTCAACTCTGTAACAAGGTTAAGCCGACTTACTAAATTTCTTTCTTATGATGGCAGACTCTTCGGTGTTCGTGCCCTAAAGGATCCTTTAGAGCGGGCTTTTTCGTGTTTGACAATGTGAGCGCGCCAGATTCCCGGCGCGAAGGTGCGAGGCGACGGGCGAAAAAGCGGGGACAGCCCGCTCTGTCCACGCGGCGACGGGCGGGGAGCGGGTCTTCGAGGCAGGGAGCGCGCCTTGGGACAGAGTAGGCTGTCCCCACTTTTTCGCGCGGCGTCGTTATTTCGACTTCCAAGCGACGCGCGGGCGACGCGCGGGCGAATAAGTCCGTTGTACTCAGCGACCAGAGGGTGGAACCAAACTTGCATGAATTTGGCGTGTTATGGCAGATGGTTCAAAGCTGAGAATGCTCGGGGAGACGCCCAAAGAGGTCTCGCGGCGCAGGTTCATCAAAGGCGTCATCGCCGGAGGAGCGGCCGTCTCTTCAGCGAGTTATCTGTTCCGCAGCTCGATTGTACATGGGGTCGGCAGCGGCGAGCGGCTGATCACGCTGAATGTGAACGGGCAGAGGCGGCCGGTTGACGTGATGAAGCAAGAGACACTGGCATGGACGCTGCGATACAAGCTGGGACTGACGGGGACTAAACTGGGGTGCGATCGTGCCGAATGCGGCGCCTGTACGGTCCTTATTGGCGACGTGCCGCACTATTCGTGTTCGGTCCTGACGCACACGGTGCGCGACAAGAACGTCCTGACGATCGAAGGGCTGGCACAGGACGACGGAACGCTGCACCCGGTCCAGCAGGGCATTGTCGAGGAACAGGGATTCCAGTGCGCCTTTTGTATGTCCGGCTTCGTCATGGCCGCGGTGGGATTCCTGAAAACCAATCCTAGCCCGACCAGATCGGAACTGGCGCATGGCGTCTCGGGCAACCTGTGCCGCTGCCAGGACTACGACAAGATCCTAACCGCGTTGATGCGGGGCGCGGAGAATTTGAGGACGGTGAAAAGTGCCTAGCTCCATTAACGATCGCCAGTACGGGCCGCAGTACAAGCTGATCGGCAAGAACTATCAGACCGCCGATCTGGTTGCCAAGGTCACAGGGAGGTCAAAATACGCCGAAGACTTTCGCGCGGAAGGCATGCTGTTCGCGAAGCTGTTACTGAGCCCGCTGCCACATGCCCGGGTGAGGCGCATCGATGCCAGCGAAGCCCTCGCGATGCCCGGCGTGAGAGCGATTCTGACGGCGGACGATCTTCCCGCGCCGGCCGATACGCTCACAGACAACGGGACCGTCATTAAGGCCAGCAAGTGGGGCGAACGCGGGCTGACCATGGAGCCGCTGTACCAGGGCGAGCCGATTCTCGCCGTGGCCGCGGTCGATGAACTGACCGCTGCTGAAGCAATCGAGAGAATTCGAATTGATTTCGAGCGGCTTCCGTTCGTGGTCGATCCGCTCGATACGCTACGGGCCGGGGGGCCGAATCCGCGGACGGACGGTAACATCTGGGCGACCCCGCCGGGCGGCCAGCCCGCGGTCAGGGAACTCAAGTGGACCGAGGTGGACTTCGCTGAAGCGGAGCAGGGCCGTTTGCCGATGGGCAAAACTCCCGACGAATGGTCGTGGGGGGATCTGGACGCTGGGTTCAAGAACGCCGCGCTGGTGCTGGACGAGACATTCGTCACGCCAGATGTGAGTCATCAGACGCTGGAAACCCGCAGTGCGATGGCTTATTCGCAGAACGGCAAAGTCTACGTTCATACAGGGACGCAGAGCACAGCCCAGACTCGGACGGCTCTGGCACGATGGCTGAATATGGATGCGGAGAAGGTCGTTTTCATCAGCGAATACACGGGGGGAGGATTCGGCAGCAAGGTTACCGGCGGCGTCTCCATGATTATCCCGGCGCTGTTGTCGAAAAAGGCAAACGCGCCCGTGATGATGCGGATCAGCCGCGAAGAGGAGACGTTTATCGGACGCGCGCGGCCCGGTTTTCAGGGTCGGATGAAAGTCGGGTTTTCCAAAGAAGGACGCATCACTGCTCTCGATATGTTCGTAATTTCGGACAACGGTCCTTACGACGCACAGGGCGATGCCCCGACGTCGGGACACATGGTTTCGCTGCTGTACCAGCCGCAGGCCATGCGCTGGCGCGGAGTGACGGTGCTGACGAACACGCCTCCGCGCAGCGCGCAAAGCTCGCCAGGCGGATTGCAGGGGATCGCAATTATCGAGCCGATCATTGCGAAGGCCGCACGAAAGCTCGGCGTGGATCAGGTCGCGATCCGCTATATGAACTGTCCGGAAGGCAAGGCGCTGTACGGGCCGCCGGTGCAGGGTAAGCTTCAGCACGCGACAAGCGCATTCCTTAAGGAAGCGCTCCAGAGCGGCGCGGAGCAATTCCATTGGCAGGAGAGAGCGGCTCGCAGCCCCAGGAGGATCGGAACCAAAGTGCGCGGGGTGGGCGTATCGCTTAGCTGCTATGTCGGCGGCACCACCGGCTTCGATGGACTTCTCGTCATTACGCCCGAGGGCCGGGTCCGCTTCCAGTCCGGCATAGGAAATCTGGGAACCGAGTCGGTGATCGACGTCCACCGCGCCGCTGCGGAAGTTCTGGGCGTCCCGTGGGAGAAGTGCGACGTCGTATGGGGCGACACGTCGAAGCATTTTCCGTTCACGTGTGTGTCCGGTGGCAGCCAGACGACACACGCGATGACGCGAGCCGCCCATGCGGTGGCCATGGATGCGAGGCAGAAGCTTCAAGAAATCGCCGCGAAGAATCTGGGCGGTAAACCGGAGGAATACACGGTCGCGAATGAGCGCGTCTTTCGGAAGCGTTCCGGATCGGGGATGACTCTGGCGCAGGCCGCTCAGCGCGCCATTGAACTCGGCGGTAAGTACGATGGCCATGAAGCGCCACCCGATATCAACAAAATGACGAAAGCATCCGTTGCGGCGCTGGCCGGTCAAGGCCTGGTGGCGGCGGCGCGCGACAACTACCCACGCGACGGCATGACGCATTCTTATGTGGCGAGCTTCGCTGAGATCGAAGTGGATGTTGAAACCGGCAAGTACTACATTGTGGACTTCCTGGCGTACGCCGACGTCGGTACGGTGATCCACCCGCGTGCGCTCGGCGGGCAGGTTCTAGGACGGTCGATCCTGGGCATTGGCCACGCGATCGGCCAGAAGTGGGTCTTCGACCCTCACTATGGCGTGATGGTTTCCAAGCGATTCCACCATAACAGACCGCCGACGATCCTGGATGTTCCTGTGAACATGCAATGGGCGGCATTGGACATTCCGGATCCTGAAACGCCGGTGGGCGCCCGCGGGATCGGCGAGCCGCCGGTCGGAGGGGGCTGCGCCTCCATCCTGAACGCCCTCTCGGACGCTCTCGGCGACGACATTTTCCAGCGCGCCCCGGTCAACGCTGACACAATTTTGACTTCGCTCGAAGCGGGGCGGCCGATGCAACATCCGCTGATGGCGCACATTTAATTCGAGAGTGCACGCTATAGCCGTCATACGAGATGTCATGCCCGCTTTTGAGCTGTTTCAGCCGAACTCGATAGCGGACG
>Ga0182024_10003466_pt1 | contig 37540 bp, 47 predicted proteins | sample P32metaG_FD_120480 | JGI IMG/M metagenome (GOLD analysis project Ga0182024, IMG submission 120480) | Permafrost microbial communities from Stordalen Mire, Sweden - P3-2 metaG (Illumina Assembly) | ecosystem: Environmental > Terrestrial > Soil > Wetlands > Permafrost | place: Sweden: Stordalen...
CTCTCTCCCAGCGCACTCGCGGCGGCGCGAGCGGCCGACTACATCACCTTCACCTCCTCCTCGACCGTGCGCTTCTTCCTCGACGCTTTGGCCGGCGCCGGCCTGTCGGCCACGACGCGCATCGTCTCAATCGGCCCAATCACGAGTCAGACCCTGCGCGAGCACGGCCTCGAGCCGCACGTCGAGGCCGAGGATCACGATGTCGACGGGGTCATTCGGGCGCTGCTCGCGGACGTCGCCGGGAGATGATCGCTGCGCGATTCGCGGGGAGGTGATTACTCCGCGATTCGTGCGGAAGGCGATTACTCCGCGATTGCGAGACCGATCGCCGCACCCGCTATCAGGACGACCAGGGAGATCACCAGGGCGACATGCATGCCTGAGACGAACTGACCCGTGACCAACGATCCGAACAACGCGACGCCGATCACGCTGCCTGTCTGGCGCATCGCAAACAGCGTCCCTGAGGCGATCCCCGAGCGACTGCGCTCGACGCTGCCCAGGACCGCCGAGGTCATCGGCGGCACCACCAAGCCGAGTCCGCCGCCGAGCAGGAGCAGCTGAAGGGCCATCGCCCAATACGGGGTACTTCGCACGATCCACACCAGGGCCAGACAGGCAACCGCCATCAGACCTTGGCCGAGCAGGATCACCGCCCGGTCGCCGAAGCGGCGCGTCAGCTTCCCAGCGAGCAGGTTTGCCGCCATGATCGAGGCCGTCATCGGCAGGAACGCCAGGCCGGCGCGCAAAGCCGAGAAACCCTGCTCGCGCTGGAACAGCAGGCTGAAGACGAACACCAGCCCGTAGAAGGCAACGTTGATCAGCAGGCCGATGAACGTCGCCGAGCGGAACGTGCGGCCGCGGAAAAGCGAAAGCGCCAGCATCGGTGAGCGGCCCTTGGCCTCGACCGTCAAGAAGCAGGCGCCGGCCACCACGAACAGGGCAAATCCGCAAAGCACCCAGCCGTCCATCCAACCGACTGACCCGCCCTCGATCGTCGCCGCCGCGAGGGAGCCAAGTACCACGACGGACGCGAGCTGGCCTGGAACGTCGAGCCCCCGCCCGCGGCTCTACGGCGTCTCGGTGGTGAAGCGCGCCGTCAGCAGCATGCCCAAGAGCCCGATCGGCACGTTGACGAAGAAGATTCCGCGCCAGCCCACCAATGCGATCAACACGCCACCGACCACAGGCCCCGCCGCAAGCGCGGTGCTGGCGCCCGCGGCGAGGAAGCCGACCGCCCGCGTGCGCTGCGCAGAGTCGTGATAGGCATGATTGAGCAACGCCAGGGAACAAGGAACGAGAATCGCGGCGCCGACTCCTTGGATCGTGCGCGCAGCGATCAGCACAGCGAAACTCGGTGCCAGACCACACGCCACGGACGCCGCCGTGAAGATCGCAAAGCCCACGATGAACAAGCGCTTGGCTCCGATCCGATCGCCGAGGGCGCCCGCCGTCAAGATGAGCGCCGCTAGCGTCAGCGTGTAGGAGCTGACCACCCATTGCAAAGCGGCGACAGAGCCCCCGAGCGAAGCGCCGATCGCCCTGATGCCGACGTTCACCACAGTGACGTCGAGCTGCACCACGGCAAAGCCGAGAGTCATCGCAGCGAGGGTTATGGATTTCGAGCGCGAGGATTCGATATGCGTGTCCTTCGGAGGGCACCGTCTGTTCTACGGAGCGCATCGTGTCAGGATGAGACATGCGGAGGATCGCGACGATCGGCGTCTATGGGTTTGACATTTCGAGCTTCCTGGAGACCCTACGAGAGGCTGAAGTGGGCCTCGTGCTCGATGTTCGCCAGCGCCGAGGTGTGCGTGGCAGGGAGTACGCGTGGGCTAACTCGCTGCGCTTGCAGGCCGCTCTCGGCGAGGCCGAGATCGCCTACGAGCACCACATCGAGCTGGCGCCCACGACCGAGTTGCGCGAGCTGCAATACCGCGAGGACGCCCGGGCTGGAGTGGGCAAGCGGTCGCGGGCTCAGCTGGCAGATGAGTATCGCGAGCGCTACAACAGCGAGATCCTCGACCCAGTGGATCTCGCTCCGATCACCGGGTCTCTCCCGACCGAGAGGGTAAGCGCCCTGCTGTGCGTAGAGCGCGACCCCGAGGCCTGCCACCGGTCGCTCATCGCGGCACGGATGGCCGAGGACTACGGCGTGTCAGTAGTCCATCTACGCCCCTGAGATACGTAGCTCGCCCAGCGCGTGTGGGGGAGTCACAGAAAGAGGGGGGCGCTCTTCGATCGGCACCCTGCGCATCTCCATTGGGGCGTCCAACTCCTGCGGGGGCAGCGCGATTGAGCCCGAGGCGTGGACGTCGGCGAACTCTGCCCCGTGGAAGCGCGTCGAGGCGGCGACCAGCACCGCGTAGGCCATTGCGGAGAGCGCCCGTAGCGCCTGGTGAGCATTCTGGCGAGACCCCAGATGCACTTGGGCAAGACCATCGAGGCCCACGGCGCGCCACGCGTCGATCAGCATCGCGATCTCCACGCCGTAGCCGACGCTGAAGGGCAGATGCATGAGCAGCTCCCGCCGCGCGGCCACTTCGCCGGCGAGCGGCTGGTCGAAGACCACGAGCTCGGGCGCGTGCAGGTTCAACAGCGGCCGGGCCAGCAGCTCGGTGACGCGGCCGCCCTCGCCCGCGCGGGGCTTCGAGCCCGATTGCGGGTCGTCACGAAACGGACGCTCGAAGCATCCCTTTACGAACTGAACCTCCGGCTCGCAGATCAACGGTCCCAGCAGGCCGGTCAAGAAACCGGGGTGAAAGCCATCGGTGTCGGCGTCGAGGTAGGCGACGATGTCGCTCTGCACGATCCGCAGCGCGCGCCACATCGCATCGCCCTTGCCCTGGGACGGGCCATACTCGCCCGCGACCGCGTTCTCCTGCACGACCGTCAAGCCGGCGGCGGCAGCAATCTCGGCCGTCCCATCGACCGAGGCCGAATCGATCAGGAGCGCCTCATCGATCAGCCCCGCATCTCGCAGATCCACGACGCAGCGCGCGATCGCGCCAATCGACCGCGCGACCTCACGCGCCGGGAGGATGACCGCGATCGAATCGCGCTTGGCGGCGAGCAGACGCTCCAAAGGAAACTGCTCGGCCTGGAAGCTGCGCCGTGCCCGCCAATCGGTCACAGTCAGATCATGCGCTAAACCGCGCGGCGCGCGCCCGTCCGTGCGCGCCGATGTGCGCACGCGCACCGAGCTGCTACGACAAATCGGTATGCCCCGGTTTGACAGCTCGCGCTCCAGCGCCTCGTCCTCCAGCGCCGCCGACACCGGCAGCCCTCCGCACTCCCGATAGGCAGCGGCTGTGAGCGCAAGCGAGGCGCCGCTGAACTGGTGGTGCTCGGCGATCGGCTCATCTCGAGTCGCCCCCCTCGCGAGCACGGTCCGCAAGCGCCGGGAAGCCTCGTCCTCGCGCCGCTGCAGCGCCTGGGCAGACAGCTCCCGTGTCTCGGATGCATCGAGCTCGATGCGCCCGCCGATCGCCTTCGCGCCCGCGCGCGCCAGGATCAGTTGAGCGGCCAGCCAGTCCTCGGCGACGACGCTGTCGGCATCGGTGCTTGCGATCAGACCTTCCGGGCGAGCAACCGCAAACAACCGCTCGCACGCGAGGTCCATGCCCAAACGCCGGGCGCGTCCCACCCCGCTCGGCACGTCCATCTCGACCACGTGCAGCCGCAGATGCGGGCGGCTGGCGTCGATCTCGAGCACCCGCTCTCGCGTCGCGTCGCGGCAACCGTCGAGTACGACCACCACCTCGTAGGCACCGTGATCGACGCCACGCTGATCGGAGAGCGCTCGCAGGCATGCGCCGACACGCTCGGCCTCGTCTCTCGCCGGCACCACAACGACCGCCTGCAGGCGAGGATCGGGCGCCGCCAAGGCAGGTGCGGGCGCAGAGCAGGGCTCGCTCACGGCAGCGGCTTCCCGGCGGCGATGAGCTCGCGACCGTGCTCATAGTCGCGGTCGCAGTCGTGTGTGAGCACGCCCACCGCCACGCCATCGCGGGCGTACCAGACAGTAAACGCACGGTCGCCATGCTCGAGGAAGCGCAACTCGTCATACCCGTCTCCCCATGCCGCGTACTTGAGAGTGCAGGCGCCGATCGTCGACCAGAATCCCGGCACCTCCTCCCATTCGCTCTTCGCACCCGCCAGCACGGCGCCCGCGACCTTGCCGTGCTCGAGCGCGTCGCCCCAATGTTCGACGCGGATTGCGCGGCCGGCGGCGGCGTTGTGGGCCAAGGCCACGTCCCCCACCGCCATGATCGCCGGATCGGAGCTGCGCATCGTGCCGTCGACCTCGATTGCGTCCTCATGGATCATGAGCCTCGCCCGGCCTGCCAGCTCGCTGCGTGGTCGCACGCCGGTGGCCAGCACGACGCAGACGCCCACCAGCCGCCGTCCATCCTCCAGCACAACAGCGCGTCCGTCCTCGACGGACGCGACCGACGCCTCGCCGATCAGCGTGACACCAGCATCCTTCAGCCAGCCGGCGATCCGCTTGGCCGCCTCGGCTCCCAGGCGGTCCTCTTGGGGCAAGCGCTCCTCGCTGACGAGCGTCGCCCGCACACCCACTGCAGCCAGCGAGCCGGCCACCTCGCAGCCGATGAAGCCCGAGCCGATCACGATCACCTCGCTGCCCGCCCTTGCCTTGGCAGTGATCGCACGCGAATCAGACAGACGGCGCATCGTCAGAGCGCCTGCGTGCTCGGCACAGGGCAGCCGCGGACGGACGGGCTCCGAGCCGGTGGCGAGCACGATTGCGTCCGCCCGAAGCTCCCGCCCGTCGCCGAGGCAAACGATCCCTCGCCCCGGCTCGATCGCCTCCACGGGAACTCCGAGATATAGCTCAACGTTATGCTGCAGGAACCACTCCGTGCGCTCGATTGCGAGCTCGCCCTCGCTCAGCTCACCGCGCAGGAACTCCTTGGTCAGGGGCGGACGTTCGTAGGGCAGCAGCGTCTCCTCGCCCACCAGCGCAACCGTGGCGCGACCGCCGTGCGCACGATAGGCCCGAGCGGTCGAAAGCCCGGCCGGCCCAGCGCCGACGATCACGATCCGCTCAGCTTGCATCGCCGTCGAAGCGGTCGAGTCGATAGCCGGGTTGGCGACCCTCCAGCGTGTGCCAGCGCGCCAGTCGCTTGCGCAAGAGGTCGTGGACTTCATCCCCATCGTGGGGCTCTGTCGTGGTGGGGCCGCGCCAGTCGACCGTGAGCACCGTCGCGCCCCCCATGAGCCGCTCGCCCAGCCACTCCATGGCCTGCTCCAGCGTCTCGCGATCCAGGTAGTAGAGAACCTCCGAGCACATCACCAGATCCCAGCTCAGCGCGGGGACGCCCTCGGGGAAGGAAGCCTCGAGCAGTCTCACGTGCGCCTGCTCACGCAGCCGCCCCGCGGCCAGGGCAACCGCGCGCGGGGAGAAGTCGATTGCCGTCAGCGATGCGCAGTGGGGTGCGAGCAATTCGGTGAAGGTCCCGATCGAGCAGCCGACCTCGAGTCCGCGCTCGTATTTGCGTTGGTTGAGCGCCGCAAGCGTCGCGGCATACTTTCCTCGCTCGTACTCGCTCGAGTCGTAGTCCCACGGATCTGGGCTCTCCGCGTACAGGCGCTCGAAGCTCTCGGCCAACACCCTGCTCACGACGCACGTCCCTGCGCCGCGACCCCCTGCGCCGCAAGCGTCGCGCGGCCCAGCTTCGCCAACTGCGGGTCCAGCCGATGCTGGAGCAGGAACAGATCCAGATCGCGGCGGCCGCGGTCGAGCGCATCGCCCGCAATCAAAGCTCTCGAGCCGCATGCCCGCGCGGCTTGGGCGGCGATCACACGGCTGGCATCGGTGATCGCGGCGCGGCACTCGGTCGCCAGCCCCGCGGGATCCTCGACGTTCTCGTCTTCCAGTCCTCGCCCCGCATGCTCCAGCCAACGGTCGATCGTCGCCTGCGCCACCCGCATCTTCCCGAGCGCTCGGGCCTGGTGCTCGTCAGGCTCGCGTTCGGCCAGGGCTGTCCGTGCCGCCTGGAGGATTCCGTCGGCGATCCCGGCCCAGGTGGCCGCCGTGCGCACCCCGTCGCGGGCAAAGAACGGCTGGCGCCCCAGCTCGTCCTCCCCTCCCAGCAACGCCAGCACAGGCGCATCGGTGAACTCCACGCGATGGCTCTCCGAGGCGCGTAGACCCGAAGCGCGATACCACCCGCGGTCGACCATCACCCCCTCACCGGTGTCGATATAGGCCAGGCGGCGCGCGCCCGCAGGCACCGGCGGCAGCGAGGCGCTGCCCTCTCTGACTACGACCAGCGCTCGTTGCACGCCACCCGCGCCGGAGCAAAAGGCCTTCACGCCCCTGCACACCAGCGATCCATTTCCATTGCTCAGGACCTGCGCCGGCTGTCCCTCTCCGGGAGCCGGGTCAGCGCCCCACACGCCCAGCACGAGCTCTCCGCTCGCGACGCCGGCAAGCTCGGCCTCGCGTAACTCCCGGGGTGCGCTCAGCGCGAGGCGCTCGACACCGTTGAGATGACCGTCGAAGATCCGCGCGGTCGAAGCATCTGCCCCGGCGACAGCTCGCACCTGAGCGATCTCCTCGCTCAGTGAGCTCTTCGAGCGGTCGGCTGAGAGTTGGAGCAGGCCGGCGGCGCGCAGATCCTCGAGGTTCTCCGCCGGGAAGCGCGGCGCGCCGTCGAGCGCGCGTGCCCGCTTGGAGATCCGCATCAGAGCCTCGGTCGGGGTCAGTCGCTCAGACTCGACAGAGGGATCGATGTCGATAGAAGAAGGGATAGCACTCATCGCCGTGCTCCCATGAGGCGCGCGGCGCTCGGGGCGCGCACCCCAGCTTGCGAGAGCGACACGAGCTCGAGGCCTCGTGCTCGAGCCGCAGCACACAGTGGCGCGATCAGCGCGATGGTCTCCTCAACACCCGAGCGCAGCGCGCCGGGACCGAGCGCATCGTGCATCAGCACGATTGCGTGATCATCGAGCAGCTCCTCGGCTGCCTCGAGCATCTCGGGGCTCCGATCGCCCCGCCAGTCGTGGGTGTCGATCGTCCAATGCACCAGCTCGAGCGCTTGCTCGGCGGCCACGCGTCGGGTCGCTTCTGTGCAGATACCCCACGGCGCTCGCCAGCGCCGCGGCCTTGGCAGACCGGCGTTGGCGAACGTGCTCAGGGCCGCTTTCGTGTCCTGCCTCAGCTCATCTTCGCCGTGCTCGGTATGGCGAAGGTGACGATCGCAGTGAAGCTCCACGTCGTGCCCTGCGGCGATGACCGCACAAGCCAAGTCGGGGGAACGATCCACCCGTTCGCCGATCATGAAGAAGGTGGCTCTCACCTCGCACCGGTCGAGCTCGCCAAGCACACGCGGGGTCCATTCCGGATCCGGACCATCGTCGAACGTGAATGTGCATGTGCCTTTCACCCTTGGGCGGTAGCCCCGGCGCTCGCGACCTGATGGCTACCCTCGGCGAACTCCTCGACGATCTTTGCGCAGAAGGCCGGCAGATCCCCGGGCTTGCGGCTGGAGACGAGACCCTCGTCCGTCACGACCGCCTCGTCGACCCACTCTCCACCCGCATTGCGGATGTCGGTCTGCAGCGATGGCCACGACGTCAACTTCCGACCGCGCACCAGATCGGCCTCGACGAGCGTCCAGGGGCCATGACAAATCACGCCCACGGGCTTGCCTTCGGCAAAGAAGTCCTGCAGGAAGCCGATCGCCCGCTCCTCTGTGCGTAGCTGGTCGGGATTCGCGACCCCGCCTGGCAGCACGACTCCGTCATATTCCCGCGCCCGCGCGTCGGTGAGGGTCTCATCGACCGGGAATGTCGAGCCCTTGTCCAGATGATTGAAGGCCTGAACCTCGCCGCTTTCGGGCGCGATCAGCTCGGGAGTTCCACCCGCCTGCTCAACAGCCTCCCAGGGGTCGGTCAGCTCGACTTCCTCCACGCCCTCTTGGGCGACCAGAAAGGCGATTCTCTTTCCACTCAACTCCGCCATCGGATCCTCCTATCAATCGTGGGGTTATCAGGTCTACCCCGCTCGAGCGTCGTCAAACAGGCGCCCGGGCGATCCAAGCGGGTGCTATGGATAAAGCCGTGCCGAGGCTGCGACGATCTGACTGCGCCGCCCCAGGCATCGCCCGTCGCAGGCGGGGTCGGGGGTTTGAATACCGAGATCCCGCGGGCGATCGCGTCAACGATCCCGAGGTGCTCGAACGGATCGCCGCGCTGGCGATCCCGCCGGCGTGGCAAGAGGTGTGGATTTGCATGGACGCTCACGGGCATCTCCAGGCCACCGGAATCGACGCGGCCGGGCGTAAGCAGTACCTCTACCACGAGCGCTGGCGCGTCCATCGCGATCGTCTCAAGTTCGACTCGATGATCGCCTTCGGCGAGATGTTGCCGCGCCTGCGTCGCCGTCTGAAGCGAGACCTCGCCTCCACCTCCGAGGACGCTCGCGCATCCGGGGAGCTCTCCCGCGAGCGGGTGCTCGCCTGCTCAGTGCGGCTGCTGGACCTGGGCTTCTTTCGCATCGGCTCCGAGGACTACGCCGAGCGCAACGAGTCTTACGGGCTCACCACGATGCTCAAACGTCATGTCTTGATCGAGGGCGGGGAAGTCCTCTTCGACTACACCGCCAAGTCGGGCGTGCGGCGAGTGCAGGCTATCGCCGACCACGACGTGCTCGAGGTAATCGCCGCGCTCAAGCGACGGCGCGGCGGCAAGCAGCTGTTGGCCTATCGCGAGGGACGCCACTGGAGCGAGATTCATGCCGAGGCGCTCAACGCGTACATCAAGCAGGTGAGCGGTGGAGATTTCACCGCGAAGGACTTCCGCACCTGGAACGCCACGGTCCTCGCGGCGGTCGCGCTGGCCGCCGAGGAGCAGGCGAAAAGCAAAACCGCGCGCCGGCGAGCGATCAACTCGGCGGTCAAGACGGTTGCCACGTACCTCGGCAACACGCCAGCGGTCTGCCGCGCCTCCTACATCGACCCGCGTGTGATCGACCACTATCAGTCCGCCAGCACGATCGCCCCGGCGCTCGAGCAGCTCCCCAAAGGTCCGGATCTGGGCAACGCCCGGACCCGCGCCCGCATCGAGACGGCGGTGCTGGAGCTGCTCGCCGACGAGCCGGCGGCGCGGCGTACGGCGCGGCACTGATCACGGCGCATGGCTGATCTCGGGTGGGTATTGGTCACGCCCGGGGTTGGATGGCTCGGAGATTTGTCACGTCCGGGGGTTGGGCTGCCCAGATTTTGGGTAGCCCGTCGCTATGACTACTGGAACCTCTTTATTTTTCATTGCCGTCGGCGCGATCCTGCGGTATGCGGTGACGACTACGGTGTCCGGCATTTCACTACAGACCGTAGGCCTGATCTTGATAATCATCGGGGTCGTGGGGTTAGTGCTCTCGCTCTTCTACATGCTGGCCTGGAGTCCGCGACGCCGGGTGGTGCGCGATCGAGTGATCGAGCGCGATCCGTACGAAGATCCGGCAGCTCGTCTCTGACGCCGGTCTGCTCACAGCAGCTTCGTGCTGTCCTCCGGAACCCTGATCGATCCGATGGAGCCGCAAGAGGGGCTGGAGGCGCTTGCGGCTCTGGCCACGCCACAGCGGATCGTGCTGAGCAACCGCCACCATTACCGGCACAGCGCGCGCTTGGCCAAGCGCTTTGACTGTCCGGTGTTGTGCCACGAAGCGGGACTGGAGCACTTTGCCGGGGAGCATCCGGTCCAGGGCTTCTCCTTTGACGAGTAACTCGCCGAGGAGGTAAGAGCGCTGGAGCTGGGATCGATCTGCGCCGAGGAGACCACGCTGCTGCTCGACGTGGGCAGCGGCGCGTTGTCCTTTGGCGACGGCCTCACCCGCAACGACGACGGAGCGCTGGCGTTTATGCCCGACCGGCTCCTCGGCAAGAACCCGCGAGAGCTTCGGGCAGGACTCACGAGGACTCTGGAGCGGAGGCTCGATGAGGACTTCGACGCCCTGCTGTTCGCACACAGCAAGCCGGTGCCGAGCGGTGCTCACGCCCTGTTGAGCGAGTTTCTCGCTCGGCGCTAGTCGGATCGGTGTTGATACGTGGATTAGAACGCCGGTGACACGGGTAGCAACCACATGCCATCAGGGAAGGCAATCACGTGCTATCCAAAGCGGAGGATTTTATGCCTGAGCAGACTGCCGGCGACAAGAAGTTGGCGCAGTACCTAAACGAGGCATACGGTCTGGAGAAGCGTCTGGAGACGGCCTTGGAAGCGCATATCGCGATGGCGGTGAAGCCGGCTTATAAGAAGCGTTTGAAGCAGCATCTCTCAGAGACCAAGCGTCATGGGCGGGAGGTCGGTAAACGCATCAAACAGCTGGGCGGAACGGCTGAGACGGTGTCGGCGCCTGGACCTGATCAGGTCACGGAGGTGGCTCAGGCGGTGGTGGGTGGCGCGCAGAAGGCTGTCGCCCTGGCCCAGGGTCCGCTGCATGCGCTGCGTGGCACGGGCGAGAATGAGAAGCAGCTGAAGAACGCCAAGAGCGAGTACGCCTCAGAGGCTGAGGAGATCGCCACCTACATCGCGATCGAGGCGCTCGCGCAGGCGCTCGGCGAAAAGGAGACAGAGCGTCTGGCGCGGTCGATTCGTCGCGATGAGGAACGGATGCGCTCGTTCTTGGAGAAAGAGATCCCACGGCTGGCCAAAGCCGTCCGCAAAGCGGAGATCCCACCATCGCAAAGCAGGGGACGGTCCGCTGGGAAACCGAACGTCAAAAGGAAAGCGGCCACCCCTCGCGCTCGCGTCAGCACGCGCGCAAAAGCAAGGAGCGCCGGGCGCACCAAAGCAACGGCGGGCCGGTCGAAAGCCGGCTCGCGCTGAGTGCGATGGAAGCCCGCCGCAACAAGCTTGCGCAGCCGCGCGAGGGGTTCCCGTTCATCATGGTGAGCGTTCCTTGAGCGGTGATCGAGTAGGCCGCTGATCTCAAAGACGCGCGTCCTCAGCGTCGATCGATTTCAAACCACATACATCCGGTCTGCTTGCCGTCGTCGATCGACCAGCGATCGGCGATCTGATCCAGGAGTGCCTTTTCATATGGCGAGCAGCCGGCATCCGGCCCACTCGGCAGGAGCGCATTCGGGGCCCGCAGCTCCACCCGAACAAAATCATCAGCCATCCATGCGCTGAAGTGCACCTCCGAGCCCGAGTCTGATGGGCACGCTCGCACGGCCCGCGTCACCAGATCGCTGCTCAGAAGACTCACGGCATCACGCAGGTCAGGCGCCAAGTGCCCAACCTCTTCCAGCCGGTGACGCGCAAGCCGCGGCGCGAAAGCGTTCAGCTCGAGCGAGATCTCCAAGTCGGGGATGAGTGTGCCGGTCACCACCACTACACAAGTTCCCTCGGCTGGGACTCGTAAACACTTTAGCTATCGTCAGCCGCGGATGTATCTGTCAGGGGCTTGCGTGGCTTGACTTCTCGATGCGCTTGTTCTTTAGCCGCTCTCCGAGTCGTGAGGCGAGCGCCATGATCGTGAGCGCGGGGTTAGCCGAGCCCTGCGTCGGCATGATGCTGCCGTCGACGATGAACAGATTCGGAACCTCCCACGCACGGTGATCTGAGTCGACGACGCTGTCTTGCGCGCGTTCGCCCATGCGGCAGCCGCCCACGAGATGCGCGTAACGGTCGATCGTGAGGGTATCTTGGGCTTCGGCCGCCTGCCAGATGTCTTTGAGAGTCTGCTTGCCGTAGGCGATGTTGGCGCGGTCGTTCTCACATTGGGTGTAGTCAAAGCGCGCGATGGGCATTCCGTGCGCGTCGAGCTGCTCAGCGAGCGTTACGCGGTTCTCGGGCGCTGGCAGCAGCTCGCAGAGAACGCCCAGAGTGAACCAGTGGTTGTAGTCGCGCATGTACTCGCGCAGCGCGTGCCCCCAGTGCCCCGCAGCCAGCACGTGCTCGGCCCATCCGATCGGCAGCGGGCCGACTGTTTGGATCGAGAAGCCACGCGCGTATCCGCGGGCGGTGTCCGTCTCGTAGAACTGCTCGCTGGAGATCTCCGGGGGAGGCGCCTTATACATGCTGAGTCGCTCCGGGAAGCGCCCGGCGACTTGCGGGGCGCCTTGCACCATCAGGTAGCGGCCGACTTGGTCTGAGTTGTTGGCCAGGCCGCTCGGGAACCGTGGGCTGGTCGAGTTCAGGAGCAACCGAGGCGTCTCGATCGAGTAGCCCGCGATCGCCACCGCCGTCGCGCGCTGCAGGCGCTCGCGGTCCCCGTGAAAGTAGCGGACCCCGCTGCAATGACCCCGCTCATCGATCTGCACCTCCACCGCCATGCTGTCGGCCCGTATCTCCACGCCGTGCGCAAGGGCGTCGGGCACGTGTGTGACCAGGGGTGAGGCCTTGGCGTTTACCTTGCAGCCCTTCAAGCAGAAGCCGCGGTAGATGCAGTGGGGGCGGTTGCCGAACGCGCCGTTGGCGATCGCGACCGGACCGACGCGCAGCTCGATGTCCAGTCGCTTGGCACCGCGCCACGCCTCGAGCGCTCCAGCGCCGACGGGGTGCGGTCCGTGTGGATAGCCGTGCGGGTCACCCCACGGCCAGTGCGCTCCGGCGACCGGGAGCTCGCGCTCCAGGCGCTCGTAGTGCGGGCGCAGGTCCTCGTAAGTGATCGGCCAGTCAGCGCCGACGCCGTCTCGGGTCGCGGTCTGGAAGTCTGAGGGATGAAAGCGCGGCGCGAAACCGGCGTAATGGATCATCGATCCGCCGACGCCCCTGCCCGAGTTGTTCTGCCCCAGCTCGACCGGGTCCTCGCCCCCGATCAGGCGGTTCTCCGTCCAGTACAGCTGATGGGAGCCGGCCTCGTCTGAGACCCAGTCGCGGTCGGGGTCCCAGAACGGTCCCGCCTCGAGTACCACCACCTTCCAGCCGGCACGCCCCAGGCGTTGCGCGAGGACCCCGCCGCCGGCGCCGCAGCCCACGATCACCAGGTCGACCTCGTCCTCGTCGCGGTAGCGACGCATGCTCTGCACGCCCGGCACGCCGCGCTTGTGGGGGTCGAGCAGCCAGCGCGAGTCGTTCTCCTCGGGAGCGACAGCGCCCTTCAACCAGGTTCGACTCACTGAGGACCTTCGGCGGAGGTGTCGGGTACAGGGTCGCGCTCGAACGCCTCGGCGCCCTCCCAGCCCTCCCGCTGGCCCGGGCCCAGGCGCGAATAACCCTGCGGATATGCGGGACCGGCGAACCCGATCTCATTCCACGCCCAGGGGTGCGCATAGAAGGCGCTCAGCACGTAGCGCATCACGATCTTCCAGGCACGCTCGATGGGAAGCTCCTCCCACGCGCCGCCACTGAGCTCCCCTTCCGCGAACGCTTCACACAGCTCTAGGCGCTGCATGGCGTCGCAGTCGTGAAAGCTCTCTTGGCCGTGGGCGCTTGCGGCCTCGTCCAAGCCGTGGGCCACCAGCCGCCAGGTCTGCTCATCGCTTGGCATGTCGATGTATTGGAAGCCGTCAAAGCGTCCGTCGGCCATGCGCTCGTCGATGTAGCGAAGCACAGGAACGCGCGGCTCTGCGTCCTGTGCGAGCACCACATCACAGAAGGCGCTGAGCGTGGACACCTCGGCGGCGTCAAAGAAGCGATAGGCGGGAGGGCAGGCAATACGGTCGATCACCACTCGACGGGTCTCCTCGTCCCAGTGCTCGGCGTGTGACACGACGTCATAGTCCGGATAGCGGCCGTGCAGCTGGGGTGTGATGCCACGGCGCTGGCGCGGCAGCTCGGCGGGGTCGCTCGGCTCGCGTCCAGAGCGGTTTTGCGGGAGTTGCTCGGCGTCGCGGAAGCTCTGTGCCATCGATGCTCTCCTTCAGCGCTCACGCGGTAGCACCGCGGCGAGCACTCCGAGCGCACCGACGAGCGCCAGTGAGCCCGGAGCGAGCAGCGGTGGACCCATCACGAGGTTGTAGAGCGGCTCATCCAGGCCTCCCGGCCGGCGCATCACACCGCGCGCATGTAGGACTGTGCCGAGTAATCCACAGGCACCGAACAGTGCCGCAGTGGCGGGCAGCGCTGTGCGGGCGGCTCGCTCGGAGGCGACGCCCGCCACGCCGGCGGCGGTGAGCAGCGGGGTCAGGACGATCGGCGCCCACTCCCACGGGTCGCTGAAGGATCCCTTGTAGTGCTCTAGGTACACCTCGAGCGCAAGCGGCGGCGCGGCGGCGGCCGTTGTGGCGGCGAGCAGCCGCTGCACGCGCCCATGGCGTAGGTTCTCCAGCATCCCGGTTCGGGATCTGCCCGCTCGTAGCGAGGCAACCGCGGGGCGCCGGCGTGTCAGATGCCTGCTCATGCGGCGTAGCGCTCCGCCTCGGCGCTCTTCAGCTCGAGGCCCATGCCGGGCCGGGAGCGATCGGGCCACAGCACGCCCTCGCGCGGCTCGAGCACACCGTCGAAGAGCATCTGCTCGATCCGGACGTGATCGTGAAAGTACTCGACGTGAGCCAGCTTGGTCAGAGAGCTGGCGGGGTGGGCGTGGATCGCCGGACCGCAGTGCAGCGACAGCGGATACTGACTGGCCGCACACAGGGCGTCCACACGTTGAAGCTCGGTGATCCCCGCGCAGCGAGTCACATCGGCCTGCAGCACATCCACCGCGCCCGCGGCGAGCATTCGCGCGAAATAAGGGGTGTCATAGCCGTACTCGCCTGCCGCGATCGCCATCGATGCCGGCGCTCGGTCGCGTAGCAGGCGCAAGCCCTCCAGGTCATCGGAGGAAACGGGCTCCTCAAACCAGCTCACACCGGCCTGCTCGGCGAACGTGTCGGCCAGGCACAACGCCTGCTTGCGCTGATACGCGCCGTTGGCGTCAACGAACAGCTCGACCTGCTCGCCGATTGCGCCGCGGGCACGCCGCACACGTTCCTGATCGGAGCCGGGATCTGAGCCGATCTTCATCTTCACCGCTGCCAGTCCCTGCTCGACCCAGCCGGCGAGCTGGCGCTCCAGTCGCTCGTCGGTGTATGAGGTAAAGCCACCGCTTCCGTAGAGGGGCACCGACTCACGCACCATGCCCAACAGGTCACACAGCGCCACGTTGAGTAGGCGTGCCTTCAGATCCCACAGGGCGACGTCGACGGCGGCGATTGCCATCGAGCAGACGCCCGGCCGGCCGAGGTTGCGGATCGCCTGCACCATTGCGCTCCAAGCGCTTGGTGGAGACAGCGCGTCCATTCCACATACGACATCAGCGAGCTTTGACTGCACGAGCTTGGCCGTGGCCACGTCGGCGTAGCTGTAGCCCAATCCACACTTGTCGTCGGCGTGAGCGTGCACGACCACGATCGTCGTGGCGCCCCAGCTCAGCGTGCCGTCCCGCTCTGGCGCGTCGGTGGGAACCGTGTAGGCGGCGACGTCGATCGACTCGATGGCGACGACGTCCACCCCGGTCATCGCAGAGGCGATCATCGGCCGGGGATGAGCTCCTGAATCTTCTGACGAAAGGACTCGCGGATGATCTGGCGGCTGTTCGGGTCGCGCTTGCGCAGCGCCGAGGTCAGCGCTTTGGCCTGCGCGAGCGTGATGTGTGGCGGCAGCGGCGGGACCTCGGGGTCGGTCACCGCCTCGAGCACGGTCGGGCGGTCAGCCTCCAGTGCACGGTCCCACGCGTCGCCGATCTGCTCGGGATCATCGACTCGGATCCCGTTCAAGCCGAGCATCTCCGCGTAGCGGGCGTAGGGAAAGTCGGGCAGCGACTGGGAGCCCTCGAACTTGGGGTTCCCCTCCATCGCCCGCTGCTCCCAGGTCACCTGGTTCAGATCGCGGTTGTTGAGGACGAGGATGATCAGCCGTCGGTCCTGCCAGCGCTCGCAGTACTTGGCGATCGTGATCAGCTCGTTGATCCCGTTCATCTGCATCGCACCGTCGCCGACGAGCGCAATCGCGGGACGGTCGGGGTAGGCGAACTTCGCGGCGATCGCGTATGGCACACCGGGTCCCATCGTCGCGAGGGTGCCCGACAGCGACGCCTTCATGCCCGCCCGGAGCTTGACATCGCGTGCGTACCAGTTGGCCGCCGAGCCCGAATCCGAGCTGATGATCACATTCTCCGGCAGCCGCCGAGAGAGCTCCCAGAACACCAGCTGTGGGTTGATCGGCTCGGCCGGCTGGTGCGCCCGGGCGTCCATCAGCTCCCACCAGTCGGCGACCTCGCTTTCGATTTTCTCGCGCCAGGAGCGGTCCTCCTTGCGATGGAGATACGTGATCAGCGACCGCAGCGTCCGAGCCGAATCGCCAACGAGGTTGACCTCCATCGGGTAGCGCATGCCGAGCATGCGACCGTCGAGGTCGATCTGCACACCACGTGCCTGTCCCTCTTCGGGCAGGAACTCCGAGTAGGGGAAGCTCGAGCCGACCATCAGCAGCGTGTCGCAGTCCTGCATCAGATCCCAGCTCGGCTTTGTGCCCAGCAGGCCAATCGAACCGGTGACCCAGGGTAGATCGTCGGGCAGCGCCGCCTTGCCGAGCAGCGCCTTGGCGACACCGGCCCCCAACAGCTCCGCGACGTCGGTCACCTCGGTGCTGGCATGCAGCGCGCCCGCGCCGATGAGCATCGCGACCCGCTTCCCTGCATTCAGGACCTCGGCGGCGCGTGCCAGGTCCTCCTCTCCAGGAACGACGCTCGGCGAGGAGTAGCCGATCCCTGAGTGGACTGTGCCGTGCTGGCGGGGAGGAGTCTCGACGGCCGGTTCCTCCTGCAAATCATTGGGCACGATCACGCAGGTGACGGTCCGCTCCGCGAGCGCTATCCGTACAGCACGGTCGATCAGGTGACGGATCTGCCCAGGCTCGGTCGCCATTTGAACGTACTCGTGCGCGACATCCTTGAAGAGGTTGGTCAGGTCGATCTCCTGCTGGTAGTTGCCGCCCAACCCAAGCCGCGCCTGCTGTCCGACGATCGCGACCACCGGCTGATGGTCTAGCTTCGCGTCGTACAGACCGTTGAGCAGGTGGACCGCGCCCGGTCCCGATGTCGCCAGGCAGACCCCCACCTCGCCTGTGAACTTGGCGTGCGCGCAGGCCATGAAGGCCGCCATCTCCTCGTGGCGGACCTGGATGAAGTCCATCGACTCCTGGTCGCGGTCCAGAGCGCCCATCAGGCCGTTGATGCCGTCCCCCGGATAGCCGTAGATCCGGTTGACCCCCCACTCCTTTAAACGATCGACTATGTGATCGGCTACAAGCTGGCCCACGCGCGTCCTCCCGTACCTCGGCTATCGATTTGCGCAGTGTTGATACCCGCTTCGACGGGCTCTAATCAGCGTCCGCAGCCAAGGGTCTTTGGTTTTGGCGCGTTTGGGTTTTCTCACAGGCCACGCGGGTAGTAGAAACGCGTGTGTGCTGAGAGCCCGACTGTGACCGCGGCAGAGCAGGCGAGAGTTTTGATCGCCGGGTATTCGCCGCACGAGCATCGGCCGCTCGCTGGGTATGCCGGCCTGACCGGATTTTTTCTGCTCGTGACCGGAGGGTCTCTCGGCGCCGTGCGCGTCTACCGCGGCGAGTTTCCGAAGCGTTTTGACCCTATCGACATCGTGTTGCTTGGCTTCGCCACGCACAAGATCAGCCGCGTCGTAGCCAAGGACAAGGTGACCAGCTTCCTGCGCGCCCCTTTTACCCGCTTTCAAGAGGACAGCGGGCAGGGTGAGGTCTCAGAGCAGCCGCGCGGTGAAGGACTGCGGCTGGCGATCGGCGAGCTGCTTGTGTGTCCCTACTGTCTCGCGCAATGGGTCGCGGCGGGCTTGACCATCGGGCTGGTGGCAAACCGCCGGGCCACCCGACTCGTCGCCTCCCTCTACACGGCCCAGACGCTGGGGGATTTCCTGCAGCTCGCCTATCTCGCCGCCGAGGAACGGGCGTGAGCGACTTTCGGGAGCGTGCGCTCTCCTGATGAGCGCATTGGTCGTGGTGATAACGGGGGCGACGTCCGGGGTCGGCCGCGCCACCGCGCTTCAGTTCGCGCGAGAGGACGTCTCGCTCGGGCTGCTGGCGCGCGGCAAGGACGGACTGGAGGCGACCCGCCGCGAAGTGGAGTCCCTCGGTGCCCGGGCTCTGTGCATTTCAACCGATGTCGCGGATCCGCAAGCGGTGGAGGTGGCCGCGGCGGCAATCGAGCAGCAACTGGGACCGATCGACGTTTGGGTCAACAACGCGATGGCGAGTGTCTTTGCGCCCGTCAGCGAGATTCACCCTGAGGAGTTTCGCCGCGTGACCGAGGTCACCTATCTGGGCGTCGTGTACGGCACGCTCAGCGCGCTCGAGCGCATGCGTCCACGTGATAGGGGCGTGATCGTGCAGGTGGGCTCGGCGCTGGCCTACCGGGGCATTCCGCTGCAGAGCGCCTACTGCGCCTCAAAGCACGCGATCCAGGGATTCACCGAGTCCCTTCGCTGCGAGTTGATGCACGAAGAAAGCGCGGTGCGGGTCACGATGGTGCAGCTGCCCGCACTCAATACGCCGCAGTTCGACACGGTGCGCACCCGTCTGCCACGACATCCCCAACCGGTCCCACCGATCTACCAGCCCGAGGTGGCGGCCCGTGCGATCCTCGCGGCCTCCCGGAGACCCGCTCGCCGGGAGTGGTGGGTCGGTGCTTCCACAGCGCTAACGGTGATCGGCAACAGCATCGCGCCCGGCGGCGCCGACCGCTATCTGGCAAGGACCGGCTACGAATCCCAACAAACCGAAGCGCCTGTGCCTTCGGGGCGAGCGGACAACCTGTTCGAGGCGCTCCCCGGGGATCGTGGCGCTCACGGCGACTTCGATAAGCACGCGCACCCTCGCAGCATGCAGTTTCACCTCACTCGTCACCGTCGTGCCCTGGGGTTGAGCCTGCTCACTGGTCTGCTGGCCGCTGGAATTCTGCGGGGCACACCGAAGCGATGAGCTCGAGCGAGCAGGCGCCTCCGATTGGTGACTACGGGTTGATCGGCGACTGTCACGGCAACGCGCTGGTCTCGCGTAGCGCGTCGATCGACTGGTGCTGTGCTCCTCGTCACGACAGCGGCAGCTGCTTTGGGCGCCTGCTCGATTGGCAAAAGGGGGGCTTCTGCTCAGTCACTGTCCAGGGAGCGCAACCCGCGACCGACAGCTCCTATCTGGAGGACTCACTCGTACTCTCAACGAACCTCGCAGGCCCGGAGGGCTCCGCGCGCGCGCTCGACTTCTTCGCGATGCGCCAGGGCGGCGCTTCTGAGCCCCGCCGCGAGTTGGTGAGGATCGTCGAGTGCACACACGGAACCATCGAGGTAACAATCGAGGTGGCGCCTCGCTTTGACTACGGCGCTGTCAGGCCATGGTTGCGGCGCGCAAGCGGCGATACGTTTACGGCGATCGGTGGAGATGATGGGCTATTGATCTTCAGCGATGGCGAGCTCGGGGTGCAGGGCGACTCGCTCCTCGCGAGCGCCCGGCTGCACGCTGGCGAGCGACTGCGTCTGCTGATGCGGTTCGTGCGACCCCATTTGATCGACGAGGAGCAAGACAACGGGCCGGCCTCGGGGGACCTCGATGAGCGCCTGAACGAAACGTTGGCGTGGTGGCGACGCTGGCGTAAACGTATGGCCAGCGATGGGCCCGAGTGGAGCGAGGTGGTTCGCTCGGCACTGACGTTGAAGGCGCTCACCTATGCTCCAACGGGTGCGATAGTCGCCGCTCCCACCACGTCGCTGCCGGAGGCGATCGGTGGGGAGCGTAACTGGGACTATCGCTACAGCTGGATCAGGGACTCGACACTCACAGCCCATGCCCTCGCGAATCTCGGGTGTGAACGGGAGGCCGAACGGTTCCGTCACTTCATAGTGCGCAGCTCCGCGGGGCACGCCGAGGACCTGCAGATCCTGTTCGGCATCGGCGGCGAGCGCCGGATCTCAGAGCTCGAGCTCGATCTCGACGGATACCGCTCCTCGCGGCCCGTGCGCGCCGGCAATAGCGCCGCCGGTCAGCTGCAACTCGACGCCTTGGGTGAGATCCTCAACCTCGCTTGGCGCTGGCACAGGCGCGGACATTCCCCGGACGATGACGAGTGGCGTTTCTTTGCCGAGCTGGTCGAAACGGCGATTGAGCGTTGGCAGGAGCCTGATCGGGGAATCTGGGAGTGGCGTGGCAAACCACGGCACTTCGTGCATTCCAAGGCCGGCTGTTGGGCCGCTATCGACCGGGGACTGACGCTCGCGAAAGAGTGCTCGCGAAAGGCGCCTGTTCGCCGTTGGCAGAGCGCGCGCAAGGAGATCCGCGCGGCGATCGAGTCACGCGGATACGACAAGCAGCGCGGCGTGTTCCTGCAGTGCTTCGACGAGAGCCATCTCGACAGCGCGTTGCTGCTGCTTCCCGTGATGGGCTTCGTCGACTTCGGCGACGAGCGGATGGTGCGCACCGCAGGCGCGATAGAAGAGGAGCTCGGCGGGGAAGGATTTCTGCGCCGCTACATCCAGGATGACGATCTTCCCGGCAAGGAGGGCGCGTTTCTCCCCTGCTCCTTCTGGCTGGCAGAGTGCTACGCCCGACAGGGCCGCTCAGAGAAGGCTAGAGAGGTCTTTGATCGTGCGATGAGCGCGGCCAGTCCGCTGGGACTGTTCTCCGAGCAGATTGATCCGGCAAGCGGGGAGCTGCTCGGCAATTATCCGCAGACGTTGACTCACCTCTCGCACATCGCGGCAGCGGTCGCACTTGGTGGCACACGAGCACCCGGCTGAACCGAGTACGGGTTTGAGCCAGTCCAGGCGGGGTAGTGAACGGGCATGGAAGTCGCAGCCTTCTTTCTGTTGATGATCATTCTGGTCGTCGCGGCCGTGGCAGGCGTTCTGCTGTTCGGCACCGGCTCTTTCTTGTGGTACCGCAAGCTGGATCCCGAGGAAGACAAGATCGAGGGGGATGCCCAAAGCGAGGAGCGTCGGCCGGAGCACCTGCGTGTCGAGAATGAGCAGAAGGCCCGTTTCGCGCCTGATCGCTGAGAAGGCAGGGCCGAGCGACGCCCAACACCAAGCATGCTTATGAACACGTCTGGGGGATCTATCTGCCGATCGCGATCGGCGTGTTCGCGGTCGTGCTCGGGGCGCTCTTCGTCCTTCTGGTGCGCGGTGCTGGCAACAAGGAGGCTGGGCGGCGCTCGGAGGCGCTGGCGCTGGAGATCGGCTACGCATTTGCGCTGGCGTGCATAGCGGCGTTTCTGGTGTGGGTTACGTTCCGGGCTGAGACCCCGCTCGATCGGCTTGTCGCGCACCCTGGCCTGCGTATCGAGGTGATCGCCGCGCAGTGGAGCTGGCGCTTTGTCTACGCCAACGGTGTGCAGGTCGCGGATATCGACACCTGGCGCCCGGTGCCGGCGTACGTTCCCACTGGCACCGAGGTCGAATTCAGTGGCACCTCTGAGGATGTGATCCACGGCTTCTGGGTGCCAGGGCTTCACTATCAGCGCCAGGTCCTGCCCGGCTATAGCACCCATTTCGATCTCATCTTCGAAAGAGCCGGGCTGTATGAGGGGGAGTGCTCTGTTCTTTGCGGTGAGCAGCACTCAGAGATGCACTTCGCGCTGCAGGCCGTCAGCCCCGCGAGCTTCCAGGAATGGCTGGCCCGCGAAAGCACGCAAGTCCGTAAAAGCTCATCCGCTGGAGCGGCGAGCACTCATCTGAGAGGGCCCTCAGCGTGAGTACGGTCGCGCTATCCACTCGGGCTGGTTCGCTGCGTACGCTGGCGTCCACCGATCACAAGCGGATCGCCTCCTCGGCATGTGTGATCGCATTCGTGTTCTTCCTTGCCGGGGGTCTGCTGGCTCTCTTGATGCGCAGCCAGCTCGCCGCGGACGGCGGCCTCGTCTCCCAAAACACCTACAACGAACTGTTCACGATGCACGGATCGACGATGGTTTATTTGGTGATCGTGCCGGTTGCGCTCGCCATCGGGTTGTATTTCGTCCCCCTGCAAGTTGGGGCGGCCGAGATCGCCGGGTCGCGCGTCGCATTGGCGGGACTGTGGCTGTATGTGCTGGGCGGGGTGTGCATGTGGTCGGGCCTCCTCACGAGCGGCGGCGCGGCCAGCGCGTCGTGGTGGGGCTTCGATCCGCTCTCGGAATCGATCCACTCGCCCGGCAGCGGCATGGACCTGTGGATCTTCGGGGTGATGCTCGCCACGCTCGGGCAGATCCTCTGGGCCGGCTGCATCCTCGCCACGGCGCTGCGCCGGCGGGCACCGGGAATGACGCTGATGCGCATGCCGGTATTCACGTGGACGATGGTCGCGACGTGCACGATGACGGTGTTCGGGTTCCCCGCTTTGATTCTCGCGCTTGGTCTGCTGTGGGCGCAGCGGCATCTCGGTGGCGTGCTCACCGGCGGGGCGGGAGCGGTGGATTACCAGGCGCTGTTCTGGTTCTACGGACACCCCGTCGTCTACGTGATGTTCTTTCCGTTTGTGGGAATGGTGGCAGAGATAATCGCCACGTTCTCCGCAAGGCGGTTCTTCGGCTATTCCGCGTTCATCGTCGCGCTGTTGATCTTCTCCGGCCTGTCGATGACGGTGTGGGCGCACCACATGTTCACGTTCGGGGTGCTCTCAAACAAGTACTTCGCGCTCACTTCCACCGCACTGATCGTCCCGGCAGGGATCGAGTACTTCGATTTCCTCGCGACGATCTGGCGCGGGCGGCTGCGTTTCACCACCGCGTTCCTGTTCGCCCTCGGATTCCTCGTGCAGTTCTTGGTCGGTGGCCTGACCGGGATCATCCTGGCCTCACCGCCGCTTGACTACGGGCTGAACATGTCCTATTTCGTGGTTGCGCACTTCCACTACACGATCTTCGCGGGCAGCGCGTTCGGTCTGTTCGGCGGTATCTACTACTGGTTTCCGAAGATCACTGGCGCGATGCTGCGCGAGCGCCTGGGCAAGCTGAACTTCGTGCTGATGGTGATCGGCGCGAACCTGACGTTCTTCCCGATGTTCTTCCTCGGCGCCGAGGGCATGGTCCGCAGGATCGCCCGCTACCCGGTCTCCAGCAACTGGCAGGGCCTGAACATCCTCTCGACGATTGGCTCGTTCGTGATCGCGGCCTCGGTGCTCGTCTTCCTCGCCAATGTGGTGATCTCCCTGCGCCACCGTTGCCCTGCAGGGGATGATCCCTGGCAGGCACACACGCTCGAGTGGGCCACGAGCTCTCCACCGCCGCGGCACAACTTCGCGGCGCTCCCGCCGATCCGCTCCTATGCGCCGCTGCTGGATCTGCGCGAAGCCGCAGAACAACATCGCGCCAACGAGGTGAGCGTCGCCATTGCGGGAGCTCCGGCGTGAAGCGCGCCGCGATCTGGCTGCTCGCGTGGGGTGGGTGGCTCGGTCTGCTGACCGGGCTACAGGCTGCATTTGCGCCGAAAGCGATCCAGTTCGCGATCCCTGGCGTGGCCTCGGCGGCGTGCATCACATCCGGGCTCGCGCTGTGGGGGGCGGAAACGCACCGAGGGCACGGTCAGCGTACCCGGCTCATCACCAACAGCTCGTTTGCGACCGTGACGCTCGTCGTCGGGGTCGCGATCGCGCTGCTCGGCGCGGGCTTCGGGCTGTGGCTGATCCTGATTGGTGTGGGTAGCGGGGCGCTGGGGCTCGGCGGCATCGTGCGGGAGCAGCGCGCACGCGGGCGCGCGCTGCGCGGGGCAGGCACGCGATGAGCACGGCTGCGCCGACGCTCGCGCGGATGCTCGGCAGCTGGCAGCTCGACCCCGGAGTGCTTGTCGTCTGCGCCGCCACGGCGTGGCTCTACGGATGGGGCGTCGTGCGGGCGCGAAGGGACGCGCGCGGGCACTGGCCGCTGTGGCGACTCGCTTCGTTCATGGCGGGCCTGCTCGTGCTGATGTGCGCCCTGCTGTCCGGGATCGATCCGTATTCCGACGAGCTGCTCTCGATCCACGTCGTCCAGCACCTGCTGCTGATCCTGGCGGCGCCGGCGCTGCTGGTGTGGGGGGCGCCGGTGCGGCTGGCGCTGAGCGCCTGCACGCCCGCGGGACGGCGTGCGATCGGCGCGGTCCTGCGCCGGCGCTGGGTGCGGGTGCTGACGCGGCCGACGTGCGGGTTCGCGCTGTTCACGATCGTGGTGCTCGCCACCCATCTGACGGGTCTGTATGAAGTGGCGCTTACAGATCAGACGGTCCACGCTTTCGAGCACGCCGCCTTCTTCTGGTCGGGCATCATCTTTCTACTCCCGATCCTCGCGGCGGATCCTGTCCCCCATCCGCCGAGCGCGATTGCAAGGTTCTCGTGGCTGATGGCCGCGATGACCGTGATGTTCGTACCGGCCGCGCTGCTCATGTTCGACGAACACGTGCGCTACCCGTTCTACCGCGTCCCGGCGCAGGCGCTGCACGTCTCGGCGCTCGCCGACCAGCATTCGGCGGGGATTGCGATGGGCGTCGGAGGAGGGGTGGCGATGGCGGCGCTGGCGATCCTTGTCGCGATGGAAGCGATGATTCTCGAAGAGCGACGCCAGCTGCGTCGCGACTCCTATCTCTATGCGGACGGCGAGGAGGCGGGCAACCCGCCCAGAGGCCTGGCCGGCGAGACGGTGGGCGCATGAGACGCGGGCTGCTGGCACTCGCCGCGATCGTTTGCGGCGGCCTGTCGTTGCTCGACATCGCCGCACACGGAGAAGGCCAGACCCAGCCCGCGAGCACCCTCGCGGGCACGGCCGCGGCCTCGAGCGGGTCGCTCGTCTCGGAGGGACATGATCTGTTTCTCTCCTCCTGCGCGGCGTGTCACGGCATGAACGCGCAGGGCATCTCCGGGCGAGCGCCGAGCCTGCACGGCGTGGGCGCCCTGGCGGCCGACTTCTACCTGGAGACCGGGCGGATGCCGCTGCCGTCCGCGCGCGCGCAGCCGCTGCGCACCCGCCCGGCGTTCTCCCAGGCGAAGATCCAGACGCTGATCGACTACGTCGGGTCTTTCGGCGGCCCCGCGATTCCGACGGTGCACGTGCGTCAGGGGTCGCTGTCGAAGGGACAGAGCCTGTTCGCGCTTGACTGCGCCGGCTGTCACACGATCCAGGGATCGGGAGGAATCGTGACCGGGGCGGTGGTGCCCTCGCTGAACGTCGCCACGCCCAGGCAGATCGCCGAGGCGATCCGCATCGGGCCGTACGTGATGCCGCGCTTCGGCTCCGGGGAGCTATCCGAAGTGGACATCGACTCGATCGCGCGCTATGTGCACAGCACCCAGTCCCCCGATGACCGCGGCGGGTGGGGTATCGGTCGGATCGGCCCGATACCCGAGGGCATGGTCGCGTGGCTGCTCGCGGCCGCCGCGCTGCTGCTCATCGCAAGGCTGATCGGTGAGCGCACGCCCGCGCCCAAGCGCGGCTCCAGCACCCAACCAGGAGACCGGACATGAGCGAGCATCCACACGAGCGAGGCATCCTCCGGCGGCTGTGGCAGGCGATCCTGATGCTCACACTGTGGCGCATTGGAGCGCTACGCCGCCGCCGAGATCCGTCAAAGCACGATGAGGCGGATGACCCGTCGCGTCGTGAGGCCGGCGCACCCGAATGGGCACAGCGCCTCGTCCCCGCGCTGCTGGCGCTCACAGCGCTCGCGGGTCTCGGGTTCGTCGCCCTGTTCGTCGTTGATCCGAACACGCAGCTGCTCGGATTGTGCCTCGGTGTTGGGCTCGCGCTCCTGGCCGGCGCCCTGATCCTCGCCGGAGGCTGGCTGGTCCCTCAGGAGACGAAGGTCGAGAACCGTCCGATGTATGGAGACCGCGAAGCCGTCGAGGAGGTATCCGAGCAGGCCCGAGCGGGCCTTGAGGGCATCACTCGCCGACGGCTGATCGGAGGAGCGGCGGGCGTCGCGGGCGCGGGCCTGACGGCGGCGGTCGTGATACCAGTGGTCGCCCTCGGCCCGGGTATCGAGCAGCAGCTGAGCGACACGCCGTGGCACGCTGGACGCGCGCTCGTTGATAGCGAAGGCAACCCGATCCTCGCCACAGATGTAAACGAAGGGAGCTTCGTGACGGCGTTCCCTCAGGGTGCGGAGAAGGACAACCTCGGCTCGCCCGTCGTCGTTGTTCGCGTGAACCCCGCGACCCTAAAACTACCTGTCCACAGAGCGTCGTGGGCACCGGAGGGCATCCTCGCCTACTCGAAGATCTGCACGCACGCGGCCTGTGCGATCTCGTTGTTTCGCTCCCCGCTCAGCCCCACCACGCAGTCGCGCGGTCCCGCGCTCATCTGCCCCTGTCACTACTCGACGTTCGACGTGCTGGACGGCGGCAGCGTCGAGTTCGGCCCCGCCGGACGTCCGCTGCCGCAGCTGCCGCTGCGGATCGACGCATCCGGTGCGCTCACCGCGGCCGGTCCCCTGTCCGGTCCCGTCGGCCCTTCCTGGTGGGGAGACAGCAAGTGAGCAAGCATTCCCCGCGTGCCGGTGACGCCGCGGTGAATGCGGTCAGCTTCGTCGACGAGCGCCTCGGAGCCGCGCGCGGCCTGCGGTTCTTGATGAGCTACGTGTTTCCCGACCACTGGAGCTTTTTGCTCGGTGAGATCGCGCTGTACTCGTTCGTCGTGCTGATCGCCACCGGCACGTTCCTCGCGCTGTTCTTCGATCCGAGCACCAGTCAGACCGTCTACCACGGCAGCTACGTCGCACTGCAAGGCCAGGAAGTCTCAGCCGCATACAGCTCGACGCTGCACCTGTCCTTCAACGTCTCCGGTGGCCTGTTGATGCGCCAGACCCACCACTGGGCCGCGCTCGTATTCGTCGCCGCGATCACACTGCACCTGCTGCGAATCATCTTCACCGGCGCGTTTCGCAAGCCCCGCGACATCAACTACTTCATCGGTCTGACGCTCCTGATCCTCGCGATCCTCGAGGGCTTCGCCGGCTACTCGCTGCCCGACGACCTGCTCTCCGGGATGGGCCTCGCGATCGCCTGGGGCGTCGCGATGTCACTGCCACTGGTCGGTGGCCCGCTCGCGTTCGCGCTCTGGGGCGGCCGCTTCCCTGGCGCGACGACATTCGAGTCGAGGCTGTACATCGCGCACGTATTCATCATCCCCGCGCTGCTCGCCGGCTTGCTCGCCGTACATCTGGCGATCATCATGATCCAGCGCCACTCCCAGTTCCCCGGTCCCGGCCGGCGCGAGGACAACGTCGTGGGCACGCCGATGTGGCCCGGCTACGCGCTGCGCTCGCTCGGGCTCCTCGCGGCCGTCGCGGCGGTGCTCGTGCTGATGGGCGGTGAGATCCAGATCAACCCGATCTGGCTGTGGGGGCCATATCACCCCTACATCGGCACCAACGGCGCGCAGCCCGACTGGTACCTCGGCTGGCTGATCGGGGCGCTGCGGATCATGCCCAACCTCGAGATCCACCTATTCGGGCACACACTGCTGCCAAACCCGTTCTTCGGCGGAGTGCTCTTCCCGGGCGTCGTGTTTGGGCTGCTCTACGCCCTGCCATGGCTCGATCGTCGCTATATCTCTCGCGACTATTCTCGCCACGATCTCCTGCAGCGCCCACGGGACAACCCTCGCCGTAGCGCCCTTGCCGCGGCCGTACTGGCATGCGTGGCAACCGTGTTCGCCGCCGGATCAGCAGACCGACTGTTCTTCCAGTTCGGCTTCGGCTACGAAGGCGCTATCTGGTTCTTCCGTGGCGCGTTCTTCGTAGTGCCTGCCGTCACGTATGCGCTCACCCGGCGAATCTGCACGCGACTGGCATGCGCCGATGCTCACCCCCTCAGGGACTGGGACGGGGAGATCGTGACGCGTAACCCAGCCGGCGGCTTTGAGCCCGTCGAGCGTTGAACCATCAACCGCAGAAAACCGCAGCCCTCCCCTGGGCGCTCAGCGAACACGCTCACCGGCTACCGCGAGGGAGCGGGGAGTGGCGAGGAGGTGTGGATTGATTTTCTCGCCAGCGGGTAGCTGAGGCGCAGAGTTATCTCCCCACGGCCGTCAAGAGACATGATTTGGATGAAGATTGGTTATTTCCTATCGAGCGAGGAGTTCGGCCCTCGCGAGCTCGTGCGACAGGCGCGGCTGGCCGAGGATGCAGGTTTTGATGGACTGTGGATCTCCGACCACTTCCATCCCTGGAACGATGAGCAGGGCCACAGCGGCTTTGTGTGGTCGATGATCGGCGCGATCACCCAGGCAACTTCGCGGATGAAGGTGACGACGGCGGTCACGTGTCCGACCGTGCGCATTCATCCCGCGGTCATCGCTCAGGCGGCCGCTACCTCAGCTGTGCTGTTGAACGGCAGATTCGCGCTTGGTGTGGGCAGTGGAGAGGCGCTCAATGAGCACATTCTCGGCGACCGTTGGCCGGAGGTGGATATACGCCTCGAGATGCTCGAGGAGGCCGTGGAGGTGATCCGGCTGCTGTGGCAAGGCGGGATGCAGAGCCATCGTGGCCGCCACTACTGTGTGGAAAACGCGCGTATCTACGACCTGCCCGAGCGCACGCCGCCGATCCTGATCTCCGGGTTCGGCCCCAAATCCACCGCCCTCGCAGCGCGCATCGGGGACGGCTACTGCACAGTCGGGCCGGACGGTGAGGCCGTCGGATCCTTCCGCGAGGATGCAGGCGCCGGGAAGCTCGTGGCAGGCGGAATGAAGGCGTGCGTTGCCGCGAATGAGCAAGAAGCGCGCGAGACGGTGCTCCGGCTGTGGCCCAACGAGGCGCTTCCCGGCGAGCTCGCTCAGATTCTGCCAACGCCTGCGCACTTCGAACAAGCCTCAGAGCTGGTCTCTGTCGAGCAGGCCAGTGAAGACGTGCCCTGCGGCCCTGATGTCGATCGGCATCTGCAGGCGATTCAGGCATATGCGGACGCGGGCTTCGATGAGCTCTATATTCAGCAGATCGGCGGGGAGCAGGAGCGCTTCTTCGAGCTGTACGCGCAGGAGATCCTGCCCTGCTTCGCGCGCGCGAAGCAGCCTGTCGGGTGATCCGGTGAGCGGGCCTGGCGACTCCACCGAGCAGCCACGCGTGCCCCCGCGTCGAAGGCGACTGACAGCGCTGACGCTCGGGTTTCTCCTCTCCGGCGCGTTCTATCTGCTGCTGATCGATATCACCGATCTTCCCGAGCTGTACGCGGGAGCGGGAGCCGCACTGCTGGCGGCCGCCGGCTTGGAGGCGGGGCGTGAGCAAGGTTTTGCGGAGATGACGAGCGCCCCGAGCTGGCTGCTGCGTGGCTGGCGCGCCTTTGTCCGTGTGCCCCCGGATATCGCTCGCGTCTGCCTGGCCATCCTGCAGCAGCTGGCGCATCCACGGGCTGAGCGAGGGGTACTACGCGCCGTCCCCTTCGATTTCGGGAAGCCGGACAGTCCACATGATGCCGGCCGCAGAGCGCTCGCGGAGGCGCTCGGTTCGCTTGCCCCGAACACGATCGTGATCGGGATCGACCCGGAGCACAATCTGATACTCGCCCATCAGCTGTACCGAAGCGGCGGTGTCGACGCGGTCGACGTGCTGGAGTTGGGGTGAACGAGTGGGAGATCGTCGCGGCGATCCTGGCGGCGGCGCTGCTGCCGTGTCTAGGGGTGTGCGCGCTCGCGAGGGTCGCTGACGGGCTGGTGGCGATGGAGATCGCCGGCACGCTCGTCGTCACGATCCTGATGGTGCTCGCCGAGGGCCTACAGCGTCAGCCGTTCATCGACCTGGCGCTCACGCTCGCGATCCTCACGATCCTCGCGACGCTCGCAATCGCCCGGCTGCTGGAGCACGACCTATGAGCTGGAGACATGTGGTCGCCACTGTGCTGCTCGCCGGCGGAGGCACGCTCCAGACGCTGGCGGTGCTCGGCTTGGTCGTGATGCGCAATGCCTATGACCGTTTGCACCTACTCGGTCTCGCCGGCTACGGCGCGTTGCTGGTGGCCTGCGCGATCCTAGTGCGCGAGTCGTTCTCGTTGATCGGCGACAAGGCATTGGTGACCGGGCTGGTGCTGGTGCTGTTCGGTCCGATCCTTGCTCATGCAACCGCGCGGAGTCTGCGGATTCGCGAGCACGGCGACTGGAGGGCTGGAATCGAGCGCCACCGAGAGGAGGATGAGCAGTGACGATCGTGCAGGCTGTCGCTCTCGTGGCAGTCGGCGTCGGAGGAACGGTGACCGTGCTCGTCTGCGACCCGCTGCGCCAGACGTTCGTGCTCGGCATTTACGGGCTCACGCTGACTGTGCTGTTCTTCGCACTGCAGGCACCCGATGTCGCGCTGTCTGAGATCGTGGTGAGCACGATCGGATTGCCGTTGATCGTGATCGCCGCACTGCGCAAGATCCGCGAGCAAGAGCGCGTCCACGAACAGGGCGAGAGTGAGGATGAGCGGTGAGCACGCGGGCACGCCTGTGTCTGTTCGCGCTCGCCGGAGGAGGCCTGTTGACCGTGCTGATCGTAGGATTTCTCGGCCTGCCCACTTTCGGCGACTACCACGGCGTCTACGGGATGGTCGTCAACGGGACTGAGCTCGGAGAGCGTCACGCCACCGACATGGTGACGGCCCTGAACTTCGACCTGCGCGCGTTTGACACGCTCGGCGAGGAGTTCCTCCTGTTCGCCTCGGTCGTTGGTGTCGTACTCCTCCTGCGCGATCTGCGCGGCGAGAACGAGAGCCTCACAAACGAGATCACCGAGCACCGCTTCGCGGACGCGAGCGACGCGCTGCGCGCTCTTTCGCTCGTGCTCGTCCCGATGCTGATAGCGCTCGGCGTCTATCTGGTGATCCACGGGGCGCTCACTCCCGGCGGAGGCTTCCAGGGGGGTGTGGTGCTGGCCGCCGGGCCGATGGCGCTGCTCGTGGCGGGCCGCTACCTGGCGATGAAGCGACTCGCTCCCGGCTGGGCGCTGGAGGCATTGGAGGCCGTCGGGGCGGGCGCCTATGCGCTACTCGGCCTCGGGGGTCTCATCTTCGCCTCGGTGTATCTGAGGAACTTTCTGCCTTTGGGGATTCCCGGGCATCTGCTCTCGGCGGGTTTCATGCCGCTGAACAGCATCGCGGTGGGGCTGGAGGTGACCGGAGCGTTCCTTTTGGTGTGGAGCGAGTTCCTCGACCAGGCGCTGCTCGTCAAGCGCACCGACGGAACCTAGGGTGATAGGCCCGGTGAGTGCCAGATGAGCTTTCTGCCGTTCGCGATCGCTGCCTGGCTGTTCGTGGTCGGGCTGTGGGGTGTCGTGTCCAGCCGAAATCTCGTCCGTACCGTGCTCTGTCTGACGATCGTGCAGTCCTCGACCTATCTGGTGCTCGTCGGGGTCGGGTACCGCTCGGCCGGCAAGGCGCCGATCGTCGCGGATATTCCGGTGGTGAGCCGACTGGTCGATCCAACCGTGCAGGTGCTGGTACTGACCGACATCGTGATCGAGGCGACCGTGAGCGCGCTGCTCCTTGCCTTGGTGGTGCAGGGCCACAAGCGTTTTGGAAGCGTCGACCCCGCCGACTTCACAACGCTGCGGGACTGAGAACCCCTCACCTGATGCCCAGCATCACCGCCCTGCCGGTTGCCATTCCTTTCTTAGCGGCGGCGCTACTCGTGGCGATCCGCCCGCTCACGCGACGCTGGTTCGACGACCTGGCCACCTGCACGACGATTGCATCGGTGATCGCCCTCTGCGCGATCCTCCTCTCAGACGCGGCCAGACGACCATTCGCGTACTGGATGGGAGGCTGGCATCCAAGCCACGGCATCACGATCGGGATCTCCCTCTCGATCGACCCATACAGCGCCGGCATGGCGCTATTCGCGAGCGTTCTACTCGCCGCCGCGATGATCTACTCGCTGCGCTACTTCGACTCGCTCGACGGTCTCTTTCACGTGCTAATGCTGCTGTTCGGCGCGGCGATGGTCGGGTTCTGCCTGACCGGTGATCTGTTCAACCTCATCGTGTTTTTCGAGCTGATGGGGGCCGTCGCCTACGCGCTCACTGCATACCGAATCGAGGAGCGAGCTCCAATCCAGGGGGCGATCAACTTCGCGATAACGAACAGCGTTGCCGGGTACGCCATGTTCATCGGAGTGGCACTGCTCTATGCCCGCACCGGAGCTCTGAACATGGCCCAGATCGGCGCGACACTCGACGGCCACCACGCCGACGCGCTGGTGATCGTGGCGATGGTCCTGCTGTTCCTGGGCTTTCTCACGAAGGCCGCCGTGGTGCCGCTTCACTTCTGGCTCGCTGACGCCCACGCAGTTGCCCCCACGCCCGTATGTGTCCTGTTCTCGGGTGTGATGATCGAGCTCGGCGTCTACGCGGTCGCACGGCTCTACTGGGTCATCTTCGCCGGGCCGCTCGAGCCTCACACCGACGCCCTGCGCGTGATCCTGATCGCAGTCGGCGTCGCCACGGCCGTGATCGGGGCCAGCATGTGCGTGGCACAGCGCCACATCAAGCGGCTGCTCGCGTTCTCGAGCATCAGCCACGTCGGCATGTTCATCTGCGGCGTGGGGCTACTCAACCACCGCGCGCTGGCCGGCGTCGCGACCTACATCATCGGTCACGGACTCACCAAGGGCGCGCTGTTCATGTGCGCTGGGATCCTGCTGCACCGCTTCGCGACGATCGATGAGTACGACCTGCACGGGCGCGGACGCGAGATACGCACGGTTGGTGTGCTGTTCGCTCTCGGCGGCCTGCTGCTGGCCGCGATCCCCCCGTTCACCACGTTCGCGGGCAAGTCACAGATGGAGGCCGCGGCGAGCGGCGCAGGCTACGGCTGGCTGGTCGCCGTGTTCGTGCTCGTATCAGCGCTCACCGGCGGAGCGGTACTGCGAATAACCGGCCGCGTGTTTCTCGGTTGGGGTCCCTCCGAGGCTCCCCACACAGGGCAGGCACGCGCCGCCCACGAGCCCCACGACGAGCTGACGGACAGCCGCGACCACACACCCCCGCTGATGATGATCGTGCCCGCCACGCTGCTGCTGATGGCGATGAGCGTCGCGCTGGTCCCCGGCGTCATACCAGCCATCGAGACGGGTGCGGCGCGCTTCACCGATCACAGCGCCTACGCGGCATGGGTGCTGCACGACACGAACGTCGTATGGCCAGATCTCGCGCCGAGCCACGTCTCGGCAGAGGACCTGCTGTATGGCGTGCTCTCCACGCTCGGGGCGCTGGCCACCGCCGGCCTCGGGCTGTTCGGCCGTCCCTTGCGCGAATCGATGCCGCTCAGCGAGAGAGGCCCCGTCGTCGCCACCCTGAGGCATTTACGGGACCTGCACTCCGGACACATCGGCGACTACATCGCCTGGTGGACCGCCGGCGCGAGCCTGCTGGGGGCGGTATGCCTGCTGACCCTCACCTGATGCGCACGAGCACGCTCAGGCCCATGGCGCTGGCGCTCGGAACCTCGCTCGCGCTCCTGGGCTGTGGCGCGCCGCCACCGCAGGTGCCAGGCGTGCAGGCCAACCGCGTCTCCTCCGCCCTCACCGGGATCGCCGAAGCCTGCGGCGAGGCCTACCAACAAGGCATCGCTCACTCCAAGCACCCTGACCTCACGAGCATCGAGGCGACAGCCACGATGCGCGCACAGGAGCTCGCCAAGGTCTTCAACGGCGACCCAGAAGGGATCTACCAAGCCCAGACGCTGCGCCAAATAGTCGCCCAGGGGATCGCGTACCTACACGAATGTGGGCTAACGCAGGCGGCCGCCGCACTCGAGCGACAGACCCTCCCAAAAGGCTAACCGCGAGGAGCAGGCCCGCGGCGTGATCTCATGCTGAGAGTCGGCCGCGAGAGCGGCTCAGCGACGGGCGAGTCGGCGGCCGCTCTCGATGTTTGGGGGTGTGTAGTTGAGCTCGAAGTGGTGGTAGAGGGACGACTCGTCGGCCTGTGAGAGCTCCTCGCCCTTCAGTTCGATGTTGGGCGCGTCCTGCCCCTGCTGCTTGGTGACCGCGACCTGCAGGTCGTCCGGTCCGACTTTGATCCCGCCGAGCGGCACGAACGTCAGATGACGGCCGATCAGGCCCTCCTTGACGGTCGCGAACTGCGGCACGTCGCTCTCGACGTCCACGTAGACATCCTTGAGAGCTTGCCGATCTTCTCGCCGTTGACGTCAACCAGCGTCTTTCCGTGCCATTCCACGACGTTCCACTCGGCCTCTTGCTGTGGCTCGTTCATTGTCTTGGTCTCCTACAGGCGGCTTCGCCGGCCGCGGTAGGGGCCCAGGAACAGCACCAGCACTACAAGCAGAAGCAACAGCACGAGCGGGTTGACAAACGCCCCGCCCGCGACGCTGAGGACGACCAACACAATGATCAACAGCAAAAGTAGATCCATGATCTATTTCCTGTCCCTATCAAGCACGTCCTTGACTTTCTCTGCGGCCCTGTCGATCTTGTCCTTGACCGACGCCTTTGCCTGATCGGCTTTGCCCTCGTGCTTGAGATCCTGATCGCCCGTGAGGCTGCCGGCTGCCTCCTTCAGTCGACCCTTGCCCTCGTCCACAGTCTTATCCGTAGCCATCGGCTCCCTTTCGTTGAAGTCTCATTGCTCGGAGACTCATCTACCCCAACTACCTAGGCCTTCAATCATTCGAACTCCATTGGCGCTATCCCCGTGGATGTCAGAGGCGATCGCGTTCCTCTCCTTCGCCGACGAGCAGAAAAGCGAGCGCGACAGCGCGATCCCAGCGACCCCGACCAGGGCACCGCCGGCGACAAGCGCAAGGATCCCGTGCGCCACCGCCAGCAGCACAACGCCAGCGACGAGGATCAATACGGCGACAGCGCCGATGATCCGACTGGGCATCCCGCACCTCCTCTCGCCAAAGGGCCAGTAAGTGGCTACGGCGCGCCCGGGGGGGATGGATCGAGCGCGCCGCAACCAGCGAAGATGGCCTACGCACCCCCTCCCCCGAGGATCCCCCCGCAGAGAGCTGCTTGGCCCTTTGTTCACAAGGCGCGACCAGCTTCCACGGAACCCTGCGCTGGCATCCTGATACCCACACCTATCACCCGATAAACAGCTCGGCGATTGGGGCGCGCGGCGAGCGGGTAGCGTCGCACTCGTGACGAGCAGTCCCGATGAGGTCGACCATGAGCTCGATGTACGGCGCCAGGCCGGCTGGCTGCCCGAAGAGCAGGACGACCCGGAGTCCTGGCTGGCCGGGCACCGCGAGCGGGTGGAGGCCAGGGGCGAGCAGCGCCAGGATCGCTTCTGGATCAAGAGCCAGCCGTATTCACTGCAGGACATGCTGGCCAACGACGACTCGGTGGATGAGCTCGTCGGCGGCACCGTCTATCAGGCTTTCTTGAGCGCGACCAATTACCACCGCTGGCACAGCCCCGTCGCCGGCAAGGTCCTCCGGGCGTTCGTGCGCGAGGGCACGTATTACTCGGAGGCCGACTCGGAGGGCAAGGACGCGGTCGAGCCGACGAATTCGCAGTCCTACCTCGCGCACGTCTCCGCGCGGGCGATCTTCATCATCGAAGCTGAGGACCCCGTCATCGGTCTGATGGCCTTCGTGGCGGTAGGCATGGTGGAGGTCTCTTCCTGCAAGATCGCCGCGAAGGTGAAGCCCGGTTATCACGTCGAGAAGGGTGAGGAGCTCGATTACTTCCAGTTCGGCGGCTCGACCCACTGTCTCGTCTTTCGCCCCGGCGCGATCGCCGAGTTCAGCCTCGCGGCGATCCCCCAGCCGCACGACCCCCAGGTACCCCTCGTACTCGTCCGCTCGAGACTCGCCACCGCCAACGCGACGGGCTGATCGCGTGGAGGCACAAGAAAGCGAGCGGCGCGCGGCGGATCAGCCAGACGGTCTTCCTCGAGATGCGCGCTCTGGCGTCTTGAAGCGGACATTCAAAGAGTACAAAGAGGACAACCTCACCGACCTCGCCGCCGCGCTCACCTACTACGGCGTGCTCGCGATCTTCCCGATGTTGATCGTGCTCGTCTCGATCCTCGGCCTGATCGGACACTCCGCGACGCAGCCCCTGATCGAAAACCTGGGCAAGCTCGCCCCCGGACCCGCGAAGGAAATCTTTACGAGCGCGATTAAGAACATCCAGAGCCGAAAAGGCACCGCGGGGATCCTCCTCATAGTTGCGCTAGCCGGCGCTCTATGGTCTGCCTCCGGCTACATCGCGGCGTTCATGCGCGCATCGAACATCGTCTGGGACGTGCGAGAGGGCCGGCCGATCTGGAAGACGATCCCGGTGCGCCTCAGCGTCACGCTCGTGACCGTCGTGCTGCTGACCGGGAGCGCTGTCGCGGTCGTCCTCACCGGAGGGCTCGCGAAGGATGTCGGCAACGTAATCGGGGTCGGCGCCAGCACCGTCACGATCTGGGACATAGCAAAGTGGCCGGTACTCGTGCTCTTGGTGAGCCTGATGCTGTCGATCCTCTACTACGCTTCGCCGAACGTCCGCCAGCCAGGATTTCGCTGGGCGACCCCCGGAAGCATCTTCGCCGTGCTGCTCTGGGCAATTGCCTCGGCCGCGTTCGCGTTCTACGTCGCGAGCTTCGCCTCCTACAACAAGACCTACGGCGCGCTCGGCGGCATCATCGTGTTCCTGGTATGGCTATGGATCACCAACACCGTGATCCTGCTCGGCGCCGAGCTCGACGCCGAGATCGCGCGTGGACGCCAGATCGCGGCCGGCGCCCCCGCCGAGCGCGAGCCATTCCTCGAGCCACGCGACGAACCGAACTAGAACGGAAGGCACACATGGCAAAGCTCCTCTTCCTCCCCCTCAGCATTGCAACCGGGCTACTCGCGGGCCTGGTCAGCAAGAAAGCCTTTGGGCTGATCTGGGCGCTGGTCGATGACCAAGAAGCGCCAAAGCCCGACCATCAAGACGCCCACCTCGGCAAGCTCGCCCTCGCGCTCACGATCGAGGGAGCGCTATTTCGCGTGGTGAAGGGACTGGTCGATCACACATCGCGCCAGGGCTTCATGCGACGACGGGCTCCTGGCCCGGCGAGGAGGAGCCGCAGCGCGAATAACCGCTCACTGCGGCTGATTAGGCGCGCCCAGTGACGGGTAGCTTGCTGGTCGTGACCCGGGCCAGCGATGACCACTCGAAGGAGGGATGCGGATCATGAAATGGACCAGGAGACGGGAAGCTAGAGCTATAGGTGGGGACGTTCCGCGTCAATCGACCACAGGGGATCGTCCAGCGGCTGTTGAGTCCTCGCGGGCTGCGGCTGCCTCCCGCAGCCGCCCGGCGGCGCGAGCCGATCGGGCGGTCGATCCTGCTGGTGAGCGGATCGGCGCTTCGCGACGCCGAAGAGCGGCTTTCCGGTGGCGAACGCGGGACGCCAGCGCCGCGGCTGTGGGTACGCTCGGATCGGGGGTGGTGCTCCTCGCGCGGCTCGTCATGACCGTCGCTATGCTGATTGCCCTACTGATTGGACTGGCGATCGTGCTCCGTGACGTAGATGCCAACGCGCGCAACGCGATCGTCAAAGGAATTCACGACGGCGCCAACTTCTTTGCCGGCGCATTCACTGGGCTGATCACCTTCAACGGTCATCCAACGCGAGCGATCACCGTCGACTGGGGAATCGGGCTCGTCGTATACCTAATCGTGGGAGGCTTGATCGCGAACGTGATCGGAAATA
>Ga0182024_10003467_pt1 | contig 37540 bp, 35 predicted proteins | sample P32metaG_FD_120480 | JGI IMG/M metagenome (GOLD analysis project Ga0182024, IMG submission 120480) | Permafrost microbial communities from Stordalen Mire, Sweden - P3-2 metaG (Illumina Assembly) | ecosystem: Environmental > Terrestrial > Soil > Wetlands > Permafrost | place: Sweden: Stordalen...
CGCAAATCATCGTCAACGGCGCGGCAAGCACCCAGTTCACCCTGCCCGACGGCACCCAAATGACCCTCCTCGGCATCCCGCAAGCCGACTTCAACACCGCGTTCTTCAAACCCTGACCGCCGCCGAGCAGACCCGCCGCTCAGTGCTGGTGGATCAACAGGATGCCGCCGCCGATCAGCACGAGGCCGGCGATCTGGGGCCAGCCGAACGGCTCGTCCCATAAGAGATGCGCAATGATTGCGACGACGACATAGCTCGCCGCGACCGAGGGAAACGCCACCGACACCGCGATCTTCTTCAACGCGACGATATAGCAGAGCGCGGCGAGGACGTAGATCGCGAGGCCGATCAGGGTCAGCGGGCTGATGAATTGGGCCATGACGGTCGGCGAGTCGAGCGCGGCGGATTTGAGCGCTATCTGCCCGGCAACGCCGAGGATGATGGCGCCGACGAGGCAGACATAATAGATCGCCACCCTCTGACCTCTCACGCCCGCTCGCGGGCCCGCACCGATGGACGGCTGGTTTGCGGCAGCCTCGGTGTAGCGCGGATCACCGATTTGACCACCGATTGCGGCTTCCGGTTGGCGGTCAGGTAGAGCCGGCCGAGATATTCTCCGACGATGCCGAGAATGACGAGCTGCACGCCTGACAACAATAGCACCGCCGCCATCAGCGAGGCCCAGCCCGCCGGCGGCGCGAAGAACAGCGCCTCGGTCAGCGCGACGAGGCTGCCGATCGTGCCAAACAGGCTCAGCGCGAAGCCGGTCAAGGTGCTGAGCCGCAGCGGCATGACCGAGAAATTGACGAACATGCTGAGCCACAGCCGCAACAGCCGGCGCATCGTATAATTGCTGCGCCCGACCGCGCGCGGCAGATGGCGAACCAGCAGCCGGTCGATGTCCTGGGTAATCTGCAGGATGAGCCCGTCGACATAGGGAAAGGGCCCCTCATATCGGGTGACCTCGGCCGCGACAAAGGTGCTCATGCAGCGGAAGCTCGACAGGTAAAAGCCCTTCGGCTTGTCGATCACGAACCCGGCCACCCAGTTGGTGAACCGGCTGCCGAGGTTGCGCCAGAGGGCGTGCTGCTTCTCGTCGTAATAGGTGTAGATGACCTCATGCCCGCTCTCTTGGGCAAAGAGGAGGAGCCGCTCGACCTCCTCGGGCGGGTTCTGCAAATCGTCGTCCATCGTGATGACATGGGCGCCGCGCGCGTGGCGCAGCCCTGCCATCACCGCGTTGTGCTCGCCATAATTGCGCGACAGATCGACCAGGGTGATCGGCACGCGGGCCCGCTCGGCAAGATCGCGGCAGACAGCGCGGCTGTCGTCGGGGCTGCCGTCATTGACCAGCACGATCTCGTGCCCGCCGTCGATCGTCAGCTCTTCGAGCGCGGCGACGAGCTCGGCGATGCTGGTCGCTCCGTTATAAACCGGGATCACGATCGTCAGCGCCAATGGCGCCAGCGGCAGCGGGGCGGATTGCGCCGGGGTCGGCGCGGTGTCAGGCATGCCCACCCCCTTCCATCGCTTCCTTGGCGGCGACCGCGATCAAGGAGCCGCCAAAGGGAAACCGCATTCCACACCGCAACAGCAGGCGCTCAAACCCGGTCGCCACCCGGCACAGCGCCTCGACCGGCGCCGGGTAGAGCCGCACATCGCTGGTTGGGCGATTTCCTTGGGGCAACAGCTTGCGGGTTACCACCATGATCGGGAACAGCACGATATTCCAATAACTGGCAAAGAGGAGCCGGAACCCCGCCGCATGCAGCAGCCGCGCGACGCGGCGCCGCGTATAGCGCCGGACATTGTAAACCGCCGCATCATGCCCTGACAGCATCCAAGGATAGGCCGGCAGGTTGAGCACCAGCACCCCGCCATCTAAGAGGCAGCGATGGAACTGCGCCAAGGCCGCCAGCTCATCGACATCGCGGTGGCACAGCACATCGGCGCTGAAGATCGCGCCGAACGCGGCATCGGCAAACGGCAGCGCGTTGACCGACCCGGCGCAGACCGGGCGCGCGCTTTTCGCCGTCGCTCGCGCGCAGGCGGCGCGGTCGGAATCGAGCCCGATAATGGTGCGATCGGGATAATCGGCAGCGAGCCGGGCAAGCAGTCCCCCCGTCCCGCATCCCGCATCGAGCAGCTTGTGCCGAAGGGCGGCCGAGCCGCTCATCAGCCGGTACAGCAGAAGCAGGTTCGCGTGGGTTGCGGCGAACCACCACATCCGCTCCTCGGTCCGGTCGAGCTTGTCGTATTCGGCGCGGTCCAGCGGACATCTCCGAGGCGCACGTGATAAGGGGCTAAGGCGAGACCAGAACGCGATGCGCCCCTTGTCTATTCCGGCCGGCTTTCGGTCAATGGCTCAAGGCCGACGGCTCAAGGCCAGGCCGAAACCGGGAGGTGAGGCGACGAGGCGCGCGCCAACGGATGCTTGGCAACCCGCTCTTCGGCGACGATATCGCGCCGATCGAGCACCACCGAGAGCAGGGCGCCCATCCGCTCGACGCGATAGATTGCTCGACCCGGCAGCGCGCGGTCGCAATTGTCCTTGGTAAAGGCGATGAAGAAATCGGCCTGGTCGCGCCGATGCACGAAGCGGAAATTCGCGGGGAAATAGTATGCGGCGGAAACCGGCGGCCCGCACACGGCGACGGTGAACTCGTGCTCCTCGAAATCGGCGCCATACTCGTTTTCTAAATAGCTCTCCAAGCCGCGCACCGCTTCGGCATAGGAATTGGCCCAGTAATCAATCTTGAACTTGCGTTGCGCCCCGTCGACCCCGCCGACGAACGCGTTGTAATAGACGTATTGATCGGGGTGCAGCAGCACCATCGTCGTCACATGCGCAACGCCATAGAGGCCGAGCGCGGCGTAGATCGCCTGCCGATACGGCACTTCCGATAGCCCGCTCAGCGCGCGATCCATCGTCAGCGCCGCGGCGACGGCGATCGACGGCAGAACAAATATGAAGTGGCGCATACCGTCGAACAGCACCGCCTTGATCGCGATCGCGTAGGCCACCGGGAAGACGATCGTCATGCCCAGCAGGAAGAGCCCGAGCACCGTCTCGCGCCGCCAACCGAAGCCGTGCCGCCTCACCCCGATCGCGGCGACGACGCTGAGCACGGGGGCGGCGATCAGCAACACGAGAATCAGCTCGGGGAGCGCCAGTAATATGTATGTCGGCAGGTATTCCCAGGGCAGATCGCTGGCCGGGACGAAACGGCCATCGAACAAGGTGTTGAACGGAAACGTCTCATGCGAGAAGGAGGCAAGGGCACCCAACACACTGCCAATCGGGTCGTGCTGCCCCCACGGCCAAAACGCCAGCATGACGGCAAATGCGATCGCGGCGACCGGCAGCAGAACGCGTAAGAGGCTCGTCCATCCCGCCGCGATCGCAACCGACAACCGTCGCGCCATCACCGCCTGCCAACCCGCCGACAGGACCAGAATTAACCCCAGATAACACACGAACAGCAGCCCGCCGACCCGGACCCCGAGCGCCAGCCCGATCGCCACCCCCAGTTTGACCAGGAGCCGCAGCGGCGGGCGCGGCAGGCTCGGCAGGATGCGCACCATGTAATAGGTCGCCCACACGCCGCCGGCCGCGAACGGGATGTCCTTTGGGTTGTTGAACATCTGCCCGTAATAATTTGGGATCAGCAGCAGGAACATGAGCGCGATAAAGCCGGCGCGCGGCCCGCCCAGCGCCCGTCCCAGCTTCCAGCAGCCGGCGAGGCCAAGGATGCCGACAAACCCGTTCAAGAGATGACGGGTCTCGTAGATCCCGAGCGGCGAAAACCGGTTGAGCGCCGCCGCCGCCATGTCAAAGGCCGCACCGTAATTGTAGAGATCGAGCCAATGAAGCGCGCGCTGGTCGGCAAACAGCGAGAGATAGTAATCGAGCGCTAAAATACCGTACCAGTTATGGACGTCTTCATCCCAGGTGACGCCGTAATCTTTGAAGGTGAGGAGGACGAGGATCGCGGCCGCGACGAGCGCGGCGCTGGCGGCCCGGTCCCAGATCCGGTCAGCCGCGCGGGCGTGCGATGGCGTCGCCGGGTTGGCGGCCCCAATCAACGCGAACCGCGCCCGGCGCGATGTTCCGACAAATTCCATGCTGAGTATCGGGCGGTTAGCGAGGCGCTGGCGGATATCCCGGAGCGTCGTTTGCGCTGTGCGCGTGCCCTCTGTCAAGCCGGAATGCCCGAAAAAAGAGCAAATGCCCGTTCACAGCCCACTCTCCGTCAAAAGCTCTCCGATCACCCGGTCGGCGGCGAAACATTCGCCGGCCAGTTCGCGCGCGGCACGGCTGTGGCGCGGATAATCGGCCTCAATCGCGTCGATCGCGGCGAGCGCTTCCTCATGCGTCGCGTAATCGAACAAGCCCCGCCCGACCGGGCAGAAGCTTGTGAAACCGGTCCGCATCGTGACGACCGGCCGGCCGGCCGCCAGGTAACACACCGCGCGATCGCTGAACCAGCCGCTGTTCGGCCTGACGTAGATGTCCTTGGCCACCGTGAACTCGCCACGCGAGCCGGCGATGAACGCCTGGTAGCTGGCCATGTCCGCCGAGATGGGGCGCGGATCGACAAGGCTCCAGCCGGCGCCCTCGACCTTGCGGCGCACCGCATCGTCGGGCGGCAGCATCGCCATCTGAAAAGAGGTTTGCTGGCGTTGCCTCGGCAGATCGAGGAATTTGAGAAAGTTGACATGCTTCGACCACAGATAGGTGGCGCCGTCGAACTCGATGTTCTTGCCCTTGTTCTCCCAGGTCGCGATCGTCGTGAAGGACGGCGGCTGCCCCTCATTTGACGAGCTTGGCGCCCGCGGCCACAGATCGAGATCGACCGGCGGCCGGGTCGCGCGCCACGGAATGCCGCACAGCGGGACCCGGCATCGATCGGTGCCGAGATTGGCGCCATAGGTAAAAAAATGCGTATGCGCGCCGAGATAGGCACGGGCTGCCGGGTCGGCCTTGGCGTATTTGATCTGCTCGTAGACCGGGTCGGTGTCGATCATGATGCGCACCGGACAGCGCAGATGGTCTTCGCGCAGCCGCGTCGCGCCGCACAAATTTATGAGGCCGTCGGCCTCGGCGTAGAGCGCGCGCACCCGCTCGCGCGAGAGCCCGTGATAGACATCGTTGATCGCGTCCCAATACGCCCAGCGCTCGCCGAGGCCGTGCCGCCCCATCACGTCGCGCAAATATCCGAGGTTGTAGCCGCAATCCATGACCACGCTGCTGATCCGCGGGTCGTAGGGATTGGCGCCGTGATCCTCGACATACCAGGCCTCGTAGCCGAGCTTTTCGAGCCCAACGAGATAATTAACCGCCTGCCAGGCGATGCCGGCCAGCGGCATCTGGCCGGCGAAGTGAAGGAGGACGATTCTGCCGCGTTTGCGCACGAGGGATCCGGCTCTGAGCTGGGGTGTCGGCGCAATAACGCGCCACACCGGGTTAAATTTCGCCGAATTTTCGCCGATCCGCCCGCGGCGTGGGCGCGCGGGGCGTCGGCGTCGCAAATACCCCGGGCCATTCGCCAGCCATTCGCCGGCATGGGCTTGCCCCCGCGGCAAGCCGCGTGCTAGGCAAGGCGGCGAATCAGCGGACCCGCGCGCGGCTTATCGGCGGGCGGTTGCGGTGCTGTTTGGTGCGGGATTGAGGGCGTGCCCGCCCCATATGATCCGTACGCAAAATAGCGATGAACCCGAGGAGCAGAACCCGACATCATGACCTACGTCGTCACAGAAGCCTGCATCAAGTGCAAGTTAATGGATTGCGTCGAGGTGTGCCCGGTCGATTGCTTCTACGAGGGCGAGAACATGCTCGTCATCCATCCCGACGAGTGCATCGACTGCGGGGTGTGCGAGCCCGAATGCCCGGTCGAGGCGATCATCCCCGATAGCGAGACGGTGGCGGAGCAGTGGCTCGAGCTGAATCGCGAATACGCGTCAGCGTGGCCGAACATCACCCGCAAGAAGCCGCCTCCCGAGGACGCCGACGAATGGCGAGGGGTTGAGGGCAAGTACGAGAAATTCTTCAGCCCCAACCCCGGCAGCCGCTAGGCGCGCTCGCGCTGGTGCCGATAGGCCCGCCTGATGTGTCGGGCGGGCATGGCTGATGTGCTGGCTCGGCCCGGCACATTGTGATATATATTAACTGGGCACTAACGACGCTTCCCCCTCGGTTCCGCCACTCTTTGTTGAGGTAGTGAACGGTGGCCCTGCGGTCGGCGGCTCCGGAACGCGTCGCATCAGCGCCAATCGGGTCGATTGCGCGAGAGACGAATATGATTGTCGAGAAGGTACCGTTCGCCACCGGCGATCTCGTGGTCTACCCCACGCATGGCGTAGGCAAGATCACCGCGATCGAGACGCAGGAAATCGCCGGCTATACGCTGAGCGTCTTCGTCGTCAATTTCGACAAGGATCGCATGACGCTGCGGGTGCCGCTGGGGAAGGCAAAGGTCTCGGGCTTGCGCAAGCTGTCGAGCCACAAGGAGATGGATGCCGCGCTCGGCAAGTTGCGCGGCCGCTCGCGGGCAAAGCGCACGATGTGGAGCCGGCGGGCGCAGGAGTATCAGGCCAAGATCGCGTCGGGGGATCCGGGCTCGATCGCCGAAGTGGTGCGCGACCTGTTCCGCAATACCGGCCAGCCCGAGCAATCCTACAGCGAGCGCCAGATCTACCAGGCCGCGCTCGATCGGTTCGTGCGCGAATACGCCGCGGTCGAGCGGATCGACGAGATGACCGCGACGCAGCGCGTCGAGCAGATGCTGGCGGCCTGATCGGCGGCGCGGGCAACAAATCCGCGCCGGAGCGCGGCGAGTGCAGGGCCCAGCCGCGGACGAGAAATTTGCCAGATTGCGCACGGGGCGGCGGATCTGGGCGGTAGCCTCGATCCATGGCGAGGCGGAGCGTCTCGGCCGGTTGCATGACCGCATCGCCGAGCGGTTTCGCGATGGCGACCGGATCGTCTATCTCGGGAATTATTTGGGCCGCGGCAGCGCCGTTGCGGCGACGATCGACGAGTTGCTCGACTTTCGCCGCCGGGTCCTGGCGCGGCCGCACAGCTTTGCCTGCGACGCGGTGTTCCTGCGCGGCGCCCAGGAAGAGATGTGGCAAAAGCTGTTGCAGTTGCAATTCGCGCCCAGCCCCGGGGACGTCCTTGCCTGGATGGTGCGCGAGGGTGTCGAGGCGACGGTCGTCGCGTACGGCGGCCAGTTGCAGCACGGCTTCGCGGCGAGCCGCGACGGACCGCGTACGATCACCCGATGGACGAGTGCGATGCGCGACGCAATGAATGCCGCGCCCGGCCACAGAATGCTGCTCGCCAATCTGCACCATGCGGCGGTGACCGAGGATGGCCGGCTCTTGTTCGTCCATGCCGGGGTCGACGCATCGCGCCCGCTCACCGCTCAGGGAGACGCCTTCTGGTGGGGCGGGCGAGACATCCTCAATCTCGCCAGACCGTTTGACGGCTTTGGCCGGGTGATCCGCGGCTTCGACCGAGAAATGCGCGGTCTTGTCGAAGCCGAGTTCGCGGTCTCGCTCGATGCCGGCGCCGGCCGCGGCGGCCCGCTCATCGCCGCCGCCTTCGCCCCCGACGGCGCCGTCTTGGAGCGGCTCGAAGCCTGAGCGGGCCGCGCGTCGATCGGGTCGGCGCGCTGAGCTGAGCCGGCGCGTTGCCAACCTGCGGTTGGGGCCGTTTGCTGAATCTGCAAGAAATTAGCAGCAAAAATTCGCCTGGAGGTTGCGGGAAGTACCCTCAACCTATTGGCATTACTGGGTTTCTCCCGCCGCGCTGCTCCCAAAATCTGCAGCAAATCTGCAGTGGAATTCCTGCTGCAATCCACAGCAGATGCGCCTCCCACAACTCCGCAGCAGCAGATGCCCATCCCGCGTCGTCCTCTCGCCGCAACCGGATTGTGCGCGAAGGATACCATACGAATGTGACAAAATTAGCGTTGGCGCAAAGAGGCGTCGGGCTACCTAAGTGCGTTGGACTCAATTCCACTACCGCTCTAGGGGGTAGTGAGGCGGGCGGTAAGCCGCGCCCTTCACCGATGCGCGTCCGATGACGCCTTCGCGCCGTTTGCCAAACCTAAAACTTGAAGGTCAGATTGGCGTCGAGATAGGTCGTGGTGCGGCCGCCGGCGGTGCGGATCGCGGCACCGGGGATGAAGACCCCGAGCTCGAACAGGGTCAGCACATGCGGGGTAATCGTCCAGCTGACCCGTAGATCCGATTGCTGACCGATGAAGCGTCCCGGAGCCAGCACGGTGGCCGCGAAATTGTTCTGGCCGTTTCCGCCCGGCCACGGCGCGCCGGTGTAGATCGCATCCGCCTGCGAGTAGCGCCACAGGAATGCGTAATAGTATTCGGCGGTAACCGTGGCCGTCGGCTTGACGCTGACACGTGGCGCGAGATCATAAAAATTGGTCGGCGCGAACTCGTTGTTGGGCACGTAATACTGCGTGTTCGGGTACATCGGCTGGTAGGTGCTCATCGTTCCGCCGGCCTTGTCGGCGCCGCCCGAGGCGATGTCGGCATGGGCGCCGATGCGCGGCTTCCACGGCACATCGTGAAAGGTGTAGCCGGTATCGGTATTGACCGCGAACGCGGTCACGGTCAGTCCGGCGTAGCTGCCGGTCTGCCAGGCGCCCTGCCAATCGTAATCGACGTCGCCGACATCGCCGTAATAGCGCAGGCCGAACGTGTCGCGGTGATCCTGGCTGGCGATGAACCCGGCGCCGGTCGCGGCTATGATCTTGGCGCCGGTCATCAGCGCCGCGTCGTCGTAGATCGCGGAGCCCTTGCCATTGGCGAACGGGCCTGACCGCCAGCCGAAATAGAACAGATCGACCGAGGTCTTCGCATCGGCGCCGGCAAGGGCGAAACGCGGCAGGTCATAGCTGCCATAGACGCCCCACAGATTGGTGTGGGCGTTATCCCGGTCCTGCAGCACGCCGTTCTCGAAATCGACTACGTTGTAAAGAAACGCATCGATCCTCGCGAATCCCCAGTCGCGGTAGGCGCGGAACCCGTCGAATACCGGCGACGGCAGGTTGGTCGACACATTGGCGCGCACCTGGAGGTCGTTGCCGAAGAAGATCTCCTGGCGGCCGGCGCGAAACCCGGTTTCGCTGGTCGCGGTGTTGTCGTGGATTTCGCCGAACCCGTTTACTACCGCGAGATCGTTGCGCTGGTTGCCGGGGATCGGGTTGCCGACGTTGTGGCCGGTCTGCTGGCCGTGATACAGCTCGCCGTAGAAGCGGACATACGGCCCGAGATGCAGATCGGCGCCCAGTTCGTAACGCTGCTTGTAAAGCTCGTTGTCCGCAACGCCGGTGGCCGGCGTGAATGTCGGGTGGCCGCCGGGAATTTTGGCCGGCGTCGCGCTGGGGGCGATGCTGAAATTCTTGTAGCTGGTGTCGTCGTAGCGAAACCGGGTCTCACCATTGAGCGTGAGGTAGACGTCGCCAGCGGCGTCAATCGGGATGAACTTCAGCGGATCGAAGAAATCGGTCGATAGCGCCGGGTCCCGCAGGTAGGAATAGTCCTCCTCGTAGCGCTCGACATAGGAATTGTCGTGTCCCGGCCCCCTGCCTTTGTAGAACATCGTGGCGACGGCGCCGCCCGGCTGCAGCGCGCCGGCCGCCGGCAGCTCCGGACTTTCCTGCGCCAGGCCTGGGGTAGACGCGACACCAAGCAGCGCGGCCGCGAGGAAGGTGCGTTTCATCGGCCGCGGGTCAAGGCGTCGACAGGCCCGAGATGTAATCGGCGAGGATGCCGATATCGGTGTCACTCAGCTCTTGCGCCGCCGACGTCATGTTGCCGTCGATATCGCCTCGGATCCCGGCTTTGAACAGCTTGAGCTGTGTGGTCACATAGTCGATCTGCTGGCCGGCGATGCGCGGGACGCTCTCCTGTCCCCTCAGCCCGGGCCCGTTATGGCATTGCACGCAGTTCTTCTGCAGCGCCAGTCCCGGCCCGGCGGCGGCCGCTTCGGGGTTCGTCTGACGCGCCGGCGGCCACGGTTTCTGCGCGCTGTAATAGGCGGCGAGATTGCCGAGATCGTTGTCGCTGAGCAGCTTGGCGAATTGCGCCATCGTCTCGGACGGACGATGGCCGCTGCGGAACTGGAACAGCGCAAGCACGACGTAATCGTTGCCCTGTCCGGCCAGCGACGGCACCGTCGGCTGCTCGGAAATGCCGCCCTTGCCGTGGCACGGCGCACAATCCTCTTCGGCCTTCTGCCGTCCGGCCTCGGCGTCATACGCCAAGGCCGGGACAGAAGCGAGCATCGACGCGCAGAACCAGCCGAGCGCGAGTAGGACAGCCCTGCTCACGTCTTCTTGTAGGAGATGCGGTAGATCGCGCCGTTCCAGTCGTCGGAAACCAGCAGCGAGCCATCCGGCATCACCTGCACATCGACCAGCCGCGCCAAGATGTTCTGGCCGTCGAGGACGCCGGTCATGAAGGGCTCGGTCTTCTTGATCTTAAGGCCGGTCGGGTCCAGGATCACCCGTGTCAGGTTGTAGCCGGATTTCTCGGTGCGGTTCCACGAGCCGTGCTCGGCGATGATGATGTTGTTCTTCCAGTCGGCCGGAAACATCTTGCCGGTATAGAAGCGCATGCCGAGCGAGGCGACGTGCGGGCCCAATTTGACGTCGGGAGGGACGAAATCGGCGCAGCTCGCGTATTTGCCGTAGACCGGGTCGAGAATGTCGCCCTGGTGGCAGAACGGATAGCCGAAATTCTCGCCCTTCGCGGTCGCGTGATTGAGCTTATCTGACGGGGTATCCTCGCCAAGCCAGTCGCGGCCGTTATCGGTGAACCAGAGCTGCTTGGTGACCGGGCTGAATGCCATGCCGACGCTGTTGCGCACGCCCTGCGCATAGATCTCCAGCAAATGCTTGTCGGGCTGGACCCTAAGGATCGCCGCCTGGATGTAGCCCGGCATCGTGATGTTGGTCGGCGATCCCTGGTTGAAATAGAGCCAGCCGTCAGGCCCCATCACCATGAACTTCCAGAAATGTCCGTCCTGGTGCGGCAGACCCTCGATGACCACCTTGGGCTCGGGCGGGTTGTCGAGATGATCCTCGATGTCGTCGTAGCGGATGATGCGCTCGCGCTCGGCGACAAAGAGAGTGCCGTTCGAGAACGCGACGCCGTTCGGCGCGTCGAGGCCCTTGGCGATCTGCTTGACCTCGCGGTGGTCGCCCTTGTCGATAATGGCGAAGACCCCGTCATGCGTCCGTTGGCCGACAAAGAGGGTGCCCTTTGTGCCCAGGGTCATCGAGCGCGCTTCCTTTAGATCGCCGGCCCACAGCTCGATCTTGAAGCCGGCGGGAACCTTGAACTTGGCGACCGGGATATCCTTGGCCGGGTGGCCGAGCATGTTCGCAAAGTTCGGATGGAGCGCCGAATTCTTCTGCTCCGGGGTCATGCCCTCCATCCACGACGGCGCGCCGGGCGCCTGCGGCACATGCCCGCCAAGCGTGGGCGCCTGGGCGGCGGGGGTCGGGGCGGGAGCCGGCGCCGCCGGAGCTGGAGCGGCGGGCGCGGCCGCCGGCGGCTGCGCCGGAGCCTGGGCCAATGCGGTGATCGCCTGCAGGCCGGTCAACGCGACGCCCGCGGCTAAACTGCCCCACCCGATATGTCGGAACTTCATTGCGGTCCTCCCGAAGTGGCGAGCGCTTGCGGCGCTCTTTCAACTCATGCGTCATTCTAAGCGCGGCTAGTGTGCCCGTTCAACGCTACTCGCGGTACATCGACACGTTAATGCTCCGCGCCAATTTGGAACGCCGGGTATGCGCCGCATTGCCGCCGTTGGCGTGACGACGACGGAGCCTCCGGGTTCGACCCGGCCTCGCCGCTCCCTCGTCTCACCGGCAAGGTCTCTTTAGGGGCAAACTCGCCGTCGTGAATCGGTTGCCGTGAGCGCCCGCATAGGGGTTGAAGGGTGCCGGGCCGATCGGGGTTTGCCCCTCGTTCCGGTTCTCAGATCGCGGTATAGCCGCCGTCGACCAGGAGGTCGCTGCCGGTGATGAAGCTTGCCGCGTCGCCGGCGAGAAATACTGCGGCGTCGGCGATTTCATCGGGGCGGCCGAGCCGGCCCAAGAGGTGCTTTGGCCCGATCTGCTCGCGCGCCGCGCTGAACGAGCCGTAGCGGTTGAGCGTGCGCTGGGTTTCGACCGCGCCCGGCGACAGCGTGTTGACCCGGATGTTCTGCGCGGCATGGTCGATCGCCATGACTTTGGCGAGCTGAATGAGGCCGCCCTTGGTCGCGCAATAGGCCGCGCGCCCGGCGCTGCCGACGCGGCCGAGCTGCGAGGCGATAAAGATGATCGATCCGCCGCCGCCGGCGATCATCACGGGCAGCACCGCGCGGCTTAAGAGAAACGCGCCGGTCAGGTTGATGTCGAGCACCCGTTGCCAATCGGCGAAACTGGTCTCGATGACGGTGCCGCTCGGATCGTGCGGCGCCGCGCCACTGACCAGAATGTCGAGCCGGCCGAAGGCCTGATGGGCCGCCTCGGCGGCCGCGCGCGTCTGGCTTTCGCTGGCGACGTCGCAGGCTTGGCCCAGCGCGCGGCCGCCGGAATCGGCGACAAGGCGCGCGGTTTCCGCCGACGCAGCGGGGTCGATGTCGAGGCAGGCGACGCTCGCCCCGGCGTTGGCGAAGGCGAGCGCGATGGCCCGGCAAATGCCGCCGCCGGCGCCGCTGATCAGGGCTGCCTTGCCGGCCAGCTGCATGGGTTGCCTCCCGTCCTGACGCACTTCATTGCATTTGAGATTCGCATTCCCGGCGAAAGCCGGGACCCATTCATCAACAACTCGATCGGCGGAACGGTGGGTCCCGGCTTTCGCCGGGAATGCGGTTTGTATTGCTTGCGCTATCCTTCAGAGCATCCTGACTTGGGTATCACAACATCACCGTGCCGCCATCGACCGCGATGGTCTGCCCGGTGACAAACCCGCTGTCGTCGGAAACCAGCCACATCACCGTGCCCACCAGGTCCGCCGGTACGAGGTTGCGCTGGATCGTCTGGCCGGCCTTGATCGTCTCCAGCGCACGCTCGAGCTTATCCCCGAAAAACTCGGCCGTGCCCTCGGTGACGACCGCGCTCGGGGCCAGCGCATTGACGCGGATCCGGTCGTGGCCGAGTTCGCGCGCCAGCCCTCTTGTGAGGCCGATGACCGCGGCTTTCGAGGTCGTGTAATGGAGGCCATAGGGCATGCCGTAGGTCGCGGCGAGCGAGGCGATGTTGACGATGCTGCCGCCGCCCGACTCTTGAACGATCCCCTGGCGCATCGCCGGAACCGCTGCCTTGCAGCAGTTCCAGATCCCCTTGACGTTGACCGCCATTGCCGCGTCCCACTCCGCTTCGTCGATCGCATCGAAGCGGCCGCCGTGGAGCGCACCATAGAGCGCCGCGTTGTTGATCAGCGCGTCGACCCGCCCGAAGGCCTCCAGCCCCGCCGCGACCATCGCGCGGGCCGAGCCGGCATCGGTGACGTCGAGCCGGACGGCGATGCCGTTACCCCCTTGCGCGTGGACGAGCTCGAGTGTCGCCGCGCAATCGTTGATGTCGCCAGCGATCACCCGAGCGCCGGCGGCGGCAAGGCTGCGAGCGAATTCCTGGCCGAGGCCGCGGGCCGCTCCGGTGATCGCAACGACCTTGTCCCGCAAATTCATCGCTACCCTCGCGAAACCAGAGCTGAGCTGACCCCGTCAGCCCCGCAGAGCGACAGGGTGAGGGGCGTTCCTAGTGTCCCGATCGGGAAGTTCCGCCGAGCCGCCTCTCCTTCTTGTCATACCGGCGAAGGCCGGTATCCACGGCGGGGTGGATCCCGGCCTGCGCCGGGATGACGACCAAGGTGGGGCGGAGACGATGGACAGAACTTCCCAATCACCACCCTAGAGGATCTGATCGGTGCGCGGATCGATCAGATGCATGTGATTGAGGTCGGCGACGAGCGGCATCATCTCGCCGGCCCTGCCGGCCGAGTTTGGATTGACGCGGCCGCACACCTCGACCCCCTCGACGATGAAGTAGACCATCGTCTCCATGCCCATCGGCTCGACGACATCGAGCAGGGCATCGAAACCGGCGCGGCCGGGCGGCAGGTCGCTCCGCTTTTCGATGATGTCTTCGGGACGCAGGCCGAAGATCAGCTCCTGGCCGGCGTGAGCGCGGTAGCGCGCCACGCGGTCCACGGGCAGCGGAAGACTGAGCTGGTCCGACAGGCGGATCGTGAGGCCGCCATTGTTCTCGACGAGCCGACAGGTCAGAAAATTCATCGCCGGCGAACCGATGAACCCGGCGACGAAGCGGGTCGTCGGACGATGGTAGACCTCGTCAGGCGTGCCGATCTGCTCGATCCGCCCGGCATTCATCACGACGACCCGGTCGGCCAGCGTCATCGCCTCGATCTGGTCGTGGGTGACGTAGACGGTGGTCGTGGTAACCTTCTGATGGACCTTTTTGATCTCGGTACGCATCTGGACGCGCAATTTGGCGTCGAGGTTGGACAGGGGCTCGTCGAACAGAAACACCTTGGGGTTGCGCACGATGGCGCGGCCCATCGCCACCCGCTGCCGTTGGCCGCCCGAGAGCTGCTTGGGCTGGCGCGCGAGAAGATCGGTGATGTCGAGGATGCGCGCGGCATATTCGACGCGCTCCTTGATTTCGGCCTTGGGGAACTTCCGCAGGCGCAGGCCGAACGACATGTTCTCGAACACCGTCATGTGCGGGTAGAGCGCGTAGTTCTGGAACACCATCGCGATGTCGCGGTCCTTCGGCGGCACGTCGTTGACCAGCTGGTCGCCGATATAGATCTCGCCCGAGGTCGCCTCTTCGAGCCCGGCGATCATCCGCAGGGTGGTGGTTTTGCCGCAGCCCGACGGGCCGACCAGCACCACGAACTCGCGATCGGCGATGTCGAGGTCGATCCCCTGCACCGCCGGGGTCTTGTCGAAGGTCTTGACGATGTTGCGCAGCGCGACTTGCGCCATGGTTTCTTACCCCTTTGTCGATGTTACCCAGATTAGGGAGCATTGCGTCCACTCTAACGCAGCCATGCGAAATTGCCCCAGCTATTTTGTCACGCTTGCGGTGCGCCGGCATTGGTACCGGTCGTCGGACTGAAGATCCCGGCATCGTCTTCGCCGATACTGCGGCGCCGCTCCAATTCCTGGGCGTAGCGGCGCAGAGCATAGGCTTCGCTGACATAGCCGACGACGTGACGCTGCTCGACATCGTCGACAACGGGCAGGCTTTCCCGCGCCGCCCGGCTGAAACGCACCAGGGCGGTGCGCAGATTGTCGCCGGGCAGCAGGAAGACGATCGGGCCCGATACCAGGTTGGCGACAGTATCGGCCTCCCGCGCTGCGTCCAGACGCCCGACCTCCGCGGGATCGATGGTGCCGCACAACCGGCCGCCGCCATCGACCACGAATACCTGTTTGGTGCTGCCCGGCGGGTATCGTTGGAGCAGTTCGGCGATCGGCTGATCGGCTGCGATCACCGCCGGGTCGCGACGCATCATCGGGCCGATTTTTATCTCGTCCAGCCACCCGATATCTTCGGGGCTGCGGATTTTCAGCCCGCGCAAATGGAATCGCCAAGTAGCGAAAGAATAACCGAACCAATGCCGCACCGCGAAAGCCGCGATGACGACGCCGACCATGACGCCGATCGTTGCCGAGAAATCGCCGGTGGTCTCCAGCACCAGCATGATCATCGTTACCGGCGCACCCACGATGGCGGCCGCCACCGCACCCATCCCAACCAGGGCGTAAAGGACCGGATCAGGCGCCATAATGGGGGCGAGGCGCGCCAATATCTCGGCGATAAAGGTGCCGAACAGACTGCCGATAAACAGCGATGTGCTGAACAGGCCGCCGCGGAAACCCGAGCCGATCGAGATCGCCGAGCCGAGCGTCTTGGCAGCGATCAGCGCTGCCGCCAGCGGCAGATCGTAGCCCGAGTGGAGTTCACGCAGGATGGCGCCGTGGCCGCTGCCGAGGATTTGCGGAAGCGGGAGGGCGAGGCATCCAAGAATGGCACCGCCCAGCGCCGGCCGCGCCCAGCGCGGGACCGCAAGCCTGCGGAATATCGCTTCGGTCCCGGTCACCCCCTTCATGACCAGAACGCCAAGCCCGGCCGCCGCCACGCCGATTGCAACGAACGCAACGTAATCGGCCGCGCCCAGATCCAGGTGGCGATAGATGACAAAGATCGGATCGCCGCCGTTCAGCCCGCGCACCGTCAGCGCGCCGATCAACGCGGCCATGCCGATCGGCGCCAGGGTTTGCAGCGTATAGCTGCCGACGATCAGCTCGAACGCGTAGAAGGCGCCGGCGAGCGGCGCGTTGAACGCGGCGGCGATCGCCCCGGCAGCGCCGCAGCCGACCAAAGTTCGAACGTCGTCGCGACGCAGGCCGAGCTGCCGGCCGAGGCGCGAGCCCATTGCGGCGCCGAGCTGGGTGTAGGCTGCCTCGAGCCCGACCGAAGCGCCGAACCCGCCCGAGAGCAGGGTCACCGCGACGAGGCCGACGCTGTCTCCGAGCGACATCCGGCCGCCGAACCGCGCGTTGGCCTCGATCGCGTCGACAACCTCGCGTGGGCGCCAGCGGCGCAGCAACGCGGAGGCGGCGCCGACGAGAATGCCGCCGGCGATCGGCATCATCAGCACCCGAAGCCACGGCAAGCGGGCTGCGTCGCTCAGATGGCCGCCGACGGCCAGGCCAAAGGCCACCCGATGGATTGCTGTGAGCACCGCATCGATGATGATCACGCCGAGCCCGGCCAGCGCGCCCGCACACACCGCGAGCAGGATCAGAAACAGGTCGCTGTTGCGCAACCGCGGCTCGGCGGTGTTTGCCGCCCGCGCGTCCGCGTCGCTGTCCTCGTGGGTTGATGCAAGGTCGGCCACGGCGAGCCCATAAGCGAGCCAGCGCGGTGTGGCAAGCAGCGCGTTAGCGCTCGGTGAGTTTCAGCTCGATCCGGCGGTTGCGGCGATAGGCGTCCTCGCTATTGCCGGGGTCGAGCGGCTGCTTGTCGGCGAAGCCGGCGGCGACCAGCCGATTGGCCGGTATGCCCTGGGCGATCGCATAGCGCACGACCGATATCGCCCGCGCCGTGGACAGCTCCCAGTTCGAGGGAAACTCCGCGGTATCGATCGGCCGCCGATCGGTGTGGCCGTCGACCCGCAGCACCCAGTTGATGTCCGGCGGGATCTTCTGGGAAATCTCTTTCAGCGCGGTGATCACCGGATCGAGCTGTTCTTTTGCGGTGTCGGCGAGTTCGGCGCTGCCTTGCGTGAACAGCACCTCGGATTGAAAGACAAAGCGGTCGCCGACGATGCGGATGTCGGGGCGATTGCCGAGAATCTCGCGCAGCCGGCCAAAAAACTCCGAGCGGTAGCGGGCCAGCTCCTCGACCTTGGAGGCGAGCGCCAGATTGAGCTGGCGTCCGAGATCCCCGAGCTGGGTCTGCTGGTCCCGGACCTTTGCCTCGGCCAGGTCGAGCGCTGCCGCGATCCGGGCGAGCTGTTCGCGCAGCGCGGCAACCGAGGCGGTCAGCTGCTCGACCTGCGCGCGGGCCGCCGCGCTCGTCTGCTGTTCGCCGGCAAGCGCTTTCTCGGCCTCTTCGGCGCGTGCCGCCAGCATGTCGCGTTCGCTCTCTTTGGCCTTGAGCTGGGCGGCGAGACTGGCGGTGCTGGCGCGCAAATCCGTGTTGGCGGTTCGCTCGAGCGCCAGCATATCGCTCAGTTCGCTTACCTGCTGCTGCAGTAGCTTGAGCGCCTTGTCGCGCCCGCTCAGAGCGTCGGCGAGGAAGAACTGGCCGGCGGTGAACACCAACAAAATGAAGATGATCACCATCAACAGCTGCGCCAGGGCGTCAACGAAGCCTGGCCAGATGTCGATGCTGGGGCGCCGCGAGCGGCGGTTGGCTAGGGCCATGATCGCGGGTGCATCCGAGGGATGGCGTCGGTCAGCGGCTGCCCTCCCGGGCAACGCCAGCGATCGTGCGGGCGAGCAGCCGGATCTCGCCGCGCAACTCCTGGACGCTCTGTGCTCGGCCCTCGGCGACATCTTCGGTGAGCCGGGCCATATAGGCCTCGATGTTGCGCAGATGGGTGCGCAAGACATCATCCTGGCCGAGCGAGTTTTCCGCGATCGCGGCCAGCCGGGCGAGCGACGGCTTCAGCTCCATCTGGTCTTCGGCCAGCCGCACCATCAGCGATTGCCCGGCCTTCATGTGCTCGCCGAGGTCGCCGAGGCGCTCGGTGAGGCCGGCCAGAGTGGTGTTTGCGGTGATCCGGCTTTCTTCGCCGCGGGTGAGAATGCGCTGAAGGTTTTCGAGGCTGTCCGCGGTCTGCTCCAACAGCGCGTGCAGATACGCCGGCGTCGAGCCCTCGCTGCCGTCGCCGAGGGGTCCCGAAGACAGCCTCGTGTAGGTCGACAGCCACTCCTCGAGGTCATTGTAGAAGCGGTTTTGCGCCTGCCCGGCCTGCAGATCGAGAAAGCCGAGAACCAGGCTGCCGGCGAGACCGAACAACGAGGAGCTGAATGCCGTCGACATGCCGTGCAGCGGCGATTCCAGCCCGGTTTTCAGATCGGCGAAGGCGCGGGTGAGATCGCTCGCCCCAACATTGAGCGCGCCGATGACGTCGCCGACCGAGCGCACGGTTTCGAGCAACCCGTAAAATGTTCCGAGGAGCCCCAGAAATACGAGGACGCCGATCAGATATCGCGAGGCCTCTCGTGCTTCGTCGAGTCGCGAGGCGATGCCGTCCAGCAAGGTTTGCAGCGAGGTCGCCGACAGGCTGACCCGGCCGCTTTGCCGTGGGCCGAGCATGCGCGACATCGGCGCCAAGAGCCGCGGCGCCGGGCCAGGGGACTGGGTCAGGTCCCGGTCCGCCAGGCGCTCGCGGAAGCGGTCGATCCAGTCGCTTGCCGGTCGCAGGAGCAATACCTGGCGAAAAATATAGATGATGCCGGCAACCAGAATTCCGAGGATCACGCCGTTGACCGCCGGGTTTCCCATGAAGGCGGCGAGGAGCGGCCGGCCGAGCAGGACCGCGAGCGCCGTCACCAGCATCAGAAACAACGCCATGCGCGCCACGATGCGGTGCGGGCCGCGCATGCTGTGCCGTTCCGGCTGCGCCGTCGCGGCGTCGCGCTCAGCCATGCCGACCCCGAATCGTCGCTGTGGCGCAACCCGCCCGTGGCGGGGCCGGGCGGTTGCGCGGCTGCCGGACGAGCGCAGTCGCCATCGCGGGTTCTACTCCTCCATGCGCTGCCGGGAACAAGCGCGCCGATATCGCAGAGAGCGGCGTCAAGGTAGCCGATGGCGTTCGACGGGAACACCCAAATCCGCGCCGCACCCCGCCCTCGCGCCGGCTTTATGTCGCGGCCTGGGCCGCCCGCAGCGCCTCCTTGATCAGCGCCGCGAGCGGCAGGTGGAGGTGCCGGTTGGCGACCAGCACGTCTCCGCTCGCCATCATCGTCTGTCCGCCGGCCAAATCGCTGACGAAGCCGCCGGCCTCGCGCACCAATAAGAGCCCCGCGGCGATATCCCAGGGAGACAACCCGAACTCCCAGAAGCCGTCATAACGCCCGGCCGCGACATAGGCGAGGTCGAGCGCCGCCGCGCCGAGCCGGCGCACTCCGCTCGTCGCGGCCATGACGCGCGAGAGGGTCGCGAGATAGCTCGGGTGGTCACCGTGCCCGCGAAACGGGAGGCCGGTGCCGATCAGCGCCTCGCCGAGCTGACGCCGGGCCGACACCCTGAGGCGGCGGTCGTTGAGATAGGCGCCGATGCCCTTTTCGGCCCAGAACATCTCGTCCCGGGTCGGCTCGTAGACGACCCCGGCGATGATCTCGCCATCGCGTTCGAGCGCGATCGAGATCGCGAAATGGGGGATCCCGTGGAGGAAATTGGTGGTGCCGTCGAGCGGGTCGACGATCCAGCGGTGGTGTGGATCGGTTCCCTCGGTCGCGCCGCCTTCCTCGAACAGAAGCGCGTAGCCGGGGCGGGCGCGCAGGAGCTCGGTCTTCAACGTGCGCTCGGCACGTAAATCGGCAGTCGAGACGAAGTCGCTCGGGCCCTTGACCGAGACCTGCAGCTGCTCGACCTCGCCGAAATCGCGGTTGAGCGCGCGCGCCGCCTTGAGCGCTGCGGCGGCCATCACGTTGACAATCGTTGAGCGTACCGCCACGGCCGCTTCGCTCCTGGTCAGCAGCCCAGCGTCAGGTCAGTCCTTTGCCCGCTCGACATAGCTGGCGTCGGCGGTATTGACGACGATGCGGGTGCCGGCCTCGATAAAGGGCGGGATCATCACGCGGCGGCCGTTTTCGAGCTTGCCGGGCTTGTAGGAGGAGGAGGCGGTCTGGCCGCGCACCACCGGATCAGCTTCGACCACCTGCATCACGACGCTCGGCGGCATTTCCACCGACAGCGGAGTGCCCTCATAAAGCATTACCTTGCATATCATGCCGTCCATGAGGAAATCGGCCGGATCGCCGATCAGGTCGCGCGGCACGCTCACCTGCTCGAAACTGTCATTATCCATCAGGGTCGCCTGGTCGCCCTCCATGTAGAGGAATTGCATTTCCTTTTCGTCAAGGCGCACGCGCTCGACCGTTTCCTGCGTGCGAAAACGCTCGTTGAGCTTTGTCCCGCCGCGCAAATCCCTGAGCTCGACCTGGGCGAAGGAGCCGCCCTTGCCGGGCTGCACGAGCTCGCGCTTCAAAACGATCCACAGCTTGTTTTGATGTTCCAGGACGTTGCCTGGTTTGAGATCGATGGCGTTAATTTTCATGGCTAATGTCTCGCCGGAGAAAATCGGGGTTTGCCGCGCTTCCTACCAGCTTGCCAACACCGCGAAAAGCGGAATGCACCCGGGATCCCGGAATAGGAGGGTCTGATGACGCTGCCATGGTGGCGACCCGACCGCCTCGCAACGCGGCGCGCCAACCTCGCGGCGCGCGCTCGGATGCTCGGCGCGGTGCGCGATTTCTTCGCCGCCGCCGGCTACCTCGAGGTCGATACCCCGGCGCTCCAGGTGAGCCCCGGGCTCGAACCGCATCTCACCGCCTTCGCGACGATGCTGCACGACCCCGAGGACGGCGGCGCGCGGCCGCGCTATCTCCATACCTCGCCCGAATTCGCGATGAAAAAGCTGGTGGCAGGCGGGTTGCCGCGGATCTGGCAGCTGGCGCACGTCTATCGCGACGGCGAACGCAGCGCGACGCACCACCCCGAATTCGCGATGCTCGAATGGTACCGCGCCGGGGCCGGCTATCAGGACCTGATGGCGGAGTTGGAAGCGCTGTTGCGCGTTGTTCAGGGCGCTTCCGGCAGCGCGGCGCTACGCTGGCGCGGCCACAGCGCCGACGCGCGCGAGCCGTGGCAACATCTCACCGTCGCCGAGGCGTTCCAATGCCACGCCGGCATCGACCTCCTGTCGACCGCTCCCGAGCCGGCCCGGCCCGATGCGGCGCTGCTCGCCGCGGCGGCGGCTGGGATCGGTGTCGCGCCGCATCCCGGGGACGATTGGGAGACGCTGTTTTTCCGGATCTTTCTCGAGCGCATCGAGCCCCATCTCGGGATCGCCGCGCCGACAATCCTCTATGATTACCCGCTGGCGCTGGCCGCGCTGGCGCGCCCCAAGCCCGACGACCCGCGTCTCGCCGAGCGCTTTGAGCTTTACGTGGGCGGCCTCGAAATCGCCAACGCGTTCGGCGAGTTGACCGATCCCGTTGAGCAGCGGCGCCGCTTCATCGCCGATCAGGCGCGAAAACAGGCGCTCTATGGCGAAACCTATCCGATCGACGAGGATTTTCTGGCGGCGCTCGATCACGGGCTGCCGGAGTGCGCCGGAATCGCCCTCGGCTTTGACCGCCTGGTCATGCTGGCGACCGGGGCCGACCATATCGAGGAGGTGCTGTGGGCCCCGGTGAGATGAGAGATCCCCAGGAAAACGACCCCCGAGATCCGGATCCCGGGCCGGATTCGCGCCGGCCCGCGGTCATCGGGCTCATCCTCGTCCTGGTGCTCGTCGTCGCCGGCTATTTCCTGATGACCGCGTTGCGGCAGAACGCCAATCTCGAAGACTGTCTGATGTCGGGCCGCAAGAACTGCGCCCCGATCGAGGTGCCGACGAGCGGCAGGTAGCGCTCTCGGACCGGGCGTGATGCGTCCTTCGAGACGGCTGCTCCGCAGCCTCCTCAGGATGACGTATATATTTGATATAATTAAGAAAGAACGTCATCCTGAGGAGCGCCCCGCAGGGGTGCGTCTCGAAGGACGCCCGCGCCTCCGGCCGCTTACTCCAGCAATTCGGGGAGCGCGCGGATGATGCGGTCGGGACGGATCGAGGAATCGGGCGGCAGCCCGGCGCCGTAGCCGTCATACCAGATCGCGTAGATCCCGAGGCGCTGCGGCGCGACGACCTCCCATTCGAGATTGTCGCCGACCATCCAGGTCTCGTGCGCCGCGACGCCCAATGATTGGAGCGCATGGCGATAGGCCGCTTCCTCGGGCTTGCCGAAGCCGTGCTCGCCCTCGATCTGGATGTGGTCGAAACGGTGCTCCAAGAGAAAGCGCTCGACCTTTGCGCGTTGCGGCGCGGCCGCGCCGTTGGTGACGAGCGCGAGCCTGACGCCGAGCTCCTTCAGCCGGTCGAGCGTCTCATGCGCGCCCGGGAACATGCGCAGCTCGGCGTGCTGGAGTTCGTTGAACCGGTCGGCGATCGCGTCGCAAATCTCGGGCGGCGGCGGAGCATGGCCACGCGCGGCCGTCAACTCGGTAAAGGCGCTGGCGACGATGTGGCGGCGCGCCTCGCCGATGCGGTGGCGCCAGTGCTTATGCCGCATCTCGTCGGCCCATAGGTATTTCGAATAGGCCTGGATCGCCTCGATGACATCCTCGGGCGGGTGGGGCACGAGATGCTCGGCGAAGTCGGCGATGACGCGCCGCCATTGTCCCGGCGACCGGCCGAACGCAGACAAGATCGTGTCGTCGAGATCGAAGAGGATGGCGCGCGGAAGCTGGGGCATTCGACTGGTCAGGCCTGGGATAGCGGCCAGTTATGGATCCGCTGGAGGGTCTCCCCCATCAGCATCGCCCGCTCGCCGTCGGACAGGCGGTCGGTGACGCGAAACGCCTCGACCCCCTCTTTGTAGGTGAGCAGTCGGACCGCTCGGGTCCAGTCGGTGCCCCACATGCAGCGATCGAAGCCGAAGGCGTCGAAGATGCGGCCGAGCGGGTCCCATAGGTCTTTGTAGGGGAAGGGTCCATGCGACAGCGTGCACGCCCCGCTGATCTTGACCGCGATGTTTTTATGCGCCGCCAGGGCCAAGAGCTTTGGCAGATCGGCGAAGGGCTCGGCAGGCGGCGGCGGCGCTTGCGGCTGCTGCAAGCCGAGATGGTCGATGACCAGCTGCGTATCGGGGTTGCGGACCGCGAGCTGGGCGGCCTGGCCGAGGCGCCCTGAGCACGCCAGGTTGACCGGCAGGTTGTGACGTACAGCGGCGGCCAGCGCCCGGTTGATCCCAGGGTCGGCGGGATCCATTGAAACATCGTCGCGCAGGAAGATCCGAACACCGACCGCGCCGGGGGTCGCGGCCCAGCCGGCGATCGTATCGGCAACGCCGGGATCGGTCGTATCGACCGGCTTGATCAGCCGGAAGCGCGTCGGGTGCGCGGCGTAAACGGCGACGGCGTAGCTCGCGTCGTAGCGGTACATGCTGAACGGCGAGACCAAGAGCGCGGCGTCGACACCGACGGCGTCCATCGCAGCCACCATCTGGTCGCCGGTCATCTCCGCCGGGCCGACCAGAGTACCAACCCAGGGGCGTTCGGGGTGGTTGCGTTCGTAGGCGTGAACCTGGCAATCGATTGTCGGCATGACCTGCGGTCCCCCGTGTCTCGGTTGCGCCGCCGATCTCAGCCCGCGCGCAGCCGCGCCGTCGCGGCGCGGTCGAGCGCGCCGTCGGCGAGGAGCGCGACCCGGTATTCACACTCGGCGATCTCGCGGGTGATGAGCCCGTCGGCGACATCGGCGGCGACCTGCTCGGGGTCGCGCTCAGAGGGATCGCCAAAGCCGCCGCCGCCGGGCAATTCGAGCCGGGCAAAATCGCCGCCCGGCACGGTCTGCCGGCCCTTCGAGCGGATCGGCTTGCCGGAGACCAGCGTTACCCGGCCGGGCGCGCCCATCCCGCCGCCGTCGCGCCCGCGCGCCGGGTTGTTGATGCGCTCGAAATTGCACAGGAGCGCCACTGGCGCGCCGTCGGCGCCGCCCAGTTCGATGATCTGGCCGAGGCCGCCGCGGAAGCGGCCGACCCCGCCTGAGCCTTCGCGGAACTCGCGGCGGCGGAACATGACCGGGGCGACCGATTCGGTGGCTTCCACGGGGATCGTGCGCACGCCGGAGGGAAAGGCGGTGACGTCGAGCCCGTCCTTGCCGGGTCGCGCGCCGGTGCCGCCGCAATGAAAGATGACCGTGCTGAACGGCGGCCTCTCGCCATTGTTCGAAGCAGCCGGTTCGCCAGCGGCGCCGAGCTCGTCCTCGACATCGGCGCCGCCATAGATCTGCGGGTTCCATAAGGAGGAGGCGCCCTCGGCCGGCACCCCGCCCGCCATGACCTGGTGCAGGCAGCCGAAGACGACATCGGGCAGCATGTGTCCGACGGTGTGGCGCGCCGCGACGGCGCGCGGGCGCTTCACATTGAGGAGGCACCCGTCGGGCGCGCTCGCGGTGATCGGCGCCAATGAGCCGGCATTGTTCGGCACCTCGGGCGCGACCAGGCATTTGACCCCGAACGCGGTGTAGGCGAGCGTGTAGTTCATCACGACATTGATGCCGAAGGCGCTGGCCGGCGACGTCCCGGTATAATCGAGATGGATGTTGTCGCCGCTGATCGTCATCTCGGCGGCCAGCGTCAACGGCCGGTCATAGCCGTCCATGGTCAGGCGGTTCTTGTACTTGCCCGGCTTCAATTTGCCGATCGCCTCGATCGTCGCCTGACGCGAGGTTTCGATGATGTGCAGGCCCAGCCGGTCGAGATTGCCGATGCCGAATTCCTCCATCATGTCGACGAGGCGGCGGCTGCCGGCGTCGTTGCACGCGGCAAGCGCGTAGACATCGCCCTCGACCTGCAAGGGTTCCCGCACGTTGGCCCGGATGATCCCCATCAGGTCTTCGTTCATCCGTCCTTGGCGGGCCAGCGCCATCAAGGGGATCGCGAGGCCCTCCTCGAAGACCTGGCGGCCGTCGGGGCCCATGCCGAGCCCGCCGATATCGACGACATGGACCGTGCTGGCGAAGAGCCCGACCGGCGCCCCGCGCAGAAAGGTCGGGCTGACCACGGTCAGATCATGCAGATGCCCGCAGGTCAGCCACGGGTCGTTGGTGATGTAATGGTCGCCCTCAAGCATCGTGTCGAGCGGGAAGGCGGCGAGGAAATGCTTGACCGCGGCGGCCATCGAATTGACATGGCCCGGGGTCCCGGTCACCGCCTGGGCGAGCATCGCGCCGTCCTTGTCGAAGACGCCGGCCGAGAGGTCGCCCGCCTCGCGCACCGGCGTCGAGAAGGCGGTGCGCATCAGGGTTTGCGCCTGCTCCTCGACGACGGCGATGAGCCGCGACCACATGATCTGCATGTGGATCTGCGACAGCGCGGTGTTGGGTCGGGAGAGCATGGGCTGGGTCCTTCGGTCCGGGCCGTGGGGCGGATCTCTTATGCATATCGCCCCGCCATCCTAGTTTTGCCAGGGTGGCCGAGGCAATGCGCCACGATGCCGGGCCGCATTATCCCTGGAGCGGGATAGGCTATTGCGGTTCCTTCGCTGAGGGTGCGACCGCTCCGGTTTTGCCCGAAGCAGCGGCGCTCGCCTCGGCCAAGGCGTGGGTCAGCTGCGGATCCTCGGGCTTCAGCTTGACCGCGCGAGCGTAAGCCTCCTTCGCCTTCTCCGGCTGGTTCAGTACCATGTAGGAGCGTCCGAGGCGGGCCCAGCCTTCGACATCGTCGGGCTGGCTCTCGAGGCGCGAGGCGAGCTTGCCGACCATCGCCAGGATCATCGCCCGGCGCTCTTCGGGGAACGCGCCGAGGGCCGCCTTGGCCGCCGCCGCGACGGCGCCGTCCCCCGGCGCATCAGCCGGTCCGGCGGTCGCCCCTTTGAGCGTCGCCGGATCGACGCCGAGGACGCCCGCGGCCTCTGCGATCCGCTGCCGCACGAGCGGCAGCCAGTCGGCGTCGGCCGGCGCCTCGGCCGCGAGGTCGACCCAGGCTTGAAGCGCGCTCTTCACCTTGCCCTCTTGCATCTGGGCAAGCGCCAGGTAATAGCGCGAGCGCGGCGCGGTTTCCGGGTCGCGCAGGGCGGCCGCGAACGCCTCCTTCGCCGCCGGCGTAACCGTGCCGCCGGCCGCCAGCACCTGCGCCTCGCCCCAATCGCCTGATATGTCGGCACGCTGTCCGGACAGATCGGCGGCATGGCGATAGGCCTCGGCCGCCTCCTGGTAACGATCGAGGTTGAGCTCGGCGCGGGCGAGGAGGAGCCAGCCGGTCAGGTCTTCGGGGTGCTCCTTCAGATGCGCGCGCAGCCGCGCCAGCGCTTTGTCCATGTCGATGGCGGCGGGGTTTGCGGCGGCTGGCGGCGTGTCGGCGGCCGCGCGCTCGGCAAACGGTTGATCCGGCAGGGACGGGGAGCCGAGCTGCCAGTACACTATCCCGGCGGCGAGCGGCAGAAGCAGGATCGCGACAATCGCCGCCGCGCGCGGGGCCAGCGGTCCAGCCGGGGCGTGGGCCTTCAGCCCACGGGCGTGACCCGTGGGGCCGGCTTCGCCCTCGGCCGGCTTCAGCGCGAGGATGCGGCGGGCGATCTCGGCGCGCGCCGCCTCGGCGTGCTCGGCGGCCAAGACGCCGCGCGCGAGATCGCGCTCGATTTCGGCCAATTGGTCGCGGTAGACGGCGAGGTTGTAGGCCTCGCGCGACTCCGGGCTGCGCCGGCCAACGCAGAGCGGCGCCAGCAGCATCGCCAGCGCGAGCGCGGTAAGCCCAAAAAGCGCAACGGCGAGCCCCATGCTCACCGCTCGGTTCCCTCGCCGAGGACGGCGGCGAGGCGCCGGCGCTCCTCGGCGCTCAGCGGCGGCGCCGCGACGTCGTCCCTGGCGCGGTAGAAGCGGGCGATGGCCACGCCGCCGAGCAGCAGAATCAGTAGCGGGCCACCCCACAACAACAGCGTCCCCAATTCGAAGGGCGGCCGGAGCAGGACGAAATCGCCATAGCGCGAACGTACGTACGCTACGACCTGGTCATTGCTGTCGCCGCCCTTGATGCGTTCGCGCACCAGCACGCGCAGATCATGCGCGAGGTCGGCGTCGGAATCGTCGATCGACTGGTTGCGGCATACCAGGCAGCGCAGCTCGCGTCCGACCTCGCGCGCCCGTGCCTCCAGGCCGGGATCGGCCAGCATCTCATCCGGGCGCACGGCATGGGCCGGCGCCGGCGCCAAGGCCGCGACGAGCGCCAAGGCTGACAGGAGCGCGCGGATCATCGCTCCAGCCGGGCGACCAACGGCATGATCGTGCGCTCGACATCAGCCTCTGTCAGCGGGCCGACATGCTTGTAGCGGATGCGGCCGTCCTTATCGACGATGAAGGTTTCCGGCACGCCATAGACGCCCCAATCGATGCCGACCCGTCCGTCATCGGCGCCGATCCGGGTGTAGGGATTGCCGAGCTCGGCGATCCAGGCCCGCGCGAGCTCCTCCTTGTCCTTGTAATCGATGCCGAAGGTCGGCACGCGCCCGGTGTGGGCGAGCGCATTGAGGACCGGGTGCTCGGCGCGGCACGGCGCGCACCACGAGGCAAAGGCGTTGACGAGGCTGACATGGCCCTTGAGATCGGCCGAGGAAAACCCTTGCGCCTCGCCTTGCAGCGGCGGCAATGCGAAGCGCGGCGCAGGATGGTCGATCAAGGGCGAGGGCAGGACGTTCGGGTCGATGCCGAGGCCGGCATAAAACCCCGCCGCCAGCAGCCCGAACACCGCGGCCGGGATCAGGAAGATCCAACCGCGCTTGTTCATTCGGCGGCCTGGACCCGCGCCGCGACAGCCCCCCGCCGGCGCCGGACCGGTGCGCCGATCCGATGACGCCGGTCGGTCAACGAGACGAGCCCGCCCAGGGCCATCGCCGCCGCGCCGAGCCAGATCCACGGGACCAGCGGGTTGTAATAGAGGCGCAGTGTGTAGGCGCCGGTGCCGTCGGGATCGCCGATCACGGCATAGACGTCGGCGAGTAGGTTGGTATGGATCGCCACCCCGGTCGCCGCGCCGTTCTCGACCGGGTAGAACCGCTTTTCGGGATGCATCGCGGCTATCTCGCGCCCGCTGCGCATGAGGCGCATGTCGGCGCGGGCGGCGGTGTAGTCGGGGCCGGCGACCTCGCTCACCCGATCGAGCGCGATCGTATAGCCGGCAATCTCGAAGGATTGGCCGGGCCGGCCGCTGACGATCCTTTCCTCGGTCCAGGCGGTCGACCCGGTGATCCCGGCGATCACCACCGCCATGCCGGCATGGGCGAAAAACATGCCCCAGCCGGCGCGCGGCAGGCTGAGCGCGCGGCGCAACACGGCCGGGAGCGGCTCCCTAAAAAGGTGCACCCGCTCGGCGATCTCGGTCAGCGTCGCGGCCAGGAGCCACGCCGCCAGCGCGAGCCCGCAGGCGGCGCCGAGCGAGCGCGCGCCGGTCGCCGCCAGGGTCACGAGCGCCGCCGCGGCGGTCGCGAGAAACGCGAATTTGAGGCGGCCGAAAGCCGCCAAGAGGTCGCCGCGCTTCCACGGCACCATTGGCCCCACCGCCATCGCGACCAACAGCGGGATCATGATCGGGACAAAGGTCATCGTGTAGAAGGGCGGCCCGACCGATACCTTCTGATGCGCGACGACATCGAGCAACAGCGGATAGAGCGTGCCGATGAAGACCGTCGCCGCCGCGGTCGCCAGCAGCAGATTGTTGAGCACCAGCGCGCCCTCGCGCGAAATCGGCGCGAACAGACCCCCGCCGGCGAGCTGCGGCGCGCGCCACGCGAAGAGAATAAGCGCCCCGCCGGTGTAAAAGCTCAGCAGCAGCAGGATGAAGACCCCACGCATCGGGTCGGATGCAAAGGCGTGGACCGAGGTCAAGACGCCGGAGCGCACCAGGAAAGTGCCGAGCAGGCTCAAGGAGAAGGTGATGATGGCGAGGAGGATCGTCCAGGTTTTGAGCGCCTCGCGCTTTTCCACGACGACCGCCGAGTGCAACAGCGCGGTGCCGACCAGCCACGGCATGAACGAGGCGTTTTCAACGGGGTCCCAGAACCACCAGCCGCCCCAACCCAGCGTGTAATAGGACCACCAGCTGCCCATCGCGATGCCGATGGTGAGCGCGCACCAGGCCGCCAATGTCCACGGCCGCACCCAGCGCGCCCAGGCCGGGTCGACCCGCCCCTCGATCAAGGCGGCGATCGCAAAGCAGAACGAGATCGAAAACCCGACATAACCGAGATAGAGGCAGGGCGGATGAAAGGCGAGGCCGCGATCCTCTAAAATCGGGTTGAGCCCGGCGCCCTCGGCGGGGGTCGGCCACAGCCGCAGGAACGGGTTCGAGGTCAACAGGATGAACAACAGAAAGCCGACCCCGATCATTGCCTGGACGGCAAGGACGCGGGCCCGCAACGCGGGCGGCAAATTGTGGCTGAACAGGGCGACCGCGGCGCCGAACAGCGCCAGGATGAACACCCAGAGCAGCATCGAGCCTTCGTGGTTGCTCCACACCCCGGTCAGCTTGTAGAGCAGCGGCTTCATGCTGCTGGAGTTCGCTGCGACATTGGCGAGCGAGAAGTCGCTGACCGCATAGGCGTGCATCAGCGCGAAAAAGGCGATCGCGACGAAGAGGAACTGGGCGAGCGCCGCCGGGCGCGCCCAGCCCATCAACGCCGCATCGTTGCGCGCCGCGCCGACGAGCGGCACCACGGCCTGCAACACCGCGATGCAGAGGGCCAGCACCAGGGCGAAATGCCCGATCTCGTCGATCATCATGCCATCCGCGAGCGGGCGGCTCGGCCGGCGGAAGGAGGCAATGCGATAGTCATCGTGGGATCGCCGAGGTCACGTTCACGCTGTCGAAAGATCGCACGCTGTCGAAAAAATCGCCTCGCGGCATTCGCGAACCGGCGACAGTGTAGCATGACGAAGAGCTCCGCCGCGGCCCAAACCGGCGGCGAAGAATGTCTCAGTGTCACACCTGGTCCGGACACTCAACCATGGATATCCCGTGGCCGGGCTTGACCCGGCCACCCACGTCTTTTTTTGCGACATCGCGGCTGGAGGATGACGTGGATGGCCGGGTCAAGCCCGCCACGGGGAGAGTTGGGGGGAGGATTCGGTGTAACCGACGTAAAAACCGAGCACGCGAAGCTGAACCGGACAGCCGCGGGTCAAGCCGGGGATGACGATTGGGACGATCGAACTGCTCTGAGGAGCCCCCAAAGGGCGCGGCGCCACCGCGATCAGGCGGCGCGGCGCGACGCGGCAGGCCGGCGATACATGGCGCTGCGACGGCGCGGGGAAGCGGCGTCGGGCTCGAACCGGTCGCTCAGGGGGAGCGGGGCCCCCTCGTCCATATCCATCAGCCGGCGGAGCTGCTCGCGGCCGCGCGACAAGCGCGATCGTACGGTCCCGACGGGGATCCCGAGGATCACCGCGACCTCCTCGTAACGCATGCCCTCCAGACCGACCAGGAGGATCACCTGACGCTGTTCCTGCGGCAGTTTGGCGAGGGCCGCTTCGAGGTCGCGCAGCTGCAGCACGGCGAGCGCGGTGGGCTGCACGATCATCACCGGCGCCATTTCCTCGACGGCGACATGGATTCCCTCATGCACCGAGCGCCGCACATCATTGACGTGCTGGTTATGCAGGATCGTGAAGAGCCAGGCCCGGAGATCGGTGCCGGGCTGCCAGAGATGCTGCTTGGCGATGGCCCGGGTCAGGCAGCTCTGGACGAGATCGTCGGCTCGGGTCATATCGCGAGTCAAGGCGCGCGCATAGCGCCGCAGCCGCGGGATCTCAACTTCAAGCAGCCGAGCGAAGTCGCTCATCGGAAAACCTCATCCTTGCCTTCGTGCCCCCATAGGGCGGGGTTCGACGATGGCGGGAAGAATGGCGGTCCGATGTAACCCTATGATGTACCGTGAATCTCAGCTCGGTAAAAAGTTGTAACTGTTTGCCAGTTCCGGAGTCCGGCCGGTGAAGGACGGCCCGGTTTGTAAACGGAAATGGCGATTAGGCTTCCGGGGCCGGTCAGAAATCGGCGGCCGGCAGGTGCTCGGCGCCGATGAAATTGTCGAACTTAGTCGTCTCGGCCTCGAAATGCAGCTTGACGGTGCCGATCGGCCCGTGGCGCTGCTTGGCGATGATGATGTCGGCGGTGCCGTAGGCGGTCTCGCAGCGTTCTTTCCAGCGGTCGTAGCGGTCGTTGAATTTGTCCTCGCTCTCCTCCGGGCGGCGGCTCGGCTCGCCGCGCGAGAGGTAATACTCCTCGCGGTAGATGAACATCACCACGTCGGCATCCTGCTCGATCGACCCGGATTCGCGCAGATCGGAGAGCATCGGCCGCTTGTCCTCGCGCTGCTCGACGGCGCGCGAGAGCTGCGCGCACGCCACCACTGGCACATCCAATTCCTTGGCGATCGCCTTTAATCCGCGAGTGATGTCGGAGACCTCCTGCACCCGGTTTTCCAGCGCCCGGGCCTGCGCCGAGGGGCGCAGCAGCTGCAGGTAATCGATGACGATCAGGCCTAGTCCGTGCTGGCGCTTCAAGCGCCGCGCGCGGGTGCGCAGCGCGGCGACCGAAAGCGCCGGCGTGTCGTCGATATAGAGCGGCACGGCGGCGAGGCGCTGCGATGCCGCGACGAATTTGTCGAAATCCTCGCGGCGCACCTCGCCGCGGCGGATGCGGTCGGAGGAGGTGCCGGATTCCTCGGCGAGAATGCGCGTGGCGAGCTGCTCGGCCGACATTTCGAGCGAGAAGAACCCGACCACCGCGCCATCCTCGGCCGCCCGGCTCAAATCGATCCGGCCGTCCGCTCCGCGCGCGCCGCTATAGGCCTTGGCCGCACTGAACGCGATGTTGGTGGCGAGCGCGGTCTTGCCCATCGACGGCCGCCCGGCGAGGATGACGAGGTCGGCGGGGTGCAGTCCGCCGAGCTTCTTGTCGAGATCGACAAACCCGGTCGCCACGCCCACCGTCTTGCCGTCGCGCTTGAACGCCGCCTGAGCCAGGGTAATTGCGGTGGTCAGCGCCGTGGTGAACGGCTGGAAGCCGCCCTCCGCCTGCCCGACCGTCGCCAGCTCGAACAATTTCGACTCGGCGCGCTCGATCTGCTCGATCGCCGGGTCGTCGAGGTCGTGGCGGAACGCATCGGTGACGACGTCCTGCCCGACCGTGATCAGCTCGCGCCGCAGATGGAGGTCGTGGATCGTGCGGCCGTAATGCTCGGCGTTGATGATCGTGACGGCGCTTTCGGCGAGCTTGGCGAGGTAGTGCGAGCCGCCGATCTCGGCGAGCGCACCGTCCTGATCGAACAGGTTTTTCAGCGTGATCGGGTTGGCGATCTGACCGCGATCCAGGAGCTTGCCGATCGCGGCGTAGATCCGGCCGTGCACCGCATTGCCGAAATGCTCGGCGCTGAGAAACTCGGCGACCCGGCCGTAGGCCGTGTTGTTGATGAGGATGGCCCCTAAGAGCGCCTGCTCGGCCTCGGTGTTGGAGGGCGGTTGCGGCACCCGGTCAAGATCGGGCTCGCGCAACGGTGTGACGCGCGACGTGGGTGTGCTTTCCATGCCGGCAAAGGATACCACCCCCACGCCGCCGCAGGGCGGGGCTATACGATCCACAGCCTGTGGAACCCGGGGACGAATGCGGCGCGCCCGAATCGGTCCTGTCCGGCGCCTGGAATGGGCTATGCTGTCAGGCGGCGCGCCCGGCCGGTTTGCGGACCGCGGCGCTGTGCGCGCGCTCCCAGTCGATCATGTAGTCGCGGGTCAAGGGCACGGTATCCACCGCTTTCGCCAGCTGGATCTGGAACACCAGACAGATGTCGCGGCGGAAGGCGATCTCGGTGCCGACCAGATACACCTCCCACATCCGGCAGAAACGCTCGTCGTAAAGCGCGCGGATGCGCTCGCGGTTCTGCTCGAAGCGGCGGCGCCAGGCGCGCAGCGTCTCGGCGTAATGCAGGCGCAGGATCTCGATATCGGTGGTCCACAGCCGCGCCCGCTCGACCTCGGGCAGGACCTCGGACAATGCCGGCGCATAGCCGCCGGGGAAAATATACTTGCGCAGCCACGGGTTGGTGGTGCCCGGCCCGTCCATCCGGCCGATCGAGTGCAGGAGCGCCACCCCGTCGGGCTCGAGGAGCTCGCTCAGCGTGCGGAAAAACGTCCGGTACTGGTTGACCCCGACATGCTCGAACATGCCGATCGAGACGACGCGGTCGTAACGGCCCCTCTCCTCGCGGTAATCGCGCAGATGAAACCGCACCCGGTCGCTGAGACCCGCCGCGGCGGCGCGGCGCGTTGCCACCTTGTACTGTTCCTCGGACAGGGTGAGCCCGGTGACATCGGCGCCGCATTCGGCGGCGAGGTAGAGCGCCAGGCCGCCCCAGCCCGAACCGATATCGAGCACCCTCTGTCCCGGATGAAGCAGGAGCTTGGCCGCGATATGCCGCTTTTTGCTCTCCTGCGCGGTGTCGAGGTCGTCCTCCGGCGTGCGGAAATAGGCGCAGGAATATTGCCGATCGCGGTCGAGGAACAGCTCGTAAAGCTGGTCCGAGAGATCGTAATGATGGGCACCGTTGCGGTGCGCGCGCGGGACCGGATTGTACTGGTGCAGGCGACGCACGAGGCGACCCGCGCTCTGGCCCAGCCGCACCGGCAGCGCGGTGGCCTGCGCCGCATCGTTCGTTGTCAAAATTTCGATGAAATCGTAGAGGCTGCCTTCCTCGATGGTCAGCCTGCCGTTCATGTAGGCCTCCGGCACGAAAAGCCGGGGCCTCAGCAAGAGCTTCCAGTGGAGCCTGCGGTCGTGCAGCCGGATCGTCGCCGAGGGGCCGGGCGAGCCCTCGAACACATGCCGCTTGCCGCCGGCGTCGATGACGCTGAGCCGGCCGATACGGATGAAACGGGCGAGCACGGGCGCGAGCAGCATGGCACGATATTATCGGCGTAGTTGTGCAATGGAAACAAGACTCCACAGCCGAACGGCCGGTGGCAGGAGGTGGCCGGGCGACGCCGCCTTGACAGGAGCGGGGCATGGCCCCCGTAATGGGCTCGCCGCGATGCCATGGCGGGATCGGCCGATGCGGGCGGGGAACCGTCTCGGTCTTCGCGTCGCCGGCTGCGCTATGGCTGAAGCGGCGTCGTCGATCTTTGTCCTGATCATACGAGGAAGCCGATGTCGGACGACAACCGCAGTCCCGAGGCGGAGTTCATCACCGCCGCCTATGCGGAAAAAGTGAAAGAGGCGTTCATCGGATTCGCCGAGAACCTTTCGGTCGGCCAGGCCGAAAAATCCTGCAAGGAGCGCTTTCTGAGATCGCTGGCAATGATCAAGAAGGCGCGAGATATGGCGCTCGTCGCGATCATCGAGGGGGAAGTCGCCGAGGCGCCGGCGCGCGCCGCCGAGATCGCCCCCGAAGGGCTCTCCGAGGAAGATCGGGCGATGATCGAGCACGCCCTCTCCGGAACCACCGGTACCGCCAGGGCGGCCCCGGCCCGCCTCAAGTAGCGCGAAGCGGGCGGGCGCCCTGTTGTCGCGGCGCTATGGGCGGAGGACCGATGGCCGAGGAAAATCCCGCGGCGCCTCGCATCGCCGCGGCGGAGCTGAGCCGCTTCATCGCCGCTGCCTATCGCGCGGTCGGCATTGCCGCGCCGGAAGCCGAGCGGGCGGCCGAACTGATGGCCGCCTCCGACCTGTCCGGCGCCGATGGGCACGGAGTTTTCCGACTGCCGCAATATATCCGCCGCATCAAGGCCGGCGGGCTCAACACCGCGCCCGACATCCGGGTCATCCGGCAGGCCCGGGCCGCTGCCCTGGTCGATGGCGACAATGGCCTCGGTAGCCTGGTTGTCGCCCGTGCGGTTGAGACCGCGATCGACCTCGCCCGCGACAACGGCGTCGGCTGGGCTGGGGTGCGCCGCGGCAACCATGCCGGGGCCGCCGCGGTCTATGCGGCGATGCCGCTCGCGCACGACATGATCGGGCTCTATTTCGCGGTCGGCAACGCCAACCACCTGCCGCCGTGGGGTGGGGTTGACATGCTTTTGTCGACCAACCCGATCGCGATCGCGGTGCCGGCGCTCGAGGAGCCGCCTCTCGTGCTCGACATGGCCACGACGGTCGCCGCCTACGGCAAGGTCAAGGTCGCCGCGCAACAGGGTAACAGGATGCCGGAAGGCTGGATGATCGACCGCGAGGGACGGCCGCTCACTGATCCCGATCGCGCCGATGACGGTTTCCTCCTGCCGATCGGCGGCTACAAGGGCGCGGCATTGGCGCTGATGTTCGGCCTCCTCGCCGGGACCCTCAACGGCGCCGCCAACGGCGCCGACGTCGTCGATTTCAACAAGGACGACACCACCCCGACCAATACCGGCCAGGCGATCTGCGTCATCGACATCAAGGCGTTTGCCGAGCCGGCCGCCTTCAAGCGCCAGGTCGATCTGGTGATCCGGCAATTGCACGGTTCCGCGCTCTTGCCGGGCTTCGAGCGGATCCGCCTGCCGGGCGAAGACCGGCACCGCCGCATCGTCGAGCGAGAGGCCCGGGGAATCCCGATCCCGCCGGCGCTGCGCCGGGCGCTCGACCATCTCGCAGCCGAATTGGCGATTGCCCCGCTCTTCGGCTGACCGATCGATGCGCCGGTTCTCCAAACGCGAGGTCGCGGAGTTCTACCGGCGGCTCTCGGCAAGCCGGCCGATCCCGCGGACCGAGCTCGAATTCATCAACCCGTTCACGCTCCTGGTCGCGGTGGTGCTGTCGGCGCAGGCGACCGATGTCGGGGTCAACCGGGCCACCCCCGCGCTCTTCGCCCTCGCCGATACCCCGGGTAAAATGCTGGCGCTCGGCGAGGAGCGGGTCGCCCAGCTGGTCCGCACGATCGGGCTCTACCGGACCAAGGCGCGCAACATCATCGCGCTGTCGCGCATGCTGATCGATGAGCACGCCAGCACCGTACCGCGCGACCGCGAGAGGCTTGAAAAGCTGCCCGGGGTCGGGCGCAAAACCGCCAATGTCGTGCTCAACGTCGCCTTCGGCGAGCCGACGATCGCGGTCGACACCCATATCTTCCGGGTCGGCAACCGCACCGGGCTGGCGCCGGGCAAGACCCCGCTGGCGGTCGAACTAGGCCTCGAAGCGGTGACCCCGGCCGGCTACAAGCACGGCGCCCATCACTGGCTGATCCTGCACGGCCGCTATGTCTGCAAGGCGAGGAAGCCGGATTGTCCGGTCTGCGCCGTCGCCGATCTGTGCCGCTACGGCGCCAAGACCGCGCCGGCCGAGATGCCCGCGGCGATGATCGCGGCGCGCGCCGAGGCCCGGACCGCCGAGCCGCTGGTTGGGGCGACGAAACCGCGAAAGCCCCCACCCCAACCCTCCCCCGCAAGCGAGGGAGGGGGTAAGCCGTAAACCCTCCCTCGCTTGCGGGGGAGGGTTAGGGTGGGGTGGGGGCTAACGTTTGCGGAAGCTGTCGAGGGCGACCACTTCCCCAGTCGGCTTGTCGGCCGGCTTGTCCGCCGGCGTGGGCGGGGCCTCGACCAGCGCCGGCATAGTGCCGGCGGCGGGTGCAGCCTCCGGAACGGCAAATTCCAGCGCGAAATTGACCGACGGGTCGGCGAAACTGCGCACCGCCGCGAACGGGACGACCAGGCGTTCGGGCTGTTTGTGAAAGCTGAGCGTCACCGAAAAGCCATGCTCGGTGATTTCGAGATCCCAGAACTGGTGCTGCAGCACGATGGTCATCTCATCGGGGTATCTGGCGTGCAGATGATCGGGAATGACCACCCCCGGCATCCGGGTGGCAAAGCCGATATAGAAATGGTGGGCGCTGCGCAGTCCGTCGCGCGCGGCCCGTTGCAACGCCTCGCGCACGACGCCGCGCAGCGCGCCTTCGACCATCTTCTCGTAGTGGAACAAATCCTGCGCCATCGCCCCTCGCTCGCCATGGGCCCTTGACCGCCGCGACCCGCGCGCAGAGGTGAAGTGAGGGGCTTCTGTTGCCCGGTGCCCCTCGGACCGCGAGTTACTTGTTAGCTTCACCCCGTTAAGGGTTAGGCCGCAAGCGCCTCTGTTGCGAAGTTATCGTTCGCAGCTAGGTTTGTGACCCGATAACGGTGGTATCATGCCGAGCGACGGTTTTACCTTTACTACGCGCGTCGAGCCTATTTCGCCCCCATGAGCCGCCGGCCGCGA
>Ga0182024_10003468_pt1 | contig 37529 bp, 37 predicted proteins | sample P32metaG_FD_120480 | JGI IMG/M metagenome (GOLD analysis project Ga0182024, IMG submission 120480) | Permafrost microbial communities from Stordalen Mire, Sweden - P3-2 metaG (Illumina Assembly) | ecosystem: Environmental > Terrestrial > Soil > Wetlands > Permafrost | place: Sweden: Stordalen...
CGCAAGGCCTCTTCACCGGCTCGCTGCTCGGAGAGGCCGAGCGCCAGGTGGTCATCGAAGAGTTTCTTGAAGGGGAAGAAATCAGCTTCCTTTGCCTAACCGACGGCAAGCACGTCGCGCCGCTCGTTCCCGCGCAGGACCACAAGCGCATCGGCGAAGGAGACACCGGACCCAATACCGGAGGCATGGGCGTCTACTCCACTGACGCTCTGCTCGAGCATGGCATGTCGGATTGGATTATTCGCCACATTGCAGAGCCGGCCATTCATGGCATGGCCCAGGAGGATACGCCGTTCGTAGGCATCCTCTACTGCGGCCTTATGATGACCGCGCGCGGGCCGCAAGTGCTGGAGTTCAACGCCCGCTTCGGCGATCCGGAAACGCAGGCCATCCTGCTCCTTCTTGAATCCGACCTGGTCGACGCCCTTGAAGCCTGCATTGACGGCCGCCTCGCCCAAACTGAACTTCGCTGGTCAAACGGCGCCTCAGCATGCGTCATCGCCAGTTCTGCCGGCTATCCAGGCAGTTATAAAACCGGCTTTCCCATCTCCGGCCTGAGCGCCGCCGGCCGCGTTCCCGGCGTTCAGGTATTCCACTCCGGCTCCGCCAGCCTGGGCAACGGGTTGGTTACTGCGGGAGGCCGTGTGCTCGGCGTAACCGCCGCCGCTGCCTCCCTGGAAGAGGCTCTGGACCGCGCATATCAGGCCATGGCCGAAATCGAGTTTGAAGGAATGTACTATCGGCGCGACATCGGCCACCGCGCCCTGATGAGGAAACCATGACCCCTGCCACCACTCTCCCCGCCATCGCGCTTCAGGAACTGCTTGCCTGGAACCAGGAGTCCTCTGACTTCTGGAACACACACTTGAACGCCAATCCAGCGCTGCTGGAGCTACCTTGCAGCATCGGCGGTACGGCCACCGTGCAGGAGTTCGCGAGGCACATCTGGGGGGTGGAGTTGCGCTGGGCCCAGCGCCTCGCCGGTCTGCCCGTGACGGACACCAAGGCTATGCCTGCCGGCCCCCTCAATGCGCTCTTCGATCTGCACCTTAAGGCTGTTCAGATTTTCCGCGAATGCCTCGCCGACCCCGGCAGAAGCTGGGATGAGACCATGACCTTCGACTTCTCTTTTCTGCCTCCGGAGGCTCGGACACTCTCGCGGCGCAAGCTTCTGGCGCACGCGCTCTTTCACAGCCAGCGCCACTGGGCGCAACTGGGCACGCTGGTCCGCATGGCAGGGTTCCCATCGGGATTCAAGGGAGACCTGATCTTCAGCTCAGCGCTGAGATAATTCATGCGCTGGATGTGTTGGGAAGAGAATGACGGAATGTTGAGATAAGACAGGTCGCCCCGGCTCTCGCTGAATTGCTTGAGATCAACTGCTCTCGCACAGCGGAGACTGCCGGGGCGCCTCGACTGACAAACTACGTTCAAGCTAGTATCGCGACCGCGTGATTTTGTAATTCAACCTCAAACTGCGGGTGCCCCAGGTCTCGTCCGCCGCGGCGGATGAGACCTGGGAGACGACCGATCCACACGGCCGCGGCTCTAATCAGCCTCTTTGCGAGCCTTCTTGCGATTCCGCTTGCGTGCCAATGCTGCCTTCACGCGGCGCTTTTCACCGGGCTTCAGATAGTAGGAGTGACGCTTCACTTCCTTGATAATGTCCTCCTGCTGTACCTTCCGCTTAAACCGGCGCAGCGCATTTTCGAGCGGCTCGCCTTCTTGTACGCGAACCTCTGCCAAGAAATCCCACCTCCAAACCCGCCAAATGGCCTCTTTAATGATACAGGAATTGCCGGCCTTCAGACCACGAAAGCTGCTCCAACTTGCTGGTGCATCCCGATTATCGACTCCCATCTGGACTTGCAAAGCCGTTTTGGCCAGAATTGCCCTTCGCCGATTCCGCGAGCGGTCTACGGTATAGTTTCTGCAAGGGTTCGAGCTCACACCCGGAACACACCGCAAAGGAGGACGCCTGAGCACCAACGATCCGTCGCTTTCGAATCGCGACCTGACTCCCACGACGCCGGCGCAGCGCAAATGGGGAAGCTATAACTACATTGCCTTGTGGTTCTCCATGTCCATGGAGATCACCACGTATCAGCTTTCCTCATCGCTGATCGCCAAGGGCATGGATTGGAAGCAGGCGGTCGGCACCGTCCTGCTGGGCAATTTGATCGTGCTCATCCCCATGCTGCTGAACGCGCACGCAGGCGCAAAGTACGGAATTCCGTTTCCCGTCTTTATCCGCGCTCCGTTCGGAGTGCGTGGCGCAAATCTTCCTGCCATTCTCCGCGCCGTTGTCGCTTGCGGCTGGTTCGGTATTCAATCCTGGATCGGCGGAACCGCCATTCATTCCTTGCTTTCCGTCATCTGGCCCTCAGTGGCGTCGCAAGACGGCGTCGTATGGGCCTGCTTCCTGGGCTTTTGGCTCTTGAATATGATCGTGGTGTGGCGCGGCGTCGAGTCCATCCGCCACCTTCAAGCCTTTGGCGCACCCTTCATGTTTGTGATGGCCGCCGCGCTGCTCATCTGGGTGCGCATCAAGGCAGGCAGCTTCGGCTCCATGCTCTCGACGCCCAGCCAGTTCCACTCCACAGGGGCATTTCTCGCCGTCTTTTTCCCGTCCCTCACAGCCATGGTGGGTTACTGGGCCACACTGGCGCTCAATATTCCAGACTTCACGCGCTACTCCAAATCTCAGAATGCGCAGGCCTGGGGCCAGGCATTCGGATTGCCTGTCGCCATGACGCTTTACACTTTTGTCGGCATCTCCGTCACGTCCGCGTCGACGGTGCTTTTCGGCCATCCTATTTGGAATCCGATTCTTCTGATCGGAGCTTTTCATCAGCCTGTGGTAGCGTTTGTCGGGCTCATCGCGATTCTCATCGCCACGCTCAATGTGAACATCGGCGCCAACGTGGTCTCGCCTTCCAACGACTTTTCCAATCTTTATCCGCGGCTCATCAGCTTCCGCACCGGCGGCCTGATTACAGGCTTTCTCGGTCTTGCCATGTGCCCGTGGAAGCTGCTTGCAACACCAGATAGTTATATATTCGGCTGGCTGGTGGGTTACTCCGGCCTGCTGGGCCCGGTGGCAGGGATTATGATTGCCGATTATTTTTTTATTCGCAATACCATCCTAGATGTGAACTCGCTCTATCACCGCGAGGGTGCCTATCACTACACCAAGGGCATCAATCCGCGTGCTGTCGTTGCGCTGGTTCTTGGCGTCGCGATAGCGCTGATCGGGTTGGCTGTAGCGCCGCTGCACTTTCTTTACGACTACGCGTGGTTTGTAGGTTTCTTCACTTCAGGAATCGTGTACTTCGCGCTGATGAAGCTGGTCGCGCCAGCCGTCTAATTGGAAGCCGAGCCTCAGATTGCCCTTGTCTCGTGAGCCCTTAGGGTTGACACTGCCGATTTTTGGACCTACGCTTCCTCTATGGAGATTCAGTTAACTCAGGAGCAGCACTCGTTCATCGATCTTGGAATCAAGGAAGGACGCTTCCGGCAGGCCGAAGAGGCTGTTGAAGATGCTCTTGCCCTGTGGGTGAGCCGGGAGCGTGCGCGACTCGAGCTGCTCGTTGAGATCGATGCCGGCGCGAACTCCTTTGATGGCAGCGAAATTGTTCTGGATTCCGACGAGGCCATCGCAGACTTCGTAGAGGGCATCAAGCAGCGAGGACGGGCAAGACTCGCGAGCCTCTGATGCCGGGTGCCCCAGGTCTCGATTCTGAGACCTGGGATCTCAACACTCCTAATTCACCAGCGCATCCGCAATGCTCAAATGTTCATCGAGTGCGGCGATGCCGATGTCCAGTTCTTCCTTCGTCACAATCAACGGCGGCGCGATCACAAAGTGACTCACCCAGGCCTGCTGCGCAACTCCGTCGACCATCATCTTGGCTGCAATCTGATCCACCACCAGCGACTTGCCTTCCACCTTGTCCAGCATGGTGTTGAAGGGCTGCTTTGTCTCGCGATTCTTTACAATCTCTACTGCGAAGAACAGGCCCAGGCCGCGCACATCGCCTATCGACGGATGCTTCGCCTTGAGGTTCTCAAGTTTCTCGCGGGCATATGGTTCAAGCTCCGCCGCGCGCTCCACGAGCTTGAGCCGCTGCATCTCCTCAATCGTGGCGACAGCGGGACCGAGCGTCATGGGATGTGCCTCATACGTGTGTCCGTGTGAAAAGTAATGGTCCTCGAAATAGTCCGCGATTTTTGTCGACGTTGCGCAGAGGCCCAGCGGCACATAGGCCGAAGTGATGCCCTTGGCCGTAACCAGGATGTCGGGGATCACGTTCCAGTGGTTGACCGAAAACCATTTGCCTGTGCGGCCCCAACCTGCCATCACTTCGTCGGCGATCATTAGCACACCGTACCGGTCGCAGATTTCGCGCAGGCGCGGAAAATACTCGGGTGGCGGAACGAGGACGCCGTTGGTGCCCACGACAGGTTCGAGGATGATAGCTGCAACATCGCTCTCGTTGCGGATCATGTGCTCGATGTAACCGGCGCAGGCGATGTTACAGCTGGGATAAGTGTGCTTGATGGGACAGTTATAACAGTTAGTCTCCGGCGCGAAGACGAAGCCCGCGCCCTTGCCGCCAGGCTCCATGGCCCAGCGGCGCGGGTCGCCCGTTGCCGCGATGGATGCCGTGGTTGAGCCGTGATAGGAGCGGTAGCGCGAAATGATCTTATTCTTGCCCGTAACCATTCGCGCAATCTTGAAGGCCGCCTCGTTGGCCTCAGTCCCGCTGGTGGCGAAGAAGAACTTGTTCAGTCCAGCAGGCAGCACCTCAAGCAGCTTGTTGCTCAGCCGCGCTCGCGCATCCGTCGCGTAGCCGGGCGCGATATAAGCCAGCTCGCGCGCCTGTTCGGCAATAGCCTCTATGACTCGCGGATTCTTGTGGCCCAGATTCACGCACATCAACTGCGAGCTGAAATCGAGGTAACGCTTGCCCGCGCCATCTGTGAACCAGCAGCCCTCGGCGTCCGTAATGTGCAGCGGCTTCCATGTTTTTTGGAAACGCCAGGTGCCGTAGTTGGTTCGCCGCGTTATGGCGGCTATTTCTTCCGATGTCAGTGTCTTCAGTTCCGCAGTTTCGCTCATTGTGCGCTCTCCCGGTTCAATCTTCCAAATCCTATCACCGCGGTTCCACGGTCGTTCTTGAGCCGGACTTGTCTTCGGTCAACCATTATTCAGGCTTCAACGCACCTGCGGAAAACCCAAATCCACCTTACTGGCGCCGGGATTTGGCCAGCGGCTGGTCACAACTTTTGAGCGAGTGTAAAACTGCACTCCCTCCGGTCCATACATATGCAAATCGCCGAGGAGTGAGGACTTCCAGCCGCCGAAGCTGTAGTAGGAAACGGGAACGGGAATGGGAACATTGACGCCCACCATGCCCACTTCCACATCGAATTGAAACTGGCGTGCGGCGCCGCCATTCTGCGTGAAGATAGCCGTTCCGTTGCCGTATGGATTTTCATTGATCATTCGAAGACCCTCGGCGTAGGTGGCGACACGCACCACGCTAAGCACGGGCCCAAATATTTCGTTGTCATAGCAGCGCATGCCGGGGCGGGCATTGTCGATCAGCGAAGGGCCAAGGAAAAACCCATTGGTGTGCATCGCTGGGTCAAGACGGCCATCGATCGAAAGCGTCGCTCCTTCGGCAACGGCTTTCACCAGATGACCGGCGACATGATCGCGATGCTCGCGCGTGATCAGCGGTCCCATTTCGTTGGCAGGCTCCGACCCCGGCCCGACCTTGATGCGAGCGACGCGCTCGCGTATTGCCTCGATCAGCGGATCGGCAACATTGCCCACGGCAACCACAACAGAGATGGCCATGCAACGCTCGCCAGCCGCGCCATAACCAGCAGAGACCGCGGCATCGGCAGCCATCGCGATATCGGCATCCGGCAGCACCAGCATGTGATTCTTTGCGCCGCCCAGGGCCTGCACGCGCTTGCCGTTGCGAGTTGCAGTCTCGTAGATGTATCGCGCAACAGGCGTGGAGCCAACAAAGCTGATGGCCTTGATGTCCGGGTGTTCCAGCAGACGATCGACCGCGACCTTGTCCCCTTGCACCAGGCTGAGAATGCCATCAGGCACGCCCGCTTCCTTGGCCAACTGCGCGAGAAAGACGCTGGTTCCAGGAACCTTCTCGGATGGCTTGAGAATGAATGCATTGCCACAAGCAACAGCCGTCGACAGCATCCACAACGGAACCATCGCGGGGAAGTTGAATGGTGTGATGCCGGCAACAACGCCGACCGGTTGGCGAATCTGATAAACATCCACGCCGCGGCTTGCCTGCTCAGTATAACCACCCTTCAGCAGGTTGGGAATGCCGCAGGCGAACTCGACGTTCTCCAGGCCGCGCGCCACTTCGCCGAGCGCATCGGCCATAGTCTTGCCGTTTTCAAGGCTGATGATCTCGGCCAGGCGGCTGCGGTTGCGCACAATCAAATCGCGCAAATGAAACGTCACCTCGGCGCGCCGCGAGAGAGGCGTTGAGCGCCAGTCGATTGCCGCAATCTTGGCTGCGGCGACCGCGCGATCCACATCGGCAATGCTGGCAAAACCCACCTCCGCGACTATCTCGCCGGTTGCCGGGTTGTAGACCGCGCCCTTGCGCCCAGAGGTCGCTGCGTCCGGCTTGCCATTGATCCAATGAGAGACTGCTGCAGGGGTCAATGTCTCGATTGCGCTCATCGCTCTTCCATCCTTTCCATCTCTTCGTTGCTTCCATTCAAAGTTGCGCCAGTGCGGCATGCATTCATTGCGCGCAAATCCAATCCATGGTCTTCGTTGCCAGCTTGTCAAATGCCGTGATGGCCAATTGCAAATGGTCTTCGCGCGTATCTTCAATTTTGTTATGGCTAATTCCCTTGAGCGATTGAACAAAGAGCATAACAGTGGGAATGCCGGCCCGCGAAACCTCGGCTGCATCGTGCAGAGGCCCGGATGGCATGCGATGCGATTGCCCCGCGGTCTCGCGGATTGCCTCTTCACACAGCTCAATCAATTGCGGATGAAATGGTACCGGCTCGATGTTCCAGATTCGCGACCACTCCACGGTGCAGCCTTCCTCCCTCGCGAATTGAAGACTCTTTTCCTGCGCCTCGCGAAACATCGTGGCAAGAACATCCGCATCAAGATCGCGCTGATCGAGAGTGGCCTCGCAGCGGCCTACCACGGCGGTCACGATGCCGGGGAAAGTCTTGACGCTGCCCATGGTGCATACCGCGTCAGCGTGCCGTTTGGCGATGGTGCGGATTTCAAGAGCCAGTTTGGCAGCCGATGCCAGGGCATCGCACCGCGCAGTCATGGGTGTGGAGCCTGAATGCGCCTCCTGGCCATGAAATGCGATAGCGTGGCGCTCAACACCTTTGGTCCCGAGCACTGCGGCGAGCGGAATGCCCATGCTCTCCAGTACAGGCCCTTGCTCGATGTGCAACTCGATATAGGCCGCTGCATTTTTCCGCTCGAGGCCCGCATCGCCAATGGCATCGATGTTCACGCCGCAAGCAGCCTGCGCATCTTCGAGGCGCATGCCCCCAGCATCTGTGCGCCCGCGATCCTGAACGATCGAATGCGTTCCGGCAAATGCCGAAGAGCCGAAAAGGCTGCGCCCGAAGCGCGCGCCCTCTTCATCGGCCCAGTCAACAAGCCGAATTGTCACAGGCGGCCTGCCGTTGTGCTCTTCAACAATCCTGCGCAGCACGGCGAATGCAGCCATCACGCCCAGGCATCCGTCGAGCCAGCCTCCATTGGGCACCGAGTCCAGATGACTGCCAAGAATCAGCGTCTTCTCTGAAGCGCCTGCTAGCGTGGTCCAACTGTTGCCGGCGGCGTCAAGATGGTGCTCCACCGGCAACTCGCGAAGCTTTGACTGAAACCACTGCCGCGCCTTGAGCCATACGGGACTCCACGCCAGCCGCTGTGCGCCATTCTCATCGGCGGTAAGCGCGCGCAGTTCCTTGAGAAGGTCGATCGCGGCCTGTGCGTCAACCGCCATGAGCTACCTCTCTTGCGCCATATTGGGGTTCGCGGCGCAGCATGCGTCCGCGACCAGGCTCGCCAACAAATACGCCATCGCGCGCCTGCACTTTGCCGCGCACGGTGACAACAGATGGCCGACCTTCGATAGCGAAGTCTTCAAATCCGTTGTAGTCGTTGTTCGTATGCTGCGTGGCAGCGGAGATGGTCCCGCGATACTCCGTGTCATAGACGACAAGGTCCGCGTCCGATCCGGCTGCGATGGTACCTTTTCGCGGAAACAGGCCGAACAGCTTGGCAGGGCGGGTACTCAACGCATCCACAAAGCGATGAATATTCAGCATGCCGCGCTTCACGCCATAGGTGTACATCAGGTTCACGCGATCTTCTATACCTGGAATGCCGTTGGGAATCTGCGTGAATGCTTCTGCGCCCAGCAACTTCTGCTCCGTATCAAATGGACAATGGTCGGTGCCAACAGTGTCGATCAGTCCGGCTTCAAGCGCACCCCATAGCACGGACTGATTCCGCTTATCGCGAAGGGGTGGCGACATGACGTGCTTCATGCCCTCAACACCGGCTCGCTCGGCATACGTCTTGTCGAGAAGAAAGTGCGGCAGCACTGACTCAACATACAACCGTACGCCGCGCAGCTTTGCTTCCACGGCGGCGCGCATTGCCGGCGCGCAGGAGAGATGAACCACGTAACCTGCGGCGCCGGTCTGTTCGAGGAAGGTTGCAAATCGGCTTGTTCCCTCGGCCTCAACCGCTTCCGGGCGGCTGGGTTCGTGCCACTCCGGCCCGGTCTTGCCCTCGGCCAAAAGTAGTTGCTGCAACTGGCCGACCAATTCGGCATTTTCACAATGCGCTGTAGTGATGACACCCAGCTCCGCGGCCAACTTAAGGATATGAAACAGCTCTTCATCCGTGACGCCAAAGAAATTCTTGTACGCCAGGAAGACCTTGAAGGATGCGGTTCCGTCGCGGACAATCTCACGCAATTGCGCTTCAGCATTGGCGTCGTAGCGGGTCACGGCCATGTGAAAGGCGTAGTCGCATGCGCTGTTGCCTTCCGCCTTCTGCTTCCAGATGCGATATCCCTCCAGCGCATCGTCGTTGCGCGAAGGACAGCACATCTCAATGAATGTCGTAGTCCCACCGATGAGCCCGGCCTTGCTTGCCGTGGCATGGGTGTCCTTGGCAAAGGTAGCCATGAAGGGCAGATGAATGTGCACATGCGGGTCAATAAAGCCGGGGAAAATCAGCTTACCCGTCGCATCGATCACTTCAGTTCCGATAGGAATTTGCAGGTCACGCCCTATATCGCTCACGGTTTCATTTTCAACATAAATATCGCTGTAAGAGCGACCATCCGCAGTAACAATTTCTCCGCCCTTGATTAGAAGCCCCATCAAACGATCTCCGCGCCTTGACAAACATTGTTGCGCAACTTGCTCTAGTGAATGTGAATTCCCATTTGCTCGCGATAAGCCTTCATCGTCTCCCAGTCTTCAGTGACCTGGGTTTGCTGCTGTGAGAGTTCGCTCCACGTGACCGCGTCGCGGCCCGATGGAACCTCGACCATCGCGATGCAATTATCCACCGGACACACGTTATAGCAGAGCCGGCAGCCTACGCAATCCTGCTCGCGAACCTGCGGCTGCGGCCGCGTTTCTGTTGCTTCGTGCTTGCCGTTCGAGCGCACATCGTAAGAGAGCGGCTCGACCACCGCGCCTTGCGGCGAGATCAGATCGATACACTGATGAGCGGTGTCATTGCAGGCCACATAGCAGAGATCGCACTTGATGCACTTGTCGGCGTCGATGCGCGCGACGGCGCGGAAAGACAGGTCGAAATTCTTGAACTCCGAAACGCGATGCAGGCTATGACCGCAAACATCCGCAATAGTTTTGAAGCCTTTCTCGTCCATCCAGTTGGAGAGTCCGTCGCAGAGATCTTCGATAATGCGGAAGCCGTAATGCATGACCGCAGTACAGACCTGGAGGCTGGATGCGCCCAGCAGCAGAAATTGCGCCGCGTCTTGCCAGTTGGCGATGCCGCCCATGCCGGAGATGGGAATGCCCGACTTGGAGACGATCTCGTCGGTGCCCAATGAAGCCAGCATGTTGAGCGCGATGGGCTTGACGGCCGGCCCCGCATAACCGCCGTGGCCGCCTTTGCCGCCAATGCTTGGAGTGAGCTCCAGCGTGTCAAGATCCACGCCAACGATCGAGTTGATGGTATTGATAAGCGAGAGCGCATTTGCGCCGGCGGCTACTCCGGCACGCGCCGGCAAAACAATGTTGGTGATGTTGGGCGTGAGCTTCATGATCACCGGAATGGTAGCGGCCTCCATCACCCATCGCGTGATGCGTTCGCAATACTCTGGCACCTGGCCAACAGCGCTGCCCATGCCGCGTTCGCTCATGCCGTGCGGGCAACCATAGTTCAACTCGATGCCATCAGCGCCAGTGTCTTCAATGCGTTCAACAATCTCTCTCCACGCCTCGGGCTTCGAGTCCACCATGGCGGAGACAATGACCGCGCGATCGGGCCACGCGCGCTTGACTTCGGCAATTTCGCGCAGATTGATTTCGATGGGCCGGTCGGAGATGAGCTCGACGTTGTTGATAGCCAGCATGCGCTGGCGGCCGTAGTGCCAGGCGCCGTAACGATTCGAGACATTGAGCACCGGGGCGCCGATGGTCTTCCACACCGCCCCACCCCAGCCTGCTTCAAACGCTCTGTGAATTTGCGCGCCGGAGTTGGTGGGCGGGGCCGAGGCCAGCCAGAATGGGTTGGGAGACTTGATTCCCGCGAAATTGATGCTAAGGTCTGCCATGCTTATCTCACCTCGGCCAATGCCCGGCGCTGCGCGAGCTGTTGATGGATTGCCGCGGCGGCAAGTTTGCCATCCTGAACTGCCATGACGGTTGACGCAGCGCCCGATGAGCGAATGCAATCGCCAATGGCGTACACACCAGGCCTGCTGGTCTGAAAACCTGCGTCCACGACGATGAACCCCTTCTCTGTATTGAGGCCCAGCTGTGTGGCCAGCGCAGGCTTGTTCTGGCCGACGGCTTTGACGATCTGATCCGCTGCGAGCACAAACTCTGAGCCCCCAATGGGCTTCGGCGACGGCCGGCCAGACGCGTCCGGATCGCCTAACTCGACGCGGAGACATTCCAGGCCAATAGGAAGGCCGTTGTCCAGCATCACCCGCGAAGGCTGCGACAGAAAACGGAACTCGATGCCCTCCTTGCGGGCGAAGTCGTATTCATGGTCGTAGCAGGTCATCTCGCGATCCGTGCGGCGATAGACCATGGTCACACGCTCCGAGCCGAGCCGCCGGGCGACGGTGGCGCAATCGACCGCCGTGTTGCCCGCACCAATCACAATCACGTTGCGGCCCACACGCAGGCTCGCCGGGGCGGTCTTGCTGGCCTCGATATATTCCAGGCCGTCGACAATCGCCTCTTCACCCTCGATTACCAGGCCGGGCGTGCTGCCCAGTCCCACACTCAGCACGACAGCTTCGAACTCCTGCTTGAGTTCATCCAGAGAAACGTCCCTGCCGAATTCGATCCGGGTTTTGATTTGGACGCCGAGACTCTCGATCATCTTTGTTTCGTCGAGAGCGATCTCCACCGGCTCGCGCAGCGCAATGATGCCGTATGTCGAAAGGCCGCCGGGCATGATTCGCTTCTCAAAGATCGTCACCGCGTGGCCCAGCATTGCCAGTTCGCCGGCGCAGGAAAGCCCCGCTGGCCCGGCGCCGATCACGGCTATGGATCTGCCCGTCGGCGCGGCTTTCACTACCGGATAGCTGCGGTGTTCGCGGGCGTAGTCCATGGCGTATCGCTGCAGTCGTCCAATGGCGATAGGCTTGTGGTCTGCGCCCAGCACGCATGCGCCTTCGCACAGCTCCTGCACTGGGCATACACGAGCGCATGTAGCGCCCAAAAGATTTGAAGCAAATATAGTCTGCGCCGAGCCGCGCAGGTTCTGCGAAGCGATCTTCTTGATGAAGCGCGGAATATCGATATGGGTGGGGCAGGCATGGGTGCAGGGCGCATCGTAGCAATACAAACATCGGTCCGCCTCAACCGCCGCCGCATTCGCAGTAAGAGCAGTCAGTTGCTCGGCAAGTGCTTTCCCGATGTCTCTATGCGCCGAATCCATCCATGCGCTCCTTGCGAAGGCTCCCGATCTTCCTGCATCCATTTTGATTGCTGCCGTCGGCTGAAACAGCCCGACTTTCATTGGGGAACAATCCTGCCTGAGTTAGATTTCATATTCTAGTTCAATTGGTCCGGAACGCAACGAACATTCACTGCGAGCTGGATCAACTGGCGATTGTTTGCGCGACGGCTCGCACGTTTCTGAGCGGCAGCGCAGTGGCCGATGTGCGGAATTTCTGGATCTCAGCAAGTACCGAAAGAGCGATGGTCTCGGGCGATTCCGCACCAAGGTCAAGGCCGGTTGGGGCATGCAATTGGGCGAGCCAGCGCTCGACCTGGCCAGCGATGGCGCTTGCGGGCAGATTCAGCAGGCGCGCGGCTTCGCTGAGGAGTTCGTAAGTACGGCGCTGCGGACCCAACACGCCGATGTAGGCAGGCGAAATGTCCATCGCCAGTAGGCATGCAAGGATTTTCGAATCCTGCTCGAAGCTATGCGTCATCACTACGGCGGCGTCTTCGCGATGAAGGTTGCCGAATGCCTGCGACGATTCATTCGACGAAATGCCTGGCAAATCCTTGATCGGCAGAACGGCCAACTGATCGGCCTGCGGAAAGCGTTCGCGAGTTACGAGTTGACTGCGGCCATCGGAAAGGGAAATATACCAGCCCAATTCCTTTGCCAGCTTCAGTAGGGGCTGAGCATCGTCCCCCGCGCCAAAGATTGCCAGGCCGGGGCGGGGCGGACGGTAATCGGCCCAGGCCCCGGCCCTGGTTTCTCCGTCTGCGATTTCGCTGTCTATCGATTCGCCGCGCGCCAGTGACATTTCCGCCAGGGCTGAAAGCGAATCATCGAGACTTCGGGCCGTGCCGGTTTCGAGCTGGAGAGTCGCCGATGGTCTGGGCTCCAGGCCCGCGAATGCGCGGCACCCCAGGTCCCGGCCCTCCAGAACGGTGGCCACGGCCAGGGGAACACGCCGGTCGAAAGCTCGTTCAAGCGCGGCCAGCAAAGGACTGGCGGTGGTGCGCCGCTCAAGCAACAGAAAGACCACGCCGCCGCATCCGGAGCCGTAAGGCCGGTCGCCATCCTCCTCCGCGGTGGAGTAGCGCTGGATGGTTGGGCCATTGGCCGTGAGCCACTTGGCGCGGCTGGCCACCTGGGCCTCAAGGCAACCGCCGCTCACCATGCCCGCGCGCCTGCCGTCCGCGGCGAGCAGCATGAGCGCGCCGGGCTTGCGATAGCTGGGACCCTGAACCGCAACAATCGTGGCAAGCACGTAGTCAGCGCCGGCGGCTTCCAATTCGCGCCATAAGGCCAGAATGCGTGCCAGATCTGTCATGCTTCCATTGTCGCTCAAAATCGGAATAATTTGCGATGGCTGTCCGGCTTTGGGTTGGGAAGCCGTACTTGACGAGCCTGATCGTGCAAAGCACTCCTGTGTTCAACTGCTTACTTCACAAAACTCAGGGAGTAGGTGCTCGCCGGGTCCACGGGGCCGTGCAGAATTCCGAGCGCTTTGAGTTGCTCGTAATCGGATTGCCAGCGCGCGGTGGTCATGTGCCCAACCTGGTCACCGCTCGAGTCTTCGCCGGTAATAAATCCTCCGTCGCGCAGCGCTTTCGCGCAGTAGGCTTCCTCGGCCGGGTTGAGCGCCGGATTGAGCTTGAGCAACTGCGCGTTGGTGGCCGTCGGATCGTTCAGGTAAGCCTGCCAGCCGCGGATGTTGGCTCGCACGAACTTTGCGACCACGTCGGGGTGTTGAGCAGCGAAATCGCGCGTGGTAAACGAGACGCGGTAGGGGTCGTAGCCCGACGAACTGATCAGCAACGTGCGCACCTCGACGCCTGCTTGCTTTGCGAAAAATGGCTCGCTCGTAACAAATATCTGCTGTACATAGCCGGGGTCGGCCAGAAAGTTGGCAATGGAGAGAGTGGTTGGGACCTGGCGTGTCTGATGCAGGTTGTAGCGGAGCGTTACATATTTCAACCAGGTTGCGCCCGTCTGTGCGGCAATGGTGTGACCTTCAAGATCTTTGAAGTCGCGGATCGGGGAGTCTTTGTGGACCATAACGGCCTGAGGGTCGTGTTGCATGGTTGCCGAGACCGCAACCAGAGGTAGCCCGTTCGAGTTCCACTCGATGACCTGGTCGCTGGAGCCAAGCCCAAAGTCGGCCTTACCCGATGCAACCAGTTGGGCCACACTGCCATATTGAGGCAGGGGCAGGATGGTCACGTCCAGACCCTCAGCCTTGTAGTAACTCAGAAGCTGCGCGGCAAAAAAGCCGCCGTGCTCCGGCTGCGGGTACCAATCGAGTTGCAGGCGAACCGGCGTTAGACCACCTTCTGCTACCGGCTGTCTACTGTGGCAGCCGGATAGCATGAAAGCGCACAAGGCCGCGATGGCGAAAGCGGCAACGGAAACCAGGCGGGTTGATCGCAACGCTGACCTCGTCGGGGGAAGAAGTGGCAACCTTGAAATGAAACTTATCATGTGTGCGACGCCGGAGCTTGTTCTTTTTCGCGGTTTTAGTTTGCGGGCGTCGGCTCTTTCACGAACCGGGATGGGAGCCGACATGCAAGCTGCAGCAGCGCCTCGTCGCAACCCCGCGCAGCGGCCAGTTGCATGCCTCCGGCAGCGCACGGGATGGTTACCACCGGCACGCCCGCCAGGCTGAACGGAGTGGTGTAGCGCAGCAGTCGCGTGCGTGTTTTGCTGTGATCGGCGCCGGCGGCCAGTCGGGCAACCGGCGATGCCGGCAGCAGTATGAGCTGGTGCGTGCCCAGCAGTTCATCCATGCGATTGCGGAAAGCCTCGTGCCTCTGGCGCAGGGCCGCGATCTCTGCCAAGCCGATGCTCGCGCCCCATTCAAGCCGTTCGCGGATGGACGGCTCAAAGCGGTCAAAATGCCCGGCGTGAATGCTCGCGGCCTCCGATGCCTGAATGGGAGCAAAGATCTCGAACGAGTCTGCCCACCAGCCGGCGTCGATCCGTGCGCCGCGGAGGCCAAGCGCCTCCAACGCGTGAACGGTCGCATGCAGGCCCGAGAGAATTTCCGGCTCGCAGTCATGGAAGAAGCTGTCATCGACGACCGCGAAACTCGTAAAGTCTCCAGACTGATTGGCTGGCTCTGGAGCAAAAAGGCCGGCCAGCAGAGGCGCGTCAGCAAGGTCGCGGAAGAGGCAGCCCATGGTATCGAAGGTCTTTGCCAGGTGCGCGCCGCCCCTCCAATCGCCGCGTCCGAGAGAAGCGCGATATCCGGCCAGTCCGCAGAGGGCGGCAGGTGCGCGGACCGAGCCGCCGGTGTCCGTCCCGATGGCGATCACCGCCGAGCCCTCCTGCACGCTGGCTGCCGCGCCCGAGGACGACCCCCCGGTAAGCGCTGTGGGGTCGCGGGGCTGAAGGCAGTCGCGGAACTCCGGATTCTCACCGGTGATGCCATAGGCCAGCGGATGCAGGTGGGTCTTGCCCGTAATCACCGCTCCGGCCGCGCGGAGCCGCTCCACGAGCCAGGAATCCTGCGCGGCGTTGCCATTTAAATCGCGATAGAAATGCACGCCGCAACTGGTCGGTGCGCCGGCCATGTCGAAGCAATCCTTCACTGAGATCGGCAGGCCCCAAAGCGCTCCACGGCCATCGCCAAACGGGCCGCCGTCGCCGCGCGCCATAGCCTCCACGCGCACCGCTTCAGCGTGGGTCCATGCCGCATCCCGCCATAGATACGTGTTGCGCCCGGGATTCGTGCTGGCCCGTGCCAAAGCCTGATCCGCCAGAGTAGACGGCTTCACCCTTCCACTTGCCAATGCACTGCGAAGGCTGCGAACGGTCCAGAATTCAGGGTCCATAGAAAGATTGTATGCGGTAAAAACTGAGGCGGGTGGCGACATGCATTTCCGGCGCGCAGCAGCCCGGCGACATGCTAAGTTCGAGTATGGGAGTTGCCTCCAAAACCAACCTTCGTCCAGACCGAACGCGACCCGGCTCGGCAGCCAACCAAGCCCTCGATTTGGCTCACATGGCCGCTCTCGCAGCCTTCACTGCTCGTTCCATGCGCACCCCGCACCCTCGCCCATTCGGTGCGTCCATCACCCATACCAAATCCGGAAAACTGCTGCTCAGCGCACTGAACGCTGTGGCGCAGGAGTTCGATCCCAGCTCGCACGCCGAAGTGCGCGCCATTCGCAAGGCCACCAAGCGGCTCAAGCGAGTCTCCCTGGCCGGATACACGCTCTACACCACCTGCGAACCATGCCCCATGTGCATGAGCGCGGCGCTCTGGGCTGGCCTCGATCGCGTTGTCTACGGCGCCACGATTGAAGATGCAAATCGCCATTGCAATCAGATTCGCATTCCCGCCGCGGAAGTCACCGCTCGCAGCGATATGACCTGCGTCGTAGACGGCCCCCTGCTGCGCGACGAATGCTATGCTCTTTTTACCCATCCCCGGATGCTGCGGGCATTTCGCCTCTGGTCCACCCGCCGACGCAAATAGCTGAACGCAAGCTCGATCAGGTTTTCGAGGAGTTCAATCCTATGCTGGCATCAATTGCAGCGGAACTGTCTGACGTCATCTCCGATCCCGCCCGCGTGTTGACCGCTCCGGCGGTTCTTGACCGGCTGTCGCACGACTTCTATTGGTACTCGCCCGTGCTGCGCCCGCTCCTTGTCGACAAGACCGGCGACGTAGCCGTGCAGCCCGTGACGGTGGATGAGGTGCTGGCTGTCCTGCGCTTTGCGGGCAAGAATGAAATCCCCGTAACGGTTCGTGGCGCGGGTACAGGCAACTACGGCCAATGCGTTCCGCTGCAAGGCGGCATTATTCTCGACCTTTCGCTGATGGACAGGCTCGAAGAAATCACGCCCGACGGCGTAGCTGTATGCCAGCCTGGACTGCGACTTGCTGTTCTCGAGACCGAGGCCCGCAAGAAGGGATGGGAACTGCGCATGTATCCGTCTACGCTGGCCAAGGCCTCGGTTGGCGGCTTTCTCGCCGGCGGGTCTGGCGGCATCGGTTCAGTGACACATGGCGGCCTGCGCGACTTTGACAACGTGCGCGCCTTTGAAGTTGTCACCATGGAAGATGAACCGCGCATTGTGCTGCATGAAGGCGCGGCGGTGCATGAGATTCTGCACGCCTGGGGCACCAACGGCGTACTCACGCGGATCTGGTTCGCGCTCGCTCCAGCCGTGCAATGGACTCAGCTCACGGCCGCATTCGATACCTATGAGCAGGCATTCCGCTTTACGCGCGCCATCGCTGAAGGGGCAGAATGGACCAAGAGGCTGGCTACTGTTTTCGAGTGGCCGATTCCATCCTTCTTCACTCCGGTAAAACAAGTGGTGCGTGCCGGCAAGTCTCTGGCGCTGATCATGATTGCAACCGCGCAGGCCGATGCTTTGCGAGCAGCGGCTGAATCAGCCGGTGGCGAAGTCACATTCGCTGGCGAATTCATTGGCCCGCGCACCCAGCCGCTGCTCAGCGACTACACCTGGAACCACACCACTCTATGGGCCATGAAGGCCGACCCTGCTTACACTTATCTGCAATGCGGATTTTCCGCCAACAATTGCGAAGAGCAGTTTCGCCTGTTGCGTGCTCGCTACGGCAGCGATTTTCTTTTTCACATTGAGTTCATAAAGAATGGCGACGGCGTTGTGATTCCCGGCGCACTCCCCATTGTCCGCTTCAGCACCGAGGAGCGTTTGAACGAGATGATTTCCTATTGCCGTTCCATCGGCGTCTTTGTCGCCAACCCGCATGTGAATTACCTTGAAGACGCAGGCCGTTTTCGCGCCGATAACATACAATTGGCAGCCAAGCAAAAGTACGACCCTCGCGGGCTGCTCAACCCGGGCAAGATGATCAGCTTTCGCAAGCAGGCGGTGCCCCAATGAGGACGTGGATTCCCGACGCGCGCAATTTTGCTTACCTCACCTGGAAGCAGGTAGACGCGTTGCCGCGCGAGTCTACTCTATTGGTGCTTCCGACTGCAGCCATCGAGCAGCACGGCCATCATCTTCCCCTGGCCACTGACACGCTGATCAACAATCTGCTGCTGGGCAAGGCTCTGGCGCAGCTTCCCGCGGAGTTGCCCGTTTACGCGCTTCCGCCTGTCTGCTATGGAAAGAGTAATGAGCATGTGGGCTTTCCCGGCACGCTTTCAGTGAGCGCGCAGACCTTCCTAGCTGTCGTGCGCGATCTGGGCGCCAGCATTGCGGCAAGCGGATTCAAGAAAGTGGTTCTCTATAACACGCATGGCGGCAACGCATCGCTGGTCGATGTACTGGCTCGCGATCTCCGCGCGGAGTTTGGGCTGCGCACCTTCTCGATCTTCGGTTCACCCGGCGCTGCGTTTGAGGGCGTCAGCACACAGGAACGCACCTATGGCTTCCACGCGGGCGAAATCGAAACCGCATATCTGCTGCACGGAACACCCGAGCTAGTGCATCCCGCCGAGTACACGGCGAATTACATCGCGCGTGTAGATACCCCGGAGTTACTCAAGCCCGAAGGTTCGGCGGCAAACTTCGCATGGCTCACCAAGGACATTGCGTCGAGCGGAGTTATGGGCGATCCTTCGCCTGCGACAGCCGACAATGGCGAGCGATGGTCCAATGAAGCGGCTGCGCGCATCGCTGAAATTCTGATAGCCATGTACAACTTCGAACCGAGGCATGGAGCTTGACGATGGCTCTCGTCGATTGCGGAAGCGGTATTCGCCTTGAACGCGGGGTCGAGTGCCGGCTCGCGGATGGAACCGCTCTCGTATCCGATCACTACTATCCGGCAGGCCATGGACCGTGGCCAACGCTGTTGATGCGTCAGCCCTATGGGCGCGATATTGCCTCGACGGTGGTGTATGCGCACCCCGCCTGGTTCGCGCGGCACGGCTACCACGTGGCCATTCAGGATGTGCGCGGGCGCGGTGGATCGTCGGGCGCATTTTATCCATTTCGTCACGAGGGCCGCGATGGGGCCGAGGCCATTGCATGGTTGAGGACGCATCCCGCGTGCAACGGCCGCATCGGCATGTACGGGTTCTCTTATCAAGGCGCCACGCAATTGCTAGCGGCAGCAGAGCAACCAAAGGGACTGCAATGCATTGCGCCCCACATGACCGCCGCGGACCTCTATCACGGCTGGTTTTATCGTCAAGGCGCACTTCGATTGAGTTCAACCCTCGCTTGGGGCATACAGATGTTGCGCGAAGATGCGCGCCGTTTCGGCCTGCGCGATGCGAGTGAGAGGTTGGAAACTGCCTGGGCCAATATCCGTGCACAGACAGTTCATGTTCCGTATGCGCAACATCCGGCAATCGCTGACCCCGCGCTTCCAGGTTATGTGCGTGATTGGTTTGCCCATCGCGAACCCGGCGATTACTGGGCGGGTCTCGACATCAGCGCGCGATTCGATCGAATTCGCGTTCCAGCGCTGCATGTTGCGGGCTGGTTCGACACCTATCTTGAAGGCTCCATCGCGGGCTATCTGGCTCTGCGCAATCATGCGGGCAGCGAGTTTGCCCGCGACAATCAATACCTGATCGCCGGTCCATGGGTGCATATTCCCTGGGGAGATTGCGTGGGCGATGCAAACCTTGGCCCGGCCGCGAATCTCAATACGGATGAAATCCTTCTTCGCTGGTTCGATCACTGGCTCAAGGATTCTGAAGCATTCAGCAGCGAGCCACGCATTCGGTACTTTGCGCTTGGTGCGAACGAATGGCGCAGTGCCTCGGAGTGGCCCTCAGCAGCGGCGTATCCGCTTTATTTGCGAAGCCGTGGAAATGCGAATTCGCGAAAAGGTGACGGAACTCTCGCCCAATACGCACCCACTGAAGATGAGCCTCGCGACGTATTCGTTTACGACCCTGAAGTGCCGGTAATGGCGCCCGGCGGTCCCCAGTCTCTGAGCGGCCCCTTCGATCAGTCGGCGCTGGAACTGGGCAACAACCTGCTTGTCTACAATTCGGAACCTGTGCTGCGCGAGATGGAAATCTTTGGTCACCCACGCGCCAGATTGTTTGCGGCAACCTCGGCGGCGCATGCCGACTTCACTGCCAAACTTGTGCGCGTAACACCAAGCGGGCGTGCGGAGTTTTTATCCATCGGAATTGCGCGCAGCACTTGGCTAATCGGCGACATGGAGTACGCGGCAGACTACATTCACACATGGGAATTCAATCTGGAGCCGGTATCGTTTGTCCTGGGTCCCGGTGAACGGCTGCGCCTTGAAATCGCGAGCTCGGCATTTCCGCTTTACGATCGCAATCCCTCCACTGGAGCGCCGCCGCAGGATGCGGACAATTGGAATATGGCGCGTTCAACCCAACATATCTTGCATTCGGTGGAGTATCCATCCGCGATTTACTTGCCGATGACAGGAGATGCCGGATGGTGAGCGAGACCCAAGGAACCATTCCGGAAATTGCGCTCCGGGGCGTAACCAAGCGCTTTCGCAACGCGGCTGTTGCTGTCCAGAACATCTCCATAACTGTGGAGCGCGGTGAGTTTGTCACATTTCTCGGCCCCTCCGGATGCGGAAAATCCACGCTGCTCAAGCTGGTTTCAGGATTGAGCCCGGTAAGCGAGGGCACTGTGCGCGTGAATGGAATGACGCCGCAAAGCGCGCGGGACTTGGTCAGCTTTATTTTTCAAGACGCAACGTTGCTACCCTGGCGAACGGTGGAAAAAAATGTCGGACTCGGCATGGAACTGGAGCATGCGGCGCGGCCGGCACGCAAGGAGCGCGTAGCACAGATGCTGGAGCTGGTAGGCCTCTCCCATGTGGCAAAGCGCTATCCGCGACAGCTCTCCGGCGGCATGAAGATGCGCGCTTCAATTGCCCGCGCGCTGGTCAGCCGCCCCCGCATTCTGCTGATGGATGAGCCCTTCGCGGCTCTGGACGAAATGGCGCGCGACAGGCTGAATGAGGAACTGCTGCGCCTTTACAGCGAGCAGAAATGGACGGTGCTCTTTGTTACTCATTCCGTCGCAGAGGCTGTGTTTCTTTCTACGCGCGTTGTGATTCTGGCCGCACATCCGGGGCGTGTGGCGCACGAAATTGAAATAAATCTTCCCTGGCCGCGAACAGCTGAGACGCGAGAGTCGAAAGCCTTTGAGGAGCAGGTCACGCAGGCATCGCGTATGCTGCGGGGGGTGTATCAGGGATGAAACGCCAAGGCCTGCTGGCCATCAATAGCGTCGTCGTTCTTGCATGCCTGCTGGGCCTGTGGCAGGCGGTGGTGATCCTGAATCATCTGCCGCCATACATTCTTCCCGGCCCACTTGCCGTAGCTCATGCGCTGCGCCAGGGCTTTCCATCGTTATTGAAGTCTCTTCTCATCACGACAGAAGAGGCCGCAGGCGGCCTGGCGGCCAGCATCGTCGCGGGCGTGGCGGCTGCCATGATCTTTGCGCAGTGGCGCTGGCTGCGGCAGCTGCTCTATCCCTACACCATCCTCTTGCAGACGGTGCCAATCGTAGCCATCGCGCCGCTGATTATCAATTGGGCCGGCGCTGGAATTCTTTCAGTAACCATCGTGACCTTCATTATTAGCCTTGCCCCCATCATCGCCAATACTACGCAGGGCCTTATCAGCGTGGATGAAAACCTTATTCACCTGTTCCTCATGTATAAGGCCACACCTGCGCAGATACTGTTTAAGCTGCGGCTGCCGAATGCGCTGCCCAACCTTTTCACCGGCATTCGAATCTCGGCGGGCATCAGCGTCATCGGCGGAATTACTGGAGAGTTGTTTGCAGGCTCCTCGCGCGTTGGCGAAGGCGGGTTGGGATATGCAATCCTTTATGCCAACGCACAGATGGAAACCAGCTATCTTTTTGCGCTCGTATTTGCCGCGACGGTACTCGGTTTCAGTTTCTTTTTTATTGTGATGTTCCTGGAGTGGCTGGCGCTGCATAACTGGCACGAGTCGAGCCGATCGCACGCGGCAGAGTAAGGGGAAGACAGATGCTACGCATTGAATCGGAGACAGGTTGGTGGCTGATCACGCATCCTGACCACGCGTACCTTGCAGGCGATTTTGCAACCGCCTGGGGAAACGAGCAATTTCGCAAACCGGAGCCGCGGCCCCGTGTTCTCAAGGGAATTGCCTGCCACGACGATGGCTGGGCCGCGCGGGATGCGCACCCCTCAATCACGCGCCAGGGCAAGCCCTCCGCGTTTTCCACGGAGTTGGTCGGCAAGTATTCCGCATTCGAGGAGATCGATCTTGAAGAATATCTTGCCGTGCGCGATCATGCCGTGCGCATCATTGCAGAGCAGGATCCTTATGCCGGCCTGCTCATCTCCATGCACACGTACAATTTGCTTACCGCGCATGCCGACCGCTCGACCATTGCGTTGGAGGACCTCATTCTGCTGGATGCATTTCTCGGTCGCCAGCGTGAATATCAGCGCGAGCTAAATGCGGCCATCGTCGCGGACGCATCACTCAGCGCAGTAGAGGCAGCGGAGCAGACGATTCTGGAGCACTTCCATCTCTTGCAGGCTTGCGACAACCTTTCGCTGCTAACTTGCGTGGCATTTTCTTCGCCTGCTCATTTGTTGCATCCATTGCCGCTCAACGGCGGAGGAGCCGCGGAGGTGAAAGTGGTGCCGATCGCCCCGCGCCATTTTCGCCTTGCGCCCTGGCCTTTCGCGGAGCCGGAGTTGAGCTTTGCCTTCTCGGCACGACACGTGGCCGGCAAAGTCTTTGCCGATTCGCAAAGCCTCGAGGCAGCGTTTCATGCGGCACCCATTGAGCAGTTGACTGCCACGCTCTCAGCTTGATCTTTCGCCTATATCCGAATCGGCAATTACAAGCGACGCCTGCTCAGCCCGGCGGCAGCAGCGAGACGTGGGCCTGGACAATACGCCAGCCCTCAGGGAGCCGCACCCAAACCTGGCTCTGGCGTCCGCGGACCGCTCCATTGGCTGTTGCGCACTCAAACTCCAGCGTGATGCTCGCAAAGTCGCGCCCGAAGCTCACGATGTCAATCCGCGTTACGGTGCGCGCCAGGTTGGCGGCGGGACGAGCCTTGCGGAAACTTGCCAGATCCTCCGGCCCGTAGAGGTTTTCCGTGACGCCAAAGCGCATCACCTGCGAAGCGGCCCAGAACAAGGCCATCAGCGTCTCCATATCGTTGTTGACCAGTGCCTCTTCATAGCGCGGATAGAGCGCGCTGAGTTCCGCCACAACTTCAGGATCGTTGATGTTCATAATGCCGGGAACAACTCCCGGTCGGGAAGGATTTGCTTGCTCAGCGCAGCGCTGACCGTGTAAACGGGCTCGTTGACAACCTGGCTCAACCTGAGCTTCAGTGCCACGCTGCACAGAATGTAAGCGTGGACCTCACTGAAACCCCAGCGGCTGACGACCAGGTCAATCATGCGTCCAGTGGCTGCACGCGCGGTGTCGGCCAGATCGGTCCCTGTCTCGACCACCACCCAGGCGTCGGCCGATGAATCCTGCGCGGCAACTTCACTGGCTTCGACAATGGGCCCCGCGAGCAGCTGCTGCTTGTGAAGATTAAACCGCAACGTCACGTCCAGCGGACACTCGATGCCGTTGATGCACACCTCGCCATCGCCCTGCGCCGCATGGCCGTCGCCGCAACTGAAGAGCGCACCGTGATTGAAGACCGGCAGGTATAGCCGGGAGCCGGCACAAAGCTCGCGCACATCGAGATTGCCGCCGAAAGGGCCTGGCGGGCGAGTGCGGAAGGCTCCGTCCTCCGCTCGCCCAACACCCATGACTCCCAGGAATGGCCGCACCGGCACAACGGCGGGCGCAAGGGAGCTGGTCGATTCGCCGTCAAGCTGCCAATGAAAAAGGCAGGGCTCGCGGAAACGATCCTTCAGGAACCCAAGGCCCTCGATAACGCTCGACCATCCCCAGCCGCTGTGGCGCGTAGCCAGCACGTCAATCTGCAGCACATCGCCCGGCTCCGCGCCCTCAATCCAAACTGGCCCGGTGAGCGCGTGGATGCGGGTGCGGTCGATGGCCAGGAACTCCGCGGTTGTCATGCCGGGCTGCACCTGGCCGCCACTGGCATCTACGCATTCAAATGCCACTTCATCGCCCGGCTCGACGCGCAATCGGGGAGGCAGCGATCGGTCCCATACAGAATGGGTGGGTTCAGCCGGGAGCGTGTGTTCAGTCATGACTCTTTTACCCTAACCGTCATCTGAACCTCCACCAGGGCGTTGCGCGGCAACGCATTGAGGCCAACGGCTGCGCGCACATGGCGGCCCGCCTCGCCAAATACCTCGACAAGCAGATCGGAAGCGCCATTGATCACTGCGGGGGAGTCGCGGAATCCATCCGCGGCATTCACATAGCCGTTGACCGTCAGCACTTCGGCCACCTGGTCAAGCGAGCCGAGCTCCCGCTTGAGAACAGCCAACTGGGTTAGCGCGCAGGCCCGGGCTGCCGAGTAGCCGTCTTCGATGGAGCGGTCCAGGCCAGCGGTTCCAGTGATGATTCCATCCGCTCCGGTTGAAATAACTCCGGAGAGATAGACGATGGATCCAACCCGCTTGGCGGAAACGTAATTGCCGCCGGGAGCCGGCGGCGGGGGTAATTGGTACCCAAGTGAGGCGAGAGTTTGCTCAGGTGAAAGTGTCAGCGTCATTTGCATTTGAATGTAGCACGCGCAGCCGTGAATTTCCTTTGGTCTTGTGCCCCAGCCAAGATAGCATGGGGCGATGATGCGAGTTTTCTTGCCGATGGTTGCAATTGCCGCGCTGGTCGCCACGCCCGTATCTGCTTCGCAAATCATCCTGCATGGCGAGCGCTCCTCGCCGGGCGATCTTGAGGTTGGCGGAGAGCTTGCAGGAGTGCCACACGGTTCAACGCGTTACATTCGCTACGACGATCTGCTGCGACTGCCGCAGGAGAGTTCCACCGTTAGTGACGACTCAAATTTCCGCGAAAAAATTGAGATTGAAGGCGTTTCCCTCGAAATATTGGCACGCCTGCTTGGCCAGGCGCCCGCCGATGCCCTGATCGTGGCCATCTGTTATGACCAGTATCGGACCAACTACCCGCGCGACTACCTGGCCGCGCATCATCCGGTGCTCGTGCTGCGTGTCAACGGCCAACTCCGCGACCATTGGCCGCCGTCCGAGAATGGAGGGCCGCTGGGACCGTATCTTATTTCGCACCCATTCTTCAAGCCGGCGTTCAAGATTCTGTCGCATGAAGACGAACCACAAATTCCCTACGGCGTAACACGCATCGAGGTGCGCCGGGAGTCGGTGGTCTTTGGCGCAATTCGACCGCCCGGAAAATGGCAGCCAAATTCGCCGGTCGGCCAAGGGTATGTGATTGCGCGTCAGGACTGCTTTCGCTGCCACAATATGGGCGCCGAGGGCGGCACGATGGCTGGCCGCTCCTGGTTGAAACTGGCTGAGCTAGCCACCGACGATGGAAAAAAGTTTCGGCAGACAATTCGCAACCCCGCGTCGGTCACCCCCGGCGCGAAGATGCCGGCTCAACCCGCCTACGACGACGCAACCTTGGACGCATTGACGGCCTACTTCAAGACATTTGCCCCTGCTGGGAGGAATAAATGATCACGCGCGCCGCAAAGCTGTTGTTGCTGGCAGGGGTCGGCCTCTTCTACACCCTGGTTGCCTTCAACAACATTACCGATTTCGATTCGAACTATCAGTTTGTGCGCCACGTGCTGTCAATGGATTCGACCTTTCCCGGCAACCACTTGATGGGTCGAGCGCTCTTGCCGCCGGCATTTCATCTTGCCTTCTACCTGGGCATCATCGCCTGGGAGATTGCGACGACAATTCTGCTTTGGTGGGGTTCTGTGCAGTTGCTGCGCGCATTGCGGCTACCGGCCAGCACATTCAATGTGGCCAAGCGCGTACCCGTGATCGCGCTTACTCTTTCAATGCTGATGTGGCTCGTAGCTTTTCTCTCAATCGGCGCGGAATGGTTCCTGATGTGGCAATCGCACACATGGAATGGCCAGGAGGCGGCGTTCCGCATGTTCGCAGTTGTTGGCCTTGTGCTGCTCATCGTGCTGCAACCGGACGTCGAAGGACAGCCATGAATATTTCTGTCGCCGCAATCGTGCTTGCAGCTGGCGCCAGCCGCCGCCTCGGCCAGCCAAAGCAGTTGCTGACGTATGGCGGAGAAACACTGCTTGACCGTGCGATCCGGCTGGCAGGCGAAGCGGGAGCCGCGCCGGTATTGACGGTTCTCGGGTCCAATCGCGAAGTGATTCTCGCATCAGCCGACTTGAACCCTGCGGTCCCCGTGATCAACAACGACTGGGAACGGGGTATCGCGACTTCGATTCATGCGGGACTCGAATCGCTTGATGCAATTGCACCCCACGCGAACGCCGCGCTGATTCTGAGCTGCGATCAGCCCCGCCTCACCGCCGATCACCTGCGTGAATTGATTGAGACCTTCGCCACACAAGCGGAGCCGTCTATCGTGGCTTCAACCTACGCGGGCGTGGTTGGCATTCCGGCTGTATTTCCGCGCATTGCCTTCCCTCATCTTTTGGCTCTTCGCGGAGACAAGGGTGCGCGTGCGATCCTCGCTCAACCACCTTGCCCATTGATCTCGGTAACCTTTTCCGGCGGTGAAGTGGACATTGACCAACCAGAAGACCTCGCCCTGCTCGAATAAATCTCAGCGTTCAATCGTGGCTTCAATATACCCGTGCGGCTCATCGATCGGCACAAAGATGTGGTTGGGATTGTCTTGCCCGAATGGGCTCAGGTCCGCCAACAGGTGGTGCAGGTTGGGCATGGTGAGCTTGATGCGCGCAATCTCCGGCGCTGCCGCGAGCGCGGCTTTGCCCATATCGAAGAGCGTATGCTGCACACTCATGCTGTCGTGGCGGGCAAACTCCTTGAGCAGCGCAGCAACAACGCGCGTGCGCACCTCCGCGTAATCCGGCGAGCCGGCGCCGTAATCCCACGTAACCGTTGCACTGGTGCCGAAGATGCGATCCGTGGCCGGTTTCAGCGTCGTAAGCTTGTCCTTGATGTAGCCAGTGAAAGCCGACTTGGTGGTCTTCAGAATCACGAGTCCATCCACTCCCGATCTAATGGACCACTCGCGGCCCTGATCCCGAACGGCGCGCACCGTATGCAGTTCCGGGCCGCCAAGCTTGAAGGTTGTCTCCTCTTGTGCGCCATCTACGGCCAGGCGCTCCCATCCCTTCTCCTCAATCTCCACGAGGGCGCCGCTCACCTGCTGATTGTTCGCAAGCAGGTAGTCACCCAATTCCATTGCGAACTCTTCGATCGTCGTCGCCTTCGAACCGCGTGCGATTGAGTAGACGGTATTCTTCATCGTGTCAGTAGGCAGAATCTTGCTGTTGTCCGCCTCAGTAAAGCTGGTCTCGAAATCTCCTTCCAGCAAAACTCGCACGCTCCACTCGTTGAAGTCGTGGCGGTCTCCGTGGCGCGTAATGCGCGAAACCCGCACCCGCGATTTTCCGTAGCTGTTTTCACCCAGTCGTGCCATCGTGTCAGCTTCCTCGATAGGTTGTGTAGCTGTTGTCGCTCAACAAAAGCGGGAGGTGATAATGCTCCTCGCCGCCACAATTAAAGGTGATTGAAATTTCTGGATAGATGCTGGACCGGCCCTTGTCCTTTAAATAAGCGCCTGTAACGAAGGTGAGCCGATAGACGCCGGGGCCGACATCTGTGGCAAGGTCGCGGCAACGGCCATCCGCATCGGTCTCACTTTCACATACAACTGCCCATGCAGAGCCTTGCTGCTCTTCCAGGCGGACTGCAACTCGGGCAGCAGGCTTGCCCATGACCACGTCCAACACGTGTGTAGAAATCGCACTCATTCCACAAGCCACTTTCCCAGACGAATCTGCGTGATCTGCCGCTGCTGCTCGGCTGCTTCAATCAACTCGGCGGCCCGATCGCTGACCAACCGTCGATTGAGAATCGCCAACATCTCTTCGGCGCTCTTTCCGGTGGCGCAAACAAGGTAAGTAAAGCCGAACCGTTGCTCATAAAGAAGATTACCCTTTTCGAGCTCAGCTAACACGCGCTCGGCCGCATTGTTAGCCGACGATTGCTCCTGTTGAGACCACGCGGCCGATTTCGTTGAAGTGTGTGCGGTCTTTCGCTCGCCAATGCGTGGGTGACAGGCAAATGCTTCCATCCAGTCGGCCTCTTTCATTGTGCTCCATATCCGGTCGGCTGCGGCGCTCAGGTCCGCAATGTTTGCAATAGGACGAAGCGCGACCATGCCCGTGGCCCATCGCCGCGCGCCGCAGCAGGCCAGCATCGCGTCCAGCGCCGCTTGCGCCTCTGCTTCGTTCCAGGCTGAGAGAGTTGCATTCAATTCGGCGAACCCTCCGAGCGCAACTCATTCAAAAACTCTTGAATCAGATTGGCAGCCACTCGCTTGCGATATTCAGCTGTAGACCGCATGTCATCAATGGGCTTTGCCTCTGCCAGTATCGCTTCGCGCGCAGACTCAATTGTGTGCGGATCGATCGACTTGCCAAGCAGCGCCGCTTCGGTCTGGTAGAGCCGCGATGGGAAGGGAGCAAGGCTGGCCGCCGCCAGGCGAATGTCGCCGATCTTCCCGTCCTCAAGCAGCGCCGTGGCTGCCAGCGCAACCTTCGATATGGCCATGGCGCGGCGCGTTCCCACCTTGCGCAAATATTGCCGGTGCCGCGCAAAGCGCAGCGGAAGATGCACGGCGAAGAGCAACTCATCCGGCGCCATTGCGTTGCGCTTATAACCTGTATGAAATGCCGAATAGGGAATGCGGCGGCGGCCACGGACCGAAACTAGCTCGATCTCCGCGTCGTAGACCAGCAGCGCGGGCGAGGAATCCGCGGCGGGCGATCCGTTGACAAGATTGCCGCCGACTGTGGCGCGGCTCTGGTTGGCAATGGAGCCAATCCAGCTTGCAGCCTTGGCCACGAGAGGCAGATGCTTAGCAATGGCTTCATCCCCGCGCAGATCGCGAAACGTTGCACCCGCGCCGATGGCAATGCTCGCCGCACTGGTCTCTATGAAGCGCAATTCCGGAATGCCCCACAAGCTTACAAGCTTTGACGCTGTGAGCCGTCCTGCCGCGTGCGCCACCATCAGTTCCGTGCCGCCGGCAATCGGGGTCCACTCGCCCGGCGCGCCTGCCAGCAGCTCTAGCACAGCAGGCAGGTTACCCGGCGCTATGACTTCGTGCGCTTCAGGATTACCGCGCATGGCCCGCTTGCTCGCTTGAATGGTTTGGGTCCGCGGCGGCCGCAATCACTGAATCGAATATGCGAATAAAGCCGGTACATCGGCAGAGGTTTCCCGCCAGCCCCTCGCGAATCTCAGCCATGCTCGGATGCGGGTTGATGGAAAGCAACTGCGTCGCGGCCATCAGCATTCCCGGGGTGCAGATGCCGCACTGCGCGCCTCCGCAATCGAGGAACGCCTGTTGCAGTGGATGAAGCTTGCCGCTTGCGCCAAGTCCCTCAACGGTCTGGATGTTAGCGCCCTCGGCCTGCAGCACAGGCACCAAGCAACTGTTCACCAGGTCGCCGTTCATGCGTACCGAGCACGAACCGCATTCGCCTTCGCCGCATCCCTCCTTGGTGCCGGTCAGATGCAGGTCCTCGCGCAATACATCGAGAAGCCGCTTCATGGGCAGGACTTGCAAGTCGCGATTCTCGCCATTGACGGTAAAGCGAATGTTTCGCCGACAGTCGCTCATAGGGCTGCAGCCTCCACTACTGACTCATGGGCAGCCAATTCAGAGAACAGGTCTTCAGGCAGCAGCGGAATTGCGCGGAAGCCAACACCCGTTGCGTCTCGAATTGCATTCAGGATCGCGGGCGCGGGACCATCGTGCGGCAATTCGCCGATGCCCTTGGCTCCGTAGGCCCCATATTGAAAAGGAATCTCTTCAAAGAAGACGTGGATCGGCGGCACATCTTCAGCCGTGGGCATAATGTAGTTGGTCATCTGGCTGTTGGCCATGTGGCCGTTCTGCAAGACGACTTTCTCATAGAGAGCATAGCCAATGCCCTGCGCAATGCCGCCTTCAATCTGCCCGCCGGCCAGCACGGGATTGAGGACGCGGCCGACTTCCTGCACGGACCAGAAATCCTCCACCTCGGCGGAATAAGTGACCGTGTCCACGGCCACCTGCGCCACCTGGATGGACCATGCGAACGCAGGATAAGCCTCGCCGCGATATTTCTGATCGTCCCAAAAGATGTTCGGCGGCGCTTCGTAGCGGCATAGCGATACCACTTTGCCCTGCGCGGCCCGATGGCGCTCGCATGCAGCAAAGAAGTCTTCGCTCGTGAAATGCTCGCCAAGACCATCATGTTCGCGCAGCATCGCAACAAGCTGCAGGCCGGCACGTTCAATCAACCGGCCCACCACCATTGAAGTACGCGATGCCACGGTCGGCCCGCTGTTGGGAACAATGCCGGTGTCCGCCGGAGCCATGATCACATCTTCGTAGCCGATGCCGATTGCCTCCGAAGCAATCTGCGTGAGGATGGTGTTTGTTCCCTGGCCAAACTCGGTGTTGGCCACCAGCACACGCACCTTACCCGCTGGCGTTACATCCAGGCCTGCCAGAGAGTTCAAATACCGCTCGCCTGAGCCCGTGAATCCTGAGCCATGATAAAAAGCCGAGATGCCCATGCCGCGCTTCACTGCGCACGTTTTGTTCTCTCGCGTAAATCGCGCCCGCTTGGCGTGGTAGTCGCTTTCGCGAAGAGCGCGATCGAGCAACTGGTCAAGAATCACTGGGTCGCGCATCACCTGCTCGGTCGCGGTTGTGTCTCCGTCGTGGAGAAAATTTCTGCGCCGCAGTTCAATTGGGTCGATTCCTATGGCAGCCGCGATCTCGTTCATGTGGCGCTCAATGGCAAACACCGCCTGAGGCGCTCCAAAGCCGCGAAATGCACCGTAGGGAACGTTGTTGGTAGCCCATGAGCGCGAACGCACGCGCACGTTAGCGCACACATACGGTCCGGGCGAATGCAATGTCGCGCGAGACAGCACGGTCGAAGAAAGCGTCGAGTACGCCCCGCCATCCGTGGCAATATCGATGTCCATGGCCAGCAGCTTGCTGTCTTTGTCGAGCGCGGTGCGGTGACGAATGCGCGATGGATGGCGCTTGGTGGTGGCAGCCAAATCCTCCATCCGGTCATAGACCATCTTGACGGAGTGACCGGACTTGAGAGCCAGCAAAGCCGCATGAGAGGCCAGTATCGAGGGGTAATCCTCTTTTCCGCCGAATGCGCCTCCCGTTTCTGTCTGGATCACTCGAACCTTGTCCTCAGGCAAATCGAACACCGCAAGCAGAGACTTGTGCACATAGAACGGGCACTGCAGCGAGCCCCAAACTGTTACGCCGCTATCCGCGCTGTACTCCGCGATCACACCGTTGTTTTCAATGTAAAGATGCTCTTGTGCACCGGTGCGGAATTCGCCTTCGACGATGTGCGCGGCGTGGGTCCACGCAGAATCCACGTCTCCTTTTTCGAGAAGGAAGCTTTTGAACAGATTGTCCGAGCCCCAGACAATCACATCCTGACGTTCGCTCTCTTCAATGGTGAAAACAGGCGGCAGCGGCCCATACTCGATGAGTACCGCATCCACTGCCTCGCGCAACTTATATTTGTCAGGATGCGCCAGCAGCACAATCGCCTCGTCGCAGTGATTCACTACTCCATCCGCAAGGCAGGGCTGGTCGGCGAGGATGAGGTGGATTTGATTCTTGCCGGGAATATCTGCGGCGGTGACGATTGCGAATTCGGACCAGTCGATGCGCCGATCAAAGCCGATGGAGCGAATGAATCCGCGCGGAATCGTGCTGCGGACCGTGGCGCCGTACCAAATGCCCTCGCGTTCGATATCATCCACATAACGGGCGCGGCCCCGCAGCTTGTCCACCCCTTCCTTGCGGGGGACGGGAGCGCCGACGATGCGGGTTTTCTCGCTCGTGCTCATGATTGCCAAGGCCTGAATCTTCGTACGGGTTGAGGCATAGCATACAACGGCGCGCCCCAGTTTCAAAGAGATTCGTTCAGGCGGCCAGGCGCGCCAGGGTTCGCGCCAGCACATCGACCCCACCGGCAATCCATTCCGGTGAGGCGTATTCGTCGGGCCGGTGGCTCACGCCGCCGCGGCAGGGAATGAACAGCATGGCGACCGGAGCAATGCACGCCACGAACGACGAATCATGGTAGGCGCGGGCCACCATTCTTTTGTAACTCCGTCTCGCTTCGAGGGCTGAGTCCTCCAAACTCTGGAGAATGTTGAGATCGCACACCGTTGGCGGATCGGCATTGACCAATTCCGTGGTGATGGCGACTCCACGGCGTTGGGCAACCTCCGCACAGGCGGCCTTCAGGGCATCGAGCACGCTATCGCGGCGCGCCCGATCTGTGTCGCGAATGTCCGTCTCCAGGAGCACACGCGACGGAATGCTGTTGACCGCGCCGGGAAAGACTTCGCATACGCCCACCGTGCCTACAGTATCGATTGCGCCCGTCGATTTGGCCGCCGATTCAAGCGCAAGAATCAACTCGGCTGCCGCGGCCAGCGCATCCTTTCGGCCCGGCATCGGCTTGCCGCCGGCGTGCCCGCCTTCGCCCTCAATGTTGATGCGCAAGCTGGCCGGCGCGGCAATGTGCGTCACCAGTCCAAGATCGATTCCTTCCTGCTCCAGCAGCGGTCCCTGCTCAATGTGCAACTCGACAAACTGGTGGAAGCGCCCCGTGTGCACGGCAACAGTTTCGAGCGCACCGGTAAATCCTGCCCGGCTGCGCAATTCGTCCAGTCCGTTGCCCTGCTTGTCGCGCAGCGCCAGCGCAGCAGTGGGCGTGAGCACATGCCCCATCATGCGGCTCCCTAGGCAGCCAATGCCGAAACGAGTTGGCTCCTCGGCAGTAAAAGTTACAAGCTCGATTGACCGGCGCGGACAAAATCCGGCGCGCTGCAAGGCACGAATCGCTTCCAGCCCTCCCAGCACGCCCACAGTGCCGTCATAGGAGCCCGCATTGGGAATTGCATCGATGTGAGAACCGGTTCCGATGGGCGCAAGCTCCGGCGCGCTTCCTTCCCATCGAGCGAAGGTATTGCCGATTGCATCTTCCCGCACTTGAAGTCCAGCATCAGTGCAAAGGCCCTTCACATAGGCCCGCGCGCGCCAGTCCGCCTCGTTGAACACGACGCGCGTCACCACCGGCGGCTCGGCCTCGGATATCCGCGCCAGAGCGGCCAGCTCCGCAAACAACAAATCGGTTTCGAGTTTGGGTTCGGTCGCCATCATTTCCGCTACTCACCCAGTGGATGCCTGTACCAATCTTTGTAAATCAGATACTTCGCCGGGCGCTTGCCAAGCGCGCCAAACCACTGCGGACAATAAGGCCCCATCCAAATGAAGTCGCCTGCCTCAACTGGGTACCACGCATCACCCAGCCGATAGATGCCGCCGCCTTCCAGCATCAGCAAGCCATGCTCCATCACGTGAACCTCCACCATGCCGAGCGCCGCGCCGGGATCGTAGGTCATGGTGTTCACGGCAAAGTCATACGCGGGGCCTTCCGGCATAAGCGAACGCACGCGCAGCCCTTCATCGCCCATCAGAGCTACGGCGGTAACGGCCGCTTCAGTACCCACGACGATCTGCGCCGCCTGGATTTCGTCGCCGGCAAGTCGCTCATACCGCTTTTCGATCACCGCGGCGCGCGACTGGACGATCGCGCGTACTGTATGCGGCGTGCCCTGGGGCAGAAATGCAAAGCCGTCCATAACTAGTCGGTAATCCTTGCCGCCGGCCGTCAAATCCAGTTCGCCTTCGAGCACATAAATAAATCGCTGCGCAGGCGCGGGGCCCAGCGCACCGTCCTTCGCAAACTCCGCCGTCATCTGTGTGAACCGCGCACCCAGTTGCGGCGCCGCATGCACCACGAACTCCACACCCGTGGCGCCTGGCAAGGGCGTACGGATGAAGGTGTTCGGCGTTTGCAGCAGGTGGTCCAGCTTCCGGCTGCTTCTTGTCAGTCCCAGATGATGCAATGTAACCCTCGTTTGAGAATTCTATCCAACCTGCCCTGCAAGGCGCAGCAGAAACTCGCGGCCCACTTGCAGAGCGGCCTCCACGTCCTCTGCCAGCACGGTTTCAGCGGGGTGGTGGCTGATGCCCCCCGGACTGCGCAGAAACAGCATCGCCGTCGGCACCCTGGCAGCCATCACCATTCCGTCGTGCCCCGCGCCGCTGGGCATGGTCTTCACCGGGTATCCAGCCGCATCGATTGCACCGGTCAGCAGCGCCGTCAGCCTCATATCCATCGGTACGGCCGGCTGGTCAAGGCGGTCTGTGCGTTCCAGGGTCAGCCCTCGCTGCGCCGCGATCGCATTGGCACTTGCAACAAGCTCCTCAACGGCACTGACCCGGGCTGCATCGTTTACATGGCGCACGTCCAGGCTAACCTGCGTATATCCCGGAACCACATTGCCCGCATTGGGTTCTACGATCACCTTGCCCACCGTGGCTATGAGCCCATCGGTGCGTCGGCCTACGGTCTCGACTGCTGTGATCCACTCCGCGGCGGCGGCCAGCGCATCGCGGCGCAGATGCATGGGCGTCGTTCCGGCGTGGTTGGCCTGGCCGCCAAAGGCCATATTCAGCCGCGTCTGGCCCGCAATCGCCGTGACCGCGGCAACACGCAAACCCTCCGCTTCAAGCACCGGTCCCTGCTCAATGTGGATCTCAAGAAAGTCCGCCGCGTCGGCATTCAACGCCGCTTCGCCAATGCGGCGAGCATCGAGACCAAAGGCGCGCATTGCGGCTTCCATCGAAATGCCTTCCGAGTCGGTCAGCGTGAGCAATGCGTCATCGAAACTCCCCGCAACTGCCCGGCTGCCCAGGAAGGGCACACCATAGCGCACGCCTTCTTCTTCAGAAAACGCAATCACTTCAATCACCAGCGGCAACGCAAGATCCTGCGCAATGCCCACCCATTCAAGCGCCAGCGTGACGCCCAGCACGCCATCGAAGGCGCCCGCGTCGGGTACGGTATCGATATGCGAACCGAGCACAAACCGCCTGCCGCCGGCGCTTGCGTTGCTCCAAAACCCGCGCAGATTGCCTGCCGCATCCACATTGACGTTCATTCCCAGCGCCTCCATGCGGGCGCGCAGATGCGCATGAACCTCGTGCACGGGCGAAGTCAGAAATCGCCGCGTAATACGCCCTGGCTGCTCGGACATTGTCGCGATATGCCTGCATTCCGCAATCGCTCGCAGTGCGCGGCCTTTCATCGGCGCACCAGCTCTATGCCGCGAGGCTCGCCGACGAAACCATCCGCGGCCCCGTCCCTGGCAAAGACTTGCTTTCCGCGCAGCCAGGTCTCTAGCACCCGTCCGCGCAACTCCGCGCCAAGGTAAGGTGAGAGCTTGTGGCGAAAGTGCAGGTGCTCCGGCTCGACGGTCCAGGCCGCATGCGGATCGAAGACCACGAAGTCTGCGTCAGCGCCAGCTGCCAGCGCGCCTTTTCTTCCCGTCAAGCCCGCCAGCCGCGCTGTTTCGGTTCCCATGCACGCACCCACGCGCTCCATCCCCGCTTTCAAACCAACTCCGCGCCGTTCAAGCGCAGTCCACATCACCGGAAGCGCAAGCCCAAGGCTCGCAATGCCGCCCCAGGCAAGATCCCAGCGTCCCTCGTCGCGGCGCTTCATTGCCGGCGGGCAAGGCGAGTGGTCGGTAGTCACCATATCGATCAATCCCTCTTCGAGCGCGGCCCACAACGCCTCTCGATTGGCCCTCCCCCGAACGGGCGGAGCGCATTTGAACTCCGTCGCTCCATCGGGAATCTCTTCGGCCGCAAACCAAAGATATTGTACGCAGGTTTCCACGGTCACCGGCACTCCCCGGCCGCGCGCACCAGCCAGCATGGTGAGAGGCTGCGCGCTGGCCAGATGAACAATGTGGATTGGCGTCGAGAACTCTTCGGCCAGCCGGATGAGCAGGGCAATGGCTTCGACCTCGGCGGCGTCGGGCCGCGAAGCGAGGTATGTGGAGTATTTTCGCCAATCCGCCCCAGTCGAATTCAATGCCTCGGTTGCGGCGTTTACCGGTCCTGCCAACTCGGCATGCGCCAGCAACGGCAGACCGGTGCCCCTGAGCCTGGCCAGCGCCAGCCGCAGTTCAGCCTCGCCTACCCAGGCAAAGCCGTCAATTCCAGAATGAATCAGAAAGCACTTGAATCCGGGAATGCCCGCACTTGCGAGCGCCGGCATCGACTCGGAATTGCCGCGCACAACGCCACCCCACGCCGCCCAGTCGACAAAAGCTTTGCCTTGCGCCGCGGCCCTTTTCGCTTCCAATGCCGCCACATCCGTAGTCTCCGGCACGCAGTTCAGCGGCATATCCACCAGCGTCGTCACGCCGCCTGAAGCCGCAGCCCGCGTGGCTGTCCAAAAGCCTTCCCACTCCGTGCGTCCCGGCTCGTTTATATGCACATGCGAGTCCACCAGGCCGGGTAGCAGCACCGCATCGCCAAAGTCGTGCATTGCGGCGCCAGCTGGCGTGCTGTTCCAGCTCAGCACTTCAGCAATGCGCTCGCCTTCAACCGCAAGAGTGCGGGGACCCAAGCCCTCGCCCGTCAGGACGCAAGTCGATCGGAATGCCTGTGACATACTGTGATTACTTTCGCCGCTCAGGGAGGTTGTGAGCAAGTTGACCCCATCCGCCGCGCCCAATCCCGAGTTTCTGCGCCGCGCCATTGTGCTGGCCACCCAGAACGTCGATATCGGCGGAGGCGGCCCGTTTGCCGCGGTCATCGTGCGGGACGGCAAGATCGTCGGCGAAGGCGTGAACACCGTAACCGCCGCCAACGATCCCACGGCTCACGGCGAGGTCAACGCCATCCGCGCGGCCTGCAAGGCTTTGAGCAGTTTCAGCCTGGCAGGCTGCGAGCTTTACACCAGTTGCCAGCCTTGTCCCATGTGCCTGGCAGCCTGCTACTGGGCGCGGCTCGATGCCATCTACTACGGCGCCAGCGCGGCCGATGCCGCTCGCGCGGGTTTCGACGATGCCTTCCTCTCTGACGAGTTTCGCAAAGACCAGCCGGAGCGCTCGCTCCCGGCCACGCAGTTGCTTGCCAACGAAGCCTGGGCTAGCTTTCAAGCCTGGATCGCATCGACCACCAAGATTGAGTATTAAGGAACCTCTGAAGAAGTCTTAGAGTTTATCCGTAAATAATGATCAACTTGATTCCCTCCCTCAAAGTTCTGGAAGTGGGGGCTCAATCGGGGCGAAGATACCTTACAGGATGGCACAGATAAAATCGTGGACGGTATC
>Ga0182024_10003469_pt1 | contig 37521 bp, 54 predicted proteins | sample P32metaG_FD_120480 | JGI IMG/M metagenome (GOLD analysis project Ga0182024, IMG submission 120480) | Permafrost microbial communities from Stordalen Mire, Sweden - P3-2 metaG (Illumina Assembly) | ecosystem: Environmental > Terrestrial > Soil > Wetlands > Permafrost | place: Sweden: Stordalen...
CCAGCGAGATGCTCAGCGCGGTCCCGGCTGCACAATCTACACCTGCCCGCGCTGCGGCGGTGATCGCAAAGACGGCATGAAGTGCCTGAAGTGTGAGCAGTCATCGTACCCAGATAAGCGCTACGCTTTTCAATGCTGGGGCTGGGATTCGAACTCCTGTCCGTGCTGCGGCAATCTCACCTTCGTGTCAGAAGATGAACACGGAACGCATGCGCTGGCGTGTGACCGCTGCGGACTGCCAACTTACGACTTTGTGAACTTCATTCACAGCTTGCATAACGACATGCGCTTCAGGGAAGCAATGACGGGCGCACGCGTATTCCACCAGCCTGTGCCGAGCGCCCCTGAGCGAGCTTGGTTGAAAGAGATGAAGATCGCCTGGGAGGGGGGAGAATAAACGAAGCTGATAGGAAAAGTTGACATCTGCTCTTCTGGCATGTTACTCTGATTACCTATTCGGAGGTCTTTCTTGCCAGACGAACAAATCTCTACCGCGGTCGTCTCTGCTTATGAACGAGCACTTATTCTCGGTGATCTTGCCGGACTCAAACAAGACGAGCGGCTCGCTTACTACAAAGCAGTGTGTGAGTCTGTCGGTCTGAACCCGCTCACAAAGCCGTTTGACTATATCACGCTGAACGGCAAGCTAACACTGTATGCAACTCGCGCGTGCGCTGACCAGCTTCGTAAGCTACACGGCGTCAGCGTCCTTGACCTTCACAAAGAATTTCATCCAGATGGAATCTTGATGATTACTTGCAAAGTGTCAGACAAGACCGGTCGCACAGATGTCGCGACAGGAGCACTTGTCGTGCAGAACCTGAAGGGCAATGATCTCGCGAATGCGATGATGAAGGCAGAGACAAAAGCGAAGCGCCGAGCTACTCTGTCCCTTTGCGGACTTGGAGTGCTGGACGAGACTGAAATTGAGACTTTGCCGGCAGACGTAGTGCCAGCTTTTGTTCCACAAGCTACCGCTGCTCCCGCCGTCAACCAGGCGCCGTGCAGTCTTATCCCAGAGACTCCGGCGCCTGTAGTGGTGGAAGCTAAGACTGTGGATCAAGGGGCTTGCGGGGTCGCGATACTGGAAGTGCCCTCGGCTACTGACTTAGCCAAGATCGTGTTCAGCCCAGCGCCAGCAGTTAGCGCGCAACCTACGCCGACTCCCATCTCGCCTGTCACTACGCAACAGGTTGCTGCTGCACCCGCTCAAGTGGCACAAGTCAGCCCCTTATCGACTGCGCCTGCTTCAAGCGGTCAAACTGCACCAGTTAGCGGAGATGTTCCGTGTGATTCAAAGCGCTACGGTGTCTTCGTAAATGAACGCGCCACCAAGATCATCAGGGACAAACTCCCCAAGGCTGGCGTAAAAGACGCTGCTGTTCTCGTGAAGAATTACCTGCTGAAGGGCGCTGGCAAAGCTTCACTGCCGAAGATAAGCGCTGCCGACTTCGAGCGCTTGCTGTCTGCGCTTGAAGCAGGAACGCCTGAAGAAGCAGCAGCGATCGTAACTGCGAAATAGTTCAGTCACCCAACTTTGGCTAAAGGAGCATCATCAAAATGAACAGCGCAACATTCGCTGGACGGGTCGGCGCAGATGCCGAACTGAAATACACTCAGAGCGGCAAAGCTGTTGCCGACTTCAACATCGCGGTGGACAACGGCAAGGACTCAGAGGGGCAGAAGCGTCAGCCGACTTGGGTCAAGTGCGTATTGTGGGAGCGCAAAGCAGAAGGGCTCGCGCAGTATGTCAAGAAGGGCGGCATCGTTGTTGTGCAAGGTCCTGTCAGCACCGAAGCCTGGATTAGCAAGCAAGATGGCAAAGCGCAGTCCCGCATCATCGTGACTGTGCGCGAATTCACCTTCGGTGGTGGCGCCAAGACTGAGAACAGCAACGCAGCGGATGACTTCGGTCCGGCGCCTGTGGCTCAGCAGCCTCCGCAGCGTGAGAGCGCACCGATCACGGATTCGGATATTCCATTTTGAATGAAGTGCCAGAAATTTGGAAAATTGTTCCGTCTCAGCCTGACTTAGAGGCATCTTCTCTGGGGCGGATCCGCGTGATCCCTTATCGTGCTCCGTTACCTAATGGAGGCACGAGAATATACGGAGGTGTCCCTACAAAGGGACAATGGGACGGGTCACGCTTCATCTATTGCCGTAAAAAGCACAAGACATTGAAGGTCGCGAAGCTGGTATGTGAGGCATTTCACGGAGCACGTCCTTTTCCGACAGCAGTAGTTATGCATGATGATGAGCACTCAGAGAATAATAGAGAAAGCAATTTGAAGTGGGGATCGCAGAAAGAAAATCTCAACTACCATGGCTTTCTTGCTTACTGTAAGCAGCGCACAGGAGACAACAATCCGTACCGTAAAGGCCTTCGTGAGCAAAAAGCCAATTCAATTAAATAGCTACCAAAAGAAAGTCGTTGACTTTCGCGCTGGTTACGCAGTCTGCTGCGCTGCTCCGGGTAGTGGTAAAACAGCAGTGATGGTAGAGCGTTTACAAGCGCTCATTCGTGAAGGCGTTCGACCACAAGACATTTTATCTCTGACTTTTACGAAAGAAGGAGCGCGAGAACTCACAGAACGTGCGGACCTAAAAGAAGTCGAAGAGAAGGTATGTAGTACGTTTCACTCGTGGGCGCTCGGCTTCATCAAGAAAGAGTGGCAAGCGCTGCCGTTCAAGGTCAAGATGGACTGGCACGGCAACGCTGCTCCGCTCTGCCTGCCACCTGATGCTTGTCGCACTCTGGCAATCATCTGCAAGCGCCTGAAGGGCAACGTGAAGTGGAAAGACGCACAAGGGTTCATCAGTAAGATGAAGCGCCGCGGCATCTCTCCTGCAATGGCGCTCCGCAACATCGAGCACGAGGGTGAAGAAGTCTTCGTCGAAGCCTATCGCAAGTACGATCATGCGCTGCGCGAGAAAGGGCAGATGGACTTCGACAGCATCGTGATCGAGACTGCGAATCTGCTCAAGAATCGTGAAGATGTCAGAGCGCGGAACCAGTTCAGATTCGTGCAGGTTGACGAAGCGCAGGACACTGATGCCGTCCAGTGGAGCATCATCAAAGCGCTGACGACCAGACACGGCAATGCGCTGGCTGTCGGAGATGAAAACCAGGGCATGTATTCTTGGCGCGGCTCCGAATCGAATCTGACTCAGTACTTCACAGAGCACTTCGAAGGCGCCAAAGTTTTCCCGCTGCCAGTGAACTACCGCAGCACGCAAGCCATCGTCGAGTACTGCAAGGAGATTGCACCGAATCAGAACGAGACGATTACAAAGCTGAGCACACCGAACGAAAAGGGCGTCGAGCCCGTGTTCAGGCTGTTCGAGCGTGAAGATGAAGAAGCCCGCGGAGTGATTCTGGCTTGTCAAGACTTGGGCAACACTGCGATCCTTGCACGGACCAACAGACAGCTTGCAGCCTTCGAGAATGAATGCGGAGAGCGCAATCTGCGGTACAAGCTGCTCGGCAAGTCCGGATTCTGGGGACAGAATGAAGTGAAGGACATGCTCGCGATTGCTGGCGCTGTTGTGATGCCGACAGACAACAATATCCTGCGCATGCTGACATCGCGCTGCGAAGCCACAAAGTTCCTTCGCAAGCAAGACAACCATGAGCACAAGAGCATTCCGACTCTGCTGAAAGAAGCGCAAAACGGACAGGTAGAGGGCACCAGTATTTCGAGCATGCTCACGCGCTTCGCCGCTTCGGACCCCAGCCAGAATGACACCGTTCGAAATCTCGGACACATGCTGTCAGGCTTGAGAGCAGAAGTCAGATCGCTGGACGGCACTGCTGGCATGCGCCGAATCATTGACCGCTTCGGAGTGCTGTCTGCTTATCAGGATGACGATGACGATGAGAACATTGACAACGACCCGCGCGACAACATCATGAAGCTGGTGGAGTTTGCTGGCAAGCGAGGTGGCGTCAAGCAGTTCTTCGACTGGGCACTGAAAGTGCAGCGGGCGCTCAGAGCGCGAACCAACTGCCTGACTCTCTCGACGATCCACCAGAGCAAGGGCAAAGAATGGCCATACGTGTTCGTGGTGGGCGTCAATGTCGATGTGCTGCCGCACGTCAAAGGTGATCCGCTAGAAGAGAGGCGCATATTCTTCGTGGCGTGCTCTCGCGCAGCTAAGAAGCTGCAAGTCTCTGCGAGCGGTGTGGCTTCAGATTTAATCCGGCACAAGTTGCCAGATGACGGTGAAGGTGATACTGTAGTGGATCCGTGGGACGGTTACGAACTGTTGCAATAGGGGGAAATGTGGCGCAAGAGCAGACAGGCGAAGTCGGAATGTTCAGCAGCGAAGACCTGCCAGAGTGGTGGGAGAAGATGTGGGGCGGAATGCCTGAGTTTGTTCAGGATGACATCTCGCCGTACAAGTCGATGGCAATTCACTTTCGGAACCCAGAAGACTTCAAGCGCTTTGCAACTATGATCGGTCAGGTGCTCAGCATGGAAACAAAGTCCACGTGGTTCCCGGAGATGCACCCTGCGAACCTGAAGCAGTTGAAATACACTGACGCGAAATGAGCAGACCCGCTGGATTCTCTCATACTCCGGAAACGATCGCCAGCATTAGAGCAGCTAATACTGGGCGAAAGTACCCGGGCGCTGTAAGGCATAAGCACTCAGAAGCAACGCGCCGTAAAATGTGTGAGTCTTCCAAGCTGCGCTGGAGCAAGCAAGAAGAACACGATAAAGTTTCTGGAGAGAACAGTCTCTTTTGGAAGGGCGGTATCTATCAAGGAGAAAGCGGCTACGTCATTTTAGCGGACGGTGAGTATGAACATCGCACCGTGATGTCAAAGCATCTCGGACGCCCGCTGCTTTCAGAGGAAGTCGTGCATCACAAAAACAGAATTCGTTCGGACAACAGGATCGAAAATCTTCAGTTGTTTGCTAATCACTCTGAACACATCATTTTTCACGCTCAAGATGATTGGAGGTTTTGGTGCAGCCAAAATATCCCGTCTATATAATCTCGAAGGGACGCGCAGACACGCGCCTGACTTCCAAAGCGCTTGAGAGCATGGGAGTGCCGTATCACATCGTCATCGAGCCGCAAGAGTACGATGCTTATGCGGCAGTGATCGACTTCGACAAAATTCTTACGCTACCATTCAGCAACCTAGGGCAGGGATCAATCCCGGCTCGGAACTGGGTGTGGGAGCATTCGATCGAGCGCGGCGCAAAGCGCCACTGGATCCTTGATGACAACATGCGCGACTTCTACAGGCTGAATCGCAACCTGAAAGCGCGTTGCAAGACAGGCACGATCTTCCGTTGCGCTGAAGACCTCGTGGACAGATACGAGAACGTTGCCATCAGCGGCTTCCATTATGAGATGTTCATTCCGCGGCGATATAAATGGCCGCCGTTCTACCTGAATCGCCGAATCTATTCGTGCATCCTCATCAAGAATGACATCCCGTATCGGTGGCGCGGGCGCTATAATGAGGACACCGACCTCTCGATCCGTGCGCTCAAGGACGGATGGTGCACGATTCTGTTCAATGCATTCTTGGCAGACAAGCAGCCGACACTCCACATGAAGGGCGGCAACACGGACGAGCTGTATCAAGGTGACGGCAGACTGCTGATGGCGGAGTCACTGAGAGAGCAGCATCCTGACATCGTGAAAGTCACGCGCAAGTGGGGACGATGGCAGCATCATGTCGATTACAGCGGCTTCGAGCGCAACCAACTGAAGTTGAAAAAGGGCGTCGTGATTCCGAAGGGCTTCAACAATTACGGCATGGTCCTGGAGGGTGATGAAGAACTCGCGCGCATCAATGACTGACCCGCGCCCCGGAGCAATCCGCTACAAGCGTGACGATGAATGGATCACCACGAATCCTGGGGATCCTCTTTACTCGGTGTCGCTCTTCTGCGCCACTGAGTGCTTGACTGACAATGGCTGGGAACCGATGTTCGGAGCAGAAGATGGCAAAGCGCAAGAGTAGCGAAGTCGAATTCACAATCGGCGACAAGCCGCTGGCTCAGGATCCACGCTTCAAAGAGTGGGTCGGAATGCCGTCATACGTCTCGGAGAACCTGAAGCCGTTCTCTACCATCGATATTGAACTCATGGACGGGAAAGCCATTCATGTTCACTTTGAGAGCAAAGCCGACGAGATGGACTTCCGTCGGCGCACGAATACAGCGCACGATGTGAACTACAGAAAACTCGATTCGAATCGAGAAGCCTTCGCCGCGATCATCGACCAGACAGTCACAGACAACACGAAGTACGTTTGGCATCCAGACGTACCGAACATGAGCACGGCGCATCTGCGCTACGTTGAAGATCGGACCGACACACAGTGGAATCCGAAATATCCGATCTACATTATCTCGAAGGGCAGACATGAGTCGCGCTTGACTGCGAAGGCGCTTGAGCGCATGAATGTCCCTTACCACATTGTGGTTGAGCCACAGGAAGTGGATGCCTACGCGAACGTGATTGACTTCGACAAGGTCATCCAGCTCCCTTTCAGCAACTTGGGACGCGGATCCATTCCAGCTCGCAACTTTGTCTGGCAGCATGCAATCGACAGCGGTGCTGAGCGCCACTGGATTCTCGATGACAACATTCGTGGCTTCTTCCGCCTTCATAAGAACCAGAAGATTGAAGTCACGACTGGCGCGATCTTCAGAGCAGCAGAAGACTTCGTCGACCGCTACGACAACGTCGGCATCGCCGGATTCAATTACTATATGTTCGCAAAGGTGCGCGATTATCTCCCACCGTACTTGCAGAATCGGCGCATCTATTCCTGCATCCTCATCAAGAATGATCTTGACTTGAGAATGCCTGCGGACGGAAGAGTGCCTGAGTGCACCGATCCACACTGGCGCGGGCGCTATAATGAGGACACCGACCTCTCGATCCGTGCCATGAAGCAGAAGTGGTGCACGATCCTGTTCTATACCTTCCTGTGCTACAAAGAAGCAACGATGACGATGAAGGGTGGGAACATGGACGAGTTGTATCAGGGTGACGGGCGTTTGACGATGGCGCAGTCTCTCGTCGATCAACACCCTGACATCACGACGATCTATCACAAGTTCGGCACCGCTGGCGGGACTGAAGCAAGAGCGCAGCATCTCGTCGATTACTCTGTGTTCAATGCTGAGCGGATCCCTCTGCGCCTCAAGCAGCAGTTCATCGACAATCCGATTCCGGAAGCGAACAACGAATACAACATGATCCTGAAAGAGTTAAGTGAATGAGCGTTCAACTTTTTGAAGGTGATTGCCTCGACGTGATGAAGCAGATTCAGGATGCGTCTATCGACCTTGTGTTGTGTGATCTTCCTTACGGCACCACAGCTTGCAAATGGGATTCGATTATTCCACTAGAAAATCTGTGGGCCGCATATAGGCTCATAGGGAAAGAAACAACCCCTTTTGTGCTTACGGCCTCGCAACCTTTTACCACAAAGTTGATTGCCTCAAATTACAAAGACTTTCGATATTGTTGGGTATGGGACAAGGTTAACAAGTATACAGGTGCCTTGAATGTCAACCGAATGCCTTTGAAAAGGCACGAAGACATAGCGGTGTTTTATCGTGCCTTACCAACATACAACAAACAATTTAGAGAGGGCAAAGCATTCAAAGGGTTTGGCACGAAAGGGCACGGTGCTCACACACAATACGGCACCATTGATGAGCACAGAGCATTTTCAAATGATGGTAAACATCACAACCCTTGCTCAGTGTTGGAAGTACCGGCAGACAACAAACTGGAATTAGGATTGCACCCCACTCAAAAACCCATAGCTTTGATGGAATACTTAATTAAAACATATTCCAACCCCGGTGACACAGTGCTCGACAATTGCATGGGCTCAGGCACGACAGGTGTTGCTTGCGTGAGCACAGGCCGCAATTTCATCGGTATTGAAAAAGATCCAGGGTATTTCGGCATTGCTAAAGATCGAATCGAAAAAGCACAACGTCCGAGTGAACCTTCATTTTTCTAGGAGTTTTATGTCAACAGTTCTGTACAGAAATAGCTCCGGCAAAGACGTTACGCACAGCAGTTACAGCAGCCGCCAAACATTCAAGCACTGCCCTCGTGAGTTTGAACTCACGCGAGTGCAGGGCTGGTGGGACAAAGGCGCCAATGCTGCAATGTGGTTTGGGCGCTGCATTGAATCTGGCTTTCAGGCTTACGAAGAGAGCCATCGCAGAGAAGGAGAAGGCATCAAGGCTTTCGTTCGACTCTGGCATGATGTCAAGCTGCTGCCGGAGTTTGAAAAGCTGAAGTACACGGCGTGTGAAGGAAGCTGGGAGCAGTTGCTCAAGAGCGGGCGCGAAATGATGCGCTTGTTCGAAATTAAAGCGCCGTCACTTCCACTCGAGGGCGCTCTATTCCAGCAGAAATTGCGCAAGACGATTTTCCCGGGGACTAACTTGGCAGCGCTTGAAAATGTTGCTGTGTTAGATATTCTCTCATTCACAAAATGGGATCACCCGCGCCTGCCAAAGATTTCTCCAAAAGAGAACGGTGGAGACTGCGCAGATTGTGCAGTGCGGTGGAGTTGCGCTCTTGAAGCTGACGGACCGAAGTATGAGCCGTGTCCAGAGCACAGAGTACGGCAGCTAATCATTGACTGCAAGACAAGCGGCAAAGAATTTCCTGTCGATCTTGTTGCACTAGACCCGCAGCTTAGTGAATATGCCTGGCAGACGCGCATCCCTGACGTTGCTTTCCTGTGGTTCGTGAAGAAGGGACACGGGCAAGAGAAGGGGAGCAAGATTACCTTGTTGGAAGATGCGGGCGCATTCTGGTCCGGCTGGGAAGGCGTCGTGGTGGACGTAGGTGACTCGGACAGCGATGGGAGGCACTGGACCCACATTGGCACATGGGATACGCTCCAGCGGTATGAGGAAGCGCTGAAAGGACTCCGCGGAAAGATACGGGACACGACCAAACAGAATTTCATTGACACTGCCCGGGCGGACGGGAGTATAACCAGTGTCTCTGACGAACAAGTCACCAAACAGCGCTTGCAGTTTGCCGCAGCCAGACTCACAGAGCAGGACATGGATGAGGTTGGACGGTCTGTTGCTCAGACGACCGTCGAGATGGTTCGCGCTCATGAGGCACAATTCTACGAGAAGCAACCCGGTGTTCGCTTTCCGAATGAAAAATGTAACTTTTGCTCGATGCGTTGGATATGTCTGAACCGACCAGATGAGCGCGACAAAAACCTAACTCGCAAGGGTGAAGAGTGGCTGGACGGAATTCAGGACGAGGGCAATGAATAATAACAGAACTGAGAGGATAACAACATGGATTCACATGAGTTAGCAGCACGGATGCGTGAGACAGCAGAATACTTGGAGTCGCGCGCGGCGTTCGGACTTCCATCTTACTGCAAGCCGCAGATATACCTCGGAAACTACTATGAGGAGAAAGCGGAGTTCATTACCGCTGTGAAATCCCTCGGCGCGGGGACCAAGGAATATTCCTCGACCGACTTCGATTTCAAGTCTTCGACGCCGATCGTGTTGTGGCTGTGCATTTCCCGTGACAAGGTATGCCGCAAGGTGCAAGAGGAGAAATGGGAGTGCGAGGCCTTGCTGACGCCGGAAGACGTGGCGGAACTGGAGGGAGCGTGACCCACCAAACTAATACTACTTCACAATGGATGCAGAAGGTTAATGATAACGCTGCCGACCTACGTCAGCTCGTTGTTGACTACCATCCAGCTATGATGCGGAGGCAGATAACAAACATGCCTATAACCGCGCCTAATGCAGAGTTGGCGTGCCAGAACGTGCGCGACAAGATACGTGAGGAAACCAAGCTCGACCCTGCACGGCACTGGGAGTAGGGCGAGAATTCATTACGGTTACGCGGCGCGCTGGAGACGAACATCGTCTGGCCCGATCCTGTTTGGGAGCTACTGCACACAGGAAACTATGATGCTACAAAACCTCTTTGTGAACTTCTTGCGCAAGCAGAAATAGATGCTGGGGCGAGCGGTTCCCTCTGGATAAAAGGAGTAAAAAATTGAACGAAAAAAGCAGCAATCCTTTTCGCTATACAGTGAGCGCTCGTCCGACGATGTACTCTGGTACAAAGTACCGATCAGAGTTAGAAGCATCGTGGGCTTGTTTCTTTGACATCAGAGGAATTCACTTTGAGTTTGAGCCTGCTCTTGACTTGTTGTCTTGGAAGCCCGACTTTCTTATCCGCATCCAAGATTCTTTTGAGTTGGCAGAAGTGAAACCTTTCATCTCTGAAAAGCAGTGGAAAGAGAGCGGAACTCTCAAGAAAATCAATGAGTCTCTTCAAGGCTCTACGCTCGCTATTCTGCTCGGTGTAAGTCCTCTGACTCCTTCTAACTTTATTTTCAGAATCACCTCTGTGCATGGACTAGAGAATCCAGAATTTGAAGAATTAAATTTTGGTCCAGCTGATGACGTTAAGCGAGACTGGGCTCGCGCGAAGAATACAGTTCAGTGGAGACCAAATGGAACTCAATGACAAGCCTGAGTATCAGCAGTGGAATGAAGAAGAATTCCGCGCAGACGTTTACGTTCAAGGCATGACGTGGCTCCAGCGTCATCTTTACCGCGCTCTCCTTCATTGTGCTTTCTTTCACAGCACACGACCATTTCTTCCGAGTGACGATGACATCCTTTGGGTCTTGGCTGGTGCTGAGTCTTTAGAGATGTGGTTGGAGAATAAACCGCGCATTCTGAAGCGCTTTACGCCAGCAACACACGACCCTAACTTATTGGAGAACAAGAGAGTTACAGCAGATTGGTTGAAGCTCGTCGGTAGTCGCATGAAAATGTCTGAATTGGGGCAAAGGTCGGCGGCTGCGAGAGTTGCGCTCTACGGTAGTTCTGCTCCACGTAAGAACAGAGTCCTAACGTCCGATGAACAGCCGTTCACTCCTAGCTCAGACGGCGAAGGAACAGACCGGGAAGCAGCTAGTGAGTTAGCTAGTGAGTTAGCTAGTGAGAATAGTAAAGCTAGTTCAGCAAGCGAAAATTCATCGACTTCTGTTTCTAGCATCCAAGAGCAAAACACGGGCGGAACATGGAAGAATCTTTCGATACGTCATTTCAGACTATTTGGCGGCAAGAAACCGTCAGTAAAATTCAGCGCTCAGTATGCAGCAGCCTGCTTGAAATACGGAGAGCAGATAGTGCTTGATTGCTTTGACTCATGGGCGAACGGATCCGCTTCTTGGATCAAGAGTCAAAACATCGAACAACCGCTGTTCATTTTCTTCAAGAATCTGGACAAAGAGGCTGAAGATGCAGTGGAGCTGGCTGAAGCGCTCAAAGAAGACGACCAGCGCCTTGCTCAGCAGCAGCAAGCGGCTGCCGAGCATGAGAAACAAGTCGCAGCAGCACAAGCAGACAGCATCGAGAGACAGACGCAAGAAATAATCGCGCGCCGTGATGTGCGTCCGCAGGTCAGCGAAGTGAGCATGGAAGATTTCTTGGAGGCTAAGTGAGCGACAAAGGACCTACCGCAGCAGAGTTGAAGGCGAAAGTCTCACTCGTCGACGTTGCATCAGCCGTTGTCAAGCTGGAGAAGCGTGGCGGCGAATTCTGGGCATGTTGCCCTTTTCACAGTGAGAGCACACCGTCATTCGCGATCAAGGACAAAGCTGGCGCTGGCGAAGTGTTCTTCTGCCAGGGCTGCGGAAAGAGCGGCGATGTCATCACGTTCATCGAATTGCATGAGCACCTGTCAACGGCTGAAGCATTCAAGAAGGTAAAAGAGCTGGCAGGCAACACAGCATGGCGAGAAGAAGCGAAGAAGGTGCAAGCGACTTTTATCAATGTTGCTGATAAGCCGAAGAAGACTTTTCCTACTGCGAGCTGGGCTAAGCGCGAAGCAGCGCTGCTCCAGAATGCGGAAGCAATCCGTTTTCTGACTGAAGAGCGCGGACTCGACATGGAGACCATCAAAGCATCTCACATGGGCTTCGTGCAGAGCATTGACGGATTCATCAATGCAAAGGGAGTCGATGAGAAGACTGAAGAAGGCGCGGCAGAGATTGAGCGCATTCGGCACGCTGGCTGGATATGCTTCCCCAGAATTGACGGTGAGAAGATTGTCGCAGTCAAGATGCGGGGCGTAGCTGCCAAAGCATTCTCACAGATCGCCGGCATGGATCCGAAGGCGCTTTACAATGTCGATTGCATCAATGCGCTCGAACCAGTCTTCGTGACAGAGGGAGAGCTGGATGCAGAAGTCTTCCGTATGTGCGGTTTCTGCGCTGTCAGTATCCCGAATGCGAACACGAAGATCACTCCTGAGTGGAAAGTCCGCCTCAAGCAAGCAGCCTTCGTCGTCCTAGCTGGCGACAATGATGGAAAAGCTGGCAGTGATGCAATGCGGTTGCTGCTGAATGAACTCGGAGAGAACACCTACCTGTTACTCTGGCCGGCGCAGAAAGATGCGAACGACTTCTTCCGCAATGTCTGTGAGCGCAAGATCGAGACTTTCCAGCAGAAAGTGAATGAGCTTGTCGAGGCGGCGAAGAGCAGCCCCGTCGAAGGCTTCATGTCACTCATTCAGCGCTTGCGCACATCAGCAGGGACAGACGGACAGAATGACCCGCACCGGATGCACTTCAACATCTCGGCGCTGGATGATATGGCTTACATTCCGGTCGAAGATGCTGGATACTTCATCATCTACTCGACATATTCCGGCACAGGAAAGTCAGTCTTTACGACTCAAATGATGCTCGAAGAAGGACAGCGTGGCAAGACTATCGTCGTCTATTCGCCAGAGTTGTCTGGCTCTTCTTACCTAGCGCTCGTCGCTGCGCAGACACTTCCAGAGCGCAACATCAACCGTTCACTGATTGTGACGCAAGCCGATTACAATGCGACGGCTGACGCCCTCGACAAGCCCAGCGGTGTAGACGGGCAGCCATTCCAGTACTATGTCGGGCACATTATGCCCGGTGGGGATCCTCTCGCATTCATTGAATCAACGCTCAAGATCATCCGTCCGCAGCGCTTCGTCATTGACACTTTCCCGTGCGTCGTTGTCCGGCAGCGCGGAGAGAGCATGGTCGATGCTGAAGGTCGGACTGCTGAAGCGCTCTCGGCACTGGGCAAGAAATACGGGTGCATCTTCTGCTTGGTCGGTCAATCGAACAAAGAAGCTGAAGACATCAAAGAGAAACGGCGCGATGCCCATGGAGTGCTCCGCGGTTCTCGTGTGCTCTACGACAAAGCCCATGCCATTTTCTTGCTGCACCGCAAACGGAAAGAAAATGCGACAGGTCAGGATGACTTACTGGAATCTGAGACGCTTGTCAAAATGGAGAAGAACCGCACATCAGGTCCTGGGGCACAGCAGATTTATCTCACGTATAATCGCTCCCGCTCAAGATTTTACTTGCAGGAATCACAACCCTGTGGTACTGTAAGTGGAGAGTCGGGAAATAATCAACCGCAAGACGACGAGCCACCCATTTACTGAGGAGAACCAAATCACATGAAATTCAAATTTGATGTTCCAGAACTCCAGAAGCGCCTCGGGCAACTCTCGGCTGTCGTTGCCCGCAAAGCGCAAGAGCCGCTATACGGCAACGTCCGCCTCTCTTCTGATGCGCTGGGCGCCGTGACTTTGCAGGGCATCGACATTGACAGCACGATGACCGTGAAACTGCCGGGCGCTTCCGCCGACGGCGCTTCCACAGTGCTGCTGGAATACAAGAAACTGAACACCGTCGTGCAGAGCATCAAGTCCAAAGAGGCTTTCATCACGTTCGCCGATGAAAAGAGCGCAACGATCAAGGCGAAAGACTTCAAGGGCACGATGCAGGGCTCCAACGTCGGCTTGTTCGAGCAGCTGGCAGTTGTGCAAAGCATCACAGAGAAGCCGGAACTTGGCGGTTTTGTGCTCGGGCTTCCAGGGCTGAAAGAGCAGATCGAACAGGTTGGTTTTGCAATCCCAGCCCCAGACGGCAAGTTCGTCGTGCCGAGTGCGCTGCTTGAGTCTACGCCAGACACCCTGCGCTTGGTTGCTACGAACGGTTTCGCGATCGCAGTTTCTTCTCTCGCTGCCAACCTCGGTGAATTCTCTTTCACTCTGCCGAAGCCTCTGCTGGAAATTATCACCAAGCTAGACGGCGGACCGACCGTGACCATCTCTGATACCGAGAATGGCTTCTACGTTCAGACTGAACTGGAGCTGGTGACTTACGCCAAGACGCATTCAGAATTTCCGCCTTACCAGAAAGTGATCCCGCAACTCGGCAGCGCAGTCAGCACCGCCGTTTTGAAAGACAAAGAAGCCTTCCAGACGGCGCTGAAGACGATCAAGCCGTTCTGTGACGGTAATGAGCCCGGCGTCAAGTTCAGCTTCGCTGCTGGGTCACACATCGACCTGTATGCTCAGCATGTTTCTGAGCAGACATCTGGAGATGCTTTCACCGATATCGCAGACGACAAGCTGGAAGCAGAGAGCACAGGCGCTGAGATTGCCTTCAAACTGAACATCGACCGGCTGGCACCGTTCATCGACCGCGCTGTCTTTCCTGTGACCATCAATGCAATCAACTTCCGCAGCGTCGTTGACATCCACGCCAACGGCGGTACTCCTGAGAAGCCGACCTATCGGTTCCTTATGATGCCGATGAAGCTGGAAGACTAACCAAGTTTGTTGATTGACAAATGCCCCGCATACAGACAGGTGTGCGGGGCTTTTTCTTATGACCAAAGTTCACATCGCAATCAAGTCCTGCCACAAGTATGCAGAGCGCCGAGCGGCGCAGCTTGACACCTGGCTGGGAGACTGTGAAGTCGAGTACTTTTTCCTAGTCGGAGAAAGCGCTCAGCCCCGCCGCCCGTCATTCGACTGCGGTAGGATCCACTGTCCAAGTTCTGATGACTTCGCTAACATCGCGCCAAAAGTTTGGTATGCTTGTCGGCAGGCGCTCCAAGCCCGCGTTACTAACTTGTTCATCTGCGACGATGACAGCTACGTCGTGCCTGCGCGCTTGCTGAGCACAGACTTCGCGAAGCATGATTACATCGGCTTCGTGCGCAGTCATTGCACTCCGCCGTACATGCAAGGATCCTCATTCTGGCTGTCTGAGCGTGCGATGCACTTCATCGTTGCGCAGCCTGAGAAGATGGGCATTGGAATTCCTGATGATGTTGCTGTCGGGCGCTGCTTGTACGGCAATGTCCCGTTCGTGCACGAGCACCGTTTCGCTGTTGCAGATCCGTACCCGCAGCAAGATAAATGGCCGGCGCAGCGCAATGATATTATTTCTTGCCACAAGTGCTTGCCGGACGTGATGCATAAAGTGCATGAACACTGGCAAGCGTCACAGAAATAGGACATTAAGGGGAACACGGTGGGCAAGATTTTTGATGCATTCATGTTTTTCAACGAGCTCGATGTCCTTGAGCTACGTCTGCACGAATTGAATTCAGTCGTCGACCATTTCATCATCGTCGAGTCGGCTGAGATGCACGGCACCACAAAGACGAAGCCTTGCTTTCTCGCTGAGAACTGGGAGCGCTTCGCGCCGTTTCATCACAAGATAACGCGCATCCAGCTGGACCGCCTTGAACCAGCCTACACCGACTACGCAAGCGGCTGGAAGCGTGAGAACTTTCAGCGCAGTGCGCTGATGGCGCCAGTTCTGGAACTGTCAAAGTCTCCACACGACATTATGCTCCTGTCTGACTGTGACGAGATCCCGCGTGCTGAAGTTGTGCGCCGAGGTGCTGTGCTTGCTCCGCAGGTCGGAATGTGCAAGCTGGAGCTGGATTTCTACTTCTACAACATAAACAATTACATCGGCAAGTGGTCACGCTCTACTATCGGCACAGTTCAGCAGTACGCGGATGCCGGCGGCTTCAATGTGATTCGTGACATTACTTGCTTGATGGAGCCTTATCACCCTCGCGCTCATGAGGTGAAGTGGTATCACAACATCCCAGATGCGGGATGGCACTTCAGTTACTTCGGAGACATCGAGCACATGCGCCGCAAAGTTGCGAGCTTCGCTCACTCGACTGACGACTTTGCGCAAGAGATGCTGGCGCGGAGTGACGACCAGATCGCATCTGACATCATCAACCGCTCAGACCTCTTTCGTCGACCAGTAGCAGGCGGCACACATCGTGCCACTAATGATCCGCGCTTGCCAGCATACCTGAGAAACAACATGGACAAGTACGGACGCTTTACAGAGGAGTTTTTCCGCCAGAACTTTGGAAAATAAAGCCATGGAATATAATTACCCTGCTTTGCGTGATTGTGATGTTGAAGGCGCCCGCTTGTTCTCTTGCCGAGAGCGAATGCTAGAAGAACTAGGACCAGTTGCAGGCGTTGTTGGTGAAGTGGGCGTCGACATCGGCGAGTTTACTTCTCACATCTTGAATGTGCTCAAGCCGGCAGAATTCGTAGCCTTCGACATTTTTACAGCGCATCAGTATGAAATCATCCGCGGCGTCCCTTCACACACGATATTCAAAGGGAAAACACATCGCGCTTTTTACGAAGAGCGCTTCTCTCAGCACTCAGAAGTTACCGCGGTAGAGGGATGCGCTTCTGAAACACTGTGCACTTTCCCTGATAAGTTTTTCGACATGCTGTACATCGACGCGAATCACCGCCTTGAGTTCGTGAAAGCAGATGTGGCAGCAGCGCTGCCGCGCCTCAAAGACAGCGCGCTGCTCATCTTCAACGATTACATTTTGTACAGTCACGAAGAAGGCTACCTGTACGGCGTCGTTCCAGTAGTCAACGACCTGATTGTCAACAGCGGATACAAAGTCGTCGGCTTCTGCTTTGATAAGCGGATGTATTGTGACATCGCTCTACGGAAAGTCACTAATGCTTAGCATCGGACCTCTCATCCTGATCGCGTCATGCAAAGCGTGGCGAACCAACGGCATCAATGATGCTGCACGCAAGACGTGGATCGCTGCTTGGGGCGATCGCATCTCATACAAGTTCGTTCTCGGACGCGGCTGTGAGAATCCTCTCGAAGATGAGCTGGTGCTGGATGTCGATGACAGCTACGACGGACTGACTCATAAGGTGCAAGCATCACGCAAGTGGGCGAATGACAACGGCTTCGAGTACACGTTCCACTGCGGCGCAGACACCTACGTGATTGTGCCGCGGCTGTTGTCTTGCGACTATGAGCAGCACGATTACTCTGGCTTTCTCATCCATGATGAGCACAGGCTGTATGCTCCGCGCAACATTCAGTTCGCGCAGGGCGGAGGCGGCTACTGGCTGAGCGCCAATGCTGGTCTGTGGGTTGCTGCTGCTGAAATTCCAAGCTGGATCGGCAAGGCTGAGGATGTCTTCGTAGCCAACGCTCTTGCTGAAGTCGGCTGCAAACCCGTGCACGACGTTGGCTATTGGTCATGGGGATATCGCGCTGCATCGGATCCTGACAGCCTGGAGGGCGGGAAGTTCATAGGGCTTGAGTCAGCTATCACCGTCCACCTGTCGCGCTGGTGGAGCAAGCCAACCTACAACCCGTGGTGGATGCTCGACACCCATAACAGGCTTCTTGCTATTGAGGGGAAGGGCTGGAGGCGCATCTCTGCGCCAGCACCTCTTCCGGACGTGCCATGAATCCTCGAACTGAACTCGAAGCTCGCTATCCAAGTGCAGATTTCTCTGTCTACTTCCGCTTCCTTGAAGCATGTCACGGAACAGTCAGAGCAGAAGACACGAACGATCACCACATCTGCCCGCGCAAGCAGTTCCCGCAGTTTGCAGAAGAGTTTCCAGAGAACCTGATCACTCTCAAGCTAGACGACCACGCTTTCGCACACAAGCTGCTGGCGGCTGTTGTGCCAGAACTGAGTAATGTCGCTGCTTGGATTGCTAGTCAAAGCGCCGAGCAGCGCACAGCTATAGGGAAAAAGGGCGGCGCTGCTGGTGGGCTGAAGCGCTGGTTAGCATCACAGACTGCTGAGCAAAGAAAAGAGCACCAAGCAAAAGCAGGGAGCGCAGGCGCACGAGCGCAACATGCTGCTATGTCTTCAGAGCAGCAGTTTGAGCAGTCATCTCGCGCTGGTAAAATAGGCGGCGCTAAAGCACGCCATATTCAGTGGCATGTAAAGCGCAACATCGTTAGTCTTTCTTGCAAGTTGTGTACTGTTGGAGGCACGCTGTGACTGCTGCTCAAAAAATGCTGCTGATAAAAGCGCTAGCTAGTGATCGCCCTGCTTATCTTCCTGACTATGCTAATTTCAAACCAGGCGATACTATATTGTATAGCGGCCCTTTTTGGGACCACAGAGAACTCGAACTTGCAATGGAGTCTCTGATACTCGGAACGTGGTTAACTACTGGGAATTATACTGTTCGCTTTCAGAACAAGTTCGCACAGACTTGCAATGTCAAGCATGCGCACATGGTCAACTCAGGCAGTTCAGCCAACTTGGTCATGATCGCAGCAGTCAAGAAGCGCCTGGGGTGGAAAGACGGAGATGAAGTTATCGTCTCTCCAGTCGGCTTCCCAACTACGATCGCGCCTCTGGTGCAGAACGGTCTCAAGCCTGTGTTCGTCGACATCGAGATGGACACGCTCAACTTCGACACCTCTAAAATCAGGGGCGCTATCTCGGAGAAGACGGTCGCGATTCTTGTGTCGCCAGTGCTCGGCAATCCTCCCGACATGGAGTGGCTCACGTACCTGTGTGACTTCTTCAAGATCAAGCTGCTCGGTGACCATTGCGACAGCCTGGGCACGCGCTGGAATGATGCGCTGCTCAGCGACAAGTACTATGCGTGGACGACCTCTTTCTTTCCAGCGCATCACATCACGACTGGCGAAGGAGGAATGGTCTGCTCGAATGACTCTGAAGTGATGAAGCTGGCGCAGAGTTTCACGTGGTGGGGGCGGGACTGCTACTGTGTCGGACTTGCGAATGCACTCCCGTGCGGCACCTGCAAGAAACGATTCTCGATGTGGCTCTCAGATGAAGGCGTGGATGCAGTACTGGACCACAAGTACGTGTTCACGAACATGGGATACAATCTGAAGCCGCTCGACTTGCAAGCCGCTATCGGACTGGCACAGCTTGAGAAGCTGCCAGAGATTGAAGAGAAGCGCCGTTCGCACTGCGCAGCCCTTTCCAAGTTCATGCGCGGTCGCATCAGAGCGGCAAGCTGTCTGCCGAAAGCGGATCCTTGCTGGTTCGGCGTGCCTGTCATCTGTGAGAGCATCAGCGTAAAAGACAGAGCAGTCGCGCACCTCGAGGCGCACAAGATCCAGACGCGCCCTTATTTCGCGGGGAACATCCTGCGGCACCCGGCATACAAGCACCTAGGGACTGCTTCTAATTTCCCGAATGCCGATCTCGCACTGAGCCGCGTTTTCTTTATCGGCTGCCCGCCGCACTATACGCAGGCTGTCATTGACTACATCGGAGAGGTCGTGTCGCAATGTGCTTAACAATCTTGGGCGGAAAAGGATTCGTGGGCGGCGCATACGTCAAGCAGTTCTATGATGCTGCCATAGGGAACATCGCCAGCGTGAATGAACGCGAAGATTACAACGTTTACAGCAAGTCCGTGCTTTACTTCATCAGCACCGTCCATAATTACCATGTGTTCGATGCACCACAACTCGACATCGAGACGAACCTGACAACGCTCATCCGCGTGCTGGAGAACTGGCGCAAGCGCCCAGACAGTGCAGAGGGGACCTTCAATTTCATCTCCAGCTGGTTCGTGTACGGTCCGCAAAGTTTCCCGTTCGGGATTAACGAAGGAGCACATTGCAACCCCCGCGGCTTCTACTCGATTACGAAGCGCTGTGCTGAGCAGTTGCTCATCTCATACTGCGAGACTTACAATCTGCGGTATCGGATCCTTCGGCTCGGCAATGTTGTCGGACTTGGGGATGCAAAAGTGAGCGCCAAGAAAAATGCGCTCCAGCATCTCATCAACATGGTCGCAGCGAATGAGCCTGTCGAGATTTACGGATCAGGTCAATTCTATCGTGATTACATCCACGTCGCTGACTGCACTCGCGCTATTGACCTCGTGCTGCGCCGCGGCGAGCGCGATGCAATCTACAATGTCGGCAACGGGCACAAAGTTGCTGATGACTTGCTGACGATACTACGCTACGTGAAGCAGCAGACAGGCTCCACTAGCGAATTTAAGTTCATTCCCGCTAAGAAGTTCCACAAGACTGTGCAGGTAGAGACATTCGGTATGGAAGTCAGCAAGCTGGCGGCGCTTGGCTATGCGCCTGAGTACACAGGCGCCAAGCTCTACGACACCCTTTTTAATGGAGGGAAATGAATGAAGTATGGCGAACCAAGACCTAGCCGAAACCCACCTCAGCCTCCGGGGATGCTCCTTCAGTTTGTGAAGGGGTGCAATTTCGGAAACAAAGACGACATCAAAGAAATTCCGCACTACATCGCGGCGCACTTGATCGAGAAAGGGATTGCTACAGTCGTACCTGATATGGCTTACGCGCATTACAGACCGAACGGCACAGTCCCGCCTGTTGACCCGCGCAAGATGCGCAGCGCTCCGGGACCTGTGACTGGACTCGTGACGGCAATCTGCCCCACATTCAATCGTCGGAATTACATCCCGACTACGATCGCTCTGTTTCTTCGGCAGACTTACCAGAATTCAGAACTGCTCATCGTCGACGACAGCTATGAGAGCGTGCAGGACCTAGTCCCGCAGCACCCGCGCATCCGTTACATACGGTTGGAGAAGACAGAAGAGCACCCAGAGCACTACGGTCACGACGGGCGCATGCTCATAGGCGCCAAGCGCAATGTCTGCTTAGAGAATGCACGTGGTGAATTCATCATCCACTGGGACGATGATGACTGGCAAGCGCCAGGGCGTATCGCAGATCAGGTCGAGCAACTTGTCCGCAATAACAAGCAGGTGCTGACGTACTGCAATATCCTTTACTGGAATGAAGAGAAGCAATTCGCGTGCCGCTGCTTCCCGCGCAAAGAGTTGCGAGCGCTGCACGGCGCAACTTTCTGCTATCGCAAGTCATTCTGGTTGGATCACCCGTTTAAGGTCTGCGGCGGCGGAGAAGACACCGAGTTCGGCACCTACGCAGGCACTCGCGGTCAGCTTCTCGTCACAGATGCTAAAGAACACATGGTGGTTCGCGCGCACGGTCACGATGACACCGTCAAAAATGCACGCGGCAATACATGCCGCACAGCAGACCACATGGGCACTCCTGCTATTCCGAAAGTGAACAAGGAGCAAGTGCCCGACGAATTCTTTGCACCACTTCTGCCGACAGTTCCGCCTCCGCAGCCCTCTCCTGTCGATGCTGTGATCGGTGTCATAAAGGGCTATGACTGGGACAAGATTCGGGCGTATGCGGTGTCTCTTAATCGTTCTGGCTTCAACGGCGCCAAGCTCATGTTCGTCGAGAATGTGACAGGCTCTGCGCGTGCTGGACTGATTACTAACGGATTCACGCTCATCGACTTCAAGACACCACCAGATTTTGTTGCTGAAGAGCAGCGCGATTACTTGACGTTCGGGCGGTACCGTTTCAAGCCTGTCATTGACTACATGAAGAGTCACCCCAAGTTCCGCAACGTCGTGTGGTGCGATGTGCGCGACCAAGTCTTTCAGAGTGATCCATCACTTTGGTTGGAGCAGAACCTTGCGCCTTCACAGATCATCGCGGCAGGAGAGGGCTGGCTAGTCAAGAATGAAGGATATAATGACGGCTGGACCAAGAAAGTCTCACCGCAAGACTATGCGTGGCTCCGCGAAGCGGAAATCTGTTGCAGCGGAACATTCGCAGGCACAGCAGATGCAGTGCTCGGCATCTTTGAGAGAATCTGGGAGATGACACTGGCATCGCGCAATGCTGGCGCCAATAATGCCGACCAAGGGATGTTCAATCGTGTGATTCGGACCTCTCCTCAGAAGGAAGTTACGCGCGTCCCGCGCATGAGTGAGGGATTCTGTGCGACGTGGTTCCCTGCCAAGAGCAATGACCCGTCGCTGATACCCAACTACGGTTTTCCGGTGTTCAGTTCTGATGGGATCGTGTACACTCCAGAGACGCATAAGCCTTTCTGCATGGTCCACCAGTTTGACCGTGATCCGCAGTGGCGTGCAAGCATGGACAAGAAATATCAGTGATGAATCCTAGAACTGAGAAGCGCAAGCTGATAAAACTTTTCCAGGAGGGTATATGCGTATAGGAATTTACGGCATCGGCTGGGTCGGCGGGACAGTGCGTTACTGGTTCGAGTCTGAAGCGCAGCACGAGCTATTCCTCTACGACCTGTACAAGAAGATCGGATCCGTAGAAGAAGTGAACAAAGCCGACATCATCTTCGTGGCTGTCCCGACGCCGTTCATTGTCGGTCAGGGCTACGATGACTCCGCCGTGCGGGATGCTCTCGCGCACATTGACGACGGCAAGATCGTCGTTATCAAGTCAACAGTGATGCCAGGCTCTACGGAGCGCTTCCAGAAAGAGAACCCGCGCAAGACGATCCTCTTCAATCCAGAATTCTTGAGAGAGCGCACAGCGAAGCAGGACTTCTGTGAGCCTGATCGGCAGATCATCGGCGTCACGGCGGACAATCACCGCTATGATGCAGGCATCGTGCTCAGCATCCTCCCAGATGCGCAGTACGTGCGCGTCATCAACTCAACGGAAGCTGAGCTGGTGAAGTACTTCGGCAATGTGTTCCTTGCTTCCAAAGTGATCTTCGCTAACCAGCTCTACGACATCTGTTCTGGCGCAGGCGCCAACTACGGCATCGTGAAAGAAGCAGCAGCAATGGACAGCCGCATCGGTCCCAGTCACTTGGATGTGGACGACCTTGGTTACCGCGGTTACGGCGGGCACTGCTTCCCCAAAGATGTGCGAGCGCTGCTTGAGTTTGCGAACAGCATCGGCGTAGAGGCAGACTTCATCGAGACGATGGAGCGCATTAACAGTAAGCTGACAGGCGGTATCGACCGATAAATGAAGCTGCTCATCGCAATCATGACGTGCGCCCGCAACGCGGGGAAAGCACAAGCGCAGAGGGAAACGTGGGTGCAAGACATCCGCCACCAACACTCTGCCGATGTGTTATTCTTCCGCGGCGCTCCGGCAGGTGACCTCAGGCTGAACAGCCCGGGATACTGGGAGCGCAACGGAGACGAGATCACTTTCTTTAATGTGGACGACTCTTACTTCGGCATCCCTGCGAAGGTCCGTGCGATCCTAAAGTGGGCATACGCTCGGGGTTATCACTACGTCATGAAGTGCGACGACGATGTGTACATCGTTCCTAGTCGGTTCTCTTCTCTGCCGCTGTGCGGTCATGACTACATCGGCAGATTCCGCGGACCGCACGGCAACTATCCTGCCCACTTCGCATCCGGCTTCAGCTATTGGCTGAGTGAGCGGGCAATGGGGATCCTCAGTCAGTCAGAAAATAAAGACTGGATAGACGAGCGCTTTGTCGCGAATAGACTGGCGCTGGACGGCATCTTCGGCTATAATGATCCAGTCAGCTACAAAGTATGCGGTCCTACTGTCTCTGCCAAAGAAATTCTAAAGCGCAAGATGCTCGCAGACGGAACGGTGTTCTGTGAGTACACAGCGCAGCAGCAAGCAGAGTTGCACGCACTCTTACGACACCTGCCTCCGGTAACAGGACACCCCGGGCTTCGGCAAGTTCCCAAAGTGAACATCACGCAAGCACAGTTTGACGCTGCACCAACAGACAAGCCCCCTGTCCACAAGATTGAAAGGTACCTGCGATGATGAGTGATCTCGGAATCTACATCCCAAAAGGGACAGACCTCAGCAGCATTACGCTGCCGCCAGAAGATGCAGCGGAGAAGCGGCGTAAGATTTATAACGTCCTGTCGAGTGCTGCTGTTGATTCTTTCCGGCTTGAGCAATCGTGGATCCGTCTCGGTCTGATGTTGGCGGAATTCAAGGGGCAAGAACACTGGCGACCGCTCGGTTATGTGACGTTCGATGCCTTCATGGATGAACTGAAAGTGAAATTTAATCGTGGGAGAACGCAGCTTTGGGGTTACCTGTCAGTTGCAGAGCACCTGCTGCCAACGATCTCGGCGGCTGACTTGGAAAAGATGGGCATTGCGAAAGCTTTGGAACTGAAGAGAGCTAAGAAGCGCCTCGACGGCAAGCCCCTGCCGCAAGCGCTCGTCGACATCGCGCTCGGTGCCGGCACGACAAAAGAGTTGCGCGGCGAGATTGGTAAAGCGCTGAATGATGCGCCAGAACCAGCAGGCACATGGTTCGATATGGACGGCTTCTTCATGGATCCGTCAGAGCGCAAAGAATTCAAAGAGATTTGGCATGTCGCAGAGGGACTGCTCGGACTCAAGAAGGAAACACCAGATCACATCAGGCGCAAAGAAGTGATCCTCACCTGTATGCGTGAGTGGTACGGCACGCATGCTGCGGAATTCTACGGAGATGACAAGAGCGCTGCCACTTGCGCTGCTGTGTTCATGAAACCGTCAGGCGCATTCAAGCAAGAGCCTTTCGTGCCTCCGCCGTCCATCGAGTCAACAACGGTCATCACTCCAGAAGTAGTGACACAGCAGAAGCATGTGGACTGTCCGTGCTGGGAAACGGGATCCTTCGTGCGCGTAGACGGGTGCAGTTATCACCCTTGGGACTTGTGATGCCTAGAATGGTGTGGTGCGGTATCGCTGAGAACGGACTGCCGGAGCGCATCTACAAGAATCGCAAGCAAGCAATTTTGGCTGGTGAGCCTCTCGGCGGCGCATTCATGCTGCGACATGAAGCAGTCAGAAGCATTCGGCGCCAAATCTGGGAACGTGACGGGCACACCTGCACGCACTGCGGAAATATCGTGAGCTGGTACACGATGGAGATGCACGAACGCATCTGGCGCGGCAGAGGCGGGGATATTAGCTTGCAGAACGGGACGACGCTGTGCAATAATTGCCATGCGGATGCTCCAGTCGCAGGGCACGGAGAGAGGAAAATTAAGTGGAGCGTATAGGCAATAAGTGCGAGCACGGCGTGTATTGGCCGGTCGCTGATCCCATCAACCTTGGGTGTCAGCAGTGCAACCCAACAGGTTACTTGAATGAAGGACCAGCGCTCGTCGTCGCCGAGTCTGCACCAGTTGTCGTATCCACAAACTGTACGCGCTGCGGCAATGTCCGCACCTACAGTTCCCCGAATTGCAGAGTTTGTGGGCAGCAGTTCCCCGAAAGAGTCTACGAGAACTGCATCAGCACAATGACAGAGCCCGGAGCATGTCCGCACTGCGGCTGCGCTTCACACTTCGAGACATCCAAGAAGAGCATGTGGCAATGCACGGATTGCCTGAAAGAATTCCGCGCCCCGAAAACCGAAGAGAACCGATGACAATGCCGAATAACTTCGACAAGAGCCAGTTCGCAGGGCGCAACCAGTACCCAGTCGGCGCCACTGTCACCGCTACAGGCTGGCTGAGCAACGGAGTGTCGTTCGATGACTATAATCGAATGAGTACTCACAAGCGCAAGACGAGCGGAGAGCGCAGACTGCCAACTCCCGGTTGGGCAATGTCTGACTTCGCACTGCGGCGCGTGCTGGTCACTTTCATGGAAGAGCGTGCCTTCTCGAAGAAGGAGCGCACCGTTCGCACCGCTGCCGAGAAAGAAGCTCGCAAAGTTCTGAAAGCCGCTCTGGACAAGAAGGGCGCAGAGTATGCAGAGCGCCGCAAAGCATATGCAGCGCTCGAAGAGGTCTGGCTCCGCTCGCGCCTTGATGCCGTACAGAAGAAAGTGGCAAGCAAGCGCCCACAGGCAGAGTCCGTGATGGATCAACTCTGCGCAGAGTACGTCGATATTAGACAAAAGGGCTTGCGTCCTGGCATGACGGACAAGGAGTGGAACGAGAGTCGCAACGAGCCGTACATGGAATTCGCTGAAGGGGAAGCGAAGTATCAGGACGAGAAGGTCAAGCTGAAGCGCCTCGAGGTCGTGATCGACGGGATCGACACGTATCTTCGGTACACAGTGAACGGCGGCGCAGACATGGTGGCATCTGCGGTGTACCTGTATTACCGAGTTGGCATGGACTCCGTGGGCGTTGCGAACGAACTCGGACTGAAGTCTCCGCACATTCGCCAGACTCTCTATCGGCTGCACCAGACTGCCAAGAAGATATTCCCGCCGAACGGGAACCCGTCACAGTCCTCTGTCATTGTGGAACCAAAGAAAGTTGAGAAGCCGCGGCGTAAAATGCTTGTCACCCCGCCGTTGTTCTGATATAGTAAAAGTCTCTTCGGATGTAGGAGAGGTACTCAGGGTTCGACTCCCTGCTCATCCCCTAAAAAGGAAATGGTTCGGAAACAGTATCTCGGCTAGATCCGAAAAGTTTTGTGCGAGAGTGTGAAATCAACGATTCGTTTTCGACGAAAGTAAGCTCGCACGCTTTGTACTCAGCAGTCCGTGACCCGAATAACGGGGGAAGCCGGCACAGCATGAACATGCGCGGGACTCATCAGGGTTAATGACCGTGGGAAGGCTGAGATACAATGAGCTGGCGCTGATGGCGCGAACGGGCTGTCATGACTGAAGCGCCCTAGTAGGCAGGTAGCCGGCTCTAAAGTTTGCGCATCCACTAGAGCGAAACTGCTCGGTAGAGGGATGCGGATTAGTAGATGAACTGCGAGTCCACTACTGTGCATAAAAGGGCTCCCTGAATTCTTAGGGGGAACAATGCCACTACCGAAGCCGTTGTCGAATGAAGAACTGAATGCGATCCGCGCCAAAGCGCAAGCTGCGCAGAACCCGCAAGCAAAGCCCGTGACGGCTGAACAAGTCGGCTACGAAACGGGGATCAAGGCTCTGGTTCCTGTTGTAGAGCGCATCGAAGTGCTCGAAGCGCAAGTCAAAGAATTGCTGGCGCGGAATGCGCAGCTGGACAGTGCTGCTGCTGAGAAGCTACAGCCCGGCGCTCTTGCCGGCACCAGCACAGGTCAGGTTGTCTCTCCCCGGTGAAGCCGCAGCAGACGACATAATGAGATATGCTCCTGACGCAGGTCGGACTAACACCGCAGGAGCACCAAGTTACGCACGTATGAAGCTGTATCATGGCTGAAAGAGGACGCGAGTTCGACTCTCGCCGCCTCCACCAAAATAGCATCCCCGCACTGAAAGGGAAGCCGAAGGGCTGACTGGGGATGGAAGAGAACGAGCCGTCCGATAGTGGGAATGCTATTTTGATGGGGGCGTCACGGTATCGACTGGCAGTTCATGAGACAGGGGACGTGTCGGAATGGGGTTGCCCACCGTAACGGGAGACCAAATCTAATCGCCAAGAAAAATGTGCGACGACCTTTCGGGATGACCTTCAGCAATGTTGGTCAGCTCGCTCAGGCGGCTTAACGGATCGGGCGCCCTCAAAAGCGCCCGTACCTATTTCTGGGGCTGTCACAGCCCCGCGGCTATTATGAGGTGCCTAGTGTCTGAACATTCACGATTGCTCGAACACGTCCTTGCTCAGCAAGAGCGCATCATCAAACTCCAAGGAGAATTCATCATGTCCACTCAGGCTCTTGAAGCCGCCATCACGCAACTCAACACCGACGTGGCTACGCTCGTCACTCTGTCTGCGGCTTCCGTGCCTCAGGCGGATGTCGATGCCGCCACTGCGCAGATCACCACTCTGGATGCTTCTGTCCAGGCTGCCATTGCTGCTGCCACACCTGCGCCCGCTGCATCTGCCCCCGCGGCACCTGTTGCGCCCGCGCCTGCGACTCCCGCTGTCAGCTAAGAAAAAGTGGGATAGTTTTTCTTAAAAGGGCTGCTCTTCACTGAGCAGCCTTTTCGCTGCTCGGAGGTAACCAGTCCAAGTGACTGCTAGGCGGTAACCAGTGACTTCGGTACCCAAAGTGTCTTGACGCGCTCCGCGCTCTCGTGTAATCTGTCTATAGTGCTTGGAAAGAAATACACACAAGTGCTAGATGCTACACTCAAGTGCTATAGACGAGTTGTACCTTGGGCAATACAGTGAACACAGTACCCCAAAGCAAAGCGGTAAAAACAGCAGACCTCGATGAGGCTCGCAGTACTGAGTCGAAGAGCCGTAACCGGCTAAGAACTGGGCGGAACATGCTGAAAGTCAGAGAGCACCTGACCGTACTAACAGTCGGCAGGGTAGCCCGGAAGCAAGCGGAGAAAAGGAGCACATGGCTAAGCAGTCAGCAAGCGCATCGACAGCAAAGAAGTACATTCCGGTGAACGTTCCGGAAGAGATTTATCAAGTCTACAAGTCATACTCACAATTAACCGGTGTGCCCGTAGCAAAAGCGATACGCGACGGTCTGAACGAATACGCCGCTACTTGTCTCAGCGCTCGCTTAGAGACACTGACGGAGCAGATCAAAGCTGGCAGAAGAGTACTTCAGCCCCACGCAGCAGCAGCAGTGAAACAGCCGGCATCGGCAATCGGGAGCTCGTCCAACTAATTCTGCTCTTCTACACGGCGCTTGCTCTTCACCAGAGCAGGCGCCTTTTCCGTTTGCGGCTAAAGTCAAGAAAATATAGTGCACTATAGTACTTGACATGAGTTACTGCCAATTGCTATAGTCTTTACATGCTGAAGACGACCTCAGCAACTTTAGAGAAAAGGAGGACAGAAAATGAAAGCGATACCGTTCAACAAAGAAGAGAAAGCCGAAGCAGTTCTGCTTTACAACAAGTATCAGAAAGTGCAGAAAGTCGCCGACATCTTTGCATCGCGCAAGCGGTTCAAGGGGAAAGGCAACGTCTGGTACGAAGTCAGAGCAGCGCTGTTGTCTGGCTCTTCTGTCTATCAAAAGAAGCAGGCAAAGAAGCCCGCAGTCGGCGGCTCGAAAAAGCTGATGACCAAGGGTGCTTCCAAGCGGAAGCTGCTCACCCTGCCTGAACCGGTGGACCGCTTGACCGCGCAGAAAGAATGCTATCGGCTCATCGAGCGCCGATACAACACCCTGCCGCAGTCAGATCGGAAATCTTTCATACTGGGACTAAACGGAATGGCGATTACACTTCTCGGAATGAGTGAAGCTGTGATGGTCAGACCGAATGTCGTCCCGGTTGATTTCCACGCCCGACGCGATCAAGACTGGGTGGCACAAGCGTGAGACAGCTCTCCACCAAATTGCTGCGAGAGCGCGGACCACCAGGCTGTGTCTGCTGGGGCAGGCGGTGACAACAAACTCTAAGGGAGTTGCGCAAGCGCTCCCTAAACTTTTCAGAAAGGATCCTTCCGATGATACGAGGTCCACCATGGATGACGAAGTGATCGTAGCCGCAAAAGCATTCGCCGAGCATTGTTTCTGCTGCCAAGTTTGCGCGAACCCTGGACCTGTATGCTGCGCAGACGGTGAGCTACTGCTCGAAGACTTCCACGCAGCGCTGAACGCTTCTTTGCTGAAGCGCACCCCTAGAAAGGATGTGAACTAATGCTGTTGCTTGACATCGTCAATGCTCTCCGACTTTGGGATGAGCACACACTGCGCTGTCCGCAGTGCCTTGTATACGACACAGCTACGGCGTGGACTGTGGGAGTCAATCCCGGTCCGTGCAACACAGGCAAGGCGCTGCTCCAAAACCTACTGGTCGTGTTGAAGAAAGGAGCATAGAAAATGCAGCACCTGAAAGATGCGATTCACAGACTCTCGAACCAGCTGCAACTCATCTTGAGTTACATCGAGGTCGAAGAGTACACCAAAGCGGCGGCTGCAACGCGCCTTGCTGTCAGAGAAATCAGAGGGCTCTCGAAGCAGTTGACAGGCATCTGCTTCGAGATCCCCACAGGCGGAGGCATCGTCGTACCGAAGGGTACGCAGATACTCAGCCATGAACAAGTCAACATCGACGTGGCGGAGGATGAAGTGCGCACCGTCGAACGCTCGGAAGTGTTAGAGGGATCCCGCAGCAAGCGCAAGTATGCGGAGCGCGGTCCCACACTCCCTGGAGAAGGGAGGGGACATGGCGGCAAAAAGTAAGAAGTGGACGCCTGCGCGGCATGCGAAGTTCGCAGCTACGCTGGTAAAGAAGAAAGCAGCAGTGATCGGCATAGATTCACCTGTGCCGGCGCCTGTTACGATTCGGTCTGCGATTGCTATGATCGAGACTGGAGTCTCAGCGCTCAAGCACTTGCTGAGTTGACATCGCCCGCGGGTGCTTCTCCCCTGTCGTACCGCGGCGCGAGACCGCACGGGTAGTTTAGGGAGCAGCGCATCTCTCCCTCGCCCGTGCGGTTCTGCTCGTTAGTAACATTACCTCCAGACATGCTCTGCTGGGGGTTACGCTTGGTTACTATCGTAATCTTGCGCGTTCTGCGCATTTTGCTAATCTCTAAGCATGGACAGCAAGCACTATCAAAAACCTCTAAGAACTATACCGAAAGGTGCACTTGCGCGGGCTTTTGAAAAGCAGAAAATAAACGGAGCAAGTATCTGCAGCTTGTGCCCTCGCGAAGTCCAAGATGTTTCTGTCGCTTCACTCGACCACACTAAGACTGTAAATGAGTTTGTCAGGGAAGTTGAGGAGGGCAAGCCCTTAGCGTTAGCAGTGCAAGAATGCAGTGCTCAAAACAATTTGCGCTCTTCGCACCCCGAATGTAATGACCGCAAGAACGGGAGCACGACTGCTCACTTTCTTGCTAAATTCCCAAATGGCGTACCAGTACGACGATACAGCAAGCAAGAGCTTATTGAGATTCGCAGTACGCCGGGCGGTCGCGAAGGCTGGATGCGCTTGAACTTCTGCAAGTTGTTGTGGGAAGACCCAGATGTTCCTGAGTTCGTCGGTATTTTAACAAGAGAATCTTCCTTCAAAATATACAGCCGGACTGATGAAAACTGCACTACAGCACGACGCTTCAAAGAGCGCTATTTTGAAATGACAGGACAAGACTTCGTATTCAACTTTGGCGCCTCTGAGGGGAAGCAGTCTGTTGAAGTACAAATTCACTTCAGCAAGAACATTATGCCTCCAGAAGCGACGTGCAACACACGACGCGCCGGTGGAATAAACAGCAACGATTTCTTCTTTGAAATGGTGCGCCTCGGTTTCAGAGCAGGCGAGCGACCAGATGTCAAAGCAATTCGCAAGAACATTCCGCAAGAGTTAAAAAAGCAGTTCGACAAGGGCTCTTTCTAAAAAGGAAGTTGTTGCTCGCTACTGTATGCTCCTTCTAAGTCGTTGCTCAGTATAACAACCTCTTTCGACGTTCCGTCAAAGTCCTTCTTCGTACTCGCCATTCCGTATGACCAGGAAACAACCTCGATGCGGAAGTCAGAATAGAGTTCTCGAACTTCTGCACAGTCATCATAAGACAAAAGCCACCTGCTACGTGACTTTAGCTGTCGTGCTAGTTCTTGGTGGTCGAAGTCGTCATGCAACTTTCCATAAAGTTTTTTCCCGTCTAAGAAGTATGGAGGGTCGCAGTACGCGAAAGTGTTTGGATGCTGAGCGAGAGACTCGCGGAAATCAGCTAAGTCAACGCTCAAGCGAGGCAGACTGAACTTCGCAAGATGCTCTATGTGCGCTCTCTGAAAGCGCTCAGTCTTCGGTGACATGCCGCTTCCGTAAATTCCGATACCGCTAAATGACGACCTGTTCATCGCGTAATAACGAGCTGCTCGTTCAGCTGCGTCTATTCCTGCCCAGCCGCTTTCATCAAAAGAAGTCCGCAGTTCTTTGTACATTTCCGGCAACATCGGATAAAAAGAAAGCACAGCATTCGAGAGTGCTACAGGGTCCTTGAGCAGCGCCTGCCAGAAGTCTACGAGCGGAGAGAAAGCGTCATATCCGTAAACACGAACACCCGATGACGCGGCTTGCAATTCAATGCTGCCCCCGCCGATGAACGGAGACAGCATCTCTTTCAGGTGTCGCGGAAAATAACGACGAATCTGTTCAACGCCGCGACTCTTGCCACCTGGATACCGAAGAGGAGACTTTTGCATAAAGCATTATAGCACAGAAGCGACACCGCAGAGCGGCGGGATTGCGTCGCTCAACTACCGTTCATAATCAGCAAAAAGTGTGACAGCTATCCGCTGCCCCGGCGAATGTCGGCCAAAATCCGCTGCCCCGGCGAGTGTCGGCCAAATCCGCTGCCCCGGCGAGTGTCGGCCAAATCCGCTGCCCCGGCGAGTGTCGGCCAAACTGGCATGACATCACGAGCCTCCAAGTCGCCATCACCCGCGCTATCCTGAAGGGTGACAAGAGAGCAGAGCAAGTGCTGCGGCGTATTCTCACAGAAGAAGAGCGCCGAGGGTAACCTAGCTCGGTGGTTACCACGGTGATCTTGCCAGCTCAGGAACGCCGTGCTATTCTGACACTGTTGATGGAGGACATCACATGGTAACCGAGACGCATCAGAGCAGCAACAGCAGACCTGAAGAGACCAGACGCGCGGCGCAGTTCTGCGGCAACCCGTACCTTGACGGTCGTGACAGTGACCTGACTTTGAAGCCGAATGTGGCTTTCATCAAGACGCATCTGAGCAGTGACCGCGAGACGGAAGACTTGATCGAACTGGCGCAGCGCAAAGCCGACAAGCTGAACTTTCGGGGAATCAAGATTAACAGTCGCTGGGCAGCAATGGCGGTGCTGGCGGGCTTGAGCTAACGCCTAATGAAGAACAGAGCAATATCGGCCGCGGCTCATAGAGTCTGGGCGCGTCGCTCAAGAGCAGAGCGCTTCGCTTTCATCTCTGAGAGAACAGCAGCGCAGCGGAAAGCGCAAGCTAAGAGACCGAAGCCTGTTAGCGTGAAGACTAGGGAGTACCACGTCATCGCAAAAGCGAAGAACCGCGCCAAGAATGAGGGCGTGCCCTTTGACTTGACTGTGGCTGACGTTTCTTTCCCTACGCGCTGCCCTGTTTTTGATATTCTGCTCTGCTACAGCAACAAGGTTCATGCGCGTGACAACTCTCCGAGCTTCGACAAAGTTATTCCTGAGCGCGGTTACGTGCGTGGAAATGTGCGTATCATCAGTCACAGAGCGAATCGCTTGAAGTCTGATTGTACGATCACTGAACTGAGACAAATACTTAACTACATGGAGGACCTATGATGCAACGACTGTTGGATGCGCTCTTGCGCAGACCGGATCCCTCTGCCGACTGGACTGTCAATCGGCTCCGCGCTATTGAAGACAAGCCGATCGGACCGCGGTATCCGACTGGAATGTTCACGATCTACGATCCCAGCAATCAAGCGGTGACCGAGTGAAGCACTTCGACAACTTCATGCGCTCATGGCAAGAGCGCATCGCAGAAACTCAGCCCCAGCCGGCGCCCCGCACAGAGCAGCAGACTGCAAACGGGCGCCCGCTGCTCCCCAGTGAGCCGGAGTCAGACATGGAACGGGACCGCCGATGCGGCAAAGATATGCCGTACGATTTCAGATCACTCGAGGTCATAAAGTGAAAATCGGATCCCAACTTGGACTGAATGCAACGCTGACGGCAGACAGAGAAGCGCAAGAGATGGCGAAGATGATCATCCCACCATCAGAGAACGTGCGCGGCTTCTTGGCTCTTGCTCAGCACATCAAGCTCGCACTGCTGCAAGCAGAGCCTGAGCCGGAGTTTGAACGGCGGCAGCGCGGATGATCAATTGCTCGTTGCCGTACTTGCTGTGGTACTTCGAGATTATCTGCGCGCTGCTTAGCTGCTATCTTTACTGGGTGCTCGCGCTGAATCAATGCGTTAAAATCCAGCACGACAGTGCTATAGACAGTTGGTGGCGTTCTGATACTCTTGGTTTGTTTACGGAGCAAGCTCAGTGAATTTTCTAGCAGGTGAGAAAGTGAAGCACACAGTCCGAGAGCGTGAAGGTGTCTTCGTGCAAGCGCTGAGCGCCGAGCTGGCGCTAGTAGACTTCGGCGTCGGACCGGAGCGGACATCACTCAAGTACTTGGCGCTGGCTGTTGCAAAGCGCACGTCATTCATGCACATTCTCGCTACGGATCCCAGCGCGCTCTGTGAACTCGCTGCGAACATCAAAGAATTTGGCGGGCGCATTGAAGTGAGCACAAGTCCTCAGGTGCTCGAGAAGGCAGCAGACAGACTCTCTGCTAATTCTTCGCTCTCGCCAACGGAAGCTGTGGACTACATCAAAGTCTGCTCGGAGAAGTCACACAGCACGAAGTATGACATCATGGTCATGTCAGCAACGTTTCCCCCGCAACTCGCAGCGCGTCTCGGTGTCATTCTGAAGAAAGCCGAAGCTGATGCAGCAGAACTTCCAATTGGCAAGCGCGCCAACAGCGGCGAGTGGCAGATCAGCAGCAATCCGCTTGCTGAGTATCTGCTTCGCGAGCATGATATCCTGCCAAAACGGGTAACCAAATAAAGCCGGTAGGCTGGTTACTTTCGTGATCTTGCATTCTATAGCATACTCGCGTAAAGTTGTTTACATGAGAGCAACCACACAGGCCGAATACGAACAGCAGATGCAGGAATACACAGAACGCCGTGACCTCACAATGTCCGAAGCAGGGGTAAAGATTGGTGACAAAGTCGAATATCACCACATGGGTGGAATGTTCTTCACGGTGGTTGTGCTCACAGGTGTTGTTTACATGACCAAACGCGGTCAGCCCAAAGTTAAAGCAACCGATGGTAAATCCTACGGTTGGCACAAAGGTTGGAAGGTGACCCAATAATGGCAGAGTATACGCGCGGACTGTCGGGTGAGACAGGATTAGTTGGGCGCTCCATCCAGTATGTGGGTTTCCAAGCGAGATCGAATGATTTCGTCTCAGAATTCCAGTACGAGCAGTAGAACCGGTCAGTATCAGATGTTCTACGAAGAAAACGGCGCATCAGTGAACGGCGAATACATCTCAGCGCACTGCGCTGCTGATGCCAAAGCGAAGTTCATCACGCGCCGCATCGACCGAGATGCACCTGACTTTGACTTCTCGGGGCTCTTCAAAGGAGAAAAGTGAAATACATTTTGGATTTGCTCTTCGGATGCAGCCACAAGCGCTACTTCCAATTGAAGAGCTTAGGCAAGTGGTGGAGGGACAGTGATAAACGCATACAAACTATTTCGACTACGCAAAGATGGTACCCTTGGGCCGCTATTCATTGGCGCAACTATCCGCGTACCTATTGGGCAATGGGTCAAAGCACAGGCATTGCGTACCAAAGGTTTTGCATTCCGCCCCGGTTGGCATTGCTGTGCTACACCTAACGCTCCGCATCTCTCCAAGCAAGGGCGCGTATGGTGCGAGGTATCGCTCAAGGGAACTAAGGAGCACCACAGGCCAGCAACGCAGGGCGGTCTCTGGTACACAGCGCAATGGTTGCGCGTGGAGCGCATCATCATAGAAGGTGAGGAGTAAGGCCATGGCATACAGCAACGCTACAACCGCGCGGGCCGAGCTTTGACGCCAAGTCACGCCCTAGTGGCGCGGGCGCTCAATAAAGTGATGAAGAGCCGCAACTGGTAACCGCCAGAATGTTACCAATGTGCTCTTGCCAAGTTCCACAGTTCTGCTAATCTACCAACATGACAAGCGCAATTCAAACCGAAGCAGCCGCAGACCTCAAAGAGACTCTCGCCGCCATCAGCAAAGTGCAGCGCGACCTCAGTATGCTGCATGCAGCGCACAGCCACTTGTCAGGGATCCCCGCTCGGCAGAATGCCAAGCGTATCTATGACCATGAGGAGATGCTATCGACATACGAACATCTGAAGCGCGTACAGGAGCGCTTAGCAAGTCACGAGGGATTCTAAACCGCAGCGCGGCTAACAGGCTCTGAGCCGTCAATCTCAGAAGAAAAGAGCGCACCATGTACACTTCCAAGACACCGATTACACTTGATGAACTGGGCAGACTTGCTCCCTCTGCTCTGGCTGTTGCTCCGCACGAGTCGCGTAGCAGCCGCTACGGCTTCCAGTCCACAATGGCTGTCATTGAAGCGCTTGCAAAAGAGGGCTTCGGCATCTTCTCAGCTTCCGAGAGCCGGTCAAACCAGACCGACCGCAGTGGCTTCCTCAAGCATGCGCTGCGCTTCCGTCGCGCTGAAGACTTCACCAAGCTGGCTGTTGTCGGCGAAGTCACTCCTGAAGTGGTCTTGGTCAATTCGATGGACGGCTCATCTCTGCTCGAAGTTATGGGCGGGATCTTCCGCTTCGTCTGCGGTAACGGAATGGTGGTTGCTGACTCTCTTGTCCAGACGGTCAAGATTCGTCACACTGCCAACATGATTCAGGAAGCGCTGGCGGCTTCTGTAGCTGTGGCAACGCAGACGACCAAAGCACTCGATGTAGTCGGAGAGTGGAAGAAGATTTCCCTCAACGGTGACGAGCAACTGGCGCTGGCATCGTCTGTGCACTCCATTCGCTTCGATGCTCCTACGCCGATCACTCCTGACCAGCTTCTCACTCTGCGCCGCTCTGAAGATGGCGGCAACGACTTGTGGTCTGTCACGAATCGCCTGCAAGAGAACGTCATCAAAGGCGGCTTGACTGCCCGGGGCAAGACTGAAGACGGCAGCCGCGGTCGTCGGATCCGAACTCGGGAAGTGAAGAGCATCGGCGCCGACATCAAACTCAACCAGGCTATCTGGGCGCTCAGCACCAAGATGGCTGAACTCAAGACGGCATAATGCCACCGAAGAAATCAACACAGGGCGGGGCTAACAACCCCGCCCGCCCTCCCCGCAAACTGCGCAAGCGCCGCACACAGACTATCGCCGAGAAAGGCACGGAGCAAGCGCCTGTGCTGTATCGGTGGGAGATGCTGCTCGACTCGTACATCTTCCGACCATCAGAGACTTGCCGCGCAATGCTGACAGAGCGTGACGGGAAGTGGGACATGGTTCTGGAAGTGAACGGCAAGCGCTTTGTCGGCAACAGACCAACACTCGAAGAGGCATTCAAAGCAACGGACCACCTGATCTACAAGCAAGCAAAGGATTACTGGCTGCGCTCAGATGCAAGCGCAGTGCTCGAACCGTGGAAAGGAGAACTGCTGTGCGAGTAGAAGTCTGCTTTAGCTCTTGAAGCCGAACCTGGGGAGCAGAACCTGGTCGTGCTCGGCAAGATTGAGCGCCGTGGAGACCTCTACTTCGTGAAGGAGCAGAATGAAAAGCAATAGCGCGGAGTGGAACAAAACATGGGCTTGGTGGTCTCACGAAGTCTGGCTAGAAATCTACGGCTATGACATGCTGTACGAAGCAGCGCTGATCAAACAGGAGGCAAAGTGACAAAAGCTGTTGCCTATATTGTAGTGCTTTATCTCTTTCTCCTTCTTGCAGTCTTCACTTTCTCGGACAGGTTGCGTCATGTGATGGTAACCAAATAGTCCGGTTACCTTCGTGATCTTGACGATCCCTCCCACCATGCTATTCTGTCATCAGTACAGAGGAGAACACAATGAGCCACCTAGATCAAGCAGCAGCGCCGGCAACAGTAGACAAGACGCCAGAACAGCGTGAAGCTGAGCGCCAGCAGAAACTCCGAACAGAGAAGCTGGC
>Ga0182024_10003470_pt1 | contig 37517 bp, 37 predicted proteins | sample P32metaG_FD_120480 | JGI IMG/M metagenome (GOLD analysis project Ga0182024, IMG submission 120480) | Permafrost microbial communities from Stordalen Mire, Sweden - P3-2 metaG (Illumina Assembly) | ecosystem: Environmental > Terrestrial > Soil > Wetlands > Permafrost | place: Sweden: Stordalen...
CGCGTGCCAGCGTGTCGTCGGCACGAGCCGGCTCGCCGCCCGCGGCGGCTCGGCCGGCGCCGTACCCTTCGTCGGTTGCTGGCCGCAACACGTCGACCCATGCCGCGAGCACGTCCGACTCGGCGACGAGTACCTGCGCCGATGTCGGGCGACCCTTATGACGGCGGACCGCGTCGAGCAGCGCGTTTTGATCGTCTTGCGCCGCCCGCTTGGCCCGCTTGGCCACCGTGACGAGCAGCGGATCGAGCACCTCCGAGCGCAGCGACCGCCATACGTCGAGCGGGTCCGGCACCTCTATCGGTGCGGTGTCGGACTCGCGGGTCGGGCCCGGGTCGGGGGCGCCGTTCGTGTCGGCGGATTCGCCAACTCCGGTCGGTGGTGCGTCACCGCCGGCGGTGTCGGCGGGCCGCTTCGGCGGTTGCCGGGCCGGGTCGGCGGGGTCGCCGGGATCGGCGGTGCCGGAGTCCGCCGGAGGTTCGATCGCGGCGTCGGCGTGACCGGCGCGGATGCGCGCGAACAGCGAATCGACGTCGGCCAGGGTCGGATCGGTGGACTCGCCGGTGTCCGTCGCCGAACCCTGCGGCGGCACTGCCGGCCCGCCAGCTGGGGAGTCGACAACGGTTCCGGTGCCGATCGGGTCGGTTGTCTCGCCGATGTCGGTCGCTGCTTCAGGCTGGTCGACGTCGCGTTCCGGCACGTGCCCCGCCGCGCGATCCGCAGCCGCGCGCGCTTCGACCTGCGCGAGCGCGCCCGTCGCCTCCAAGAACGTGCGCTTGACCACGCGGTACGCGTCGAGCAGGTTGTCTCGCCCACCGCGTAGCTCTTCGATCTGTGCCTGCAGCAGGGTGCGGCGCCGCAGCAGATCGGCGAGCACACGTTCGCGGGTCACTTTTGCTTCGTCGAGCATCTCTCGGCCCTGTTGACGCGCGGACTCGACGAACTCCGCGGCTTCGCGCTCGGCGCGCTGGCGTTCCGCTTCGGAGGAGGCGTTGATCGCCAACCGTGCTTCCTCGGCTCGCGTTTCGGCGTCTCCGACGAGCGCGGCGGCGTGCGCGACGGCCTCGTCGGTACGCGAACGTGAGAACTCCTCGGCCTCGCTTCCGATGCGCTCGGCGACCGCGCGGGCTTCTTCGATCAGCTGCGCGGAGCGCTCTTGTGCCTTGGCGCGGATCTCGTCGGCGGCCTCGCGCGCCGAGCGGAGAAGCCGGGTCGTCTCGGCGCCGAGCGCATCGAGCATCTCCGGCTCGTTGAGCGGCCGAGGTCTGCGAAGCTGCTCTTCGAGCGAGTCGATCGCGATGAGCAGCTCGGCCTCGCGATCACGCGTGACGACCAGTTCCTCGGAGATTCTCTTGAGGAACCCGCGCACCTCGGCTTCGGTGTAACCACGGAACGAGGTCGTGAAGGTTCGCTGCACGATGTCGTCGGGCGAGAGGTGCGGAGTGCTCGAAATGAGACGCCGCCGCTCGGACTCAGCCATCTCTACCCCGGGATCTGTCGAGATTTCTCCGCCCGGATGGACATCGTACCGACGCGGCACGCACCACCGGCGCAAACGGCCCACGATTCCTCGTCGCGCGTCCCCGGTCGTGCCCGGTCGGCGTCTTCCCGCTTCGGAGCCATCGGCGCGCCTGATGCGTCGCGCACGACCGTCAGCGCCTGAGCGAGCGTCGCCGCCGCGCCCGGCCGAACGTCGATGACGGCCAGACCGCCGAGCCGGGGCCCGTAGGTACGGACGGTCGCTCACGCGGCGCGACCTTCGCCGACGACTGAGACCGACGAACTGTCGCCGACGTGGTGGCCTTCGGTGTTCGGTTGACCATTCCCCGCCGGTGACGTCGACGCGGGTGACGCGGTCGACGTCTGGGCCGGCCGTGGGGCCGAGCACACTGCGCAGGTCATGTGCGCACTCGCGTACACCAACATCATCTCGTCGTCGTGAGATGGGCGTGTCGCGACGCGGCGACACACGTCGCGCCCGGCGGCTGTGTCCTGCGGCCGACACGCTGCGGCGTCCGGCAGCTGGACCACGGTTCGGAGACCCCGATCACGAGCACATGTCCCCGGGCACCGGCTCCGCCTTGGTTCGGTGCGACATGTTCGGGTTGTCGGCCGACGGCGACGTTCTCGGGGGCCGACGCGACTCGGACCGGACGGCCGGACGGGCCAGACCCGGCGGAAGGTCGGGTCGGACCGCTTCAGGTTCGCAGACGCGCGCCGACCGAAGACGGCGACGTCCGTGCCACGACCGAGGGAGCACCGAGTGGTCATCGCCCACCAGCCTGCCGTGACCGCGCCGACCGACTCGACGCGACCGGGACCGACGCCCAGTCCGGTACGCCGCCCGCACGGGCTGGTGCCCGTCGAGGAGTCGCCGCGTGGGTGGACGCTCGCCAAAATCGCCGCGCTCATCGCGATCACCGCGCTCAGCGTGATGTTGTGCGCCGCCGTCGTGGTCGGCGGAGCCCTGCTCACGATCATGAGCTTCCGTTGAACTGGTCGCGGGCGGCCGGTGTCGCCCCGTCCTGATGACCATCGACACCGACCAGCCGCGCCACTCCATGTCGGCCGGTCGACGTGCCGCCTGTAGCACTCCGCGGCGCGCACAGCGCGAGGCGCCTGGAATACCGTCAGCTTCGATGACGTCGGGACCTGCGATCGGGCGTGCCGCGTACGCCGCGTCTGTCGGTCACGCCCGCCGGGCGACGGCCGGCGAACTTGACGAGCTCGAACAGCTCGCACGCTCCGATCCGGACGGGCGCGTCCGTGCGGTCGCGTTGGGCGCGCTCGCGCGCTGCGCCGCCCGCCGCACCACTGCGACCACCTGGCGGATTGCCGCTCGGGACCGTGACCCGAACGTTCGCCGCCGCGCCGCTGAGCTCGCGCCGCTGCTCGGAGCCGCCATACCGGCCCAGGCGCTCCTGTCGCTGCTCGCCGACGCGGCGCCTCTTGTTGCCGAAGCGGCCGCGTTCGCGCTCGGCGAGCGGGTCCGCCTCGGTCCGCGGGCGTTGGGCGCGCTCGGTCTGGCGGCCACGACACATACCGATCCGCTCGTGCGCGAGGCCGCCGTGGCGGCGCTCGGAGCGCTCGGCGATCCGAGCGCGCTCCCGAGCGTGCTCTCCGCGTGCGACGACAAGGCGGCAGTGCGCCGCCGGGCGGTGCTTGCGCTCGCCGCCTTCGACGGAGAACAAGTCGAAGCCCGACTTCGGCTCGCGTTGACCGACCGCGACTGGCAGGTCCGCCAAGCGGCCGAAGACCTGGTCGCGCATACCTCGAACCGTCAGGCGTGAACCGGCCCCGGCACCAGCTCCGGGACGCCGGTTCGGTTTCCGGTCACACGAAGGCGTGGATGACAGCCCGGTAGTTCGCGGCGGCCGGGTCGGGGTGGCTGGGGACGAGGCGAAGACGCCGGGCGACCCGTCCGCGCATGCGCAGTGCCGGCGGGCCGCGCAAGACCTCGACGCGCGTGAATCCCGACGCCCGGGCGAGAGACCCCAGCGCTTCGACCGTGGGCACATACCAATTGCCGAAGTCGGCGTTGAGGTCGCCGCCGGAATGCAACTCGAGCAGGGATCGGCCGCGGTTGCCGGGGCACTGCGCGGCGACGGTTTCGATCACGGCGACCTGGTTCGTCACCGCGCGCAGCCGTTCCACGCAGGTGAGCGGCTCTTTCATGTGGTACAGCACCCCGAGGTACAACACGATGTCGAACGTCCCCAAGGTTGCAAGGTCAACCGACGTGAAGTCGCCCACAACTGGCTCGACGCGGCTGGCGAGCACGCGGTGCGCAAAGTCGAACCCGCGTCGGCCGGGCAGGTCGGCCCGCCAGAAGTCGGTCGTGTCGCGTGATTGGTCGGGCAGCACGCCTCGTTCGAAACATTCGTTCCAGTACCGAGACCGTGCCGTGAAATCGACACCCCATGCGTAGTGGTCGAGCGCAACGACTCGTGACGCACCACGACGCTCGGCCAGGAACGAGTAGTAGCCGTCCCAGGCGCCGATATCGAGCACAGAACGACCGCGGAAATCGGGAAGTTGCGCGTCGGTCAGCATCTCGGCCATCACCGACTGGCCTTTGGTGGCAACGCCGTGGCCGAGGTCGATGGTGTGGTACCAGGCGAGCGAATCGGCCTCTGCTTGAAGCGCTGCCCGATCGATCACGGCGAGTGACAGTAACCGCGTTTCAGGCCCGCTGATCTGAGCGGCCCATGAACATGCCTTTCAGGCTTTCGTAACTCTCGAGGCACCGGCCGGCGCCGAGCACCACACATTCGAGCGGTGCGTCCACGAGATGAACCGGCAGATCGGTCTCGGCGCTGATGCGATGACTGAGCCCGCGCAGCAACGACCCACCTCCGACGAGATGGATGCCGTTGAGGATGAGATCCTGCGCGAGCTCAGGCGGCGTTCGGGCAAGACAGGCAATGACCGCGTCGCAGATCGCGCGCAGCTGTTCCTCGATCGCGCCGCGCACTTCTTCGGGAACGAGCACGATCGTCTTCGGCAGGCCGGACATGAGGTCCCGTCCGCGCACCTCGGCCTTGAAGTCGTCGTCGAGCGCCCACGCCGAGCCAATCGCGAGCTTGATCTCCTCGGCGGTGCGCTCGCCGATGGCGATGCCGTACTCGCGGCGCACATATCCCTGGATCGCGGCGTCGATGTCGAACGACCCGACGCGAAGCGCCTCGAGCGCGACCACACCTCCGAGCGAGATCACCGCGACCTCGGTGGTTCCCCCGCCGACGTCGATGACCATGTTGCCCATCGGCTCGTGGATCGGCAGCCCCGCACCGATGGCGGCAGCCATGGGCTGTTCGATCAGGTCCGTCTGGGCCGCACCCGCGCGCCGGGCGGCCTCGAGAACCGCCCGCTGCTCGACATGGGTGATCGCCGACGGGACGCAGATCAACACTTTCGCCCGGTACAGCCGGTTGATACCGGCCCGCTGGAACAGCAGGCGGATCATTCGCTGTGTGATGTCGAAGTCGGTGATCGCTCCGCCGCGTAACGGCCGGACGGCAACGATGTAGCCCGGGGTGCGGCCGATCATCTGCCATGCCTCTTGCCCCATCGCCAGCACATCTTGGGTGCGGCTGTTCAACGCGATGACGGTCGGCTCGTTGAGGATGATGCCCCGCGACCGCGCGTAGACCAGGGTGTTCGCCGTACCGAGATCGATCGCGAGATCGCGAGACAGGATGCGCGCCTTACTCGGCTGGTCGGCGCTGACGCACCGAAGGCTCCGGTGCGAGCGCACGCAAGCCGCGCTCGAACTCCTCGATGCTGTGTTCCATCGAGTTCGGACGCCGGTTGCGCAACAAGATTGCCGCGATGCCGACTCCGCTGGCAACGATCGCGAACAACAAGAAGGCCATCTCGGCTGCTAGCCCTCGCCCGGCGCGCCAGCCGAAGCGGCAACTGTCGGACCGTCGACCGGTCGGATCGGGCGTTCGCCGAGCGCCCAGTTCGAGCCCGCCCGCCAATGCTCCTGCTTCCAGATCGGGGCGGCGTCCTTGAGCGTGTCGATGCAGTAGCGCGCCGCATCGAACGCGTCGTCACGGTGCGGCGCCGACACCGCAACCGCGACCGACGGCTCCGACAACGCCAGCTCGCCGACGCGGTGCCACAGCGCGACCCGCTCCAGATCGGTCCAGCGTCGCCGGGCCGCGGCGACGATCTCGGCCATGACCCGACGGGCGGGCTCTTCGTAGGCCTCGTAGGTCATGGCGTGCACGCCGTCGCGTCCTTGCGCGTGATCGCGCACAACGCCGAGGAAACACACGACCGCGCCGCTGCGGGGCGTCGCCGCCCACGTGTGCAACGCGTCGACGGGGAGCGCAGCGTCGCTGAGTACGACCCAGTCGCACACGTCGGAAGGGGGCCAGAGCACGGCACGCAGTCTACGGAACGAGCCCCCGAGTCCGCCTAGACGCCCTCGATTCACCCGCGGCGGGCGCGGTCGCGAACTCGGGACGCGTCGTTACACTCGATCGCGATGGGCAACGGGGGCACGATCGGCTTCGGGGACGAAGAGCCCGACGAGGTGATCCCAGAAGATGGCGCCTACGACGACGGACCCGATCTGCCCTCGAGTTCGCTGCCCCACCCGCTCGATCGGCTCTGGCTCCATCCGAGCGAACTGTCACGCTTACCCTCCGGGTCGACAACCCGAACGAAGCTGCCGTGGGCGACAACGCTCGTTGCCGGCGCTGCCGGTGCGATCCTCACCTTGGCCGTGTTGGGAGCGATCGGCGACCTCGGACGGCCGTCCGATCACCCGCCCGAATCCACCGTGGTGCCCACCAGCACCCCGATCGCGGCGGCGCGCACCGTCGCGATCGCGGTCGCCGATTCCGTCGTTGCCGTCAGCGCGCACGACAAGTTCGGTACCCGGCGCGGCTCGGGCGTGTGTATCCGCCAGTCGGGCGAGATCCTGACCAGTGACCGGCTGATCGGCGACGCGAACACGATCGACGTCACTACCGCCGACGGCGTCGTCCACCCCGCACGGGTCGAGGGTCGTGATGCCACAACCGATCTGGTGCTCCTCGACGTCGAGCCCGGCACGCGCACAACCCAAGACCTCGACTCGAGCCAGTCGCCGGATTCGAAGGCGTTGGGTGAGCCGGCACAGTTCGCCTCGCAAGCACCCAGACCAGGCGACACCGTGTGGGTCGTGGGCGCCCCGAGCCCTGGCAACTCCACACCGTGGATGAGCAGCGGGCTGGTCGCGTCGACCGACAGCCTGGTCGCGATGTCAAGCGGGCCGACGACCAGCGGCCTGCTCGAGACGGCCGCGGCATCGAACCCTGCCTCGATGGGCGGCGCGCTCGTGGACTACTCCGGTGAGGTCACCGGCATTGTCCTGTCACCGGTCGGCGACGATCGGATGACGTACGCGGTCCCGATCGCGACCGCCTTATCGATCGCGGACGATCTGCGGGTGTACGGCTACGCCACGCACGGCGCGTTGGGCATCAGCGGCATCGACGCGGCGGCCGGACCGACTGTCACGGCGGTGATCTCGGGTGGACCGGCCTCCCGCGCGGGTGTGCGCGTCGGCGACGTGATCGACTCGGTCGACAGCCACGAGGTCTACTCGATGGACGACGTCATGGCCGTCGTCCGTCACGATCGACCGGGACAGTCGGTCGATTTGGTGCTCCAACGGGGCGCCGCCACCGTGCAGTTGCGCGTCACTCTCACCAGCATGCGCACGTCGTGACCGGTCGGTTGCGGCCTGCAGGGCGGGCCAAGCGTCCCCAGTCCTGCGGTGCGGGGTCCAGCGCGCGACGATGGGGTCGACGCGCCCCACACGCCAGGAGCACACCGTGACGACGAGAGCCGAACCGCACGAGCTCGACGACGTCGACCGCGAGCTGCTCAACGCGGTGCAGTGGGACTTTCCCCTCGAGGCCAGGCCCTACGCGGCGCTCGGCGACCGGCTCGGTCTCAGCGAGCCTGAAGTTCGCGACCGCATCGACAAAGTCAAGCACGACGGCGTGCTGCGCCAGCTCTCGGCGATCTTCGACACGCGGGCGCTTGGATACACGTCCGCACTCGTCGCGGCCAAAGTCGACGCCGATCTGGTCGACGAAGCCGCCGCGATCGTGAGCGCGCATCCGGGCGTGAGTCACAACTACAAGCGCAACCACGCCTACAACCTGTGGTACACGATCGCGGTACCGCCCGGCGCGTCACTCGACAACCACGTCGACGTGCTGCACCGCGCGTCTGGTGCGACCACGACCCGCAAACTCCCGACGTTGAAGCTCTACAAGATCGGCGTCAAGCTCGACATGACAGGCAAGACGGCGGCTGACGCCAAGACCGCCGTGCTCGAACACGAACGTCCGGAACGCAAAGCCGAAATGCCCGTCCCTGACCTTTCCGAACTTGAGCTCGCTGTCATCCGCATCGTGCAAGAAGACCTTCCGAACGTGGAACACCCGTTCGCCGCGCAGGGCTCGTCGATCGGGATCGACGAGCAGTCGGTCATCGACACGATCCGATCGTTCAAGGAACGCAAACTGATGCGGCGCTTCGCCGCGGTGATGAACCATCGCAGCGCCGGTTTCAAGGCCAACGCGATGGGAGTGTGGGCAGTTCCCGACGACCGGCTCGATGAGATCGGACCGCAGATGGCCACCTTCGCGGCGGTGAGCCACTGCTACCGCCGCCCGACCTACGACGATTGGCCGTACAGCGTGTTCACGATGGTGCACGGTCGCAGCGCCCGCGACTGCGAAGCGACAATCGACGCGATCCGCGACGAGACCGGGATCGACGAATACTGCCTGCTTTGGTCGGTCAAGGAGTACAAGAAGATCCGGCTGCGCTATTTCGGCACCGAATGGCAGGACTGGGAACGCGCGAACCTCGGGGCCCGCACCACTCCGTAGACTGACGAAGTGAGCGACGTTCCCTTCGGGCCCGGCTTTCCGAACCCGTTCGGCTTCGATCTCCAGCAGCTGATGCGGATGCTGCAATCACAGGGGCCGGTCAACTTCGACATTGCCCAGCAGGTCGCCGATGCCGTCGCGACCGCCCAACCCGACACCGGGGAACCGGTCGCGGAGCCGAAGATCGATCCGGCGCTGGTGGCCAGCTTCGACGACGTGGTGCGAGCCGCCCAGGTGACGGTCGTCGAGACGACAGGAATCGCGGCGACGCTCGGCATCCCGAGTGTGTGTGTCGACCGTTCAGGTTGGGCGCAGGCGACACTGGAAGGCCTCATGCCGGTCCTCACCACATTGGCCGGCGCGCTGCAACGGGCGGGACCGGCCGACATCGGCGATATCGCCGGTCTCGGCAACGAGCCGGCGACCACCGAGTCGGGCGACATTTCAGCTTTCTTGATGCAGAGCCTCTTACCGCTCCTGCTCGGGGTGTGGTCGGGTTCGATGATCGGCCAGCTTGCGCATCACGCCCTCGGTCAGTATGACCTGCCGTTGCCGTTGCACGGCCCACCGAGACAACGTTTCCTGGTTCGCAACGTCGAAGCGTTCGCTGAAGAGTGGTCGTTGCCGGCCGACGAGCTCCGCTACGGGCTGGCGTTGCGCGAGGTCGTGCACGGCGCGCAACGTTCAGTTCCGTGGGTGCGCGACGAACTCGAACGACTGGCGACGCAATACGTCGGCGCGTACGAAGTGCAACCCGACGCGTTGCAAGAACAACTCGGCGACCTCGATCTCACCGACCCGTCGTCGATGGCGTCACTGGCCCAGCTCGGCGACCCGGGCACCTTGCTCGGCGCGATGCGTTCCGAGCGCCAGACACCGATGCTCGAATCGTTGCAACGTTTCGTCTCGGTCCTGGAGGGATACACCGACATCGTCGTCGAGAAACTGGGCGAGCGAATGATGACCTCGCACGCGCGTATCGACGAGGCGCTCAAGCGACATCGGTACGACCGCGGCGAAGCGGCCGCGTTCGTCGACCGTCTCCTCGGCCTCGAGCTCGACCGTGGTCACTATGACGTCGGGATCGCGTTCAGTCGCGGCGTCGTCGAGCGAGGCGGGATCGAACAGCTCAACCGGTTGTGGACCGACCCAGAAATGATGCCGACGCCGGCCGAGCTCGAAGCTCCGGGCCTTTGGATGGCCCGCATCGACCTCTGACCTTTCGGTTCTGGCCACCCGGGACGACGTCGGCGGGTCCGACCGCACATCTGCTCACCTGCGGCGAGCGGGCGCTTCGAGCGCGTGCTCGCCGGAGTCACCCGGCTCTTTAGAACCAGGTCAGGGTTGCGGGCGCGGGAGCAGCGGCGAACATCGCGTCGGCTCGAGCGACGGCGCCGGCTGCGTGTTCGTCGACCTCACCGGCCGCGGCGAACGTCGCCCACGAATTGCCGCCCAAGATCAGGGCTCCGAGGGTCGAACATGAACACGTCAACGCCGCGGACACGTTGCGGACATCGGCTCGGCACCTCGCACCGTCCGGACCGCCCTCGAGGGACAGACGCGACCGCGAACCCACGGGATCGACAACCTCGATCGTCAGCTGGCCGGCCGCCGTGTAGGTGCGCGCCTCGAGCAGCGCTGCGCTGTCGAGCGGCAACAGCCACAGGGAGTCGTTGAAGAAGTCGGTGCGCAGCTGGCGGGGATCGGCGAGCATGAGGCGCAGGGGCTCGTCGGGCGGAAGGTTCGTTGCCGTGATCTTCGCGACGAGGTCGACACCGAACACGAACCCCCACAGGGCCGCGCGCGCGGTCGGGTTGGTGGCCTGGAAGTCCCATACGACCATCTCGCGCTCGGCCACGCCGCGGTACCATTCACCCTTGATCTCGTAGGCGACGTACCCGTCGGCGCGTCCGTCGGCGTCTTCGTGCACCGCGTCGAAGAACGCTCGCCCGCCTTCGGTCACCCAGAACACCTCCGGCCACCAGGAGTCTGGGCGCGACACCATGCCGGCCCGACCGAGTCGCACCTGCTCGTAGACCTCCCGATAGAGCACGTCGGCTTCACCTCTGTGCACGAGGCGCACCCGTCCAGGATCGTCGACCCGCCGGGCCAGTCGCGCGTAGCTGTGGGCGAGCGAACAGCCCAGTCGCCACGTCGCGGTCCCGTACCCGAACCGTTTGTAAATGATGCTTTCCGACGCGGTCAGCACCGACGCGACCTCGCCGCGGGCGCGGGCGTCGTCGTGGAGGGCACCGATCATCGCGGTGAGCAGACCTCGGCGACGGTGAGTGGGCTGCACGGCGACCGACGACACACCCGCGACGGGGACGCGGGTACCGCCGGGCATCGTCAGTTCGAACGTGTACGCCCGGCTGCAGCCGACCATCGTGCCACGCTCGAACGCGCACTGGGTGCGGTCGGTTTCGGCGCGCACCCAGCTGTCGGCCCGATCGGGCGTGCGGGGCGCCATACCAAAGCCGCGCCGGTCGACCTCGAGCATCGTCGCCAACTCGTCGTCGGTGATCGGTCGCACGTCGGGCGGCATCCGCCCGTTCTAGTCGGATGGATCGCCGGTCGCGGCCCGATTCTGCTTGGGCCGCTCGTCGGGGCCGGGGCGGCGGACGGCACCGACGTACGACAGGCCTGCGAACAGCAGCACCAGCGCCACGAGGAAGATGCCTGACCGTCCGCCGCCCGGGAAGATGACCGCCAACACACCGCCCAGTACCCACACGAGCTGGAAACGTGTTTCGAACCGTGCGAACACGCGCCCGCGAACGGCGTCGGCACCGTCGCGTTGGACGAGACTGTCGAACGCGAGGCGACCGGCCGCCGACGCGGCCGCGACCGCCACGGCCGCGACCACGAGCGCAGCGCGGCCGTAGGCTCGTGCCGCGAACACCAGCGGGATGCTCGGAACGACGAGCGCGCCGGCCAGGATCCATTCTTCGCGGGTACGGCGGCGCAAGAACGGAGCGAGGATCGTCCCGACCGCGGTGCCGACTGCGCTCATCATGAGCACCAGGCCGTAAATCCAGGCCGGTTCTCCGTGTGACTTGAGCACGAATGCCGCGAAAAAGGTGAAGAACCCCACGATGCCGCGCATGACCGCCATGGCGGTCGCCGCCGCGAGGATGCTCCTCGTGTGGAGCGCCTCGCGTTCGCTGACCGTCTCCGGTCGTGCAGCCTTGTCGGCCCGGGGGAGGCCGAACGCGGCGAGCGTACCGACCAGGAAAATCAACGATGCGGTACGCAGCACCCACGGCGCGCCCCCGAAACGGAGGATGAGCGCGGCGACCGGCCCGCCGACGAGTGTGGCGAGAATGCTGATGAACGCCAGACGAGAGTTGACCAGCACAAGTTCGCCCTTGTGCCGAATCACCGTCGGCACCAGCGCGCTCTTCGTCACGCTCTGCGTCTTTGAGAGCACGAGTGCACCGAACGCAAGCGGATACAACACCAAACCGTTGACGTGAGCAGCCATAATCAGGCACAGCACTGCTCGGGCGGCCATCGCCGCCGCGAAGGTCAGACGACGACCGCCACGGGTACGGTCGATGAGCGGACCGAACACCGGCGCCACGAGTGCAAACGGTGCCAGCGTCAAAAAGAGGTACAGCAGCACTTTTGGGCGCGCCTGGCTGGTCGTGGCGCTGAAAAACAGCGTGTCGGCCAACGAAACCGTGACGAACACGTCGCCCGCGACGCCGATCGCATACGCGAGCGCAAGCCGCGCGAACGGAGGGAACGTCGTCGACTCGAGTCGGGGCCGTGCGTTCGTGGTCACACGCTACCCGGCCGACCTGCACGCCGTACGGCCGGGATCGCGTCCTGCCGGGCGGCCGCTCGTCGGCAGCCGCGGTCGGCGATCGCCGCTATCGGCCAACGAGGCGACCCGGCCTACCATTCGCCCATGCACCCCGGCGGCGACACCCACCGAGCCGGCTCGCCCCGCTATCTCGACCGCGAGCTCTCCTGGCTCGAATTCAACGCACGGGTCCTCGCACTCGCGGAAAACGCCGCGCTGCCGCTGCTCGAACGCGCAAAATTCTTGGCGATCTTCAGTTCCAACCTCGATGAATTCTTCCAAGTACGGGTCTCCGGTTTGAAGGAACAGCTCGAGGCCGGCATTCGACCCACCTCACAGCAGGGAATCGACCAAGACGAGCAGCTGAGCGCAATTCGTATCCGCGTCGAGGAGCTCGTCACGCTCCAGGCATCCGTGTTCACCAAAGACGTGTTGCCAGCATTACAGGAGGCCGGCATCGGGTTCTGCGATTGGAGCGACCTCGACACGACCGAGCGTACGCAACTGACCCGCGAGTTCGACGACCGGATCTTCCCGGTGCTCACACCGTTGGCAGTCGACCCTGCGCATCCATTTCCGTACATCTCGAGCCTCTCACTGAATCTTGCGGTCGTGGTACGCGATGCAAGCACCGGAGAGCAGCGGTTCGCTCGGGTGAAGGTGCCGCCGCTGCTTCCCCGGTTCGTCGCGGTGCCGGCCAGCTCGCGCTTCGTCGCGCTCGAGCAGGTCATCGCCGCTCACCTCGACGCGCTGTTCCCCGGGATGGAAGTGCTCGAACAGTACGCGTTTCGTGTCACACGCGACGCCGATTTCGAGCTCTCCGACGACGCCGAAGATCTGCTTGCCGCGATGGAATTCGTGCTTCGGCAACGCACCAAATTCGGAGCGGCGGTACGTCTCGAAGTCGACGCGCACATGACACCCGAGGTCGTGCAGCTCCTGTGCCGGGAGCTTGAGCTCGTACCCGCCGACGCGTACGTGATCGACGGCCCGCTCGATCTGACCGGACTCCAGGCGCTGTACGCGCTCCGACGTCCCGAGCTGAAGTTCCCGACGTTCACGCCGCAGACGCCGGCGGCCCTCGCCGGCGGCGACGACATCGATATCTTCTGGGCGATGCGAGGCGGCGACGTCCTGCTGCACCATCCGTACGACTCGTTCACCACGACTGTCGAAGCCTTCGTCGACCAGGCCGCACGCGACCCTGACGTGCTCGCGATCAAGCAGACGTTGTACCGAACTGGCGGCGACGAAGCCGGCATCGTCGGGTCGCTCGTCAAAGCCGCGGAGGCCGGAAAGCAGGTGGTTGCCCTCGTCGAGCTCAAAGCGCGCTTCGAAGAGCAGGCCAACATCGAACGGGCTCGCATGCTGGAGCAGGCCGGCGCCCATGTGGTGTACGGCCTGGTCGGCTTGAAAACGCACGCCAAGATCCTGCTGGTCGTACGCCAGGAGTCCGACGGCATTCGCCGCTACTGCCATGTCGGCACCGGCAACTACAACCCGAAAACAGCCACGATCTACGAGGATCTCGGTGTGCTCTCCGTCGACGAAGAGCTCGGCGACGACATCTCAGAGCTCTTCAATCACCTCACCGGCTATAGCCGTCCCGGCGAGTACGGCCGACTGATCGTCGCGCCGATGCACCTGCGCGACGAGTTCTGCTCGCTGATCCGGGGAGAGGCACACCCCGACGGTGTCATCACGATGAAAATGAACGCGCTCGTCGACGCCGAGATCATCGACGAGCTGTGCGCCGCGTCGACCGCCGGCGCTCGGGTCGACATCGTCGTGCGCGGGATCTGCTGCCTGCGGCCCGGGGTGGCGGGCCTGTCCGAGCGGATCACTGTGCGTTCGATCGTCGGTCGATTCCTCGAGCACTCCCGGATCTTCCGTTTCGGTGAGCCTGGCCGCGACGACACCGAATATGTGATCGGATCGGCCGACATGATGCCCCGGAACTTGGATCGACGGGTCGAAGCGATGTTGCGCGTGTCCGATCGGCGTCTGCGGGCGCGACTCGACGAGATCCTCGAGTTGAACTTTGCCGACGACTCGCTGGCCTGGAGCCTCGAAGCCGACGGCACCTGGTCGAAGGTTCCGGTTGTCCACGGCATCGACGCCCAGGTCGCGCTGCAAGACCTGGCACTGGCACGAACGAAGGCGCGCGGCGTCGACGGCTGATCGTGACCAAGCCCGCACGCCTGCGCGTCTCCGACGTTGTCCGCATGGCCCTGGTGTCGTCGGTCGCACGATTCGACACCAACGAGCCGGCACTGTGGACCGAACGCGATCCGGAAGCGGTGCACCAGGCCCGCATCGCGACCCGCCGCATACGTTCTGACCTGCGTACGGTGCACAACTTCGTTGATGCCCGATGGGCCGTGCAGTTACGAGGCGAACTGCGAGCGCTCGGCGCCGAGCTCGGCGCGGTGCGCGATATCGAGGTGCTGTGCGAGCGACTGTCGCTCCACGCCAGCCTCCTGCCTGACAGCGACGCCGACGCGGCGCGCGCGGCCATTCGCCGACTTGACGCCGACCATTCGGTGGCTCGCACCGACCTGCTCCGCGCGCTGCGCCACCCGCGTTACGCGAGCCTGCACCGCGCGCTGCACGAGGCGGTCACCACTCCTCGGCTGACTGCGAGTGCGGACGCCCTCGCGGTCGACGCGTTGCCCGGCGCGGTGCGGCCCACATGGCGGCGCCTGCGGCGGGCCGTCGACCAACTCGCCACGGTCCCATCCGATGCCGCACTTCACGAGGTCCGCATCCGCGCCAAACGGTGCCGCTACGCCGCCGAACTCTCGAGCCCGGTGATGGGGCGGCCGGCCCGGGACCTCGCCATCGCGCTCACCCGCGTGCAGGACGTGCTCGGCGAACACCAAGACGCCGTGGTGGCCGACGCGTGGCTGGCCAAAGCGGCACCCGAGTGCAGTCCGTCCGAGGCCTACGCGCTCGGGATGCTCGCCGAGATCGAACGCGGCTTGGCAGTTCACGCCCGGTCTGGTCTGGCGAGCGCGTGGGAGGCCGCGCGCGCGCGTCGGCTGCGAGCCTGGATGTGACCGTTGGTGAAGGCAACGACCGCGAGACGAACAGCGGCGGCCTCGTACGTGCCGCCGGGGGCGTCGTCACCCGTGTCGGCGACGCCGACGGACACGGCGTCGAGGTGCTCGTCGTGCACCGCCCGCGCTACGACGACTGGAGTCTGCCCAAAGGCAAGCATGAACCGGGAGAGCGCGACGAGGACACCGCGATTCGAGAGGTCGCCGAAGAGACCGGCTACCGGTGCACGCTGGGTGATGAGCTCGCTACCGTCCGTTATCTCGATCGACGCGGACGCGACAAACAGGTCAGATTCTGGCGTATGACGGTCGTCGCGGCGATGCCCTGGAGCCCGAACGAGGAGGTTGACGAACGCCGTTGGATATCGCCGGCCGTTGCCGCGACACTGCTTAGCTACGAAGCCGATCGCCAACTCTTGCGAAGCCTCGGAGGATCTGCGTGACCGTCTACTTGATCCGCCACGCCAAGGCCGGCGACCGCGACACCTGGCGCGACGACGATCGGCTGCGGCCGCTCAGCGGTCGCGGTCATCGCCAGGCGCGACTACTCGTCGATCTCTTGCACGACGCGACGTTCGATCGGGTGCTGTCCAGTCCGTTCGTACGCTGCATGGAGACCGTCGTCCCGATCGCGGGGGTGCGCGGCCTGCCGATCGAGCCCGTCGAGGCGCTCGCTGAGGGTGCTCGCCTCGACGACGCGCTCGCGCTCGTTCGCAAGCATTCGGTTCCGGGCGCGGTCCTGTGCATGCACGGCGACGTGATGCCGATGCTCCTCGACCATTTCGCGTCGGCCGGCATCGACATCGCCGACGTTCGACAGTGGCCGAAAGGCTGCGTCTGGATGCTCGAGACCGACAACACGGGCGACGTCGTTCGCGCGCAATATCTTCCTCCTCCCCCAGATTGATGCGGGCGGCCAACACGGGGTTCGGGGCGTTACAGGCCAGCACGTAGACTTGCCGACTTATTGCCCAGCGGATCGAGAGGAAACGCCCGTGCCCGTCGAGATTGGCCAGGAGGCCCCCGATTTCACACTGAAAGACCAAGACGGCAACGACGTCACACTTTCGTCGTTTCGCGGGGAACACAACGTCGTCATCGTCTTTTACCCGTTCACCTTCACCGGCGTGTGCCAGGGTGAGCTGTGCTCCCTGCGTGACGACATGTCGGAGTTCGACGCGGTGAAGGCACAAGTGCTGGCCATATCGTGCGACTCCAGACACGCGCAGAAGCAGTGGGCCTCAGAACAAGGCTTCTCGTTTCCGGTGCTCAGCGATTTCTGGCCCCACGGAGCGGTCGCGCGCGCATACGGAGTCTTCAACGAGCAACTCGGATGCGCGAACCGGGCGACATTCGTGCTCGACACCGGCGGCAAGGTCATCGACAAGTTCGAATCCGCGAATCTCGGTACCCCGCGCGAACGCGCCGAGTACGAGGCCGCGCTCGCAAAAATGAGCTGAGCGGATCGATGGTGCGGTTCTCCGACATGCTGAGTGGGAACGGAGACCCGGAACACGCGCGCCCGGTCACCACCGCGGCCGACCCGGTCCCCTCCGACGAGCTCGCCGAACCGGACTCCGACGCTGAGCCCGGGACCGAGCTTCGGACCGCCGCCGACACCGACCGCGCGTCCGCACCACAGAGTCCCGAAGATGTGCTCGACCGGCTCACCCAGTACGCAACATCGGCTCGTGGCTCCGAACCGGAACCGCCCGAAGAGGTACCGGCGTCCTCCCAGCCGCCGGGTGAGCATCCCGACGAACTCACACCGGTCGGTGACGACCTCTTGCCCCACGCCAGCAAACGACGCCGCAAATAGGGCCGACCAGCTCGTCGTCGCGGTCAGCCGCTCGACGCTCGCTCGTACCGGTAGCCGACGCCGCGAACTGTCACGATCCGGGTCGGACGTGCGGAATCGGGTTCGAGTTTCGACCGCAATCGCTTGATGTGCACGTCGAGCGTCTTCGTGTCGCCGAAGTAGTTGGGTCCCCAGATTCGGTCGATCAACACGTCGCGCGTCAAGACCCGGCCCGCGTTGGCCAACAGCAGCTCGAGCAGCTCAAACTCCTTGAGCGGGAGCGCGACCGAGTCTCCCCGCACGAACACCTCGTGGCGTCCCGCGTCGAGTCGAACATCACCGACGTCGAGCACCTCGGGCCGGTCGGGACCATCGTCGTCGTCGGATGCCGGAACTCTGCGCAACGCGGCGCGCACGCGCGCGATCAGCTCGCGCAATCGGAATGGCTTCGTCACGTAGTCGTCGGCGCCGACTTCGAGACCGACCACCGCGTCGATCTCCGAGTTTCGCGCGGTAACCATGATGATCGGTACCCGGGAGCGGGCGCGAATATCGCGACAAACGTCGACCCCTGAGATCTTGGGGAGCATGACGTCGAGCAGCACCAGCGCCGGACGGGTCGCGTCGAAACGGGCGATCGCCTCGGGACCGTCGGCGGCCGTCTCCACCAGGAACCCTTCGCGCTGGAGTGCGATCGACAGTGCGTCGCGATACGACTGCTCGTCGTCCACCACGAGAATGAGGGGCGGATCCGCCACTATAAGGCCTCCGACATCGCGCGAGAACCGCCGTTCGAGATGGGCACATGCAACGTGAAGGTCGACCCCTCACCCTCACGCGACTCGACCGTCACGTCGCCGCCGTGCGCCTGCGCGACGTGACGGACGATCGCCAGACCGAGTCCGGTACCGCCGGTCTCCCGGCTCCTCGCACGATCCACGCGGTAGAACCGCTCGAAGATCCGCTCGAGGTCACGGGTCGGGATTCCGATCCCGTGGTCGCGTACGACGAGTGCGACGCGGTCGCCGACGAGCTCTGCGCCGATCTCGACCGGCTGACGAGGCCCCGAATACTTGATCGCGTTGTCGAGCAGGTTCATCAAGGCGCTGCGCATCTGACGGCGATCGCAGGCGAGCTCGAGATCGGGCGGCTGCGGGGTCACGAGAATCGGCACGTCGGCGAGGTCGGCCGCGGCCTGCACGAGATCGATCGTCTCGGACACGAGCAGACGCACGGGTATCGGCGCGCGGGTGGGAGCTTCCTGCGCTTCGATTTGGCTGAGGTCGAGCAGGTCGTCGACGATGCGCGACAGTCGGTCGGCTTCCCGTACGACCCGGTCGGCGAGCTGCTGGACAACGTTCGCATCGTCGGTGGCGGCCATGGTTTCAGCCAGCAACCCGAGCGCGCCGATCGGCGTTTTCAACTCGTGACTCACGTTCGCCACAAAGTCGCGTCGGACGCTCTCGACGCGCCTCGACTCGGACACGTCGCGGGTAAACGCAACCGCGCCCACGACCTCGCCGTCGCGTCGAAGCGGGAACGATCGCAGCTGCAAGACCTGCCGAGGCGGGCCGTACAGTTGTAGCTCTCGCTGAGACGTGACCCCTTCAAGTGCGACGTGCAGGAGCTCGTCGACGGCGTCCTGGGCGAGCACCTCGCCGTGGCGTGCGCCGTCGAATCGTCGTGCGGGCGCGTTGCGCACGATTTCACGGCCGATGCGATCGACGACGACGATCGCATCGGTCGCCTCGTCCAGCGCGGCCAACAGCCAATGCTGCACAGCTTCGGCCCGGGCGACTCGATCGGCGGATTCCCGATTGGTCTCGCCGATGGCGTCGACGAGGTCTGCCTCGTCGCCCATGTGTATTGCGTCACGAGCTCGACGTAACTCGCGTCGTGCCGGCGCGACCAACGAGACGGCCACGATCGCGGCCACCCATCCGGCGACCGCGACGATGACAACGACAGTCACGCACGACCCCGTACATCAGAAGCACGCGCGAGTGCGGCCACTCACCCGAACCGACCTGTGATGTAACCCTCGGTCCGCGCGTCGGTCGGATTCGTGAACATCTTGTCGGTGACGTCGTACTCGACCAGGCGCCCGGTTCGCCGTCCGTCGTCGTCGATGTCGGTCGTCATGAACGCGGTCATGTCGGAGACACGGGCCGCCTGTTGCATGTTGTGCGTGACGATCACCATCGTGTATTCGCGCTTCAAGTCGGTCATGAGGTCTTCGATGCGTGACGTTGCGATCGGGTCGAGGGCGGAACACGGCTCGTCCATGAGGATCACGTCGGGCTCGACCGCGAGGCACCGCGCGATACACAGCCGTTGCTGCTGGCCGCCGGAAAGCGCAAATGCGGGCTGCTTGAGCTTGTCCTTGACTTCGTCCCACAGCGCGGCCTGGCGAAGCGCACGCTCGACGACCTCGTCCAGACCCTTGCGCCGGCCGTTGATGCGCGGCCCGAACGCCACGTTGTCGAAAATCGACTTCGGGAACGGGTTGGGCTTTTGGAACACCATGCCGATCCGGCGCCGGACCTCGATCGGATCGACGTCGGCCGCGTACAGGTCACGACCGTGGAACGCCAGCTGACCTGACACCTGCGCGCCGGCGATCAGGTCGTTCAGGCGATTGAACGTCCGCAAGAAGGTGCTCTTTCCGCAGCCGGACGGGCCGATCAGCGCCGTGATCCGCCGTGCGAACACGTCAAGCGACACTCCCTCGACCGCGAGTACCCCGGAGTAGCGCACGGCGACGTCGCGCGCTTCGAAGACGACAGCCTCTGGCTCCGCCGAGTGCTCGACCGTGACGTCGGTGGCTCCGGTCGGTCGAGACCCACTGGGGGACGGGTACTGACCCGGGTCGTCCGGGCGCTCTCGATCACCGGGACGGATCGCCAATGTCGGCATGGCATCACCTGGTTCGCGTCTAGACACGTCGACCTTCTGCGAGCGAGACGATCCCGCAGCACCGGCAAACCCGGCTCGGCGAGCGACCTGTCCGTTTGGGCAGCACGCTCACCGTGATGGTAGGAGGACCACAAGGCCTGCCCGTGAGGGACGGGTGACACGATGGTAAACGACAGATGAACAGGCCGTCGGCCTCGCGCTCCTCACGTGAACGCATGGGCAGACTGCCACAGCGGCGCCAGCGTCGTCCTGGACGGCGCGCCCGACGCAGCAGACCTGAGACCGAACTCCCGAGGACACATGGTCGAAACCCGGCGATCGTTCGACGAACAACAGCACGAGATTCGCGCGGAGGTGGTGAAGCTCGCGGCCAAGAGCTGCGAACAGATCGGCGCGGCGACCCACGCGCTGCTCGACGCCGACCTTCCGCTCGTCGAGCGGATCTACGCAGCGCACCGCGAGATCGAGGGCCTGGTCCTACGCGTCGAACAACAGGTGTACCAGCTGTTCGCGCTCCAGCAGCCGATGGCTTCGGACCTACGCACCCTGCTGGCGATCCTGCGCATTCTCCACGAGATCGAGCTCACGGCCGGGTTGATGCGCAATGTTGCCCGCGCGACCAGGCGTCTGTATCCGCGCGAACTTCCGCCCCGGATCCGCGGAATCATCGAGCGGATGGGCGCCCAGGCGGGTGTCCAGACACGACTGGCGGTCGACGCCTTCGCCGACGAAGACGCGGCGATCGCGACCGCGCTGCCCGACATGGATGACGTGATGGACGACCTGCAAAAGGAGCTGTTCCGCGCCATTTTCACCGGGTTCGCCGGACCGGTCGACGAGGCGGCACTCCAGATGGCGGTGCAGTTGGCGTTCGTAGGACGTGACTATGAGCGCGCGGCCGACCACGCAGTGATGATCGGCCGGTGGGTCTCATTCATGGTCACGGGCGCGCTCCCCGGCGACTCCGAGCCGAGCGAGCGCGCGTTCGAGTAGTGCGTTGTTTGGTATCGGTTCATGTTTCGTACATGTTTACGTGAACTTCGATCCACGTTTCGTTCTTACGCTGAACATGAACGATTCCGAACCCCCGTCCGAGCACGTCGCCTCCGGAGGATTCCCCCGTGATCAAAGTCCTGAAACCCACGCGTGTGCTCGTCGTCATGGTCGGATTGGCAACGTTGCTCGCCGCGTGCGGGAGCAGCGGCACGTCGACTTCGTCGACCGCGCCCGGCGCAAGCACCGGCTCGGTTTCCGCGACCATCGACGGCGCGGGCTCGACGTTCCAAAAGAATTTCGACGAGGCGGCCATCGCGGCCTTTCAGCAGGCAAACCCGAAGATCACCGTGAACTACAACCCGGTCGGCTCGGGCGAGGGCAAGAGTTCGCTCGAGACGAAGACCGTCGACTTCGCCGGCACCGACAGTCTTCCCACCGCGGCGGAGCTCCCCATGTACCAGGGCGGCACGGTGCTCAACTTCCCGACGGTCGCGGCACCGATCACCGTCTCGTACCACCTGTCGGGTGTCCGCAACCTCCGCCTGAGCGGCGACACGCTGGCGAAGATCTTTTCGCTGAAGATCAAGACGTGGAACGATCCGGCGATCGCCGCCGACAACCCCGGCGTGCGGTTCCCGTCGACGTCGATCACTGTCGCGCACCGCACCGACGGCTCCGGCACGACCGCCAACTTCACGAAGTACCTCAGCGACGTCGACCCGACCGACTGGACGCTGGGGAGTGGTGACACCGTCCGGTGGACGTCACTTCCCGGTACGACCCAGGGCGGCACCAAGAACGCCGGCGTCGCACAGATCGTGAAGAGCACCGACGGTGCAATCGGCTACGTGGACCTCGCGGACGCGACATCGGCTGGGCTTCAGACCGCGTCGATCAAGAACAAGTCCGGCAACTTCGTTGCGCCGACGGTTGGCGCCGCCGCGGCCGCGCTCGCAAGCACCACCTTCAACGCCGATCTGTCGTACGACCCGATCAACACGTCAGGCGCGGCCGTCTATCCGATCACGTCGCCGACGTGGATCATCGCGTACGCCAAACAGACCGACCACGCGAAAGGAACTGCACTGAAGGACTTCTTGCAGTTCATCTACACCCAGGGCGAGAGCCTGGCGTCGAGCGTCGGCTTCGCCGCGCTGCCCGCGGCCGTGGTCTCGCAGGCCACGGCTCAGCTCGCCAAGCTGCAGATACCCGCGTAGCCCCGGAGCGTCCTCGTGAACAGCCACGCGCACACCGGCAATCCGGACGGCCGCCGCGCGCGCACACCGTGAGCGGTCCTGACGTCGGAGCCGTCGAACGCGATCGCACGAACGATCGTTGGGTCGACACGTCCTTCCGTGCGATCGCGCTCGGCGCGGGCTTGTCGGTCCTTGCGATTCTGGCTCTGATCGCGTACTTCACGACCAGGCAGGCGTGGCCGGTCTTTCACCGCGAGGGTCTGTCGTTCGTCACCGGGACCGACTGGGATCCCATTCATAACAAGTTCGGCGCGCTGCCCTTCATTTACGGAACGGCAGTGGCGTCGACCATCGCCCTCGTCTTCGCGGTTCCGCTCAGTTTCGGGATCGCGCTCTTCACGAATGAGCTCGCGCCGCGTCGCCTGCGACAGCCGGTGATCTATGTCGTCGACCTCCTCGCCGCGATCCCGTCCGTGGTGTACGGACTCTGGGCACTCGCCGTCCTCGAGCAGCCGGCCAGATCCGTGTACCAGGACATCGCCGACACGATCGGAAAACTTCCGATCCTCGACCGCGTGTTCGGTGGGATCGCGAGCGGCCCGAGCCTCATGACCGCCGGTCTCGTGCTCGCCGTGATGATGATCCCGATCGTCACCGCGATCAGCCGCGAGGTGCTCGCGACCGTCTCCCAAGAAGACAAGAACGCCGCCCTCGCGATGGGTGCGACCCGATGGGAGATGCTGCGAATCTGTGTGTTCCCGCGGGCGCGGGGCGGACTGGTGGGCGCGGTCATGCTCGGCATGGGGCGAGCACTCGGCGAAACGATCGCCGTCGCGCTGGTCATCGGATCGAACCAGCAGATCACCTCTCATCTCTTTCAACCCGGAGACAGCATGGCGTCTGTCATCGCGCACGAGTTCGGTGAGGCGGCAAGCACGCCGCTGTACCGCGCCGCACTGATCGGCCTCGCAGTGCTTCTGCTTGCGTTCACACTCGTCGTGAACATCCTGGCGCGCTGGTTCACGAGCCGGTCGGACCAAATGGCCTCTCCGTGACACTGACCCCCTCGATCCGATGACGACGTTCTCGCCCCTGCCGACCGACCGGCCCGATCTGCTGGGCCAGCTCTCGACGAGTCCTCGTCGACGCGCGGCGAACGTCGCGGCGACCGCGTGGATGATTGGCTCGGTCGGGGTTGCGCTCGTGCCGCTCGGACTGATCGCCGGCTACGTCATCGTGAAGGGCGCGTCGGTGATCAGCTGGTCGTTCCTCACGCGCAACCTTCCGATCATCACTGAACTCCCAGGCGGCGGCATCTGGCCCGCGATCGGGGGGACGTTGCTGTTGACCGCGACCGCGACCGCGATGTCGGTCCCGCTCGGCGTCCTCGCCGCGATCTATCTCAACGAATACGGGCGCCAACGCCCTACCGCCCGCGTGATTCGTTTCATGGCCGACGTGATGACCGGTGTGCCATCGATCGTGATGGGTTTGTTCGTCGCGATGATCTGGGTCACGGCGGGTATTCACGACGGGTTCTCAAGCTTTGCCGGCTCGTTGGCGCTGGCATGTCTCATGCTGCCAATCGTGATCCGGTCGACCGAGGAGATGCTCAAACTCGTTCCCGACGACCTCCGTCAAGCGAGCGACGGCCTCGGCGCGCGCCGCTGGCGAACGGTGACCGGCGTCGTGATTCCCGCCGCGCTCCCCGGCATCGTGAGCGGCTCGATGCTGGCCGTCGCGCGCGCCGCGGGCGAAACCGCGCCGCTCCTGTTCACGATCGGGATCTCACGCGCGTTTCATCTCAGCCTCGGCGCGCAAAATACGGCACTCCCGATGGAGATTTGGAACAACGCCCAGGACCCGTCGATCGCGGCGCAGAATCGTGCGTGGGGCGCGGCACTGACACTGATCGCGCTCGTGTTCCTGTTCACGCTCATCGCCCGCGTCGTCTCCGCGCGCTTCTCGCAACAGACCTCGTAGGCGATGACTACGCCTCGGGTTCGTCTCCGAGGTCCCATTCGAGAATGAGATGTTCGCGCTCGGCGTCACGAGCGACACGCTCGCGGTTCCGCCGAAACTGCGGGTCGTAGACGGGCAAGAGCTGCAGCCGGGCCATGGCACGCTGGCGGAACTCGTCGATCGCACGCTGGTCGCCGAAGACGCGGTGGATCTCCCAATGGGGCGCGACTGAGCCCGTATAGACGATCTTCACATGCCCTTGCGGCGGAATCTCTTCTAGGTCGTCGGGCTCGATGGCCATGGTGCCAACTCCCACATGCGTCGATCAGGCGAACCGCGCAGCGTAGCGGAAGTGCCGCTACCTCAGAATGACTGAAACGATGGGTGGCGCCCGCCGCAGACGGGAACACGGCAGGCGCCACGCCCTCAGGCGCTCGGAAGATCGCCGAGGGTCACCTCGAACGTCTTGCGCGCCGTCGCGCGTACGACCACGACTTGAATGGAATCGCCGGGTCGGTGTTCGCGCACGATGCGGACGACGTCGTCGTTGCTCGTGACCCGTTCACCGTCGAGCTCGACGATCACGTCACCAGTGCGCAACTTGGCTCGTGCCGCGCCCGAGCCGGGCGCGACGACAGCCACGTACGCACCGACCGCGGTGCGAAGATGCCGAAGCACGACGAGATTCGGGGTCACGGTCTGCGTCGAGACACCCATGTAAGCGATCCGGGGCGTCTTGCCCTCCCGCAGCGCGTCGAGCAAGGGTTCGGCCGAAGAGATCGAGATCGCGAATCCGATGTTGTTCGCCGACCCGGGATCGGCAATCGCGGTGTTGATACCGATCACCTGACCGTCGACATCGACGAGCGGCCCGCCCGAATTACCGGGATTGATCGCGGCGTCGGTCTGGATCGCGTCGACGAGCGTCTCGGTGCCGGCAATGTTCACCGTCCGGTCGAGACCCGACACAATGCCCGACGTAACGGTCGGACTCCCCGCGATGCCGAGCGCGTTGCCGATCGCGACCACCGCGTCGCCGACCTGCAGCGTGTCGGAATCACCCAGCTGTACGGTGGGCAGACCGGTTCGGTTGATTTTGACGACGGCGAGATCCGCGGTCCGGTCCTCGCCGACGACGTGGCCAACGGCGGAGGTGCCGTCACTGAGCGTCACGACCAGCTGAGCGGCCGCGCGGACGGTCTCAGCATTCGCGACGTGTGCGTTGGTCACGATGACGCCGTTCGACGCGATGATGAAACCGGTTCCGGTTCCCGAGCGCTGTTTGATCGTGTCGGGATACGCGGTCACGTCGATGCGCACAACCGCGGGCTCGACCTTGGCGAGGATGGCGCGGATGTCGCCGGACTTCGACAGGACGGTCGACGGGCGCGCGGCGACGGTTCCGTCGCCGAGACTCGACGTGACGACCGTGGTGGAGCCATGACCGTCGACCGCGACCACGACGCCACCTGCGATGCCCCCACCCACGAGTGCGCCGATCAGTGCCGAAACGAGCGCGACGACACCGATCCGCGTCTGCGACGGCCCACGCCCGGCCGAACCCGCGGCGTGCTGCGGCGGAACACCGACAGAAGGTTGCACTTCGTGGTCTGGCGACCACGCAGTGGGGCTGTCTGGCCCGGGGGCCGGCGGCTGCGCCACCGTCCAGTCCTGATCACCATCCGGACGATCTTGATCCATGCATCCTTTCCGCATCGGACAGGTACCGAGACGGGGTGTCTCGGTGAGGCGCTCCGACGCGAGCACCACACACGAACATCACGATTGCGCGCGGACAACACGCTTGCGCGCCGAAAGGTTTCCCCCCATAGCTGAGAGTTGGCTGAACGAACAGTAGGAGGGCGCGGAGCAATGTTTTGTTCACGTCGAATCTCGTGAAGATTGCGTGCCCGATGTGAACCATGGGAACCAGAACGCCGTAGGGTTCGTTGAAGTGGAGGTGACCGTGGAGGAGACCCCCGACGAATACGCGTGGATGTTCCAAGCGCGGTGTCGTGGCATCAATCCTGGCGAGTTCTTTCCTTCCGACGGCACCGGCGTCGAGGCGGCGCAACGTGTGTGCGTGGGATGCCCGGTGCGGCTCGAGTGTCTCGAGTACGCGCTCGTGCACCGCATCGAACATGGAGTGTGGGGTGGTGCGTCCGAGCGCGAACGTCGCCGCATCTTGCGGCGGCGTCGCGACCTCGCCAACACGCCTCACGCCTGACCAAACGCGCGACCGACGATCTCGACGTCGTCGCGGCGCGCGACGTGGAACGGAACCGCGCCAACACCCGCGATGATCGTGTCGACGCCGAGCGCCGCCCACGCCGCAACTTGCTCGCGAACTTCGTTGACGGTGCCGACTAAACGCCCGATTCGGAACGTCGACAGGTCCATACCGTCCATGACGCCGGGCGGCGCCTCCGCGGCCATGCGCTCGAATCGGCGCTCGAGGTCGCGCTGATCCTCACCGCACAAGGTGTAAAGCCCGACCGACCGCCACACGGTCGACGGGTCACGACCGACCCGCTCGCAGGCGCGATCCAAGACCTCGACCCGCTCGCGGTACGCGGCGGGTGTCCACGTCCAGCACGTGTTCCACCCGTCGGCTCGCTCGGCCACCAGTCGGAGCAGTCGATCCCCTTTGCCTCCGACGAACACGCGAGGGCGCGGCTGTTGGACGGCGCTCGGCAGACATCTTGCCGCGTCGACACGATGGTGCGTACCCGCGAACGTGAACGGTATGCCCGCCAAGAGTCCGGTCACCACTTCGATCGCCTCGGCCAGGCGTTCGAGTCGCACACGGGGCGCGGGCATCGACAGGCCGACTGCGTCGTACTCCGGTTCGTACCATCCTGCGCCGAGTCCCACGTCGAGTCTGCCGTCGCCGATGCGATCGAGCGTTGCGAGAGCCTTGGCGAGGACCGACGCCGGCCGGAGCGCCTCGCAGAGCACCAGCGTTCCGAGTCGAACACCCGAGACGCGTCGAGCGAGCGCGGCGAGGGTGACGACCGGGTCGAAGCAGGCTTGGCGATCGGGCGCGCCGCCGTACTTCGCCAGGTCGAGGAACAGGTGATCCGACATCCACACCGAGTCGTAGCCCGCGCCGGCCGCGCGTACGGTGTAGTCGACGATCGTCTCGAACTGCAGCGGTCGCTCACCGGCTACCGAATAGTCGTACTGCGGGAGCGCGAGCCCAAGATGCACGGGCCGAGGATATCGACGGCGCCGGTGACGACTCCTCGTTCTACGCTGACCAATGTGCTCGAGTGTGTCGCGAACGTCTCGGAGGGGCGAAACGTCGCGGCGTTACGTACGCTCGCCGATCGCTGCGGGGATTCGCTCGTCGACGTGCACGCCGACGCCGACCATCACCGTTCGGTGTTCACGCTCGCCGGACCCGGCGCGCACGATGCGACCGCCGCGGCCCGCGAGCTCGCCGACGCGGTCGCGGCCAACGTCTCGATCGACACGCACGACGGTGTTCACCCGTTCCTCGGCGCGCTCGACGTCGTCCCGTTCGTCGCGCTCGGCGGCACTGCCGCCGAGCGAAGCTTCGCCGCGGAAGCCGCACGCGAGTTCGCGCAGTGGTGGGCCGAATCCCACGGTGTCCCGGTGTTCTTGTACGACGACGCCGACGAAGCCGGTCGTGATCTCCCAAGCACTCGACGTCACGCGTTCGGGCCGCGCCGGCCCGACTTCGGGCCGGGCACGCCGCATCCGACGCTCGGCGCGACTGCGGTCGGCGCGCGCAAACCACTCGTGGCGATCAACCTCTTGCTCGCGACCGACGACCTCGCGGTCGCGCGTCGCATCGCGCGCGAGATCCGCGAGCATGACGGTGGACGACCGGGGGTTCGCGCGCTCGGTCTGATGATGGCCTCGGTCGGGCGTCCGCAGGTGTCGATGAACCTGGTCGATCTCGATCGAACGGGTATCGAGGCCGCGTGTCTCGAAGTGCGGGAACGTTGCCAACGCCAACGCACCGACGTCGAGTCGGTCGAGTTAGTGGGGCTCGTCCCTCGCCGCGACCTCGATCGGTGTTCGGACGAGTTCTTGGCCTGGGCCGGTATCGACGCCACCGCCGCCATCGAGGTCCGGATCGGCCATGGCCCTCGCTGGCGCCCAGGCGACCACGGCTGAACGGTGTTGGGCTAGCCGGCGAGACCCCGGCGCACCAGCGCACGTTGGCGACGAATCCGGCGGCGTTCCCGCTCCGACATGCCGCCCCAGATCCCGAACTTCTCGCCGTGGCGCAGTGCGTACTCGAGACACTCGGACTTGACCTCACAGCCGCCGCACACGGACTTGGCCTCCTTGGTGGAGGCTCCCCGCTCGGGGAAGAAGAGATCTGGATCAACTCCGAGGCAGTTGGCACGCTCTTGCCAGCGTCGGTCGGTTGAGTCGACGTCGAGCTCGATGAGCATCTCCCGCATCGGCGGGCCTCCTCGTTCGCCCAACCTGCGGTCGGGCTTTGGTTGCTCGGCGATGGCCACGGCTGAACCGCGGCTCGAATACCGCCGATGGAATTACAGCGGTGTCATCATGGCAAGCGCCACTGCCACGCGCAAGTGGGGACCTACAATTGAGGACCTCATTTTGACGATGCGCGCGTGAGATACTACGGAGCGCGCGAGATTGCGAGCTCGGCGGTGCCTGCGAGGCGCTCGAAGAGCACGGTGACCGAGTCGTCGAGCTCGCCGATCCCGAGTGCGGCGCCGAAACCCACGTTCGGGAGGGCGCGACCCCAGAGTTGGGAGACCGACGCGAGGACCGGTTCGCCGAGCATCCGGGCAACCTCATCGGAGCTCAGTTCGGTCGAGGCCTCGTCTCCGGTTGTGACAAGGCCGACGCGTACGGAGCCGCAGACGACTGCGCGGTCGCGGGCGGCCTCGAAGGCCGCCAAGAAACGAGCGGCTGCCTCGACCGGTTCGATCCGGGGAGTCACCGCGACCAACAGCCAGTCGAGCTCATCGAACCGGCCGCTCATCTCCGGGTCGGGGCCCGCAGCTCCGCCGGCAAGGTCGCACACGACGAGGTCGAATCGCGCCCGCAACCGGCCCAGCAGCTCCCCGAGCGCTCGATCGGCCAGCCCGACACCCGCCACGCCCGGCAGGACCCACAGCGGCGGATCGTGCACCGTGTCCAATGCGTCGAGCCACCTGTCCCACCCGGCGTTCACGCCCGGCCGGTACACGGCGACGTCGTCGGGTGCACGGCCCATGCCCGCGAGCCTGGTCGTAACGTCCCGCGAGAACGGATCGGCGTCGACCACGCACACGCGCGAGTCCCCGGCCGTGCTTCGGGCCCGGCTCGCCGCGAGATTCACGGCGAGACCACGCTTGCAGGCCGGGTCGTACGCGCTGGTGATTCCGATCGTGAACGCCGACACGCTGCGATTATCGGAACCGGCCACCGGCGCGCCCTCGGATTGAAGGTCCGTGTGACTGATGGCACGCTCTCGATGCGGCGACGGGCCAGGGCCGTCGAACGTCCCGAACCGGCTGCCGGGCGAGCCGCGGTCTATTCCTGGCGCTCCAGGCGCAGGGACGCGCTGTTCATGCAGTAGCGCTGGCCTGTCGGGCCCGGCCCGTCGGGGAACACGTGGCCGAGGTGGGCGCCGCAGTTGCGGCAGCGGGCCTCGGTGCGCACCATGCCGTGGCTGGTGTCGGTGTGCTCCTCGACGGCGTCTGGACCGAGAGCCTGGAAGAAGCTCGGCCATCCCGTGCCCGACTCGAATTTGGTCTGCGACGAGAACAGGGATGCCCCGCAACACACGCACCCGTACACGCCGTCGTCGTGGCAATCCCAGTACTCACCGGTGAACGCACGTTCGGTCCCTGCCCGGCGCGCGACGTCGAACTGCTCGGGAGTGAGTCGTTTGCGCCACTCGTCGTCGGTTGTGGGGAGCTGATCTCGGGAAATCTCGGCCATGTGTCCTCCTCGGCGTCGGACCGCACAACACCGAAGACCGGACGATGGTTCCCGATCAGGCGGCGATGGCGACCGCCAGTCTGCCTGCCTCGGCGACGACATGGACGTCGTCATCGATCCAGGCGTCGGCACCGAGCGCGACGGCCCGGTCGACCTGCGACGCGTCAGCGACCCGGACGACGAGCAGCGGACGGTCGGCGAGCGCGCCGACCGCGGCGAGCACGTACCACCCGTCGAGGGGCGGCAGCGTCAGGTCGACGAGCACGACGTGAGGATCCCAGGTTTGGACGGCCGTCACGGCGGCGTGACCGTCGGACAGGACTATCGCGTGGACGTCGGCGCCGGCGAGGGCGGCGCTCACCGTCCGGGCAACGTCGGGGCGGCTTTGTATAACCAGCGCGCGCGGGACCATCGCTTGCTCCTCCGTGAGTGTCGCTCCGGACATCCGTGCCCGGCCTGTGTTCCATCGGCCGGTGTCGGGCGACCCTGAGCGGTCCGGGATGGGGGCCGGCGTCAAACCGTGAACGCGGCGCCGAAGCCGCATTCGTGCGGAGCCTGCGGCGCCGCGTCCGTCTAGCCGGCTCGGCGCTGCTGTCGCTTTTCGTCGAGGAAGTCGACGAGGACGTAGTCGCCGAGGTTCTCGGGCGTGGTGTAGAAGGCGCGGCCGCGGTTCATCTTCATCATGCGCTCGACAAAATCGCGCAGGTAGTAGTTGTCCTCGAGCATGAACGTGTTGATCCGGATGTCTTCACGGGTGCAGCGCTGCACCTCACGCAACGTCATCTCGATCGTGCGGGGCGAAGGCGGATAGTCGAAATACGGATAGCCGTCCTCGATGTGGGCCGTCGGCTCGCCGTCGGTGATCATGATGATCTGTTTGCGGCCGCTCTGACTCGACAGCATCTTGCGGCCGAGCGCGAGGGCGTGCTGCATGTTGGTGCCCCACTCGAAGTCCCAGGTCGCTTCGGGGAGCCGCTCCGGCTTCACTTCGCGTGCGACCCTCCCGAAGCTGACCATGCCGAGATAGTCACGCGGGAACTGTGAGCTGATCAGCGCGTGGAGCGCCATCGCGACCTTCTTCGCCGCCAGGAACCGGCCACGCATCTCCATCGAAAGCGACACATCGAGCATCAGCACCGTCGCGGCACGGGTCACCTGTTCGGTGCGTTCGATCTCGAAGTCTTCGGGCGTGATGCGCACCGGCGTGCCCGATCCGCCGCGAACGATCGCGTTCTTGAGGGTGCGCGCAACGTCGAGGTGCAGCGGGTCGCCGAACTCGTACATCTTGTGATCATTCGATCGCTCGTGCCCGAAGCCGGCCCGCTCGATCTCGTGTCGCCCGGCGCGGTCTTGGAGCAGCCGACGGAAGAGGTCGCCGAGGGCGCGCTGGCCGATACGCCGGATGCCTTTCGGTGTGAGCTCCATGCGCCCTTCGCGCTGTTCGATCAGGCCGGCTTCTTCCAGCATCCGCGCCAGCTCCGACAGCTGTTGCAGCGAACGCGCCGCGTCGTCGCCGAGCAGGTCACGGACGCGGTCGAGGTCGACCTCGGCGAGCTGGCCGGGGTTCGTCGCGTTGCGCATCAGGTTCTCGAGCGCGTCGATGTCGCCGAGCTGGTCGAGCAGGCTGCCCATTCCCTCGAGCGGGAGCGGCTCGTCACCCCGGAACCGCATGCCTTGGCCCCAGCCCATCTGCGGGAACGCGTTGCGCAAATTTTGACCGAGCTGGTCCATCTGCCAACGAAGATCCATGTCGTCGAGGAGCGCGTTCGCGAGCTCCTGGAGCTGCGCGCGCTGCTCCGGGCTCATCGAGTTGAGCAGCTGTTGCATCTGCGCCATCGTTTGCGCCATCTGCTCGAGCAGCTCGTCGAGGGTCTGCGGATTGCCGGGGAAGAAGTCGCCGAAACGATCCATGAAGCCCTCGAAGTCAGGCTCCTCACCCCGTTCGCGTTGTTCGAGCATCTGATTCAGCTCGGCGAGCATGTCCTTCATACGGGCGAGCTGCTCGGGTGACATCTCCGACATGCCCTGCTGCAGCTGGTTGAACATCGAGTCGAGGAGCTGTCGCTTCAGCTCCTCCATCAGCTCCTCGAACCGTTGGCGGGCGCCGTCGTCCATCCAGTCGTAGTGCTGGAGCTCACTGACCCGGCCTGCGAGATCCGGTGGAAGCTGCTCGAGCTCGGAACGGCGCTGCTGTGCGAGATCTTCGAGGAGTTCCTCGCGTCGCTTGTCACCAGACGCGCGGGCCTCGTCGACGCGCTGGTCGATGCCTTCGCGCTCTTGGTCGACGATCTCGTCGAGCTGGCGTGCGATGTCTTCGTAGACACCGCCGAGGTCGTAACGGTCGAGCTGCTCGCGGCGGCGCTCGCGCAGACGTTCGAGCATCTCGCGCATACCGCTGACGTCACGACCTTCACGGTCGCGGAACCCTTGTTGCATCATGCGCCGAAGCGCCGCGTTGAGATCGCCGTGATAGAGGAGATCGTCGGTCATCTCCTCCAACAGCGCGTCGGCGTCGAGGTCGAATCCGACCTGCGTCCCGTCCCAGCGCGAGTATTTGAACCGCGAAGCCACGGGGCCACGGTAGCCGGGAGTCTCGACTACGGCACCCGCGCCGCATCCAGGTCCAGGCCGATCTCGTCGGCGATCTCGCGGTAGCGCACGGCCCTCGCGCGCAGCTCCGCCAGCACGCCCGTCAAGACGCCTTGCTTTTGGACGATCTCGGCCTGCATGAGGTGATTCAGCTCGAACGCCTCGGCCACCATCTCAGCGCGGCGAGCGGTCGACGGCCCACGCTCGGCTTCGGCGCGGAGCTCGGCCAGCCGATCTTCAGAGCGAAGGAACAGCCGGATGCGTTCGAGGTCGAATCCCATGACGTCGCGCAGCTCCAGGATCCGCCGGAGGCGCTCCACGTCGCCGACCGAATACAACCGGTTGCCGCCAGGCGTCGCGCCCGACGGCTCGAGCAACCCGACCTCTTGGTAGTAGCGCAACGTGCGAGTCGTCACTCCGGCGCGCCGTGCCGCTTCGCCGATACGAAAGTGCGACACGTCACGATCGGCACTCACGCGAGTACCTCGTCGCCTTCGCGCAGCCCAGCCCCGACCGCGGCCGTCTCGAACGGCGCGTCGGTGTCCCCGCTGTCGTCGTGAACGTATTTGGCGCCCCGCATCCACGACGCGATTCCTGCGACGAGGCACATCACCAGCGATGCCGCGAACGCGATACGCAACCCGACGAGGAACGGATTGGCGATGAGGTGCGGGAAGAACGACTTCCCGGTGATGTGCGCGAACTGCGCGTTGCTGATTCCCGCCGCCTTCGCACTCCTCAACAGCTTCTGCATCGGGTTGTAGCCGAGGAACGCGGCGAACAGGCTACCGACCGTCGGCAGCGACGAGATCTGGTGCGCCTTCAACGCCGAGACACCGTTGGTCTGCAATGCCGTCGCCATCGAGTGCGGCAACGACGCCGACAGACCGACGATCATGAGCGAGAAGAACACGCCGACCGACAACACCATGCCGCTGTTCTGGAACGTCGCGCGCATGCCCGAAGCGGCACCGCGCTTGTCCGCGGGTGAGCTGTTCATGATGCCGGCCATGTTGGGCGCGGCGAACAGACCCATCCCGATGCCGTTCAACAGCAAGAGGCTGCCGAAGATCAAAAACGCGAAGTTGGCGGGAAGAAGCATCAACAGTCCGAAGCTCGTCGCCGCGACCACCATGCCCCCCGTCGCGAACGGGCGCGCGCCGTACCGATCGGACAGCCAACCGGCGACCGGACCGGCGATCAGAAAGCCGCCCGTGAGCGGGAGCATGTAGATCCCCGCCCACAACGGCGTGCGCTCGAAGCTGTAGCCGTGGAGCGGCAACCAGATGCCCTGCAACCAGATGATGAGGATGAACTGCAGCCCGCCACGCCCGATCGACGAGAGGAAGCTCGCGAGGTTGCCCATCGAGAACGCCCGAATGCCGAAGAGGTCGAGGTCGAACATCGGATCCTTGACCCGCCGTTCGATCAACGCGAACGCCACGAGCAACGAGGCGCCGCCGATCAGTTCGAAGAGCACCCACGGCCCTGTCCAACCCATGGTGTGGCCGCCGTGGGGAATGAGACCGTACGTGAGTCCGATGAGGATCATCACGAGACCGACACCGAACGTCGCGTTGCCCCACCAGTCGATACGAGCAGCCTTCTTCGTTCCCAACTCGCGCAGCTTGAGGTAGGCCCATACGGTTCCGAACACGCCGATCGGCACGTTGATCCAGAACACGGCCCGCCAGTCGACGTCGGCGAGCAGGCCGCCGGCCACCAGACCGATGAACGCGCCGGCCATCCCGGCGATGACGCTCACGCCGATCGCGAAGCCTCGCTGCGCGGCCGGGAACGCATCGGTGAGGATCGCGGCCGAGTTCGCGGTGAGCAGCGCGCCGCCGATTCCCTGCACGACCCGCCATGCGATCAGCCAGAGCGCGCCGCTCGAGCCGGTGTAGGGGCACAACGACAGCGCCAGCGACGCCGCGCTGAACACCGCGAAGCCGGCGTTGTACATGCGGACCCGCCCGAAGATGTCGCCGAGCCGGCCGAACGTCACGACCAGCACCGCGGTGACGACCAGATAGCCCATCAGCATCCACAGCAGGTAGCCGACGTTGGCGGGCTGCAAGGGGTCGAGCCGGATGCCGCGAAAGATCGCCGGCAACGAGATCAGCACGATCGACGAATCGAGCGCGGCCATGAACACGCCGAGCGTCGTGTTCGACAGCACGATCCACCGGTAACGGTCCGACGTTTGCCCGTCGGCCGGGGGCGCAGGACGCGACAGAGCAGGCACTCGGTGCTCCCGTTCTTACGTGATCTTATTCTTTACGTCAACGTCAAGTATAGCTGTCGTGGGGGCCGTGCCGCACCGGGCCCAGCCGCTCGGGCGACGACCATTCCGACCGAATTCCGCGACCGGCCACGCTGGTGGCCGGGGCGGACCTATCCCCGGGCGCGGTAGGTCGCCCGACCTCCGAGTGCGTCCTTGTTCAGGCGTTTGGTCAGGTGGAGGCCCTCGAGCACGAACTCGATGCCCGACGCGCAAGCCGCCGGCGACTCGCCGATGCCCAGGTTGGCCAGGACCGGCTTGAGTCCCTCGATCTGATCGACGAGCTTGTAGTAGTCCGCCGCAGGAACGTCTTCGCCCGTGTGCACGACCGAGCCGTCCTCGAACGAGGCGACGACGGTCCCGAGCATTTCGGGCTTCACCCGCGCGCGGAACACGTCGAGCACCGCGCTCTTGATGATCCGGTCGAGCACCTGCGAGTCACGACCGTCGTCGAGCATCTCGATCTCGATCTTGCCTGATGTCGACGCGGCCAACGCGTCGAGGTCCGAGACGCGGGGAACAACCTCGCGTTCGTGGTTGGCGAGCGCGCGTCGGGCCGCGTTGGCGACAAGGGTTTCGTAGTTCGCGATCGACAGCCGCGCCGACACGCCAGAACGTTGATTCACATGCGGCGACTGACGGGCGTGCTGGCTGATCTCGGCGACGATCTCGGTCATGAACTCGGGAACCGTCACCTGCAGCTGCTCGGCGACGAGGGGCCGGACCTCCTGGTGGATGATCGCGACCTCCAGCTCGGTTTCGAGCGGGTAATGCGTGCGGATCTGCGACCCGAACCGGTCTTTGAGCGGCGTGATGATCCGGCCGCGGTTGGTGTAGTCCTCGGGATTGGCCGAGGCAACCAGCAGCACATCGAGCGGAAGCCGAATCTTGTAGCCGCGGATCTGCACGTCGCGCTCTTCGAGCACGTTGAGAAGTCCGACCTGAATTCGCTCGGCAAGATCGGGCAGCTCGTTGATCGCGAAGATCCCGCGGTTCGTGCGCGGCACGAGCCCGTAGTGGATGGTGAGCTCGTCGGACAGGTACCGGCCTTCGGCCACCTTGATCGGGTCGACCTCGCCGATCAGGTCGGCGATCGATGTATCGGGCGTGGCGAGCTTCTCGCCGAAACGGCGATCTCGATGCACCCAGTCGATGGGCACATCTTCGCCTCGGTCCTCGACGAGGTGACGCGCGTACGACGACACCGGGTGGAACGGATCGTCGTTGATCTCACTTCCGGCGATGATCGGCATCCACTCGTCGAGGAGACTGACGAGCGCCCGCATGATGCGGGTCTTGGCCTGCCCGCGCTCGCCGAGGAACACGATGTCGTGGCCCGCGAGCAGCGCATTGGCCAGCTGCGGGATGACGGTGTCGTCGTAGCCGATCACGCCCGCAACGAGCGGATCGCCGTCGGCGAGCACACGGACCGCGTTGGCGCGCAGCTCATCCTTGATCGGTTGCGACACCCAACCGCTGGCGCGGAGCTCTCCGAGCGTGTCAGGACGGGACATGGCACTCCTTGCATGATGCGGCCGAGTCGCCGGCGAGTGTAGGGCCCAAGTTTCCGAGCTGGTATGCGCCATCTGCGGCGCACACTCGACGCGGCCCTCTCGTGCTACAACCCGGCGGTCGGGAACGGCTTGGTCCGGCCCGGATCACCGGCATGAGCGATACCAGCATCGACGTACACGGCGCTGGCGATCGCGTCGAGTCGCGCGCTATGGCGGTCGCGACCCGGCATCCCGTTGCACACGACAGCAACGACGAGGTCGTGTACCGGATCGCAGAACGCGACCGACGACTGGTGGCCTCCGTGCCCGAATGCCCGGCGCGACGAGTATCGGCCCGTCGCGTACGAGTCAACGACCAGACCCAGGCCCCAATCCATCACGACTCCGAACGTCTCGTCGACCATGTCGGTGCGATGCCGCGCCGAGATCGCCGCGACCGTCACCGGCGAAAGCAGTCGCACACCGTCACGCGTCCCGTGGCCGAGCAACATCTCGTAGAGCCGCCCGAGTTGGTTCATCGGGCCGCGCCCGTTCGCGCCCGGCATCGGTTCGGCCGTGACGCGTGCAGCGTCGACTCCTCGCACCCGTTCCGCGGTGCCGGTCGCGGTCACATGCATGAACCCGATACGGTCGCCGTAGGCGTCGTAGCGATCGGCCGGCATCCCGACCCAGCAGTCGTCCATGCCCAACGGCCCGAACATCTCGTCGCGCACGTATCGCTCGTACGGCACGCCGCTCACCCGCGCGACGATCTCACCGAGCACGCTCATGCCTGCGGCCGCGTGGTAGCCCGCACGCGTGCCCGGCTCGTACTGGAGCGGCGCCGCGTAGATGCGCGCGAGATTCTCGGCACGCGACTCGCGCCACGGCGTGCCGTCGAGGATGCAGTCGGCATTCGGGATCCCGGCGGTATGGGTGAGCAGATGGCGAATCGTCACCCGATCCTTTCCGTGCGCGCCGAACTCGGGGACGTAACGCACGACCTGGTCGTCGACGTCGAACGCGCCCCGTTCCCACTGCTGCGCGACCGCGACCGAGGTCACGGCCTTGGTCATCGAGAAC